>Ga0114129_10012997_pt1 | contig 11854 bp, 7 predicted proteins | sample RhiMetdeltSRZDD1_FD_80071 | JGI IMG/M metagenome (GOLD analysis project Ga0114129, IMG submission 80071) | Populus rhizosphere microbial communities from Tennessee, USA - Rhizosphere MetaG P. deltoides SRZDD1 (version 2) (version 2) | ecosystem: Host-associated > Plants > Roots > Rhizosphere >... | reverse complement strand
CGTGGAGCTGGAACGTGCCGTCGGACTCAAACCGGACGGGACGCCGTGGCTGCCTGAGCGGCGCACGGCCATCAGCTCCATTCTGCTCAAGCTCGCCGCGATGGGGATCCAGATCCCCACCGACACAGGTGACGAGCAGGTGCTCCATCTGGCCGGCGACCTCTTTGCCCGCTACCGCGAGCAGGCCCGGCTCCTCTCTGAGCACCTCTGCCCGGCTGATCGGCGGATCCAGGATTACATCGACGGGCTCCTTGCAACGGCGGGCTTCACCGAACCGGTACGGCTTCCGGGCGAGACGCTGATCCTCGATCACTACGGGCTGGCACGGGAGCTGTCGCTTCCCATGGACGCCGACGGGTGGCACAACGAGCTGGTCTCGAGCTATCGGCTGGACAACGGCGTCCTGCACAACCCGGTCAACGACCGTCGCACCACCCAGGGCGTCTTTCATGTCGCCGAGGGCGGGCTCCCGATCCCGGGCGACAAGCTGAGGGTTCCGCTGATCGCCTTTCTCCGGCTGCTTCAGGAGGCGCTCCGGCCGCCCGCCCACCTCACCCGCCTCCCGTTCACTGCGAACTGGCCCGAGCCGGTGGAGACCATGGTCTCGCTGCTGCTCCGGCCGCTCGTCTGTCCGGCCGTCCCCAACGCTTCATCCGAGAAGCGGAACGAGGTGCGGTTCTTCGCGCCTGGCGGGCTGGTCTCCAATCTCGATTTCCTGGAGAGCATCTTCGGCAACGCCGGCGATCCCTATCTGCCCAACAACGACGCCGCGCTCGACGTGGACCGGTGGACCGGAACCAGCGGCTGCGTGATCCTGGCGCCTCACCTCACTCGCCTTCGCAAGAAGGACCTGGGACTGCCGCACGTCAGCCGCGCGACTGAAGCGCAGCGCGCCGCCGGGATGTGCTGGGCCACCGACAGCGAGCTCTATAACAACGGAAGGCCGTTCAAGATCACCTCGCGCGGCATGGAAGGCGTGATGGTGACGATCCTGGCCGACAACTACTTCGGCTATTGCAAGAAGGAAGTCAAAACCCAGATCGGCTACAGCGCCAACCTGTACGGGATGGCCGAGGAAGAGCATGCCGGCGGGGCACTGGCGTTCGCGACCTTCAATCTGGGCGACCGCTTCGTCCCGGACCTGGTGCGAATGGTGAGCGCCAATCAGCGCTTTTCCGAGGTGCTCACGCTGCTGGGCGATCGCGCCAAGCTGCACGATTCGGGATACGCGACCGACGCGATCTATCCCGAGATCCACTACATGCCGGAGGATATGGAGATCGATGTCCACCGGCAGGACATCAAGTGGACCAGCCGGGGCAAGGAGCAGCACCTCAAGATGCTGCCCGGGCGGATCTACCTCCATCCGAGCGGTTACAAGATTCGGATGGCAAAGCACCGGGCCGCCCCGAGCTGGCGGCTGATCGGTGCCGTGCCGGAGGGCGCCTTCTGCCACAAGCCGTGCACCGTATCGGGCGGCGGGAAGTCGGAGATCAGCAAGAGCCTGGCGGACGCGGTGCTGCCTGGCGCGTTCTACGTGCGGAGTTTCGACGAGGACATGGACCTGGTTCAGGCGATCTTCGACCGCAGCTACGACGACGCGCTCAAACCTGAGCTGCGCGCTGGAAACGGTCGCGGCCCGGCCCGCCGGATCCTCTCGCCCGACCGCTCGTTGGGTTCCGTGATCAAGCTGCTCACGCCCAATCCTGCCGAGTTCACGCCGGAGTACAATGCCTGGCTGGAGACGATCCCGAACTACGTGCGTGCGCTGGTGTTCGTGATCAAGCGCTTCTACCGGCCCGAATGGGGGGCCGAGTGGCGCCACCGTTTCAGCGTGGACATCATCAACGGCGCGCCGGGGCACGAGCTCAAATACGAAGGCCGGCGGCTGGTGGCCAACTATCTGCGAATCGGCCGGGAAGAGAGCGGCGCGTGGCGCACCTACAAGCTGCGGCAGGATTTCGTCGCGGCCGACAAGGTGCAGATGGAGGACGACATCACCGCGTCGGTCGTGGTCCCGGCAAGCCAGCTCACGGGCCTTCCGCGCGAATACGATGGCCACCCGAGCCTGAAGCTGGCGGAGAACTGCGAGTTCCGGCTCTTCCAGCGCCCCGACGACGCGATCCATCCGGGGTTCGACCGGCAGACCGAGGACGACATGGCCGGCCCGGGCCTCTTCTGCTCCAACTTCCAGCCGCTCACCCGGGACGACGCGCAGCAGATCGTTGAGAACGTGTCGGTGCACGACGCGTTCACCCTTCCCATGCGCCAGCACGTGGCCCGCAACGCAGCCCGCACCGGCGGTGGTTTCTCGATCTGTTCGTCCGAGCCGAGAGTGGTGGGCGGGCAACGCACCAAGAACCCACGCTACCTCCAGGTTCGGCCGGACGTCGCCCATCCACGCGACCGCTACGTGGCGGAGATGGGTGCCAGGTTATATCGCCGGCTTCCGCTCGACGAGCCGCTGCTGTTCCCCGTGATCAGCGTGCTCTCGGGTCGGCGCAATCATCCACCATCCGAAGGCGTGCGGCCGCTCTGCGTATACGGCCCGATCCATTACCAGGAACTGCCCGAGCTGTTCATGGACTACGTGTGCTCGGTGACGGGAACGTCGCCCAGCACGACCGGGGCAGGCTCCGAAGGCGCGCTCACAAAAGGCCCGTTCAACGCGCTGGCCGCCACGGCGGACCTGAACAACGCCCTGGTCTCCATGCTGCTCACCGGCTACGCCGGCTTCAGCTCTGGCGCGGGCTTCATCGGCCCGCACTACCGGGTTGACCACGACGTCAGCCTGCTGGTGCCCGAGATCTGGTGCCGGCTATTCCCCCAGGAGCGCGATCCCGGGCGGCTGATCGAAGCGGGGCATCTCGAGAAGCTGGAAGACTACGAGTACGAGGGGAGAAGGGTCCTGGCTAGCCGGCTGGGTTACCGCATCACGGCCAGGTTCGTACACAACTTCTTCGGGCGGGTGTTCGACAATCCGACGGCGGTTTTTGCCGAGGAGATTCTGAAGCCCGAGATCCAGGATCCAGCGGTGTTTGCGGATGGGGTCGACAACATTGTGGAGGCGCAGCAGCGGGTGGCGGAGCAGTACTTCGCCGACGGGACCATCGAGGACGCCTGCCCGCCGCTCAGGGCGCTGCTCCACATCATGGCGCACGGCCACTATGAAGGAAAAGACGCCAACCATCCCGAGATTCGTGCCCTCTTCACTCGGGAGGCGCTGCTCGCCAGCGAGTGGTACCAGGAGCGGCTCGCCATCAAGCGGCAGCGCGACGTCGCGCTCTGGGAACGCCACGTCGGCAGCCTGACCGATTTCCTGGCCCGAGCCGGCCACCGTGAGGAAGCCGAGCGCCTCGGCATTGCGGAGAGGCTGGAGCACGCCCGCGAGGAGTTGAGGCGGGTGAGCAGCCCCGAGTACCTGGCATCGCTGGTCGGGACGATAGGCGCCGATCCGATTCATCGCGCGCCAAAGGAGCCGGGCGTGCCGGCTCAGGATAATCGCGCGAAAGGACTGAGCGTTCTCGAGCCTGCAGCGGCTGATGCTGCTCAGGGTTTCCAGTCGACCGCGAAGTCAGTCAGGTAGGCGTCGATCGCCGCGCCAACGGTAGGATAGAAGATGTCGGTCCCCAGCCGCTCGAGCAGCTCGAGCCGCTTCAGCTGGTCCTTGACCGGGTCCTTCATCTCAGCGAAGCGCAGCTCGATCTGGGCGGCACGTAAAGTCTGCTCGAGCTCGGCAAGCATGTCCGCAGAGGTCACGTCCACCCCGGTCACGGGCTCGGCAGCTACAAGGACTCGACGCACCGGCGTCGGCGAAGCCGCCACGGCGTCCAGCACCCGCGCTTGAAATTGTTCGGCGTTCGCGAAAAACAGCGGCGCATCCCAGCGGAAGAGCACCAGGCCGGGCACGAGCCGGGCTTCCGGATAGCGCTTCAAATCGTGATACCCTCGCAGCCCGTCTACCCGCCCCAGCACTGCGAAGTGCGGACGCCAGCCATCCCAGAGGAATTCGACCACAGCGACAACGATCGCGAGCCCAATGCCGGGAATCGCGCCCAGCACGGCCACGCCGACAAAGCAGAGCATGGAGAGCCAGAACTCCCAGCGCTGGACGCGGTAAATACGGCGCAAGTCCTTGAATTCGAACAAACCGATGGCGGCGGTGATGACCACTGCCGCCAGCGCGCTGGTAGGAAGGTTCTTCATCAGGTTGGGAGCGAGCACCAGCAGCAGGGCAACCGCGACGGCGCCCACGACGCCGGTGAGCTGGGTCCTGGCCCCGGCGGCCTCGGCCACCGGAGTTCGCGACGAGCTGCTGCTGATCGGAAAGCCCTGGAAGAGGCCGGCCGCGACGTTGGCGGCGCCCAGGCCGATGATCTCCTGGTTGGGATCCACAAACGTTTGAGTCTTGGCCGCGTATGTGCGCGACAGAACGCTGGTGTCAGCGAACGAGACCAGCGCAATCGCGCAGCCACCGACGAACACTGCGCTGAGGTCTGCGAGAGGGATCTGCGGCAGGGCGAACGAGGGAAGTCCCTGCGGCAGGGGGCCGAGAACCTTCACTCCGGCGGTCGCGCCGAGGTCCAGCAGTCCAACTACTAGTGTTGCTGCCGCCACAGCAATCAGGAGACCGGGGATCCGCCGAAAAGGCTTGAGCAGCAGGATCAGCGCGAGGGTCCCCGCGCCAATCGCGAATGCCGTCCAATTGGGTTCGCCGCCGAGCACGGCGCGAGCGATTCGCCAGACGTCACGTAACGGCCCGACACTCTCGATCGAAATGCCGAACAGTTTGGGCAGCTGGCTGATCAACACCGTGAGCGCGATCCCGTTCATGTATCCGTAGCGGATCGGCTTAGAGAGCAACTCGGTGATGAACCCGAGCCGCAACAAACCGGCCACAATGGAAACCCCGCCCGCCACAAGCGCCATCGTGCCTGCCAAGGCCACAGCTCGACTCGGGTCACCGTTGGAATGGGGAAGCACAACCGCGAGAATCAGCGCTGCGAGAGAGGAGTCCGGTCCCAGTACCATGATTCGGCTGGGGCCGAAGATCGCGTAGGCCAGCAGCGGTACTATGGTGGCGTATAGTCCATAAATCCCCGGAACGCCGGACGCCTCCGCGTACGCAATGCCGACCGGGACCAGCATCGTAGTCAACACCAGGCCAGCCACCAGATCGTGTGGAGCCCAGGCAGGCTTGTACTCGAGAAGGGTCCGAAGGCCCGGCAGCCAGCGCCGCCAGCCGGAGGGAGCAGCACCCTCCGGACGTGCGAGTCTCCCTGGCTCAGGGTGCGGCAGCCCCGCTCGCGCGTCGAGCTTCGAAGCGTCTCCTTCGGTTTCGACTGCTCTCAGGTCTTCAGACATTGTGGCAACGACGACCGAGGTATGCCGGTGAGTCTCAAGTGTGCGGTCGGGCTACGGGCCGGTCAAGCAGGCACTAGCACCTCTGCTCAATCCCAGAGCGGTATCGTCATGGAAGCCAGCCAGATAATCAACGACGTAATTGCCTGGGTCACCGAAAATGGTTTGCGGGCGAGGGAAACGTCGATCGCGTTCTCGGGAACGGTACTCTCGGTCTGTGCTGCCTCCAGGATGATCCCGGCTCCATTTGGTACGGCAATCGCTCGCCAAGTCTGACCCCGGAGCTCCTGTCGCGCCAGCACGCCGCTCACCAGGGTAACGAAGTAGTTGAGCGGTGCAACGATCAGGAGCCACCCCATCACGATCACTCCGATCAGCCCGAGCACGATGACGGAGACGATGCCGTCGAAGAGCATTCCCACCGCCGACCCCAGGCCGACACCGGTGGCCCTGGTTCCCTGGAGCGGGCTCTTGAGGTGAACTGAGGCCGCGTGGAAGAGCACGCTGATCAGTCCGAAACAGCCCCGCAGATACTTGAGTGGGTGTGCCGACAGGAGGTCGTCGTGGAGTGCGAGCCCGTCCCAGATCAGCCCGAGAAAGCTGGCTCCCAGTGCGACTGCGGATCCGTTCTTCAGGTACCAAAGGAAGTAGCTGGTGTGGCCCAGCATGCTGAAGGCCCACGCATTGGTGCCGATCAGAAGGGCCAGGATGCCGAATCCCAGGAGGGCGGCACCGGCCGGCGAAGCTCCAGTCATGGACACCTCGGAACTGGGGCGGGAACTACCCGCCCACCGTTTCACCGCCTAGAATCGGGAGCACTTCGCCGGTTATGTAGCTGGAGGTTGAGCGGGCGGCAAGGAACACATATGCGGGGGCGATCTCCTCGGGCTGTGCTGGTCGGCTCATCGGCACGTCCTCACCAAATTCTGCCACGCTCTTGGCGTCCACATCGGCAGGATTGAACGGCGTCCAGACCGGGCCGGGGGCAACGCTGTTCACCCGGATCCCACGCTCGAGCAGGTTTTGCGCAAGCGACTTCGTAAGCGTATGAATCGCGCCCTTGGTTGCCGAGTAGTCGATCAGCTCCTTGCTGCCCTGGATGCCGGTGACCGACCCCGTGTTGAGAATGACACTTCCGCGGTGCAGGTGGGGCAGTGCCGCCTTGATCATGTAGAAGTAGCCGTAGACGTTGGTCTTGAAGGTGCGATCGAACTGCCGGTCGCTAAGGTCTTCGATGGCGGCCGCGTGCTTTTGGAATGCCGCATTGTTGACGAGGATGTCGAGCTGGCCGAGCTCCCGTATCGTGGCAGCGACAGCCTTGCGACAGAACCGGGGATCGGTAACATCGCCCGGAATGAGCAACGCGCGGCGTTTTTCTGCGGTCACGGCCGCGCGGGTTTCTTCGGCGTCCTTCGTCTCGCTCAAATAGACGAGCGCAACATCCGCCCCTTCGCGGGCGAACAGGACTGCGACGGCGCGGCGATCCCCGAGTCACCACCCGTAATGAGGGCAACCAACCCGTCAAGCTTGCCCGAGCCTCGATATTGCGGCGCTTCGAACTGCGGCCTCGGCTTAACTGCCGCCTCGCTGCCGGGCCTCCTCTGGTGCTGTTTCGGGAAGGGCGGCGCGGGGTAGCGACGCTGCCCCAGCTGGGAGGCGCCGACTTTGACCTGGGTATTCGACCGCTGATTTCCCGCCTTCTGTTTTGCTGCCACGCGGACTCCTGGTTGTCGAAGAAAAAACGATGGAGTTCGGGTCGTACCCAATGATGTGACTGTTCTCACACACAGGCCTCGGTGCGACACGGCTTCCCCCCTCGAGGAGGCCGACGCAGTGCCGTCGTACCGGTCGTGATTGGGCGCACCGCAGCGGTCGACTCTCAAACGGCATTGTGGCGTCCGCTCACAAGGGCGGGCGGCGCGGTAGACGCCTGTTCTTTTCATTTGGAGGAAGGATCGTGGTGGCCGCAAGTCCTCGCGATCGTGACGAGCAGGAAGAGGTACCTCTTTCAAAGGCAGCTCAATACCTCCTGGAGGAGTGCCGCATGGTGCTGCCAGGCATCCAGGCCCTCTTCGGATTTCAGTTGATCGCCGTTTTTAATCAGAGTTTTGCTCAGAAACTGACCGGGGCCGAACAGCGGCTTCATTTGTTGGCCATAGGCCTCGTCGCGGTTGCAATCGCGCTCATCATGGCGCCCGCGGCGTATCACCGGCAGACCGCCCCACAGCATGTGAGCAGCGCATTTATCGATGTCTCGACCCGCCTCCTGCTGTGGAGCATGCTTCCGTTGGCAGCCAGTATCTGCGTCGAGTTCTATCTCATCAGCCGGGTGATTCTGAATAGCTCTTATGCCGCCCTGCCAGCAGCGGTATTGTTTCTCATTTTCGTTGCGTTGTGGTTCGTGCTTCCGCGTATGCGAGCCTTGAGGAAAGCCATAGCTCGCCGCAAGTGATGCGTCGCCCGCGGAAGGGGCTGCCTGAGACGCCGAAGGCACCCCTCCTTCTCAGGTAGGGTGCCCAGGCGTCTTCCAACTCCGCTCCGCTCTCAGGGGTACCAGTTCACTCCGAACAAGAGACTGGGCGTCGTGCTGTTGTTGAGCTGGGGCGTTTGCTCCTTCTGCCCGTCGACCTTGAGCGTGCCCAGCTTTCCGAAACCAACTCTGACGCCCGCATCGAGCGCGAGCTTGGGTGACATGAAGTACTGAACGCCACCCCCGACCCCGAGCGAAAAGCCGGAGAAGCTCACCTTGGTCTGGTCTCCAGTGACATCGTCTTCGACGTTGGCGCCGAGGCTCCGGTGCTCGACTGCGGCCATGGCATAGGGCAGGACACGTGAAGAGTGCACCGGGATGTTGACTCGGGTTCCGAGATCGATGTGAGTGAGGCCGAGATTTCCCGGCAGGTCCTGCCGCGTGCTGTTCTGCTTGGCGATGTCCGCGCCCGCGAACACCATCACGGTCCGGTTGAACGCGTAACCAACCTGCACTCCGCCGCCCGGCCCGAGACCGGTCGTGATCGGATGGTCGTCCAGCTGGGTCGCGTCCCCAGCCGAGGTGCCGAAGGCCGCAACCGTGTGAGCGTTGAGCATGAAGCCGGTCGGCTGCGGGCTGGCCGGGGCGTGGATACCGGCACCGGCACCCGGGCGATGCGCCTGTGCGGCTGCCGTGCCGACGAGCACCGCTTGCAGCACCACCGCAGTAAGCATGAGTCGCATGATAGAGTCTCCTCGAGTCGATGAGCGTGGGTTACTGCCGCACGAAGCCGTAGAGCGTGTCGAGGGCGCCGTCGCCATCCATGTCATACCTGATCTCGACCTTGCTGTTCTTGGCCAGACCCTCGAACTCGTCACCCCACGAGTCGGACTTGAAGCTCAGGTGGATGTTGCCGTCCTGGTCTTGATTCCCGCCCTTCCATTGGCCCTTGTCCTCGAGCGTGTACGAGCCCTGTTCGTCTGAGTACGTGAGCGTGAGGGTATAGCCGCCGAGCGGATCGAGGATCAGCGTGCTGGCCGCGACAAAGCGATACAGACCGATGACGCTTCCATCCGGGTTCGACAGCAGCACGATCTGTCCGGGGTTCGCATCGTTGATGAGCCCGAGCGTGTAGCCGCCGGCGACCGGAGGCGCGGGATTAGGGTCGTTCGGGATCTGCGGAGTGCCGGGATCGGGAGTGCCGGGAGTGCCGGGATTGCCTGGCTCCTGCGGCGTTCCGGGATCCGGGTGATGGCCATCGGGGCCGAGGGCATCTCCGCCGCCCCCGCAGGCGAGCAGCGCGAGACACAGCGCGGCAGATACGAGAAGTGAGAAGCGGCGCACCATTGAACTCCTCCGAGTGAGTGGTCTGTCGTTCGGAGGTAGGTACGCAGCTAGGCGCGACGCAGTCTCACGCAGGGTGTACGCGTGGGAGCGCACACCGAGTCGGGTCGTCAGGCTGAAACGCGAGGGCCTTTAGTTATGACGCAGGGAAAACGACGCTCGGCTCAGAGGATGGTAAATCAGCTCGCCGGCGACCGCAGCGAAACGGTCACGAACGGATCGCCGAACACGGTAAAAGCCGCCCAGATTGACGCCGGCGCCTTCCGTTCGATCGCGGCGAGCTTCGCGGCACGCAACGCCTCAGCCACGGGGCGCCCCCGCGCCAGCTCGGCGTAGAAGCGTTCGATCAGAGAAACAATGCGCTCGTCGCCCACCCGCCACCCGGTGGCCACGATGCTTCTCGCGCCGGCGGCGAGCAGCGGCGCAGTGAGGCCCTGCACACCTTCGCCGTCCACCACCACGCCACCGGCCGTGCGGCAGGCGGACAGGACTACGAGGTCGGCATCGAGTCGAAGCCGTGCCAGCTCGGCGGGAGTGACGAAGCCGTCTTCGCCGCCGCCGGGAGCAAGTGCCAACGCCGTGCGGAACGAGACCCGGTCGTCCACCAGTGCGTGGGTCGCGAAGTGAATGATCCGGAACTGTGCGAGGGACGACTTGAGCAGGTAGCTCTCGCTCGCCGCCTCTCGCACCTTCAGCTCGGCGCCTGGCGCGTAGCGGGCGATCGAGCGCACCTCGCGGCCCGACCCCTGGAGGCGGGGCAGACCGCCGGTCGCGGCGAATGCAGAGTGAAAACCTTCCAGCGCCGCATCGCGCGCCACCGACGCATTGCCGCTGGCCTCTCCCGGAAAGATCGGATCTCCGAACGCGAGCAGTCGCGAGGGCACGGCGGTGGGCGCGCGCGCGCGACGGAGTAGTTGTGCCAGCACGCCGGCCGATGGCGCAATGCCCACCGCGTAGCGCTCCACCAGGTATCGGCCATCCTGCAGGCGCAGCGCGTCCCAAGGTACCCGGTGCAGCGAGCCATCGGGCACGATGACAAGACGGGTGACCGACGGATCGAGCAGCGCGACCACAGGATCGAGGAGCGCAGCACCGAGCGCCTGCGCGTCGCGCGGCGTTTCGGCGCGCCTGACCACGAGCGCCGCGAACCGGCCGATGTCGCCGGTGAGCGAGTCGGCCGGCCGGAGGATCCGGGCCTGTGCCACTGGGGGTCCTTGTCGACCACGAGTGATCACAAACACCGTGGTCGGCGCTCCGCGCGCACCGGTCACGTACTCGAGGAAAGCAGTGCGGTTGTCCGGCAGCAGCGCCGCGACGTCGGCAGGAGTGACCGGCGCAACCTCCCGACTGAGTCGGTCGCCGGCGTCGTTATGGCTCGTCTCCAGCGCCGCGTTCTGCACCAGGCGGTCCACCAGCTCGCGCGCACGCCGTCGTTCCGCCAGCGTGAAGGCCGCATCAGCTCGCCCGCCCTGTGCCAAGGCCGCGAGCACCCGGGCCACGGCGGCATTCCGATCATTCTGGGCCGAGGCGCCGGCCTGGAACGCCGAAACGCGGAGGTCCTGTGCGCTCAGAGTCGCGCGCCAGCGGTCCAGCTCGTCCGAGGCCTCGCCCAGCTGTCGCTCGGCGACATCGAGCCGGCCGAGCCGTGCGTAGGCATCGCCCAGATAGGTCCGTGCCTCGAATCGCTTGAGGTGGGCGCTCGAGTCGAGGCTGGACAGGTATCCGGCAAAGAGTTTCTGAGCCGAGACTGAGTCGCCCCGATACAGAGCGAGACGGCCCCGCTCGAACAGCTGCCCCGTTCTCGCCGCCGGAGTGCCCAGCTTGCGGAGAAATATCTCTGCCTTGTCCAGCGCCTCCTCGGCGGCCGGCCAATCGCGCTCGCGCATGGCGATCTCGGCCAGTGCCCGCTGGATCTCGGATTGATTCTCGAGATCGCCCTCGCGGGTGAAGTAGTCGGCCGTCCCGAGCGTCTCACGCCGCGCCCGAGGGAGATCACCCGCAGCCAGGCTGGCCAGGCCGCGCCACGAGCGGCTCACCATGAGCACTTCCGAGTCAGCCAACGCCTCCGCGGCGGCGACCGCCTGGTCCATGTAGGGGGCCGCCGTGTTGGGATCGTTGAGCGAGAGGTAGAGCTGGCCCATGAACAGCGTCGTGATCGCCTTCCCATACGTATTGTGCGAGATCTGGGCGTCCGCCTGGGCTTCGTAGAGCGCTTCCCGCGCGCCGCCGAAGTCGGCCAGGTCGCTGCGGAGCACCTCGGCCCGCCACGCGAGATTGACGCCGCGTCCGCTAGGGTCGTGGGCGCGACCTAATGCGTCAGCGTACGCAGCGTACACGGCCGCAGCCGAGTCCGGCTTGCCCCGGTAACCCAGGTCAATGGCCCGGGCCTTTGCACACGGCCCTCCGGCACGAGGCTCTTCGGCGCGCCGGGCGTAGGCGGTGGCTGCCTTGAGCTCTGCTGCCGCGTGAGGCTTGCCTGTGAGCAGGAGGAGGTGGGCGCGGCGGCAGCGGGTGATGGCCTGGACGGCGACCGCGTTGGCCGGCAGCACCCGCAGGGCACTGTCGAAGAGCGCCATTCCCACGTCATAGCCCTGCGATCGCGCGCGCACATACCCCAACCAGCTCAGCGCCTCACCCTCGGCGGTTCGGTCGCGCACGAAGCGCGCGCCGATCAGCGCT
>Ga0114129_10012996_pt1 | contig 11854 bp, 11 predicted proteins | sample RhiMetdeltSRZDD1_FD_80071 | JGI IMG/M metagenome (GOLD analysis project Ga0114129, IMG submission 80071) | Populus rhizosphere microbial communities from Tennessee, USA - Rhizosphere MetaG P. deltoides SRZDD1 (version 2) (version 2) | ecosystem: Host-associated > Plants > Roots > Rhizosphere >... | reverse complement strand
GACGACGCTCCGCATGATCGGAGGCTTCGAGGAGCCGACGGAAGGCATCATCTACCTCGGCGACCGTGACGTCACGGATCTCCAGCCGTACAAGCGGGACGTCAACACCGTCTTCCAGAGCTACGCGCTCTTCCCGCACCTGACCATCTTCGAGAACGTCGCGTTCGGCCTGCGCCGCCGCGGGATGCGCGGCGGTGAGCTGAACGAACGCGTCTCCGAGGCCCTGACGCTCGTCGACCTGGCGGGCTTCGAGCGGCGCAAGCCCCGCCAGCTCTCGGGCGGCCAGCAGCAGCGGGTCGCTCTGGCTCGCGCGCTCGTCAACCGGCCGCGTGTGCTGCTCCTCGACGAGCCGCTCGGCGCGCTCGACCTCAAGCTCCGCAAGCAAATGCAGCTCGAGCTCAAGCGGATCCAGCACGAGGTCGGCATCACGTTCGTGCACGTCACGCACGACCAGGAAGAGGCCATGACGATGGCCGACACGATCGCCGTCATGCAGGCGGGCAAGATCGAGCAGCTCGGGACGCCGACCGAGCTGTACGAGACTCCGCGCTCGGCGTTCGTCGCCGGCTTCCTGGGCATTTCCAACCTCCTCGCCGGCACCGTCGAATCCGACGAGACGGTGCGGCTTGCGGACGGGGCCGTCGTCCGCGTTCCCGCGGTGAGGGGCAGAAGCGGGGAGGTCTCCATCGGCATCCGGCCGGAGAAGGTGCGGCTGGGCGCCGTCGAGGAGAACCGACTCCCGGGCGAGGTACGCGAGAGCGCCTACATCGGGGTCTCCACGCAGTACATCGTCGACACGACCGCGGGCGCGGTCACGCTCTACGTCCAGAACACCGAGGCAGGGGCGACCTCGGTGCGGCCCGGCGACCAGGTCACGCTCAGCTGGAGCCCCGCAGCAACCTTCGTAGTGGATTGACTGGAGGCGAAGCACCCATGAACTACCCGTTCGAGCGTATTCACGGCCCGATGACGCGCAAGCAACTCCTACGGCGCGCCGCTGTCGGCGGCGCCACCCTTTCCCTGCCCGGGCTCCTCGCGGCCTGCGGCGGCGGAGGGGGAATCGAGGGCGAGCAAGCGGCGACGGGCGCCGGCGAGACGACGGTCGTCCAGGAGCTGGCGGACGAGATCACGGTCTCGAACTGGCCCTTCTACATCGACCAGAACGACGACGCGACCTCGTTCCCGACCCTCGACCAGTTCACCCAGGAAACCGGCGTCAAGGTCAACTACCTCGAGGACATCAACTCCAACGAGGAGTTCTTCGGCGAGATCCAGGCGCCGCTCTCGCGCGGGCAGGGAATCGACCGCGACATCATCGTGCCGACGGCCTGGCTCGCCGCCCGCCTGCTCGACCTCGGCTACCTCCAGAAGCTCGACAAGAGCGCCATCCCGAACATCGAGAACCTCGAGGACACGCTCGCGAGCCCTCCCTGGGACCCGAACCGCGACTACAGCCTTCCGTGGCAGTCGTACATCACCGGCGTCGGCTACGACCCGAAGAAGGTCGGAGGCGAGATCACGTCCGTCGAGCAGCTGCTCGACCCCGCCCTCAAGGGCAAGGTGACGATGCTCGACTCCATGGAGGACACGGCGGCCCTCTTCATGCTCGAGATGGGCGGCGATGTTGCCAACCCGGACCAGACCATGTTCAACGAGATCTGCGAGAAGCTGAAGAAGGCCGTCGACGACGGGCAGATCCGCCAGTTCACCGGCAACGACTACACCGGTCTGCTCGCCGGCGGCGACGCGTGGGCCTCGCTCGCCTGGTCGGGGGACATCGTCATCCTCCAGGCGGACAACCCGAATCTCGAGTTCAGGATCCCCGACGCCGGGGGCATCTCCTCGGTGGACACGATGGTGATCCCGACTGGCGGCGATGTCTTCACGGCCTCGACGTTCATGAACTTCTTCTACGACCCGGCGATCGCGGCCCAGGTCGCCGCGTACGTGAACTACATCACGCCGGTGAAGGGCACGAAGGAGGCGATCGCGGAGATCGATCCGGCGCTGGCCGAGAACCCCCTCATCTTCCCGCCCCCGGACGTGCTCGAGAACCTGCACGAGTTCAGCGCCGAGGCGATCGAGAATCCCGAGTTTCAGGAGCAGTGGCAGGCCGTGATCGGCGTCTAGCCGCTCGCTGCCGGCAGAGATGAGCTTCCTGCACCGACACTCCTGGCTCACGCCGTACCTGTTGCTGGCGCCGGGGATCGCCTTCCTGGTCCTCTTCTTCGTCGTCCCGCTCTACTACCTCGGGTATACGTCGCTCCAGGAGGGGACGGTCCAGGTCGGCTACACATTCAACTGGGCCTGGGACAACTACACGAGTGCGTTCAGCACGTACCGGGAGCAGTTCTTCCGTTCGCTCCAGTACGCGGGCATCGCCACGATCCTCGCTCTGCTCATCTCCTACCCGCTCACGTACTGGATCGCCTTTCGCGGCGGGCGCTGGAAGAACCTGCTCCTCCTCTTCATCATCGCGCCCTTCTTCGTCACGTACCTGATCCGCACGCTCGCGTGGCAGAACATCCTCGCGGACGACGGGTTCGTCGTCGGAGTCCTGCAGGCCCTGGGGATCGTCGCCGACGACGGTCGCCTGCTCGCGACTTCGACAGCCGTGATCGCGGGCATCACCTACAACTTCCTGCCCTTCATGGCCCTGCCGCTCTACGTGGCGCTGGAGCAGATCGACCCAAGGCTGATCGAGGCGGCCAAGGACCTCTACTCGTCGAGCACCAAGGCCTTCCTGCGGGTGACGCTGCCGCTCTCGATGCCGGGGGTGATCGCCGGGACGCTGCTGACCTTCATCCCGGCGGCCGGCGACTTCATCAACGCCGAGCTCCTGGGAACGCCGAACCAGGCGATGATCGGAAACGTCATCCAGTCGAAGTTCCTCGAGATCACCGACTACGGCCAGGCGGCGGCGATGTCGGTGATCCTCATGGCGGTCATCCTGCTCCTCATCGCTGTCTACACGCGCATCCTGGGGACGGAGAGGATGGCCGGATGACCACCGCCGCCGAGCCGCTCCCCCGCCGCCACCGTGGAAGCGCGGCGACGCGCCTCTGGGCGTTCGTGCGCCACCACACGCTCACGTTCTTCGGGGTCCTCGCGCTGGCGTACCTCATGCTCCCGATCGTGGTCGTGATCGTGTTCTCGTTCAACGACCCGGCTGGGCGCTACAACTACACGTGGGAGGGGTTCACCACCGAGCACTGGACCAACCCCTTCGGCCCGCCTTTCCTGGGTGACGCGGTCAAGACGAGCATCGAGGTCGCGCTCATCGCCACCCTCGTCGCGACCGTCCTCGGCACGCTCGTCGCGATGGCGCTCGTGCGCTACCACTTCCGTGGGCGCGGCGCGACGAACTTCCTCATCTTCGTGCCGCTGACCGCGCCCGAGATCGTTCTGGGCGCGTCGCTCCTCACGCTCTTCCTCAACCTGGGCACCGCCCTCGGCTTCTGGACGATCGTGCTCGCGCACATCATGTTCTGCATCAGCTTCGTCGTCGTGACGGTCCGCGCGCGACTGGTCGGCTTCGACCGTCACGTCGAGGAGGCGGCGGCGGACCTCGGCGCCAACGAGTGGGTCACCTTCCTCAGGATCACACTGCCGTTGATCGCGCCCGGCATCCTCGCCGGCGCGCTTCTCGCCTTCTCGCTCTCCATCGACGACTTCGTGATCACGAGCTTCAACTCGGGCACGACGACGACGTTCCCGCTCTTCGTCTGGAGCGCCGCCCAACGCGGCGTCCCGGCCGAGGTGAACGTCATCGGCACGATGATCTTCGGAGTCGCGATCGTCCTGATGCTCGCCAACGTCCTGTGGCAGTACCGCCGCACACCGAAAGGAGCCGTATGAGCGTTCCCGCAACCTCCCTCTCCGCGGACGAACTGCAGCAGGCCGCCCGCGATCACCTGTGGCTGCACTTCACCCGTATGTCCGGCTACATGGACGGCGAGGTGCCGATCATCGTCCGCGGTGACGGCTGCTACCTCGAGGACATCCACGGCAAGCGCTATCTGGACGCGCTGGCCGGCCTCTTCGCCGTCAACATCGGATACGGCTTCGGCGAGGAGATCGGGGAGGCGGCGGCGGCGCAGATGCGCGAGCTGCCGTTCTACACCAACTGGAGCTACGCGCACCCGAGGGCGATCGAGCTCGCGGCCGAGGTCGCATCGCTCGCGCCCGGCGACCTGAACCGGGTCTTCTTCGTCTCCGGCGGCTCGGAGGCGGTCGAGTCCGCCTGGAAGCTCGCGCGGCAGTACCACGCGGCGCGCGGCGAGCGGCGTTGGAAGGCGGTCGCGAGGCGCATCGCCTACCACGGGACGACGATGGGGGCGCTCTCCATCAACGGGATCGCGGCGCTGAAGGAGCCGTTCGAGCCGCTCGTGCCCGACACGCTGCACGTGCGCAACACGAACCGCTACCACCGGCCGCCCGAGGAGACGGAGGAGCAGTTCACCGCCTTCCTGCTCGACGACCTGGAGGAGACGATCCTGCAGGCAGGCCCGGGCACGGTCGCCATGGTGATCATGGAGCCGGTCCAGAACGCCGGCGGCTCCTACACGCCGCCGGAGGGCTACTGGGCGGGCGTCCGCGAGATCTGCGACCGCTACGGCATCCTCCTCTGCGCCGACGAGGTCATCACCGGCTTCGGCCGCGTCGGGGCGTGGTTCGGCTCGGAGCGCTACGACATCCGTCCCGACCTGATCACGTCCGCAAAGGGCCTTTCCTCGGCGTACGCGTCCATCGGGGCGCTGATCGCGAGCGACAAGGTCATGGAGCCGTTCCTCGCGGACACCTCCATGTACTCGCACGGGATCACGTTCGGCGGCCACCCGGTGCAGTGCGCGATCGCGCTCAAGAACATCGAGATCATGAAGCGCGAGCGGATCGTCGAGAACGTCGGCGAAAACCAGGACGCATTCCGCGCGACGTTGGCGCAGCTCCTCGATCTGCCCATCGTCGGCGACCTGCGCGGGACCGGCTACTTCTACGCGCTCGAGCTCGTGAAGGACAAGGAGACGCGCGAGACCTTCTCCGAGGAGGAGTGCGAGACGCTCCTGCGCGGGTTCCTCTCGCCGCGGCTCTTCGAGTCCGGCCTGATCTGCCGCGCCGACGACCGCGGCGACCCGGTGGTGCAGATCTCGCCGCCGCTCGTGGCCGGCCAGGAGCAGTTCGACGAGATCGCGGGCATCCTCGGCGACGCGCTGGCCGCCGCCTGGGACGAGCTCCGCTGAGACGACCGTGAGGGCGATGGTGCTCGCGGCTCCCGGGGAGGCTCTCCGGGAGTCAGAGCTCCCTGCCCCGGAGCCCGGTCCGGGCCAGGTCTCCGTCGCCGTGAGCGCCTGCGGCGTCTGCCGCACCGACCTGCACGTCGTCGACGGCGAGCTGCCCGACCCCAAGCTGCCGCTCGTCCCCGGCCACCAGGTCGTCGGGCGGGTCGTCGCGGGCGGGGAGCGCTTCGCCGCGGGTGACCGCGTCGGTATCCCGTGGCTCGGCTGGACGTGCGGTGAGTGCCGCTACTGCGTGAGCGGCCGCGAGAACCTCTGCGACCGCGCCCGCTTCACCGGGTACCAGCTGGACGGCGGCTACGCGGAGGCCGTCGTCGCGGACGAGCGCTTCTGCTTCCCGCTCCCGGAGGGCTACGACGACCTCCAGGCCGCGCCGCTCCTCTGCGCCGGGCTGATCGGGTACCGCGCCCTGCGGCTCGCCGGCCACGCCGAGCGGGTCGGGCTCTACGGCTTCGGCGCGAGCGCACACATCGTCGCTCAGGTCGCGCGCCACGAAGGGCGGCGCATCTTTGCCTTCACGCGCGCGGACGATGAGGCGGCGCAGGGCTTCGCGCGCGAGCTCGGCGCGGAGTGGGCCGGGGACGCCCTCGGCCCGGCGCCGGAGGAGCTCGACGCGGCGATCATCTTCGCCCCGGCCGGGGAGCTGGTTCCGGCCGCGCTCGCCGCCGTGGCGAAGGGAGGCACGGTCGTCTGCGCGGGGATCCACATGAGCGACATCCCCTCGTTTCCGTACGAGCTGCTCTGGGGCGAGCGCGTCGTGCGCTCCGTCGCCAACCTCACGCGCCGCGACGGCGAGGAGCTCCTCGAGGTTGCGCCGCAGGTGCCGGTGAGGACGGAGATCCAGATCTTCCCGCTCGAAGCGGCGAACGACGCCCTGGCGCGCCTGCGGGTGGGCGAGATCCGGGGCGCCGCGGTCCTCCAGGTTATGCCAATAGACGACTGACACCCGAGGCGACGATCGTCTAGTCTGCCGCCACCGTCAGACCCAGCAGGGGGTGGTTAAGTGAGGGTGTTCCAGGGATGGGCGCTTTGCGTCCTCTTCTCCGTCGTCCTGTTTCTCGGAGCTGGATGCTCCTTGGGAGACGACGACGACAACGGCGGCAACGGTGACGCCTCGGGCGACACCGGTTCGGCCGAAGCAGGCGGCGGCGGCGGCCAAGGTGGCGGCAGTCTCCTGCAGGAGGTACAGGACCGCGGCACGTTGCGCTGCGGAGTGAACGACGCCGTGCCCGGCTTCGGGTTCACCGGCGAGGGCGGGGAGCCGGAGGGCTTCGACATCGACTTCTGCAAGGTCATCGCCGCGGCAGTGCTCGGCGACGCAGATGCGGTCGAGTACACGCCGCTCTCGGCCGAGCAGCGGTTCACGGCGCTGCAGTCCGGCGAGATCGACGTCCTCAGCCGCAACACGACGTACACGGCCTCGCGCGACGGCACCGAGGGCGCACGCTTCCTGCACACGACGTTCTACGACGGGCAGGGAATGATGGTGCGCACCGAGTCGGGCCACCAGACGCTCGAGGACCTCGCCGGCGAGACGATCTGCGTGCTCTCGGGGACGACGACCGAGCTCAACCTCGAGTCGCAGTTCCAGGCGCGCGGGATCGACTACACGCCGCTGGCGTTCGAGGACAACGAGCCGCTTCAGGCCGCGTTCGTGGAAGAACGCTGCGGCGCGTGGACCTCGGACAAGTCGCAGCTCGCGGGCATCCGCTCGAACTGGCCCGAGGGCCAGGGCGGGCCGGAGGCGCTCACGATCCTCGACGAGACCATGTCCAAGGAGCCGCTCGGCCCCGTCGTGCGCGACGGTGACGACGACTGGGCGGACGCGGTCAACTGGGCGATCTACGCGACCATCCAGGCCGAGGAGTTCGGGCTCACGTCCGACAACGTCGGCCAGGGGAGCGACGACCCGGAGATCCAGCGCTTCCTGGGGGAGGCCGTCGAGGGTGAGCCCTTCGACGCTGGTCTCGGCCTGCCGGATGACTTCGCGGTCCAGGTCGTGACCCAGGTCGGCAACTACGGCGAGATCTACGACCGGAACGTCGGCCCGGGCTCGGCGCTCGAGCTACCGCGCGACTTCAACGCGCTCTGGACAGACGGCGGCCTGCAGTTCGCGCCGCCGTACCGCTAGACCGTCAGCCGGAGGGGGCGGCGGCCCGAGGTCGCCGCCCCCTCACCGCACCCCGTGACCGCCGCCACGCACACGACGACGCGCCGGCCGCCCTTCTGGCGGAACATCCGCGTGCTCCGCTGGACCTTCCAGCTTGTGTTCCTCGCTGCGGTCGTGCTGTTCCTGCTCTTCCTCTACAGCAACGTCACCTACAACCTCGACCGTGCCGGGCTTCCAACCGGCTTTTCCTATCTGGAACAGCCGGCGGGATTCGCGATCCCAGACTCGGATTTCCGATCGAGCCAGGCGCTCTGGGAAGCGTTGCTCGTGGGCGTCCAGAACACGATCAAGGTGGCGCTGCTCGGAATCGTGCTGGCCACGATCATCGGCGTCGTCGTCGGCGTCTCGCGGCTTTCCTCGAACTGGCTCGTGCGCAGGGCCGCCGCCCTGTACGTCGAGACATTCCGGAACATCCCGGTCCTCCTGATCATCATCTTCTGGTACCTCGGCGTTGTGATCCGCCTTCCGCCGATCCGGGAGGGCGTCGAACTGCTCGACATGCTCGCGATCTCGAATCGCGGGATCGTCGTACCGTGGTTCGACAAGGTCGGCGGGGCAGCGCTCTTCGGGATCTTCGCCTTGGTGGGCTTCGCCGTGGCCGCCGGCGCGTGGATCTGGCGGACGCGACGCTTCGACCAGACCGGGCAGCCGCATCGCCGCGTCCTCTGGTCGCTGGGCGCGCTCCTCCTGATCCTGGCGATCGGCTTCGTCCTCAGCGGACGGCCGTGGACGCTCGACACACCCGAGACGGGTGAGCTATCCACGAGCGGCGGCTTCAGGCTCGCGCCCGAGTACGCCGCTCTTCTGATCGCGCTGGCGCTCTACACGGCCAGCCACATCGCCGAGATCGTGCGTGGCAGCATCCTGGCCGTCCCGCGCGGCCAGGGGGAGGCCGCCGACGCGGTAGGGCTCTCCGGCTTCCAGCGCCTGCGCTTCGTCGTACTGCCGCAGGCCTTCCGGATCTCGGTGCCGCCGATCTCCAACCAGTACCTGAACCTGACGAAGAACTCCTCGCTCGGCGTGGCGATCAGCTACTACGAGGCCACGAAGGTCACCCAGGTCTCGATCGCGCAGAGCGCGCCGGCCGTGCAGGCGATCCTCGTCCTCATGGGCATCTATCTCGTGCTGTCGCTCAGCATCGCGGCCGTCACGAACCTCTTCAACAGGCGCCTGACACTGAAGGGCCGTCGCTGATGGCGACTCGCGTGGACACGCTCGAGCCGATGCCGGGCCCGGACGCCGAGCCGGAGGGCCCGCCCGGGCGCAAGCTCACGCCGCGCGAGTGGATGCGCGCGAACCTCTTCGGCAGCAAGCTCGACACGGTCCTCACCATCCTCTTCGGGCTGCTCCTCGCCTGGCTCGCCTACCGGATCGGGCGCTTCGTGTTCGTCGACGCGCGCTGGGAGATCATCGAGCGCAACATCACGAACCTCATGGTGGGCGCGTATCCACGCGACCAGATCTGGCGCCTGTGGACGGCGCTCTTCGTCCTTGCGGCGTTCCTCGGCTGGGGCGCCGGCGCGATGGGCATGCAGCGGCGCCAGGAAGTCCGTGAAGGCCGGGCGCGCCCGATGCCCAAGGGCGGCGTTCGGCGCCTCGTCCCGATCATCCTCCTCGTCGTCGTCCTGCTCGGGTTTGCGCAATCGCTGCAGGCGCTCGTCCTGGTCGTCGCGATCGCCGCGGTCGGGGCCGCCTTCAACGTGATCGGCAGGCGCACGCCGGAACGCCTGTGGCGCTACGTGCCGCTGATCGTGCTCGGGGGGATCCTGATCGCCTTCATCGTCGTGACGGCCTTCGGCGGTGTGGGCTGGAGCCAGTGGGGCGGGTTCCTCCTGACGGTCTTCCTAGCCGTCTCCGCGATCCTGCTGTCCTTCCCGATCGGCGTCCTGCTCGCGCTGGGGCGGCGCTCGAGCCTCCCCGTCGTGCGCTGGGTGTGCATCACCTACATCGAGTTCTTCCGCGGCGTGCCGCTGATCACGATCCTCTTCTTGGCGTTCTTCATGATCGGCTTCATCCTGCCGGAAGGAGTCGAACCGCCCAGCCTCGTCACCCGAGCCATCATCGGCTTCACGCTCTTTACGTGCGCCTACATCGCGGAGATCGTCCGCGGCGGGCTCCAGTCGGTGCCCGCGGGCCAGATCGAGGCGGCGCAGGCGCTCGGCCTCTCGCCGTTCAGGACGACCTTCCGCATCGTCCTCCCGCAGGCGCTGCGGGCGGTGATCCCGGGCATCGTGGGCCAGTTCATCAGCCTTTTCAAGGACACCTCGCTCGTCTTCATCCTCGGGCTGTCGGAGCTCCTCGCCGTGGCGCAGAACATCACCAAGCAGCCGGATTTCCTCGCGGAGGGCCTCTACGTCGAGACGCTGATCTTCGCGAGCTTCGTGTACTGGGCAGGGTCATACTGGATGTCGCGCGAGAGCCAGCGGCTCGAGCGCCGGCTCGGAGTGGGGGAGTGATGAGCACAGAGAACGGCAAGGGCATGATCCAGCTCGAGCGCGTGTCGAAGTGGTTCGGCGACTTTCAGGCGCTCAAGGACGTCGACCTCGCGATCGACCGGCAGGAGGTCGTCGTCGTCTGCGGGCCCTCGGGCTCGGGCAAGTCGACGATGATCCGCTGCATCAACCGGCTCGAGAAGCACGACGGCGGCCGCATCGTCGTGGACGGGATCGAGCTTTCGGACGACCTGCGGAACATCCAGGAGATCCGCCGCGAGGTCGGGATGGTCTTCCAGCAGTTCAACCTCTTCCCCCATCTGAGCGTGCTCGAGAACATCACGCTCGCGCCGCGCAACGTCCGCCGCAAGCCGCGGAAGGAGGCCGAGGAGCGGGCGATGGAGCAGCTCAGGCGCGTGCGCATCCCCGAGCAGGCGCACAAGTATCCGCTTCAGCTCTCGGGCGGCCAGCAGCAGCGCGTCGCGATCGCCCGGGCGCTGGCCATGGAGCCGAAGATCATGCTCTTCGACGAGCCGACCTCCGCGCTCGACCCGGAGATGATCAAGGAGGTGCTCGACGTGATGATCGAGCTGGCGGAGTCGGGCATGACGATGATCGTCGTCACGCACGAGATGGGCTTCGCCCGCGCCGTCGCGAACCGGATGGTCTTCATGGCCGACGGCGAGATCGTCGAGGTGGGCACGCCGGAGCACTTCTTCACGGATCCGCAGGAAGAGCGCACCAAGCAGTTCCTGGCGCAGATCCTCTAGCCGGGCTTACGCTTGGCGGGTGCGCTGCGTCGTCCTGGCGGTCTTGCTCGTGCTCGCGTCGGCAGCCTGCAGCGGGGAGGACGAAGAGCCAACCGAGCCCGACGTCGCCGCGCCCGCCTTCCCGTTGACCTCGGCGGACATCGCCGAGGGGGAGCCGATCGACCCGCGCTTCACCTGTGACGGCGACGACGTCGCCCCCGCGCTGGCCTGGGACGACGTGCCCGAGGAGACCGTGGAGCTCGTCCTCGTCGTCGAGGATCCGGATGCGCCCGGCGGCACCTTCACGCACTGGCTGGTCTACGGCATCGACCCTGGGGCGACCACGCTCGCGGCGGGGACGGACGGGGTGGGATTCCGGGAGGGTGAGAACGACATGGGCGAGATCGGCTACGGCGGCCCGTGCCCGCCCGAGGGCGAGACGCACGACTACGTCTTCCGGCTGCTTGCGGTCGACGCGGAGACCGCGCTCGAGGAAGGCGCGCGTCGGGATGATGTGCTCGAGGCCGTCGAGGGCCACGTCGTGGGCGAAGGCCGGCTGACGGCTCCGTATTCGCGCTAGGTGTACGCCCAGAGCGCGTTCACGATCTTCCAGCCGCCGTCCGTGCGGACGAGGTGCAGGTATTCGCGGTAGACGTGCGAGTCGACGATCGCGGTCGCGATGTCGCCGTGGACGTCGACGACGCGGACGTCGATCCGACGGGCTTCGGAGTCGTGCTTTCGGCCGGCGCCCGCCTCCGTCAGGTCGATCATCCCCCGGGCGGTGTCCTCGTCGAGCCCGTCGCCGTCGAGCGCGCGCTTGGCCAGGCCAGGATGGAGGGCGCGGCGCATGCGCTCGGGGTCGGCCTCGAACCACCCCTCGAAGTAGTCGAGCGCGCAGCGGACGATGGCGTCCTCGTCGGCCGTCATCAGAGCAGCTCGGCGATCCGGGCGGCGGCCTTCGCCGCCCCGTCCGTCTCCACGGGCGCGTAGTCCACGTCGCGGCCGATCTCCTCGGCGATCGCCTGGGCGATCCCGGCCGGCGTCGCCGTCTCGAAGTCCATCGCGCGGCCCGCGCCGTAGCGGCCAAGCCGGTGGCGCACGTGGAAGTTCTGCTCGAAGTGGTGCCGGAGCGGGAAGTAGAGGAACGGGCGCCGGTTGGCGGTCAGCTCCATCGACGTCGTCAGCCCGCCCTGCACGACCGCGAGGTCG
>Ga0114129_10012995_pt1 | contig 11854 bp, 6 predicted proteins | sample RhiMetdeltSRZDD1_FD_80071 | JGI IMG/M metagenome (GOLD analysis project Ga0114129, IMG submission 80071) | Populus rhizosphere microbial communities from Tennessee, USA - Rhizosphere MetaG P. deltoides SRZDD1 (version 2) (version 2) | ecosystem: Host-associated > Plants > Roots > Rhizosphere >... | reverse complement strand
CCCGCCGGGCTCCGGTCGACGAGCATGGCGACATTGCTGAGCGTCGGACCGCCTGGCCACGCCGGCCCCGAACCAAGACGCACTCCAGCGGGCAGCGCCCGCATTGAAAAGGCCGAATGATGCACGGTTGAAAAAGTGCTGGGCATGAGCTGGATGGCTTCGACAAAGTGATCCGCGCTCGCCAGCGTCCGAGGCAGCTCGGAATAGACGGCGAACGGCTCGAGCCGGCCCTGGGCGGGAACAGAAAACTCGATGGGCATCTGCAGCACGATGTCGGGCGGTCGGCCCGACGGGTGATTCCACCCTTCTGCGAACTGCGGTGCAGCCGGTGACGGCGCCGCACCTTCGCGCGCCCCTCCGTCGACCCACGAAACGATCGTCCCGATTTCGTCCAGGCTCAAGGTCGGGTTGTTTCGAAAACTCCCGAATCGCGGGTCGGCAAACCAGGGCGGCATTTCCCGCGCCGTCACGCTTCTCTTGATCGCCTGGGCCCAGGGCCGCACGTCTTCGTAGGTGAGCAGCGACATCGGCGCCGCCTGTTTCGGGCGGTGGCAGCTTGCGCATTTCCTGAAGACAATCGGCGCGACGTCCTTATTAAAGGTAGGCGCGCCGCCTCCGTCGCGTTGGGCGGCGCCGACACCGGCCAGCGCGGCCGACATCGCCAGGCTTGCGAGAACCAACCGAGTCCGAGGGAGATGCCCCACTGTTTTTAATTCTTCATTCCTAATTTTTAATGTCCTGATCACCTAAGGTTCCCAATACACAATCGTTCCGCCCTTCACGGTAGCGGTCGGCACGAATTTCTGGTGGCCGACCCGTTTCTCGCGCCGTGTGTCGAACAACTCGAAGTCGCCGCTTCGGACCTCCGAGATCGTCAGGTCGGCGACGCTGCCCGGCTCGAGCGAGCCGATTTTTTCGGGGAACTTCAGAATCTTCGCAGGCGCAGCGGTGACTTTTTCGATCGCCTGCTCGATCGACAGTCCCAGGTAGAGGAACTTGGAGACCGTCGTCGGCAAATCGTAGACGATGCCGTTCGGCGGCACGTGTCCGCGATGGATGTCGGTGGAGATCGTGTCGGGGAACCAGCCCTGCTTCGCCGCCGCCTCGGCAACACTCCAGGCCAGGTGCCCGCCGTGCGAGAAGTCGGTCCAGATGCCGCGATCTTTGAGCGTCAGCACAATCGGCAGAATTTTCCCCGGCTCGCCGCCCGTGAGGTTCGACGAATTCGGGCTCGGCGGATTGAACGGGTGCGTGAGGATGTCACCCCGTTTGAGGAGCGCGATCAACTCCGGCTCGTTGGTCCAGTGCAGCATGATCGGCAAGCCAGTTGCGTCGGCTGCCTCGCGCGCTTTCTTCATGACCTCGATGTCGTGCGCGAGATCCTCATGGCGTCCGTTGATCCGGACCTTGATGCCGAGAATGAAGGAGCGGTTCTGCTCGATCGTCGCGATAGCCTGTCTCGCGTCGACCAATCGCGGATCGCCATAAATCTCGTTGTTGCAACAGCCGTTCATCCCGATGTTGAGCAGCGCATAGATACGGGTATGCGCCCGTTCGATGACGTACTTTCGAAAGCCGGCAAAATTGGCTGCGCCAGCGGAGCCGGCATCGACGATGGTCGTCACGCCCCTTGCCAGGCCTACGATATCGGGATCGATCGACGTGGTGATCCCGCCGTCGTAGACGTGGCCATGCAGATCGATGAGACCGGCCGACACGATCCTGCCTCCCGCCTCATACACCCCGCGCGCGTCGGCAACAGGAATACCAGCCGCGACGCTCGCGATCCGGTCGCCCTTGATGCCAACGTCCATCACCGCGGAGAGCTTGCGGGACGGGTCGATGACGCGGCCGCCTTTGATAACGAGGTCGAATGCGGGAGCCGGCGTGGCGCCTCTTCCAGCGGTTTGGGGGACGCCGGCGCGGCCGGCCTGAATCGGGGCGATCGCTACTGCGGCCACGGTTGCCAGAAATTCACGGCGGTTTGTGTTCGACACAGCGTGGGCTCCAGTCCTGCGTAATGTAGTGCAGGCCTTCAGGCCTGCCGACGGGCGTCCGCACCACGAAAGTCAGCGACGCAGACGCTGTTCGTAGACGTCCAATCGCATCTGAATGCGGGCGGCGAGCTCAGTGGCGCCGGCCGCCAGGGCCAGAGCGACCGCGTTTCTCGCCGCCGACGCCGCTCGATCGAGCCGGCCCGACGCGGCATAGGCCGCCGCGAGCGTATCGAGTACGGTGGCATTCTTGTAGCCGGTGAGTTCCGCCACATGTTCCGCCAGCCGTACGGCCTCAGCAGGCGCACGTATGTCGGCTCGATCGGTCGTCGCGAGAACCCAGGCAAGGTCGACGAGTGCGGCCGGAAGGTTTGGATCGATCTCCAGGGCGCGGCGGTAGTGATCGACCGCGCTTTCAAGCTCACCGCGCGTGGCGAGAATCGTGCCGATGCTGGCGTGCGTGGCGGCGTCGCGGGGCTTGATGCGCAGCGCCCCACGATAGTGAGCCAGCGCTTCGTCAACGTTTCCCAGCGAGGCCAGCGCTCGGCCGAGGTTGTACTCCGCCTCGGCATTTTCCGCGGAAGCCGCCAGCGCACGTCTGTACCAGTCGACCGCTTCGGCGACTCTTCCTTCCGCGTGGCTCACAACCCCGAGGTCGTTGAGCGCTTCTGAGAATGACGGCTTCAGGCGGACTGCCTCGCTGAAGTACTGCCGCGCTTCGACAAACCGCCGCTCCTGCAGGAACACCGAGCCGGCGTCGTACTGCGCGCCGGCCGATGTCGGCGACAGCCGCGCGGCGCGTTCAAGTTCCAGCAGCCCGGCCTCACGCTTGCCGGCCTCGAGATAACAGAATCCAAGATCGGTGTGCAGACGCGGATCGCTGCCGTCAATCTGGATCATCTTTTCGATGCCGGCGATGTCCTCTCGCAACATCTTCGGCACCACGTCCGCATCGAGGCGCGCGCGATCCCGCTCGCTTCGCGGCATGACTTGAACCCAGAGATCGCCCATTTCGGACGAAGAGGTCTGCCCGAACGTCACGCGCTTTGGCGGGTTGGCACGATTGCGAATGTTTGCCGTCGAATTGTCGTAGGTATACCGCATCGTCAGCGTCGTCCCCGCGGGAAGCGCCAACGGCGATCGGAAGCGGTACACGTCCTGCCAGCGCATGTCCCAATCGGGAATATCGATCAACCACCTGCTGGTCCCATCGGGAAGGATCGCCTGACCGCGAATTTCTTTCGCGAGCGCGTGCGCGTGAGGCTGCACGGCAACCGCGTCGACATCTACCGGCAACACGAACGAATCGGTGCTGACGTAAGCCGGTTCGCCCGCCGGAATGTCGATGTCCTGGCGGCCGAGACGAATCATGTAGGGAAGCTTCGTCGGCGGCTGATCGGTGAAGTACAACGCGACGCGCGGCTGGACACGTTCCATCCGCCCGGTCGGCATGAGATGCAGCTCGATGACGATGTCGCTCATCGGTTCGAGCCGCCAGGCGGAGCCCTCTGCGCTCAGACGCGGCGATTGCCCGGGCGTCCAGCCGAGGAAATAGCCGTCGGGAAACACCGCGCCGCGAGCGCCCGCGCCTTCGTATCCCGGCCCCGGTTCCTGTTCGTCGAGCCATCGTGATGACCGCGTCGCGTCGATCTTGATGTTCGCGTGATGGACCGCCTTCTGGTTGCCCGGATCGAAATCGACCGCGCGAACGTAGCGCCGCTCGTTCACCGGAAGAGGAATGACGAACGTCCGGAACACGTCGCCGCTGCCGCTTTGAAGCACGTACGGCTCGGCGAGTGCGACATCGACGTCCGGTTTACCAAGGCGCCATCCGGCCGGCCACTGCGGCGATGGCGGAAGACGTGCCACGTCGCCGCGCGCGCGCCCTTCATCAACCCATCGGCGAATCTGCGCGATCTCGTCGTCGGAGAGCCGTCGCGCGCCCTCGAAATCGCCGTGGCCCGCCGCGGGCTTCCATGGCGGCATGTAGCGCCGAGCCGTGGCGTCGACGATTTGCGTGGCGTGTGCCCGAGCGTCCTCATACGTGAGAAGACTGAACGGTGCGGCCTGATTCGGCCGGTGACACTCGGCACAATGCTCGAACAGGATCGGCGCGATGTGAGCGTTGAACGTGACGGCGGGCTGCTGCTGCGCAGCCGCCGGACCTCCTGTCGTGAGGTTGCCGGCGATCGCGCCGGCGACCACGACGGCAACAGGGCCGAACCAGCGCGTGCTCAAATCAGAACTTCCATTGGGCCGAAACCCTGAGCAACCGCGGCTGCAGGATCTGTATCGGTTGATCGAGCGTCGGACCGAACGATTGATTCTGGTCCAACACGACATTGCTGTTCAGGAGATTGAACATGTCCAGCGCGCCTTCGATCTCGTGCGCACCGATGCTGAACAGCTTTTTCACGCTCAGGTCGACTTGCGTCCACCGCTTGAAGAACTTGCTTCCCGGCGGGATGAGAGGCACCGTGACCGGCTGTGTCCGCCCGCCGGGAAACGCATTCGCAGGCACGGCCCAGTCCACGCGGAGACGATTGCCGGCATAACTCACGATGCCGCTTCCGAGCAGGATTCCCAATGGGAGCTGTGCCGAACCCGCGAGCTTGAAGTTGTGCACGAACGGGATGTCGAGCGTGCTCTGATCGCAGTAGAGGAACGTATTCGGATCGTCGCCGTCGCACGCCACCATGATTTCCTTGTCGGTCCACCATCCACCGAACACCCCAGCGCCCCCCGGCAGCCGGAGGTTGAAGGTGCTCTCGAACCCTCGGTAGCCGCGGCGATTCAAATCGCCGTCGGTCGCCGTCGTGTCGAGAAGGTCGCTCAGTCCGAGCTTGGCGCGATTCAGGTTGTAGACGGTCAGCGGTTCGCCGGTCAGAGGATTCGCCACCACGAACGATGCGTAGTCGGACGGCGAAATCAGCAGGTTGTCGGTCTTCGCCGGATCGTACCCATCGCGCCTGAACCAGGCGCCCGAGATCGAGAGAAACGACGTCAGCTGACGGTCGACGCCCACACTGTACTCGACGTTGTACGGCCGTTTCAGATTCGGATCTTTCCGCCGCGCCGGCGCGAGGCCGAACTGATTGTTGGTGCTCGGTCCGATCTCGTTGTCCTGTGCGATATTGTCGCCATTGGTCGGCAGCACACGGCCCGCGCACGTGGACGTCCCTGGAACGTAGTCGCAATCGGCCCAGTTGCGGTTGTCGGTCTGGTTGGTCAGCGGCTTGTAGAAGTTGTACTGGTTCGTCACGCTCGCGTAGTACTTGCTCACGCTCGCCTTGAGCGCAGTCCTGGCATCGCCGGTCAGGTCGTACGCCGCGCCAAACCGCGGAGCGACGGTGGTCCAGTCGAGAAGGCTCGGAATGCCTGGAAACGTTCGGCCTGGCACAAAACGGCCCGGCGGCGCCACGCCGGGATCCACCGACTCCCTGAGCGCGTAGAACCGTACCCCCGGATTGAGCGTGAGCCGTTTGTAGCTCCACGAATCCTGCGCGTACACCCCGAGGTCGGCGTCGAGGTTCAGCATCCCTTCCCGCGCGTACAACGGAGCGTTTCTCACTTGAACGGAATCGGGCACGCCGTTTCGATAGCGTTGAATCAGATCCGCGTTCGAATCGGTGACGACGTTGTTGACGCCGTAGCGCCACTGCGTTCCCACCTTGATGTTGTGCGAGCCGGTCACGTAGGTCGCCGCGCTCATAAAAGTGAACAGCTGCTCGATCGTGTACGTCTCGCCCGCGCTGGCGATGGTCCGGTATCCGGTCACCAGATCCTGGCGCGAGGCGTTCGCGTACCACTCCGGCGTGCCGCGCTCTTTCCGGACTCCCGGCTGATACCGACCGGTGTTACGGCTCTGCACGCTGCCGCCCCATCCCGCCTCCAGCATCAGCCGATTGGTGACGGGCGATGTCCACTTGACTGCGCCGGTGTAGTAGAGGACCGGCGTGCGTCCGCCCGCCGCCTTGCTCGGTTCCGTGTTGGGACCCAGTTCGCGCTGAAGCTTCTTGAACGCGCGATCGTTGTAAACCGACAGCTTGTGCTTCGCGTTCATCTGCCACGTGATGCGCCCGGTGATGTTATAGACCGTCTGATCGAAAATCCCGGGACTTCCGTCCGGCATGAATGCATTGGCGACGATGTTGCGATTGCCGACGTCTCTGAACGACCCGAAGAACCACAACCGGTCCACGACGATCGGTCCGCCGATCGACGTGCTGTAGTCCCACAGACGCTTGACCGCATCACCCGAGGAAACACCCAGCGCCTGCAGCTCCGGCGTCAGGTTGCTGCTTTGCATCGAGCGCCCGGCGTAGGCGAAGAATGTCGCATTGCTGAACCGGTTGCCGCCGTCGCGCGGAATCAGGTTGACGCGCACGCCGCCGGTGGCCGTTTCCGAGCCGAGGCCCGCGGTCTGAACCGTCACCTCTTGCCACATGCTCTCGTTGTGGTTCGGCTGTACGTCGCCCCACGAGTTCATGTTGATGCCGTCGACTTCGATGGAGGCGTCGGCGCTGACCGACCCGTGGACCGTGAGCCGCTGCTGTGTGCCGCTGCGCGCGCCGCCGACGTTCGACTCGCTCACCTTGACGCCCGGCACCAGCGCGCTCTCTGCCGCGTACGTGCGGCCGGTGGGAACCGCGTCGAGGATCGCTCGCGGCAGGACCGCCGATTTCTGGGTGCTCTGCACGTCGACCAGGGGTGCGCCGCCGGTGACGGTGATCGTTTCGGCGAGCGCGCCGACCGACAACTCGCCGTTGACGGTCGCGACGAACCCCGACGGCAGATCGATACGGTCGCGAACGAGCGGCGAGAAACCGGACAGCGTGAACGTCACCGTGTAACGGCCGGGACGCAGATCGACAATGCTGTAGCGGCCCTGGCCATCGGTGACCACGACCCGAATCTTTTCAATCAGCACGGGACTCGTGGCCTCGACGGTCACGCCTGGCATGACCGAGCCCGTGCTGTCGGTGACGACGCCGGAAATGCCACTCTGCGCTGATGCACCGCGGGGAATGAGGATGAAAGCGAGCGCGACACCAACGAGCAACCGGGAAGACCAGGTCATGGCTCTCGCTCCTTTACCTGCGCCCGACCTGAAGGTCGGGCCTACGTACGCCGCTCTGAGCACGCCGTACCGATCGCGAGAAACGGAAAGATTGAGGCGGGAGGCGAAACTGTAAAAGGGGTCGAGTGGAATTTCCGTCTGGTTATGTCCCGGAGATTCCACCCGACTCCATATCGCTATTGCGTCGACGTCCGAACAGGACCCATTCCCTTGTACAGGAATCGCTGCGCGCGCTGGCTCGTCCACGTCTCAGTGGTGTAGATGTTGCCCTTGGAATCGGTCGCGATGCTGTGCACGCCGTAGAAGGCGCCGGCCATCCGGCCGCCAGTCCCGAAGCTGCTGACTTCTTCGAGCGTCTCGCGCAGGATGATGTGGACCTTCTGATTCATCCCGTCGGTCAGATAGACGTAGCGCTGCTGCGGATCCCTCGAGAACGCGATGTCCCACGCAGAGCCCGATCCGAGCGTCTGCTTCATGTAGAACTGCTCTTTCACGAACGTCCCGTCAGTACGGAACACCTGGATCCGGTCGTTCGCGCGATCGCAGACGTACACGAAGCGATCCTTCGAGATCTCCGAGCAGTGCACCGGATTGCGGAACTGCTGCAGCGGCGGCGCGCTCGGATTGTAGCGGCCGAAGTTCTCGTCGCTCGGCTTGTTGCCGTACGCGCCCCACATCCGCTTGAACTTGCCGCTGTTCTCGTCGAACACGATCACGCGGTGGTTGCCGTAGCCATCCGCCACGTAGACTTCACTCGCCTGCTGGTCGACGAAGATCTTGGCGGCCTGATGAAGGTTCTCCGTGTCGAGGCTCCCTTTGCTCTGGCCGAAGTGGCCAATCTGCATCAGGAACTTTCCATCCTTCGTGAACTTCAGGATCTGGCCGTCCTTGGCGTTGTTGCCGCCGATCCAGACAAAGCCCTTGTAGTCGATCGTGATGCCGTGATTCGACGCCGGCCATTCGTAGCCCTGTCCCGGCCCACCCCAGCTGCCGACCAGGTTCCCCTGCTGATCGAACTGCAGCACCGGCGGCGCCGGCTTGCAGCACGACGCTTGCGGCGGATCGAGCGCCGCCGCCTTTTCGTTGTTTTCCACCGCATCCGGCCGGTGGATGATCCAGATGTGATCCTGTGCGTCGGCCGTGACGCCAATCGCCGAGCCGATAATCCAGCCGTTGGGCAGCGGTTTCGGCCACAGCGGATCAACCTGGAAGATCGGCGCCTGCATCGCAGGCTTGCCCTGCGCCGCCACGTGCTGCAGTCTGTTCTGGGCGATGCCCAGGGCGATGAACAGCACCACCGACGTCGTGCCGACGAAGGCTTTGAGCATCCGTCTTCTCATATGGGTCTCCCTCGTGTCGAGTGACGGTTCCGTGACTGAACGGGCAGGAAACGACGGCATTGTGAGGCGTTGCCGCGCCGACTGCAAGCGCGGAATTACTTGACGATGACGGTAATGTCCAGCGGCGTGAAGAGGCCGCCCGTGTCGCCCATCGCACGAATGACGTAGGTCCCCGGCGCGCTGAACTTTGCCGTCGTCGTCACCCGTCCGTCGTCGGGAATTGGCGGCGGCGTCCACCCCGGCATCCTGTCGTCGACCCCCTCGAGGAACCAGGGATCGAAGGTGACCTTGCCCGGGCCGCGCCACTGCAGCCATGCGACGCGCAGTCCGCGCGACTGCGTGCGCGCGTAGCGTCCGACCGCGAGCAATCGCCGGCCGCTGCCGTCGACGTCTACACCCACGCCGGGTTGATCGGAAATCGACAGTCCTCTGCCGCGTCCGGTGTTGGCGGCATCATCGCCAGCGGCCGGAAACCCTGGACCGCGCCCTGCCGTCGCCGGCGAGGGATTCGCTGTGGGCGGAGGAGCACCGCGCCCGGATTCGGGAGGTGCGGGCACGGCCGTGATCTTCACCGTGAGGCTGAGAGGTTGACCGACCGCAGCGGTTCGTCGCGCGTCGCCCTCGAGCTCGAGCTTCGGCGCCGGACCAGGCGAGCCACCGCGATTGTGCACGATGACGTCCTGGTCGACCGCCTGTTCGGGCACGATGTAGCCGTAGGCCTTTTCCGTTTTGCCGTTCGCTGTCACCGACCAGATGACGTCCTTCTTCCCCCAGTCCTTCGGCACTCGGACCCTGAAGAGATAGCGATGCCGGCGGGGATAGAAGAATTCGGGTTGAGTCTGGGGAAGGCTTGACGGCTCGATCGTGTTGTTGGGACCGATCGGAATATTGAATTCTTCCCGGTAATTCCGATTGAGGTAGCCGAACACCATGCTGAAGGAGCCGTCGTCGTTCTGTTCCCATCCTTCGAAGTACGGCTGCACGCTCTGGCCGCTCAGATACTGCAGTTGCTGAGCGCCGACGACACCGCTCGTCGCGAAGGCGAGACCGAGGACGGTGGCTTTGATGCGCGTGCTCATGCCGCACCTTCCATCAGTGGTTGGTCTGCTTCATCCTGACCCTGGCTGCGACTTCTGCGGTGAACTCCTCGTCGGTCATCTGATAGATGTTCATCCAGCTGAAGCCCATCTCGTCGACCGAGCGATTACCGAAGCCAACCGGGTTGCGCGCGTCGGGATTGTATTTGTTGGCGGCGGTGTTGTCGTACCAGCTGATGACATGCAGCATGGTGTACGCGGGCAGCAGCGGCGCCACATCGTCGGCGTACGAGTACGCGATCATCCACGCGAAGTTGTGCTTCGCGCAGCTCAGCGTCTCGATCTTCCCGTTCGGGTAGATCGCTTCGACGCATTGACGGCTGCCGCGGTTGTGGAGGTGCGGCTGGAACGAGAGGACCTTGGTCGGTTTCGTCAACAGCTCGTAGCCGTCGACGCGGCCGACTGTGCCCGCAGGGATGTCGATCGAATCGTACGAGTCCGCGGTGTGAAGCGCGACCGCGACGTGCTTGGGCACGACGTCCTTGGGATAGAACTTGAACGCCACGCTGACGCCGGCCTTGATCTCTTCACCAATCGAGTGCTGGTGAATGTTCATGGTGATCTTGGTGCCGGCCTTGATCAGCTTGCCTGCGCCATCCGGATAGACGTCGACGTTCTTGCCAACGGCGTACTCGTTCAGCTGGCCGCCACCGCCTTCCGGAAAACGCATAGAGGTCGTGGCGTGATGGATCACTTTTTCCGACCCGGGCAACATCGGTTTGGACTCGATTGCCTGGATGTACCGGTCTTCGGTCAGGCCTGTGTCGATTTCCTGGTTGGTCCACCAGTCGGGCGCAACGGCTGGAACGGTGACGATCTCCGGCGTCGAGATCACCAGGTCAGGAGTGCCCATCGCCCACTCGTACGCGCGCGTGAATTTCGGCGCCTGCGGCATGTCCGCCGGATTGCCGCGTGGCGCCCCGCTATCGACCCATTTCACGATCGTCGCAATCTCGTCATCGCTGAGCGACTGATCGTCTTTGAACTTCTGGATGCCGACGTTGCGCTCGATGAACCATGGCGGCATTTCGCGCGCCGAGACTCTTTGCTTGATCGACCGGGCCCACGGCCGCGCCTCCTCGTAATTGAGCAGCGACATCGGCGCGATGGAATCGGGACGATGGCACTTGGTGCAGGAGCGCTGCAGGATCGGCGCGACGTCCTTGGTGAAGGTCACCTGCGGAGCCGCTCCGGCTGCTCGCTGCGCCGACACAGTGGGATAGGCGGTGAAGACGGCAATCGCACACGCTGGAAGGCCAATGAACCTACCGAGCGTCCGGGCCCTGAATAAGCTGCTCACGTCGGTTACCTCCACGCGCACATCGTAGCACGGTGCGCTCGGGTCACTTCGTGCTTCTGCCGGGCACCTCACACGAGAAGTTGGCCGCTTCGTCAATGCTTCCGCGGCCCGAGTAGCGCGCGATCTTTGGGTAGACGCACAACGGCCTGGTGCGATCGACCACCCCTTTTGTCGTATGGGTGGCGATGACACGCTCCGGCGCTTGTTTCTTTTCGACCCAATTCTCGAGCTCGGTCAGCATGTCGAAGTTGTTGGGACCAGGCCCCCCGCTGCAGTGGAGCATGCCCGGCACCATGAAGAGCCGCGCGAACTCCCGAACGCTCTTGTCCGCCTGCTCGCGACTCTGTTTCCCCTGGACGTGCGATACGACGCTCTCGAAGTAATTGATGGTGTTGAGCGGCGAGATCGACGCGTCGTTCCAGCCGTGATAGAGAATCAGCTTGCCGCCGCGCTGCCGGAAGCGCGCCAGGTCCGGATCGAATGCGTCGAACATCTTTCCGAGCTTCGCCTCGGCGAACGCCAGATCCTTGTCGTAGTCGAACGTGCGGAAGTCCCACTTCGGGTTCTCGAAAATCATGTATCGGAGAACGTTGGCGGACTGATCCCAGTGATTGCCGCTCATCGGTCCTGTGCCGGTCATGTACCCCGACCATCCGCCAGACGCTTCGGCCCCCGGCATGTAGCCCGGGTACACGAGCGCACCCGAGGAGTTCCGCGGACCCGACCAGATGTCCTTCACCGCTTTCACCTGTTTGGCAGTGAGACAAGACGCCGGATCCTGGCCGGCTCTACACGCCAGCGTTTGCGGATCGAACCGGCAGTTCCGCGGATCGTCGAGGAGCCCGTCGGTGACGCCGTCGAGCGAGTCGCACGCGGCGGTCGTCGCGCGCTCGATGAGCGGCAGCTTGCTCGCCGGAATATAGCTCTCGGGATCTTTGTTGAGCGCCAGCACGGCCCAGAGATGCCCGCCGGTCTGAAAACGCGTCCAGTTCGCCGCCGGATCGCCGGCAATGACCCCGTCGTAGTCCTCGGGAAACTTCTGT
>Ga0114129_10012994_pt1 | contig 11855 bp, 12 predicted proteins | sample RhiMetdeltSRZDD1_FD_80071 | JGI IMG/M metagenome (GOLD analysis project Ga0114129, IMG submission 80071) | Populus rhizosphere microbial communities from Tennessee, USA - Rhizosphere MetaG P. deltoides SRZDD1 (version 2) (version 2) | ecosystem: Host-associated > Plants > Roots > Rhizosphere >... | reverse complement strand
TCTGCTCGCGGCGATCGGCAGTTACGGCGTGCTGGCGTACATGGTGGCGGAGCGGCGCCGCGAGATCGGCATCCGCATGGCGCTCGGCGCCGATCGCGGGTCGGTGCTGCGAATGGTCCTGTCCCAGGGTCTCGGCCTCACGCTCGCCGGCGTCGTCGGCGGCCTGGCGGTCGCGTTCGCGATGAACCGCGTGCTCGCGTCGCTGCTGTTCGGCGTGCGCCCCTCGGATCCCGCGACGATCGGGGGCGTCGTCGCGCTGATTGCCGCGGTCGCGCTGGTCGCATGCTATCTGCCGGCACGAGCGGCGACCCGGGTCGATCCGATGATCGTATTGCGCGAGGAATAGCCATTGGCTACTATTGAGGTTCCGTCCGCGCTCGATGCGCCGCGTCTACGTTCCTCAGTAGCTCAATGGCAGAGCATCCGGCTGTTAACCGGAGGGTTGTTGGTTCGAGTCCAACCTGAGGAGCCAATCTTTTCAATGGATTAGCGTCGTCGTCCCGCCGGCAGTCTGGCCAATTCTGGCCAATTCCGATCCGACTCGATCCGCGGCCTCACGCGCAGCGCCGTCGAGCACTTGCGTATAGACGTTGAGCGTCGTTTCGATCTTCGTGTGGCCCATGAGCGCCGCCACAACCTTTGGTGCGACGCCGTAGTGTCCATTAATCGATATGTGATCGGCGCTGCAGAAGTGACGTCAGAAATCGTTGTGAGCCACTGGATCGAGCAACATCGGACGCGCCGTTACCTGCCTCGGCCAGTGATCAGCAGATGATGAGGAAGGAAAGTCTGACGCACTCGTGTCCGAAGAGTTCCGGACCGAACCTGCGTCAGCGTGACAGCGGGGAAGCGGACTGAACAAACGTTTTCGGTCGGCAGGTCGGCCGCTCTCACGCAGCAGCTCGGTGGTAGTACTTCAACAAGCCACCGAGCCGCTCTCGACACGCAATGCCTCCTTCGTGGTTCGGATGCTCCGCGAGAGGCACGATTAACTGGTTGCCAACGCCCTGATGGTTGCGTTCATGGTGATAATGCGCCGCGAACTCACGCAGCGCTCGTCGGAGCGATGCTTCGCCGACGAGGATCATCCGGTCCAAACATGATTCCTTGATGGTTCGGACGAAGCGCTCCGCGTACGCATTCAGGTTCGGTGACCGAGGCGGCAGACGTACCACCTGAACGTCGGCGGCGGCGAGCGTTTCGCGGAAGGCCAGGGTGAATCGCGGATCCCGATCGTGGATCAGGAAGCGTTTTCCATTCAGAAAGCCGTCGCCGACATCGGTCAGATTGCGGCTGATTTGACTCATCCAAGCGCTGTCCGGCTCCGACGCGATGCCAGCGATGTGGACGCGGCGCGTGGACAGGTCGATGATGAAGAGCACCGCGAACCGCGTCAGCCCGCGACTGGTCCAGACGTCCACCGTGAAGAAATCCGCCGCGGCGAGGACCTCCCAATGCGTCTTCAGGAACTCGGTCCACGTTGTCTTCTTCAGGCGATCCGGCGCCGGCTCCAGGCCATGTTGGCGGAGGATGGTGGCGATCGTGCCTCGAGAGACCTCGTGATTAAGATTCGCCAAAGCGCCTTGGATTCTCGTGTAGCCCCAACCGCGATTCTCGGTGGCCATACGCACGATCAACGCACGGATCTCATTCATGACCGGCGGCCGTCCGGGGCCACGACGAGTACTCCCGTCGTACTGCTTGGCGATGAGGGTCCGGTGCCAAGTCAGCAACGTGTCCGGTGTCACGATCGTGGCGAACTCGCGCAACAGCCGTCGTCCCAGTGTCCGAGCTTTCGCGGCGAGCCGACGGCGCTGGTCGTCGGTGAACCGAAGGCGTCCGGTTCCGATCTGTTCACGCAAGACACGGTTCTCTTCCCGAAGATAGTCGATGACGTCGCGCTGCTGCTGATTGACCCAGCCGGCGAGCGCGACCAGGACGAACTGCAGTGGATGCGACAGCGACGGCATGGCGGCCAGCCTATCAGAGGCTGAGTTCATCGGAGCCTTGGACCGTTCGGTTGCGCGTCGAGCGGCTTTTTGGACAGCACGGGGTCTCGATGCCGGTATTGAGGAAATTACCGACTCGGTTCTGGCGGACGCCATCATCGCCAGACACAAGACCCGCGTCCCCCGTCCGGTTGATTGTTGAGCCGCGCCGGACCAAATACGAACCGCGTAACGGCCCGATCCTCGACAAGCTCAAGGCTGCAGGTATTCCGATGCGGTACCGAGCCGTCGGCGACATCCTTCACTGGAAGATGATGCTCTTCGCGGGACAGAGTATGGTCGAGTTCGGCGCCGCGCAGCTCACCACGTCTTATCTGATCCCCACTTCGCCAAACCAGAACTTCACGCAGGATCCGATTTTCTTTTCGACCGACGCGACGGTCGTGAACTCGTTCGAACGCAAGTTCGACGATGCCTGGGTGGATACCGTCAACTTCGCCAACTACGCGAACGCGTCGACCGTCGCGCGAGCCTATCCCTTTTACGACATCGATCCGACGTTGAGTTTCGTACCGGCGGAGAACTTTCTGACGCGGTCGAAGCCGCTCTACGACGCTGAAAAGAGCGGTATCGACGTCATCATGTACAAGATCACGGAGACGGGGCACGCCGACTCGCTCATTCGTGCCGTACGTCGTGGCGTGCCGGTGCGCGTGATCACCGAGCCGACACGATCGAAGCAAGGACAATGTCTGGCAGGCGTACTACCTCGACAAGATGTACGCCGCCGGCGTGAAGATTCGCGAACGCGCGCATCTCGGGTTCCTTCACCAGAAGACCACGCTGCTCTACTCGCAGACTCGCACCATCTTCGGCTCGTCCAATTGGACAGCCGCATCGAACAAAACACAGTACGAACACAATTACTTCTGCACCGATCCGGTGTTCTTCGGATGGTTCCGCGACATCTTCGTCCGGAAGTGGAGCAGCAGCGCCGAGACGCGAGCGTTCGTACCGCTTCCGCCGGATCCTCCGGTGTACGTCTCGCCCCTGAACGCTGCGGCCGGTCAGACGACGACGGTGGTCCTCTCCTGGAAACCCGGACTGTGGGCACACCGCGCGGACGTGTATCTGAGCACGTCCTCGGCACCGGCACTGATCTGCGTGACGTCTCGGTCTCGCCGAACGGCACGAAGAAACTGACCGTCACTGGATTGGTGGCCGGGACGACGTACTATTGGAGAATCGTTTCAAAGACGATGGCGGGACGAACGGCGACAGGACCGGTATGGAGTTTCGGCACCTGACCATCGCCGTGCAGAGTCCAAGTCAGTATCGTAACTCGCGTGACGGCACAAACCGATTCGCGAACAGTTCCGGCTTCACCATCCGCTTGTAAAACGGTCGAAGCTGCTTCTTCTGCTCCGCGTCCAACAGCCGAAATTTCGCCGAAGTTCCCCGTTGGGCTTCAGGCAACCTAGCGCGCCGCAACGCGTCGGCCGAGCGTCAATTGTCCGGGCACACCCTCCGGAAACTTCGTGGCAATCTGCTGGCGGATGCGCTCTTGCCGATTGCCCGGATCCGGGTGCGTGCTGAAGAATTCCGGCTGTCGGCTGCCGCTGCTTGCCTTGGCCAGGATCGTCATGACGTTGATCAGCGCGCGCGGATCGTAGCCGGCGTCGGCCATGATCTGGACGCCAAGCGCGTCGGCGTCGAGCTCGTGGTCGCGGCCGTATTTCATCAGCGTCATCTGCACAACCAAGGCGGCCATCTGCTGCGCCCCCGCGCTGTTCCCGGACTCGCCGTCCGAGGTGGCCGTCCCGATCGCTCCCGCGAGCCCCTGTCCGAGCTGCGTTCTGGCGATCTGCTCGGCTGAGTGCCGGCCGACGACGTGGCCGACCTCATGCCCTAGCACGCCGGCAAGTTGCGCCTCGTTCTCGAGCCGGTCGAGCAGCGCGCGGGTGATGAAGACCGGCCCTCCTGGCAACGCGAAGGCGTTGACCGTGTGCCCGTCGCGCAACACCTTGAACTGAAAACGATAGGGGGTGTGCGCCATCTTCCCTTGACTCACCAGCTTGCGTCCGATCTGTTCGAGATCGGACTGGACTGACGCATCGGGATCGAGCCCACCGAATTCCTGGGCCATCTGCGGCGCCGACTGCAGCCCGAGCACGACTTCCTGCTCCTGGCTCAACGCGACACTCTGCGTCTTCCCGGTGATCGGATTCAGTTCGCGCGAGGCGTAATACCCGATCAACGCGACCACCGCCATCACCACCGCGATCAGCAAACGGCTACGTCTCATGGACCGCTCCTGCCTAGGGAACTACCGCGGAGGACGCGGAGGACGCGGAGGTCGAATCCTGAAGAGCAATAGAACTCTTCCTCCAGACGCGCTCCGAGCTACAGAGATTCTCTGTGTCTCTGTGGCTTATTCTCTCTGTGTCCTCCGTGTCGATTACTCGGACACTCTCCCAGGCGATGCCGGCGTCCGTCGTGCTCCGCTCTCATTCGACTTCGAGGTCCTTCGTCGCCGCGGAGGAACCGTTCAAGAAGACCTCGAGCTTGTACTTGCCGGTTGGCCATCCGTCCGGCTTCGATATGTGGAACTCCGTTCGAGCGTTGCCGGCCGGCGCGATCGTCTGGCTCGATTCGTTGACGACCTGTCCATCCTGGTAGGTCCATCGGGCCTTCAGCGTTGTGGGAGCCGTGGTGTTTTCGGTCACGATCGACGCGTAGATCGTATCGGTTGGCTTGAATGACTCGGTCGTGCCGTTGATCGTCTTGTCGGCGTTCAGTGAACGACCCATGTCGATTTCGGACACGCGGCCGCCGGCAACGGTTCCGGCGGTGCCGGTCGCGCCAGGCGTTTCGCTGCTCCTCGTGCACGCTGCGGTCAGAGCGGCGGCGAGCGTCAGAACGAGAATCGTCGGCCCGGACAATCTGATGTGCATCGCTTTTCTCCTGCACGGATGCGAGAGCTCACGCTCCCGGAAGCTTCAGCTCCTGCCCCGGATAGATCAGATCCGGATTGTTGACGAGATCTTTGTTGGCCTCGTAGATCGTCCGCCACTTGTTGGCATCGCCATATTCACGTTTGGCGATTTTCGACAGGCTGTCGCCTTCGACGACGATGTACGTCCTTTCTGACCCGGTCGCGCCGGTGGGCTGAGACGCCTCGGGCGCTGTCGATGACCCGCCAGACCTCACGTTACTGAAGTCGGGCTTCGATTCTGGCTTGTCGTCCTTCTTGTCAAAGATGCCCATGCATTCACCCCTCTGTGTTTCCCTTGTGTCCATATTCTCCAGCGACGGTCGAGGTCGCTGGCGCGGCAAGCGGCGTGGATCAGGCCGGCACTGCGGCCGCGGAGTGCCCGCAGATCGACTTCAGCGTCGCAAGAAACTCATCGCCTGGCACATTTGCGCCTGAGTGACGGTCGGCGCGGGCCACGAGATCGCTCAAGGAGACAATCCCAACCAGTCGTCCCTGGCGATCGAGCACGGGCAGACGACGGACGCGCCGCTCCTTCATTGTCCTCAGCACGGTTGAAACATCGTCCTCACTGAAGCAGGTGTGGACGTGTCCAGATGTGACATCCCTAACGCGGATATTTGCCGGAGCGGTGGATCGAGTCGCGGCCGCGATACAGATGTCTCGGTCGGTGATCATGCCGGTGACCTTCCGTTCCTCGTTCACGACCGGCACGGTTCCGCAATCGCAGTCCCACATGATCTTGGCGACACTGGCGAGATCCGCATCAGCGCGGCACGATTTCACGTTGGTTGTCATGAGATCTTTGATTGTCATCTTGTTCTCCATTTTCAATGTCACGCCTTCACGGCTTTGCCGACGCGTGCGATCGCGTCGCCGGTCTTGCGGCTTGCCTGGCCGACCGCCATCTCAACCTTCCCCACGGTCTCGTCGACCTGACCCTCGGCCTTCAACTCGTCGTTGCCGGTCAGCGTGCCGACCGCTTGCTTGACCCTACCCTTTGCCTGGTCGACCTTCCCTGCGCGCTCGTTCTTGTTCCACATCTGAAGCCTCCACACATCGTTCCATGGCGCTCGATTTGTTTCATGGCGCTCGATTCGTCGCCGCTATGCCAGTGAGGGGCGGCCGCTCAGCAGCCCGACAACGAACAACACGAGGGCGACGACCAACAGCACATGGAGGATCGGGCCGATCGTAAACGTCCCGACGAGGCCCAGTAGCCAGGCGATGAGTAGTATGACGGCGATGGTATACAACATGTGATCTCTACCTTTTGCAGGTGCGTGTGCACCTCACGCCCGACACGGGCGAAGGCGATTCACAAACAGACGCACCCAGCATGCGGCGATGGCTGACGCGTGTCTGTGCGTTTTTGAACACGTGCACAAGGGCGGAAGGACCCGAGCATCGGCTCGACCAGAATCGCGGCGAGCTGGTCGCGATGCGCCTCGATCAAGCGAAGTGAGCGCTCGAGATCGTTGTACGCGCCGACGATGAACTCATGCGGCACGTTCACGACCGAACTCCCGCTCGAGGACTACGCGTAACGCTCGTGCTTCGAAGCGCACGTACTTGCCGAGCTTGACGTGCGGCACTGATTGAGCGTCAGCCGGCGCAGGGGTCCGTCGGTCGCGTTCGTCGGCGCCAACGGCTCGGGGGACTGCTCAATTACTCCGCACGACCGGCGTGAAAAGCCGGTTCCTGGAATCGACGCAGGCACGGGACACTACGGGGGGCAGCGGATAGGCAGGCGGACAAGATGGCCGCCAGCAGTCTCATTGCGCTCCACCAATATGGCACAGCACGTTAATGACGGTGCCGTTCGGATCGGTCACGAAGAATCGTCGGACACCCCATGGTTCGTTCCTGAGTGGATACACAATGTTGAGCCCACGTAACACGGCACGTGAGTGAACCTCGTCGACGTCGGGCGACTTCTATGCCTATCTGGGGAAGAATCGTTGCGGAATCATCATCCCTCATCAGACTGACCTGAGCGTTCGGATTGTGTCGTTCGCCAAAAACAGCTCCGACGTTTACCGACGAGACATTTTGGCCAGAGCTCTGATCCGGGCGTAGCATATTTCGGATCACGTCGAACGTGACGTCAGCTCCGACCGACCGTCCTGTCGACGATTGAGCGAAACGGGCCGTGTGCCATGCGTGCTGAGCGTCCTGCTGCGGACTGACGTCCAGCTTATATGTTTCGGCAGGTCGGCCGCGCTTATGCGGCCTGCCGTTGGTACCGGTGATGAAGGCCGCCGACTTCAGGAATCGCGATGATGGGCCCAGGGGACGTCGCCGAGACGGGTCGAGGATCTGGCGCGTCCTTCTCGAGCCCAAGATGCGTCCGACTCCGATGATAATACTGGCTGTAGATCGTGAGAACACGTCGCAGATGCGCCTGATTGAACACGATCACATGATCCAGGCATTCGCGACGGATTGAGCCGATTACGCGTTCTGCGTACGGATTCTGCCACGGACTCGCCGGTGCTGAGACCACTTCGGCGATGCCCATGCTCGCCACGCGACGCCGGAAGCGCTCGCCGTAGACGCTGTCGCGATCGCGATGCAACCATTTGGGAGCAGTGTCGTCCGGGAATGCGTCGATGACTTGTTGGGCGGCCCACTCGGCTGTTGGATGCTCCGTGATGTTGAAATGCACGATGCGGCGACGGACATGCGACAGCACGATCACCACGAACAGGACGCGACCGGTGAGAGTAGGCACGGTGAAGAGATCCATCGACGCGGCGGACGCGAGGTGATTGGTGAGAAACGTCTTCCACGTCTGCGGCGACGGGCGTGTGTGCGGTCCCAACAGACGTGAGACCGTGCGCGCTGAGACGTCGACGCCGAGCGTCCGCAGTTCGCCGTGAATCCGTGGCGCGCCCCACAACGGGTTCGCGGTCGCCATCTCACGAACGAGGGTGCGGATCTGCTGATCAATTCGCGGACGGCCATGATGTCGCTGCTGCGAGCGGCGCGTCCAGCGGCGGCGAAGCCAGTCGCGATGCCAGCGGACGACGGTGTCCGGTTGCACGACCATCAACGCCGTGCGCCAGTTTTGCCAACTTCGCGCGAGGACCATCCAAAACAGTCGGTCGCGTCCACGGAGGCGGCATCGAGTCGTTCGATGGCAAGCCGCCAGTTGGTGCCGCAGCGCGAGGTTTTCCAAGACCAGTTCCCGGTGCCCGCGGAGCGCTAAGGCGAGGGCGCGGACGACCACGATCAGCAGTTCGAGCATGCGGTGGATCGTGGCCGGCGTTGGCGCGAAATTCAACTTGGACGCGTTTTGGCGATGGACAGGCCTCAGAATTCTCAGGGCTTTTCCAGAATTCGGTGACGGGAACGACGCGACGCTCTACGTCCGAGCGATGTGGAGAGTCACCGTGAGCGTTGGGTCTGCCGCGCCATCTACAGCTACTTCGAAGATGAGGAAAACCGCATGCCTTGGGCTGTAGATACAAGACGGAAACACCCGTTTCACAGCGGAGAGAAGTATGCAGCCCAAGTATTGTCTGCCACCGACGCTTCTTCTCGTTTGGTGCGCTTCGTCCATCCTGAACGCACAAGGCTACACGGTTGCCGAGAAAGCAACGTTCGCGCCGCAAAAGAAGACGATCCTCCTGCTGAAGAATGCTAGTGGGGAGAAGCCGATCATCGTGTTCGAGACCAGGCTGCGCGTGAACACGGATGGATCGCCGCTCTCGTACCATCCTCAAGATCTGCTCGGGGAAACCAAGGCGCTCAATAACATCTGCAACGCGATCGCGGTCAGGAAGACGGGGTCACGAGGCAATCTCTGTTTGTCGAGGGGTGGCGGCTTTCGCGAAGCTGTTGGCGCCTTTGAGAAGTTCCGCGACTCGGGCTTCACGAAGGTTCCCGACGGCTTGCAGATCACATGGGAGAACGTGCTCGCGACGGTCAACGATCAAGGGACGAAGAAGCCGTGTGTGTTTGCGTCGGGACCGTTCCGTGGTTACTTCGGGTCGTTGACAGCACTGAAGAACGGGTTGACGCGTGACAAGGGCGAGTGCGATGTCAACGACCAGGTGAACCCAATCGCAGTGCCTGCTTTGGTTGTTGTCGGCGGCACTAACGCCGTCACAGCGTTCGGCGCGCAGGTCGGCGATCTCCTGATTGCGTTTAACCCACAGACCGGGCTGTTCAGTTCAGCTATTGTTGGCGACACGGGTCCGCCCGATAACCTCGGTGAAGGCTCGGTGCTGCTGAACATGAGATTGCGTGGTGTGACGAGCCCGCCGACGAACAAGAAGGAGACCTTCAACCTGTCTGTCGAGAATGCTGAGGTGCTCGTTGCGATCATTCCAAGGTCGAAGTCGTTTCAGTTGACACGTCCATACACGGTGGAGAACATCGATGCCCGCGTGAGGCAGTGGCAGCGGGAGGCAGGGTTCGCGTCGCCCGAGCAGTTCATTGAGGTCATCAAGTCGTTCGAGACGAACCTCAAATAGTATTGTGGTTGTCCCGGCTAAAACCTGATCGCTCCAGTTTCTGACTGACGCGATTGCGGAGCGGGTCACTGCACGCCGTAAAGTCGGTTCGAGATAAACCTCGACAAACACGTGAGATGCCAGTGGACGGGCAGATCGTGTTCGCGGCTACCCAGGAACTCGGCGCTCGGGCTGAAGGGTGCATAGATTGCGACCTGCCGAGTCGCACTCGCGCGGAGGAAAACGGTGAGCCCAATGAGCTGTCGCTGCTGAAGATTTTCATCCACTGCGTTTTTCTGCGCTGACGCGATTCTGGAATCTGCCAATACAGGCCAATACAGGCAACTGACATCGGTTCAAGGCCGAGGCGTCGCTCGACGACCACGGTGAAATGTGACGAACGCAGAACGCGTGCGCTGTCGTGAGAGCTCAGTGCTCGTGCAAGTTCGTTCGTGGGTTACGCCACGCGGCGTTCGTATCGATGGTGAAGGCCGTCGACCTGCCGGACGGCGACGATACGCTGTCCCTTGCCAATATCGCGTCCAGGAAAAAATCATTGAGGGCGGCACGGTAGCCGGCCATTCTCCGCGCACATGCATCACATCGCTTGGACGCTCGCTGCGATCCGTTTCGCTTGGTACACGCGTCGAGACCTACTGATCACGAGTCTCGCCCTGCGCCACCAGTTGGGCGCGTAGTGTTCCATCACTCGCCCTGCAAGCAACGCGCGCCGTCGGCTATCTTGTTGAAATAGACTGCGCGCCGTGGTCGATACACTTCGTTTCCGAGTGGCAAAGAATCAACCCGCGCCGAAGTCCTGACGCGGCACACGAGCGAGGAGGGAGCGGATGCGCAGCATCGTCGAATCCACTGAGGCGTTCGAAGCGTGGATGCGAAAGCGGACGGACGTCTCCAAGCGGCTGCTCAAGAAGAAGCACAGCCAGATGGCCGATGGGCCGTTCCCGTTTCTGCGGGCGACATTCTACCGGTGGGTCGAGCAGTGGCCCAGGGTATGCCCGGAGCTGGCGGAGCGCGACGAAGACGTGCTGCTCGCGGTGGGAGATCTGCACGTGGCGAACTTCGGAGTCTGGGCCGATTCGCGAAAGCGCCACGTCTGGGGCGTCAATGACTTCGACGACGCGTGCGAACTGGCCTTCACGAGCGATCTCGTGCGGCTCGCGACCAGCGCTGTACTCGCCGCGGCGGAGGCGAAGATCGACGTGGACGCGAACCAGGTCTGCGAGCCGCTGCTCTCCGGGTACCGCGCCGGACTCCGTACCGGTCAGCCAATCCTGGTCACCGAGCGTCACCCCGCGCTGGTCACGTTGACCAAGGGGACACAGGAAGATCCGAAGACATTCTGGCAGAAGAAGCTTTCTCCCAAGAAGAACCCCACGGTTGACGCTCGCCAGCTGCCCCGTGGGCTCGAGGACATGTTCCGCGCCTCGTTTCGACCGGGCGCGAACCTGACCTTCCACGCGCAGCGTTCGCCAGGTGGGCTCGGCAGCCTGGGCCGGCGGCGCTTCACCGCCGTCGAGACGAGGAAGGGCGCGCGCGATGCGCGCGAGGCCAAGGCGCTCGTGCCGTCCGCGCTGTATTGGTTGAAGGAACAGGACAACATGCCCTCGCAGACGGCCACGCTGCTGCAGCATGCGATCCGCATTCCGGACCCGTACTTCCAGGTACACGACCGCTGGTTGATCCGCCAGCTCGCGCCCGACATCGCGAAGATCGACATGCCGCGCAAACGCGACAAGCGGCTCGGGCTGGCGCCGGACCTACTCCGGCTGATGGGGCGTGAGACGGCCAATATTCATTTCGGCAGTCGCACGAGCGAGGATCTCGCGGATCGGCTCAGCCGCCTGGATCGGAACCGTGAGTGGTTTCCGGCGGCGACTGATCGGATGGTGGCCTGTATTCGCAAGGACCACGCGAAGTGGGCCGAACGCTGAAACGGTTTCCGCATCCGCTACGCCGTTTTGGAAGTCGCCATCTAGGAAGGTCGTCGGTCCGGCAGAATGCGCGTGTGCACGCGCGCTATCCGCTTGAGCAGCTGCTGAAGCGGCTGGCTTTCCGGTGTGATCCGCAGATTTGATCCGCCAGAAATCAGACGGCGATTGACGGCGGTTCCCCTTGTCGTGCGCAAAAACTTCTGCGCGGCTGGATTCCCACACGAAATGCTGACAGGCAGGCCCGTCCGGCGTCTGGCCACGGTCGCGGTTTCCGGTGACTGGCGTAGAATCCTGCGACCATGCTGATGTCGCGATCTCGCGTCGCTGTCGTCGCGATCCTGCGTCTCGTCGGTGATCTCGTGGATTTGGTCGTCGGCGCTGTGCAGTCGCGCGCCCAACTCTCCGCGGAGAATCTGTTTCTACGGAAGCAGCTTGCCTTGTACGTGGAGCGCCAGGTGAAACCGCGTCGCGCCGACGATGTGACGCGGATCATGATGGTCGA
>Ga0114129_10012993_pt1 | contig 11857 bp, 11 predicted proteins | sample RhiMetdeltSRZDD1_FD_80071 | JGI IMG/M metagenome (GOLD analysis project Ga0114129, IMG submission 80071) | Populus rhizosphere microbial communities from Tennessee, USA - Rhizosphere MetaG P. deltoides SRZDD1 (version 2) (version 2) | ecosystem: Host-associated > Plants > Roots > Rhizosphere >... | reverse complement strand
GCGGCGGCTAGACTTGCCGCCCGTGGGCCAAGGTGCCGCCTTCTTCGATCTCGACAAAACCGTCATCGCCAAGTCCAGCGCTCTGGCGTTCGGCCGGCCGTTCTACCGCGACGGCCTGATCACCCGCCGGGACGTGGTGAAGGCGGCGTATGCCCAGCTCATGTTCCGTCTCGGGGGCGCCGACGAGCAGACCATGGCCCGCATGCGCGACTACGTCGCCGAGCTGTGCAAGGGCTGGCGGGTCGAACAGGTACGGCAGATCATCTCGGAGACGCTGCACGACCTCATCAACCCGTACGTGTACGCGGAGGCGGCCGCGCTGATCGAGGAGCACCAGGCGGCCGGGCGCGACGTGGTGCTGGTCTCGTCGTCCGGCGAGGAAATGGTCAGACCGATCGGCGAACAGCTGGGCGTGACCGACGTGATCGCCACCCGGATGGAGGTCGCCGAGGGCCGCTACACGGGTGTTGTCGACTTCTACGCGGCCGGGCCGCATAAGGTCAGCGCGGTGCAGGAGCTGGCCAAGGAGCGCAACTACGACCTCTCGGAGTCGTACGCATACTCCGACTCGGTCACCGACGCGCCGCTGCTCGAGGTCGTCGGCCATCCGAGCGCGGTCAACCCAGACCGTGGGCTGCGCAAACTTGCCGTCGAGAACAGCTGGCCGGTGCTGGAGTTCCGCAACCCCATCCCGCTGTCCCGTCGGCTCCGCGAACGGCCCGCGGTGCCGATCGCCGCGGCCGCGGTCGGCGTCGGCGTGGGCGTCGCGATCGGAATCGCCTGGTACGGAAGGCGTCGCAGCCGTACGCGCAGCACAAGCTGACAGCTCACCACCCACTCGGGTGATCGCCATTCACACAATGCTGAACAGGGCTGGCGCGCCGCCGGGAACGGGCGTAGAAAGAGAGTGCGGAGCAGTTCGAGGAAGTCTCGATCCGCTCCGTGCACGGCCACCGGGCACCCACGCGCGACCAGCCGCGGGAGGCGCGTTGCGGCGGCGCCGCACAGGACCGCCGACAACGACATTGAGGTGCACGCTTGGTAACCCGGCCGGACGTGCGTGACGGCGCCTCTCCACGAGGCGCCGTCCACATGTTCGGCGCTGTCCACATGTTCGGCGCCGTCCACATGTTCGGCGCTGTCCACATGTTCGGCGCCATCTATATGTGAGACGGCGGATACGCTGGCCCGCATGGCGATCGGCATGGTCAGTCCCGGGCACATGGGCTCCGGTCTCGGTTGGGCGTTGCGCGATGGCGGGGCCGCCGTACGCAGCACCCTCGACGGGCGGTCGCCGCGCAGCGCCCGCCTCGCGGAGGCCGCGGCCCTCGACCTCGTACCCGACCTGGAGGAGCTGGTCCGGACCGTCGACGTCGTCCTCGTCGTGACGCCGCCCGGCGCCGCACTCGATGCCGCCCGCGCGGTCGCGGCCGCCGCCACCCGGACCGGCGCCGCACCACTCGTCGCCGACCTCAACGCGACGGCACCATCCACAGTAGACAAACTAGCCGGGGTGTACGCACAGGCCGGCATGTCCTTTGTGGACGGTTCGATATCCGGCCCGCCGCCCACCGTCCGGCCCGGTGCCCGGATCTTCCTGTCCGGCCCGCGGGCCGGTGAGATCGCCGGGCTGCCGTGGCGGCATGTGAAACCCGTACTCGTCCCGGGACCCGTCGGGCAGGCCAGCGCGGTCAAGATGTGCACGGCATCCCTCCACAAGGGACTCGACGGGCTCTACTCCCAGGCGATCCGAGCGGCGGCGCACTACGGCGTGCTCGACGAGGTGATGACCGACCTGCGTACCACCAACTTCGCCGACCCCGTCCGGGTGGCGATGGCGGCGACCAAGGCGCACCGGTACGTCCCCGAGATGCACGAGATCGCCAACGCACAACAGGATGCGGGCCTGACGCCGGCGCTGTTCGAGGCGTTCGCGGCGGTGTTCTCCGAGATCGCCGCCAGCCGGCTCGGTACCCAGGATCCCGAGTCGGTCGACCGGACCCTCACGGCGGACGCGATCGCCGACGGCATCACGCCGCGCCACGCGACGGGTACGTAACGCGGCTCATCCGTTCGGCGGGCACACGGCATCGCGGCGATGCCCTAGCGTGTGCTGCTCTGCCCACCACCATCGAACGGGGTAATCATGAACCTGGCCGCAACCGAGATGAGTGACAGCACGTTCCTGCTGCTCACCGCCGGGTACGCCGTAAGCGGCGTGATCTGCGTCGTGCTGGCTGCGCTGGGCGTCGGCATGAAGAAGATGTGGGAGCGGGTCTTCATCGGCCTGATCGGCGCCGCCTTCGTCGGCTACGCCATCTACCTGTTCTTCGTCTTCGACGGCGGGACGGTCCTCATCTCGTACTGGCCGCTTATCGTGCCGGTGCTGCTGATCTTCAACGCGATCCGCAACGCGCGCCGCGCCAAGGCCGGAGCCTGACGGGTCAGCGGCGGAGCTCCTCGCACACCGCGGTGAGCTCCGCCGCGCCCAGCTCGACCGCGGCCGCGCAATGGCGTACCCAGGCCCGGATCCCGTCCGGCGTACCGGTGGCGAACGCGCCGGCCGCACCCACGTACTCGGGCTGCCGGGCCAGGTGACCGACCTCGGTCGCGACCAGCAGCCGCGGATCGAAGCCGCCGGCCGCGAGCACCAGGCGGGCCGCGGCACGCGCGACGACCCCGTACGGGCCGGGGAAGGCACGGAGGGCCAGCAGCTCGCCGTGGACCACGCTCGCGAGCAACAGCGCGGGTACCCGGCTGCCGCCCGTCACCAGCCGGGACAGCGCGTCGAGCCGGTCCGCGGTACCCGGCACCGGCCGGCCCAGCCCGTCGTCGGGCACGGCGCCCCGGCCGGCCAGTACGTGCAGCCGGGCCAGCACCTGGCGGGGCGCCCGGCCCCATACGTCCACCAGGCCCGGCAACGCCTCGGCGACCCGTAGCGCCCCCTGCGGCACGGGGTCGGTGACGAGCCCGGCGCGGACCGTTTCGCGCGCCGGTGCGTACCCCTCGATGGCGGCGCTGGCGACCGCGGACCGCAACCCGACCTCGGCGGCCGCCTGGCCACCCTGCCGGCGGAGCATGGGGTCGCGCAGGGCCGCATCGACGCTCTCCCGGGCCGCGTCCAGCGCCGGGGCGACCCCGGCGAGGTCGAGCAGCGGCGCGAGCGGATCGGCGGTGAACACCCGACCACCGTACGGCGCCGGCCGGCTGCCGCCCGGCGCAGACCCCGGCCGGTGGTCGCCGAACACCCGGCGCCCCACTAACGTGCTCCAGGAGAGCCCGGATCACGTGAGGGAGCCCAACCCATGAGCGAAACGCTGGCAAACCTGCTGCAGGAGGACCGGCGGTTCCCGCCGCCGGCCGAGCTTGCCGCGCAGGCCAACGTCACGGCGGACGCGTACGCCGAGGCGCAGGCCGACCGGCTCGCGTTCTGGGAGACCCAGGCGCGGCGGCTGAGCTGGGCCCGCCCGTGGGACACCGTGCTCGACTGGTCCAACCCGCCGTTCGCCAAGTGGTTCGTCGGCGGCCAGCTCAACATCGCGTACAACTGCCTCGACCGGCACGTCGAGGCCGGCCGGGGCGACAAGGTCGCGATCCACTGGGAGGGCGAGCCGGGCGACACGCGCACGATCACGTACGCCGACCTGCACCGCTCGGTGTGCCAGGCCGCCAACGCGCTGACCGGGTTGGGTATCGAGGCCGGCGACCGGGTCGCGATCTACCTGCCGATGATCCCCGAGGCGGCGGTCGCGATGCTCGCGTGCGCGCGGATCGGGGCGACCCACTCGGTGGTGTTCGGCGGCTTCTCGGCCGACGCGCTGCGGGGTCGGATCCAGGACGCCGACGCGAAGCTCGTGATCACGGCCGACGGCGGGCACCGGCGCGGGAACCCGTCCGCGCTGAAGCCGACCGTCGACGACGCGGTCGCCCAGTGCCCGAGCGTCGAGCACGTACTGGTCGTCCGGCGTACCGGGCAGGACGTCGCGTGGACCGAGGGCCGCGACGTGTGGTGGCACGACTCGGTCGACCGGGCGGACGCCGAGCACACCGCACAGCCGTTCGACGCCGAGCACCCGCTGTTCATCCTGTACACCAGCGGGACGACCGCGAAGCCGAAGGGCATCCTGCACACGACGGGCGGGTACCTGACCCAGGTGGCGTACACGTACTGGTCCGTCTTCGACGTCAAGCCCGACGCGGACGTGTACTGGTGCACCGCCGACATCGGCTGGGTCACCGGGCACTCGTACATCGTGTACGGGCCGATGGCCAACGGCGCGACCCAGGTCATGTACGAGGGCACGCCCGACACCCCGCACCGCGGCCGGTTCTGGGAGATCGTCCAGAAGTACGGCGTGACGATCCTCTACACCGCGCCGACGGCGATCCGCACGTTCGCCAAGTGGGGCGACGACATCCCGGCCCAGTTCGACCTGTCCTCGTTGCGGCTCATCGGCTCGGTCGGCGAACCGATCAACCCCGAGGCGTGGATGTGGTACCGCGAGAACATCGGCCGCGGCACCTGTCCCGTCGTGGACACGTGGTGGCAGACCGAGACCGGCAGCATCATGATCTCGCCGCTGCCCGGCGTGACCGAGTGCAAGCCGGGTTCGGCGATGCGCGCGCTGCCCGGCGTCGTCGCGGACGTGGTCGACGACCAGGGCAACTCGGTACCCCCCGGCGGGGGCGGCTTCCTCGCCGTCCGGGAGCCGTGGCCGAGCATGCTGCGCACGATCTGGGGCGACGACGACCGTTTCGTCGAGACGTACTGGAGCCGCTTCCCCGGCCTCTACTTCCCGGGCGACGGTGCCAAGCGCGACGTCGACGGCGACCTCTGGCTGCTCGGCCGGGTCGACGACGTGATGCTGATCTCCGGGCACAACATCTCGACGACCGAGGTCGAGTCCGCGCTGGTCTCGCACCCGTCGGTCGCCGAGTCGGCCGTCGTCGGCGCGACCGACCCGACGACCGGGCAGGCGATCGTCGCGTTCGTGATCCTGCGCGGCTCGGTCACCGACAGCGGCGCCGGCCAGGAGCTGATCGGTGAGCTGCGCGACCACGTGGCCAAGACGCTCGGCCCGATCGCGAAGCCGCGCCAGATCATGCTCGTCGCCGAGCTGCCGAAGACCCGGTCCGGCAAGATCATGCGGCGGCTGCTGCGTGACGTCGCCGAGAACCGTTCCCTCGGCGATGTCACGACCCTGCAGGACTCGTCGGTGATGGATCTGATCTCGCAGGGCATGAGGTCCGGCAAGGGGGACGAGGACTAGGGACTAACCCGGCAGCCCGCCGTGCCTGGGCTCGCCCGACAGCTGGTCGTCGAGCCACGCGTACTCGTGGGTGCACGGCGGGCCGGCCGACACGCCGATGCGGCGTGCGTCCAGGTCCATCAGCACCGAATAGACGCTCTCCGACCGGTCGAGCGGCGCGTCCCGCTCGTCCACGTGCCGGCAGATCGCCTGCGGGTAACTCGCGTGGTCCCGCAGCATGACGGCGAGGTCGTCCTCGGTGACCTTCCGGTTGGCCGCGGCGCCCGCGACGAGCCGCCGGGCGCGCGCCGCCCGGAACAGTGACGACCCACCCCAGTCCTTGATCTTGTCGTACACGCCCACGCCGCTTTCGAAGTGGTTGGCGTGCGTGAGGACGCCGTCCACCGGGTGCAGCCAGCCGCAGTCGCCGGGGACCACCTCGACGTCGATCAGCTCACCGGAGGCCGGATCACCCGCGCTGCCGGCCTGCCCGAGCAGCAGGTTGATCGAACAGTTGCGCGGCGGGTGGAGCACCATCCGCAGCGCCCGCGCGAGCGAGTCCGCCTCCAGCGCGGCGCGCAGCAGCACGTGGTACGGCACCCCGATCGGCCGGCCCGTCCGCAGCCCGTCGCGGTCGCTGCCGAGCATGTTCACGCAGACGCCGACGCCGGCCGAGTTCAGCCCCGCCTTGGCGAGCATGCCGGCCTCGGTGAGCGTCACGATCCGGTGGCCACGCTCGTCGGTCGTGTGCAGCAGCACCATCGCGTCGCGCTGGTCGGGGTGCCAGTCCCAGTTCTGCGCGAGCAGGAGGTGGCCGCCTGCCGTGTGCGTGCCGAGCACGCCGATGGCCGTACAGCCGTCGGTCGCCTCCGGCGGTGCCGCCGCCGCGTACAGCAGCTCGGTCCGGGCGTTCAGGGCGAAGATCAGCTCTCGGGGTACGCCGGCGCCGGCCGCCACGCCGTCCAGCATCTCCGCGACACGGGGGTGGTGCTCGCGCGTGACGCCACGGAAGACGTTGCCGGCGTGGCGAACGTCCTCCTGCGACAGTCCACCTTGGACACTGAACCGGCGCAGGTACACGTCGAGGTTCAGCGCGATCCGGTCAGCCGCCAGGGTGCCGTAGGCGGCGCCGCACTCGGTGGGCCGGCCGGACACGGTCACGAGGGGTACGGGCAGCACGCAGGCCATGTTCGCGAGGTTACCCGCCCCTCCCGTACCACGAATTGACTGATCTTCGCTTGGTCACTGCGTGCGTTGCCAGTGCGACGGCGCGTACGGGCTCGGTGGGGATGGTCCCCGCGGGCCGTATTGCGCTTACGCTGACCGCGTGGGACACCCTGTCGACGAGTCAACCGTCCTGGTCGACGGGCCGTGGACGCACCGGTTCGTCAACGCCAACGGCAGCCGGTTTCACGTCGTCGAGGCGGGTACGGGGCCACTCGTCCTGTTCTTGCATGGTTTCCCGGAGTTCTGGTGGGCCTGGCACCGGATCCTGCCGGCCGTGGCGGACGCGGGGTTCCGCGCGGTAGCCGTGGACCTGCGCGGCTACGGCGCCAGCGACAAGCCGCCGCGCGGCTACGACGGGTACACGATGGCCGCCGACGTCCTCGGCTTGATCCGTGCGCTGGGCGAGCGCTCGGCCGTGCTCGTGGGCAGCGGTACCGGCGGCATGATCGCGTGGACGACGGCGGCCTTCCACCCGCGCCTCGTCCGCCGGCTCGTCGTGATCGGCGCCCCCCACCCGCTACGGCTCCGGGCGGCCGTATTCGCCGACCCGCGCGGTCAGCTCATGGCGGCGACTCCCCTGTTGAAGTTCCAGATCCCGCGCTACGAGCACGTCCTGACCCGCGACAACGCCCAGCTCATCGGCGCGTACCTACGGCGGTGGGGCGGCCGGGACTGGGTACGGGGGCCGGAGTTCGCCGGGTACGCCGCCCGGTACCGGGAAGCCATGCTGATCCCGCACGTCGCGTTCTGCGCGCTGGAAGGCTACCGCTGGGCATTCCGCTCGGTGCTGCGGCTGCGGGGCTACCGGTTCGTCAAGCTCATGCAGCAGCCGATCGTCACGCCCACACTGCAGTTGCACGGTACGGCCGACGAGGCGATCCTCCCGCGGACCGCTCAGGGCAGCGGGCGGTACGTCATCGCCGCCTACGAGTGGCGGGCACTGGCCGGCCTCGGACACTTCCCGCACCTGGAGGCGACCGAGATGATCACGGGCGAAATCCTGCGGTGGGCCAAGAGCTAGACCCGGTGCTCGCGGACGTCCCTGACCTCGGTCCCCGGCGCCCAGCCCTGGTAGACGCCGTAGTCGAACTCCTCGAGGCCCAACTCCCGGGCGACCGGCGCCCGGCCGCCCGTGTACTCGACGCGCAGCCATGACTCGTGCTCGGCCAGCACGATGAACGGCTGGCCCTGCCACGTGCACATCGTCCGGACGTACCACAGGTCGTCGACCTCGGCCGCCGGGACGATCCGCCGGTGGCGACCGCCGCGCACCTCCTCGAACCCGTCCTCGGTGTGCGGCGCGTACAGGCGTACGTCGTCGCCGTCCGGGCTCGCGTCGTAGTCCCGGCCCCGCCAGCGCGCCATGTACCCGTCGCGGATCACGGCTCGCCCCCGTCCACGCGCCGCCACAGTGGACCGTCGGCGTCGAGCAGCGCCACGAGCGCCTCGGTGCCGTCCGCGTCGACCCGCCACAACTGGGCGCCGTGCGGCAGCCGGACACTGTCCACTTTGAACTCGGCGATGATGTCGCCACTCTCGGCGGGCGCGAAACCGTTGCCCCGGAAGGGAGGCCGCTCGATCACCCAGCCCTGCATCGCGCGCATGGCGTCCTCGTGCGGGCCCCCGTACGGGATCCGGTAAAGGTTGGGCCGGTGGGCGGCCCAGCGCAGCACGTGCGCCTCACTCGTGTCGCGGCGCTTCACCCCCAGGGCGGTGAACAACTCCGCCGGGGTACGGAGGTGCGCCAGCTCGGCCGCCCGGTAGACGAAGCCGGAGACGCGGTCGTACCCGCGCTCGACGTAGTAGTCGACCTGCCCCGGCGGGATGACCTTCTGCATCATCGTGGGGCCGGACGGGGTGGGCACGGGCGCGGACCGGCTCGGCACCGGTACGGGGTCCGGCGCGCTGCCGGCAACCGGCTCCTCCTCCGTCTCGCCGGTGAGCCCGACCTCGGCCGCCCAGCTCGCGAGGGCGACGATCTGCGCCCCGGGGAGCTTCGCGCCCACCGGGGTACCCGGGTTGACGGCGAAGGACCAGTCGTCGTCGGGCCAGTGCCGGATCAGCTGGACGAAGCTCACGACCACGGTGTCGCATTGCTCGCCGAGATGGTCGACGAGCCGCTCGTCCGACGTGAAGACGACGACGTACGGCTGGCCGTCCTGGTTGTCGGTCAGCCACTGGAAACCGTCGTCGCCGGGGCGGGCGCCGGGGCGCGAGGCTGGCGGCACCGGCACGAGCACCTTGGCGAGCAGCAGGGTCGACAGGAACTGGTCGGTGTTCCCGTCCTCCGCCGCGGCGAACAGCGTGGCCTCGACGTCGTTGGCGGCGTCGAAGTCCGGCTCCGTGGTCGCCGCCTCGGGCACCGCCGGCGCGGCGTGGACGCTAGCGTCGTCCGGCGCCGGGTCGACCGGGTGCGGGATGCGTTGCGGCAGCGGTGGGCGGCGCGGACCGTTCTCCGAGTGCGCGGATCCGCCGGACTCCCCCGGATCCGGCTCGCTGTGCCGCGGCGGGGGGTGGCCGTACCGGGGCGCCGTGGGCGCCGCCTCCGGCTCGACGGTCGGGAGCGCGGGACCGCGCTGCGGGACGGCCGACACCGTACGGCTGCGCTGGAAGCTCTCCACCCGCTCGATGCGGGCGCGGGTGGGCGCCGCGTGGCCGGGCAGCCGTACGTCGCCGCGGGCGAGCTGCGCGACGAACCACGCGGGTAGATAGCCCTCGATCGGCAGACCCGGGTTCACCGCCAGCCACCAGTCGTGGTTGGGCCAGTTCTGGGCCAGCTCGTGGTACGGGACCCGGCGGGCCGAGCCGGCGTGCTCCGCGAGGCAGGCGGACATGGCCTCGGGCGAGGAGAACGCCAGCACGTGCGTACGCTCGCCGGACGTCCAGGTGCCCCAGCCCATCGGTGCACGGCCGGCCAGCGCGTCCGCGGAGACCGGCAGCAGCAGGTCCGTACGGGCGAGAATCCGGAAGTAGAGCTCCTGGTCCCCGGAGCGGAGCGCGTCGCGCATCGCCAGCTCCGCTTCGGTGGCCGGCACCCACTCGGACACGGCCACCTCCATCTCACCTCCGGGACGCAGCACGGTACGGGTACAACCTACCGTGCCTCCTTAGCACACCGCCGACACCGATACGATCCGATGTCTGACGTTCACGATCTCTGAGGAGGCGCGGGTGCGTGGCCGGCGGAGGGCGTGGACAGCGGCCCTGGTCACGGCCGTTTTCGCCGGCCTGGTGACGCTGCCTGTCCTCTCGGTTGCCGCCCCCGCGGTTGCCGCACCGGAGGTTACCGCCCCCGCGCGATGCCCGGCCACCGCACCGGCCGCGGCCGCCGTGATCACCGGCGTGCCGTGGGCCCAGGAACGGTACGCGCCGCAGCGGCTCACCCCGCTCGCCGACGGGCGCGGCATCACGGTCGCGGTGATCGACTCCGGCGTCGACGCCCGGCACCCGCAGCTGGCCGGCCGCGTCGTGTCTGGCACCGACCTGCTGGACACCGGTGACGGCACGGTCGACTGCGTCTCGCACGGCACCGCGGTCGCGAGCGTCATCGCGGCCGTCCCGGTCGCCGGAGCCGGCTTCCGGGGGCTCGCCCCGGCCGCGCGCATCCTGCCCGTACGGGTCAGCGAGCAGCTGGTGCTGGACGGCGGGGCGAGCGGGCGCACCGTACCGGCGGCCGGGCTCGCCCAGGCCATCCGGTACGCGGTGACCCACGGCGCCACCGTGCTGAACCTGTCGGTCGTGCTCTACCGCGACGACCCGGCCGTACGGGCCGCCGTCGCCGACGCGCTCGCGGCGGGCGTGACGGTCGTCGCCGCCGCCGGCAACGACCACGCCCACGGTGATCCCACTCCCTATCCGGCCGCCTACGACGGGGTGATCGGGGTCGGCGCGATCGGTCCGGCCGGTACACGCGTACCCAGCTCGCAGGTCGGGTCCTATGTGGACATTGTGGCGCCCGGGGCGGACGTGACGGCCGCGGCGCGGGTCCAGGGCCACGGCGTCTACGAGGGTACGAGTTTCGCGACCCCGTTCGTCGCCGCCACGGCCGCCCTCGTGCGCCAGTACTGGCCGGGCCAGTCCGCGGACGCCGTCGCGGCCCGGATCCTCGCGACGGCCGACCCCGCGCCGGGCGGCCGGTGGAGCGCCGAGTACGGCTACGGCGTCCTCAACCCGTACCGCGCCGTCACCGATCGCATCGCGGCGGGCGAACCCGACCAGGCCCTGCCGCTCCCGGCCGCCGCCGTCGACGACGATGCGCGGACGGCGGCTGACCGGCGTGCGACCCGGCAACGCATGGCGCTGCGCGTGGCGGGCGGTGGCGGGATCGCCGCCGCGCTGATCCTCGTCGTCGCGCTCGTCGTCCCCCGGGGTGTACGTCGCCGCTGGCGCCCGGGCCCGTGACCCCGGCCCGGCCGACCTACTCGAACATCTGGCGGTTACGGTCCTCGGTGTTCTTGTACTCCGCGGCCGACTCGTCCAGCGCCCGCTTGATCTGACCGAGCATGGCGGTCAGCTCGGACGCGGCCGTCCGCCACTGCTTCTGCCGCGTCTCGTAGGCGGCCTTGGCGTCGCCGTCCCAGCCCGTGACCAGCGGCGCGGCGGCCCGCTCGAGCTCGCCGAGCTGCTCGTTGAGTGTCTTGATCGCCACCTCGATGTTGCTGCTCGCCCCGTGGAGGCCGGCGAAGTTGACCACCAACATGTCGCTCATCTGTCCTCCCCCGTCACAGCGGCAGCGTGATGCTGCCGTGGGTGCTCCGCACCCGGTCGGCCGCGCTGGCGTCCGACGTGGTGTAGTCCTTGCCCGCGGTGCGGATCGCGGTCGCGGTCTCGGCCAGCGCCTTGTGCATCCGCGCCTGGTCGCTCGCCCACTCCTGCCGGGTCTCGTCGAACGTGCGCCCACCCGCGCCCTGCCACTGCGACCGCAGCTGGTCGAGATCGGTCATGAGCCGCTTGAGCATCGCGTCCAACGCGTCGTTGACCTGCTCGAACTTGGCGGCCGTCCGTTCCATCACGTCGGCTTGCGCCTGCGTACTGGACACCGCGTCCGTCACCCCGCTTCCTTGACTGGTGTTCCGGAGCGCCACCGTCCACTCAAGACACTGGTCGATGGCGCGTTGACTCGGCCGACGGTAGCGGTCGCCCCGTACGGGCGCTATCCCGTCCATTGAGCCTGTGGATAAGTGCGCGGGGTCAGTTCGCGGGGGAGCGGGCCGCGGCCGGGTCCAACGCCCGGCCGGCCGGCAGCAGGGCCACCAGGCCCGCCGGCAGGCGCAACGGGCGTACGCCGGAGAAGCCCAGCATCGCCAGCACTTCGACGCCGGACACCTCGTGGCGCGTACCCAGATCGGTGACCACGCTCAGCGCCCCGCCCGGCGCCTGGG
>Ga0114129_10012991_pt1 | contig 11857 bp, 9 predicted proteins | sample RhiMetdeltSRZDD1_FD_80071 | JGI IMG/M metagenome (GOLD analysis project Ga0114129, IMG submission 80071) | Populus rhizosphere microbial communities from Tennessee, USA - Rhizosphere MetaG P. deltoides SRZDD1 (version 2) (version 2) | ecosystem: Host-associated > Plants > Roots > Rhizosphere >... | reverse complement strand
CGAGAATTGCTGCAGGCGCCGCACCACCTCGGCGCCGTCCTTGGCGGCCTTCTCGATGATCGTGAGCGGCCGCCGCACGCGCTCCTCCGGCACGGTGCGCAGCAGCAGCTGCACACGCCCGACGACGATCGTCAGCAGGTTGTTCAGGTGATGGGCCGCGCCGCCCGCCAGCTCGCCGAGCGCGCGCAGCGTCTCGCCGCGCACGAGCCGTTCTTGCATCGCTTTCAGGTCCGCCAGCGCCACCTGAGCTTCGTCGTAGAGGCGCGCGTTGTCGAAGGCGATGCCCGCGAGATCGGCGAACGACCCGAGGTACTCCAGCTCGGCGGGCGAGTACAGGCGGGGCTCCGTCGTGTTGAACGTCAGCACACCGACGACGCGGTCGCGGCTGCGGATCGGCAGGCCGAGGTAGGTGACGATCCCGGCTTGCCGATCCCGCTCGGCAAGGACATTCTGGGGATCGTTCGGCGTGTCCGCAACGAAGAGCGGCGCGCCGGTGGCGGCCACACGGCCCGAATACATGGCGCCGAGGGGCACGGCGAAATCGGCGGGCACCGGGCGGCCGCTGATGGCGCCCACGCGGAGCACGCGGGCATCGCCGTCGATGACGAGCACCGTGACGTGCGGCGTGCCCGCGATGCCCGCCGCCTCGTGGACGATCTGCTGCAAGGTCGCGTCGCGATCGAGGCCGCCCATGACCGTGCGCGCGGCCCGCAGCAGCGCGCCCAGCTCGCCCGCGCGGCGCAGCGCGGCCGTGTGGACACGCGCGCGATCGAGCGCCACGGCCGCGTGACGCGCAAGCCCGACGAGCAGGCGAACCTCACGGTCGTCGTAGACGTGTCGGTCTTCCCACGCGACCGACACGACACCCACCAGCGTGTCCTTGGAGATGACGGGGACGGCCAGCACCGCGCGGATCCCCTGCCGACGGACGGCCTCGCGGAGCAGCTCACCGCTCGGCACGTGGTCGTCGCCGTAACCGGGCGGCTCGTGCTGGGCCCAGTCCGGTGTGAAGAATGGCGCGCGCCGGAGCGCGGCGGCGCCGACAGCGCCGTGGCCGAGCTCGAGTGTGAGCAGCATCTCGATCGGAACGCCGCGGCTCGCGCGAGGCACGAGGCGCTGCGCGGCGTCCAGCTCGAAGACGGCGCAGCGCTGGGCGCCGATCAGCGTGCGCGCGGCATCGGCGACAGCCTCGAGCACGGTCGGCAGATCGAGCGTCGACGTCAGCGTGGCGGCGACGTCGTGGAGCGCGGCCAGCTCACCGGCGTGCGCCTCCATCTGACGCACGAGCCGCGCATTCGCGGCGGCGAGCGCGATCTGGCCCGCGATCGCCGTGGCCAGCGCGACGGTCTTGGGCGCCCAGTCGCCCGCCTCACTGCGCACCAGGCGCAACGACCCGATCGGCGCGTACTCGCGTCCGATGGGCACGACGAGCTCAGTGTCAGCGCCTCGGGTCGTACGCGGCGCTCCGCACCCATCCGCGAGCACGATCTCACACCGCTCGGCGCCCAGCACGGCCGCCGTACGGCGGGCGACGTCGTCGAGCGCTGCCGGCAGATCGGCCGCCGACGCCAGCGTCTGGGTGATTGCGAGCAGCGTCTCGGCACGCTCGACGTGCTCGCGTTCGTCCGCGAATCGCAGCGCCACCTGAACCGGCCCCGCGGCGGCTGCGGCCAGCGCACGCGCGGCGGCGAGCTGGGAGGCGGCGAATGCACGCCGCCTGCGGAACGCCGCGAGCAGACCGAGCCGCGTGCCATCGACGGCGAGGGGAACCACGAGCACCGAGCGGATCGATTCGTCGGCGAGCCACGCCCGCTCCGCGGGCGCCGATGCCGGGACCCTGGTGATCGATGGCGGCCGGCGCGCCGTCAGCCATTCGGCGAGACGTCCGAAGGGGCGTTGGGCGAGCACACGCGCGGTAGAGGAGCGCTTGAATCCGCGGCTGGCGTGCAGGTGCAGCTCGCCGCCCTGGAGCAGCCACACGGCGACGGCATCGGCCGCGAGCCGCGCCTTGGCATCGTCGGTGAGACGGCGCACGACGACGTCGAGATCGAGGATGTCGGGGGCCATCCGCCGCCTCCGACTATAGCAGGACTAGGCGGGACCGAAGCCGATTGCGGAGCGGTCTTTGACGCTGATGGGACGAAACCGGACCGGCAAGCCAATGGCCAGCGTGTCGAGCGGGATATCCACCACGCGGCCGAGGACCGAGACCCCCTCGCGCAGGCGGACGGCGGCGATCGCGTACGGGGCGTCGTCGGCGTGACCGCGCGGCGCTACGCGAATCACCGTGTAGCTCGCGATCGTGCCTTCACCTGAGAGCGGCACGGGTTCCCACTGCCGCGCGCCACATTCCGGACACAGCTGCTTGGGCGGGATGGCGAGCGCGCCGCAGGCGGCGCAGCGGATGGCGGTGAGCTCACCGTCCCGCACCTGCTCGAAAAAACGGCCGAGGGTGACGGTCGGTTCAGTCACGACCGAAGAGACTGACGAGCACTGTCGCGGTGTTGCCACCCAGCGTATGGGTGAGGCCGCGGCGCGCGCCCTCGACCTGACGCGGACCGGCTTCGCCGCGCAGTTGGGTCACGACCTCGCAGATCTGCGCCGCGCCGGTGGCCCCGATCGGGTGGCCCTTGGCCTTCAGCCCGCCCGACGGGTTCACGGGAATCTTGCCGCCGAGGCTCGTCCAGCCTTTCTCGGCGGCCAGACCGCCGGCGCCCGGCTCGAACAGGCCGAGCCCCTCCGTCGCGACGATCTCCGCGATGGTGAAGCAGTCGTGCAGTTCCACGACGTCGACGTCTTGCGGACCGATGCCCGCCTGCCGATACGCGGCCGCCGCGGCGCGCTCGGTGGCGGGCACGCGAGAGAGGTCGCGCTTGTCGCCGATGAGCATCCAGTCCGACGCGGCCGCGGAGGCGAGCACCCAGATCGGCCGGCGCGCGCGCCGCGCGACGTCTTCGGAGACGAGGACGAGTGCCGCGCCGCCGTCGGTGAACGGGCAGCAGTCGTAGAGCTTGAGCGGATCGGCCACCCTCGGCGAGCTCAGCACGGTTTCGAGGGTGATCTCCTTGCGGAACTGCGCCTTGGGATTCAGCACGCCGTGCTTGTGGTTCTTCACGGCGACCGCCGCCATCTGCTCTTCGGTGGTGCCGTACTTGTGCATGTGCGCGCGGGCCACCAGGGCGAAGACGCCCGGGAACGTGAGACCCAGGGTCTGCTCCCACGAGGCATCCGAGGCATACGCGAAGTATTCGGTCGAATCCGCCGTCGGCACGTTGAGCACACGCTCGGCGCCGCCGACGAGGACGACGTCCGAGGCGCCGGAGGCGACCTCCATCACCGCGTGGCGGAACGCCGCGTGCGAAGACGCGCACGCCGTCTCGAAGCGCGTGGTGGGCACCGTCGGGATGCCGAGGACGGAGGCGGCCTGCGGGCCGGTGTGCAGCTGCTTCTCGGTCTCGCCGCCGACGACGTTGCCGTAGTAGAGGGCCTGGACGCGACTGGCCGGCATCTCGGCGTCGGCGAGGGCGTCGGCCGCGGCCTCCGCGAACAGCTCGGCCGACGTGCGCTCGTGCCGACCGAACTTCGTGACGCCCACTCCGATCACCGCCACTCGACGCATTGCCGCCTCCGTTCGATGAATCGCTCGCACGTCATCATAACAAATAGAATACGAAGCGATGGCGCTGGTCATGCTCGGCTGCGGCTGGATCGCGCGCCGCCATGCGGCGGCGGCGCGCCGGCTGCGGCTGCCGGTGATCTTCGCGAGCCGCGATGCCGACCGCGCGCGCGCCTACGCCCGCGAGTTTCACGGTGTGGGGGCGTACGGCGACTACGCCGAGGCGCTTCGCGATCCGCGCGCCCGCGGCGCGGTGATCTGCACGCCGCACGACCGCCATCTCGACGACGTGCTGCAGGCGCTCGAGGCCGGTCGCCACGTGCTCGTCGAAAAGCCGCTCGCGCGCACGCTGGAGGAGGCCGACCGCATGCTCGACGCCGCGGCGCGCGCCGGTCGTGTCGTCATGACCGCCGAGAATTTTCGGTTCATGCCGGCCCTCCGCTGGGTGCGGCAGACGCTCGACGCGGGCCTGCTCGGCGATCTGCGCGAGGTGCATCTGATCGCGCGCGGGTGGCGGCGGCACGCGGGCTGGCGGCTCACGCCGGGCGCGGGCGGCGGGGCGCTCATCGACGGCGGGATCCACTACGTGCACGCGCTGCGCTGGTGGGGCGGCGAGGTCCGCCGCGTGTTCGCGCTGCGCCCGCGCCAGACGATCGCCGACATGGCGGGGGAGGACGCCGTCGATCTCCTCGCCGAGTGTGACGGCGGCGTCGTCGGCTTCGTGGCCAATTCCCTTGCGGCGCCCGGTCTTTCCCGGTTTCAATGGTCGTCGGTGACCGGGACGAGCGCGACGTGCTTCGTCGACAACCGCGGGCGAGTGGTGTTGGTGCGCGGCCGTGACGGCCTGCGGCTGCGCCTGTTTCGGCGCGACACGCGCGGCCACGAGGCGATGCTCCGCGTCTTCGACGATGCGATGACGACCGGGCGCGTGCGCGAGATGGACGGCGCCGAGGGGCGGCGTGATCTCGCCGTCGTGCTCGCGGCCTACCGCTCGATCGAGGAGGGCCGTCCGGTGGCGCCCGCGTGCTGACGCAGGAGGTCGTCATCCTTCTCGGTGCGCTCGGCGCCCTGGGGCTCGGCGTCCTCGGCACGCTCGAGCTCATGTGGCCATCGAGGCGCCGTCGCAAGCGCCGCACACCGGAGGCGGAGGCGACGGCGCCCAGTGCTGCGCGTCCGGCCGCGCGAGCGCGTCGGTGGCGCTCGAGATATCCGCGTCACGCGGCTGGCGGACCGGACCGATATCTCAAGCGCCCGCAGCGCGTCGACACGCCGGCCGTCGAGCTTTCCCCGATCGCGATGGTCGACGCCGAGGCCGCGGCGATCGAGCCGCCGGCGGAGTCCGCCGTCGAGCGGCTCGCCGAGTCCGCCGCCGAGCCGCCGGTCGAGTCCACGATCGCGCCGGTCGCGGACGCCGTCACCGAGCCGTTCGCGGAGTCCGGCGCCGCGCTGCCCGCGGGTTCGGCCGGGACGATCGTCGATCGGTGCGTCGAGCTCTATGAGGCCGGTCGCTACAGCGATGCCGCGAGCGTCGCGACCGCCGCGCTCGCCGACGATGCGTCGGCGGCCGCGCGGCCCGCCGACGATCACGAGGCCGCGGCGCTGTGGTCGCTGCTGGGGCTCGCACAGCAGGCGCTTGGCGACCATGCGGTCGCACGCGCGGCGCTCGAAACCGCGATCGAGCGCGCACCCGCCGGCGAGCGCGCGGCATACGAGCGCCAGCTCGCGACGCTGGCCCTCGACGCCGCGCGTGAGCTGGTGGAGGCGGCCGGCGCGCACGTCGCATCGGAGTCCGAGGCGCGCGTCGCGGACCTCCGCCATGCGCTCCTGTGGCTCGAACGCGGGCTCGCGGTGGCGCCGGACGACGCCGAGCTGCGCGAGCTGACGACGACGGGGCAGACGCGGCTCTGGGCGGCGTACGAGCAGGTGGTGATGGCGCTGGTGCAGCGGCAAGACTTTCATGCGGCCCGCCGTCTGCTGCACGAGGCGCTCGAGGATCCGCGCGTACCGGCGGCGCGTGCGTTTACGTTCCGCGAGCTGTTCTCCGGTACGTTCAGCGGGGAGATCGGCGCGCTGACCGCGCAGGCCATCCGCTCGATGCAGGAGGCGCGCGAGACCGAGGCGCTCACCGCCCTCGAGCGCGCCGAACGGCTGCTCGCGGACGTTCACGAGGAGGCGCTGCCGCCGCGGCGCCGCGAGGAGGTCGATCGCCGTCTCTGGTGGGGCTACAACCGGCTCGGACGCCGGCGTGTGGACGCCGGCGCGTTCGAGGAGGCGATCGATCCGCTCGTACGCGCCCTGCGCCTCGCCGGACCGTCGCCGGAGCGCCAGTCGGAGACGCGTGCCGCGCTCGTGCAGGCCTTCGAAGGCTGGACCGACACCCGGGCGCTCGCCATTCGCGAGGCGGCGGACGCCGGCGATCGTGAGGCGGCGCTCGTCGGCACTGATCGTGTGTGGACGCGGTTGCGCGACGCCCTGGAGGAGGGCCTGTCGGAGCGTGACCTGGCCGCGGCGTTTGCGCGCGTGCGCGCGCTCTTCGAGGAGATCGGCGGGCGCCCGTGAGCGACGCTCCGCTGGCGCTCGGACAGATGCTCGACGCCGCCGCGGCGCGCGCGCCCGACACGACGGCGATCGTGTTCAAGGACGCGCGCGTCAGCTATGCCGAGCTGAAGGCGCGCGCCGACGCGTTCGCGCGTGGGCTCCTGGCGCTCGGGCTCGGTCCGGGTGATCACGTCGTCGTCTGGATGCCGAACTCGGTCGAGTGGAACGTCGTCAATTTCGGCATCGCCAAGATCGGCGCCGTCACGGTGACGTGCAACAGCCGCTACAAGGCCGGCGAGCTCACCTACGTGCTGCGGCAGTCCGATGCGAAGGCGCTGGTCATGGTGGACCGCTTCGAGGCCGCGGACATCGACTATCGCGAGATCCTGCGTGCCGTCGTGCCCGACGTGCTGTGGCAGCAGGATCGTCGCATCGTCAGCGCGGCGTTCCCCGAGCTGCGTCACGTGATCGTCTTCGGCGCCGAGCACGACCCGGGGTGTCTCGGCGCCGATGCCGTCGTGCGACGCGGAGCCAGGATTGCGCCCGGCGAGCTCGCGGCCATCGGCATCTCGCCGGAGTCGCCGGCCGCCATGCTGTACACGTCCGGGACGACGGGTGCGCCCAAGGGCTGCCTGCTCTCGCACGGCAACTTCTGGTACAAGGTCCGCGAATATCTCACCCTGCACGAGTGGACGTCCGATGACCGCTGCCTCGTGGCCGTGCCCTACTTCCACATCTTCGGCGCGCTCGGCTGCGTGGCGGCCAACGCGTTCGCGGGCTCGACGCAGATCGTGATGGAGGCGTTCGATCCCGAGGAGGCGATGCGGCTGATCGAGCGGGAGCGGGTCACCATCTTCTCGGGCGTTCCGACGATGTTCATCACCATCCTCGGTCACCCGCGGTTTCGCGAGTTCGAACTGGGCTCGCTGCGCACCGGCACCATCGGTGCCGCGCCGGTGCCCGTCGAGATGATGCGCAAGATCCTCGATCGCGAGGGCGGCCTCGGGATGGACGCCACGGTCGTCTATGGCCTCACCGAGGCCACGGGCGCGACGCACTTCACGCGCCTGGGCGATCCGCTCCACAAGCGCGTCGCCACCGTCGGACGTGTCACCTCGGAGCTGGTGGACCGGATCGTGGACCCGACGACTGGCCGCGAGTGCGCGACCGGCGAGGAGGGCGAGGTGTGCGTCAAAGGGCCGAGCCTCATGCTCGGCTACTACAAAGAGCGGGAAGCGACGGCCCAGAAGATCCGTGACGGCTGGCTGCACACGGGCGACATGGGCGTCAAGGATGCCGACGGATATCTGCGAATCACCGGCCGGCTCAGCGACATGATCATCGTCGGCGGCTTCAACACGTATCCTGCCGAGATCGAGGACTTCTACCTTCGCCATCCCAAGATCCTCGACGTCTCGATCGTCGGCGTTCCGGATCCCGTGCTCGGCGAAGTCGTGATGGCGTTCGTGATTCCCAAGGCCGGCGTCACGCTCACGCCGCAGGAGGTCCGCGACTTCGCGAAGGATCGGATCGCCAACTTCAAGGTGCCCCGGCACGTCGAGATCGTGAGCGAGTTCCCGCTCACCGGCTCCGGCAAGGTGCAGAAGTTCAGGCAAAAGGCGTGGGCGGTGGAGACGTACGGCTTCAGCGGGCCGGCGTGATGGTCGTTCGCCCGCACGATCGCTTCGCCGCCGAGGTGACCATCACGTGGGAGGATGCCGCCGACTACGCGCGGCGCGCCGGCGACGACAATCCGATCCACCACGATGCGGCATACGCGGCCGGCACACGCTTTCGTCGGCCCATCGCCAGCGGTGCGCAGACGACCGGGCTGTTGATGGGCCTGACGGCGACGCACTTCTCGCGCGGCTCCGCCATGCTGGGACTCGACTTCTGGTTTCGCTTCCGCAGGCCGGTCTTCGTCGATGAGACGGTCCGCCTGGAGTGGCTCGTCGTCGCCGTGCGGCCAGCGCCGCGGCTGGGGGGCGACGTGGTCGAGTTACGCGGACGGCTTCGGAACGCGGCCGGCGAGACGGCGGTCGGCGCCAAGGGACGCGTGCTCGTCACCGAGCGGCTCTAGCGGATCGGGGGCCCAGTCGGCCCCCATGCGGTCAATCTTCGACGGAGCGGCGGCGGATCTCGTCGAGCAGGGGCGCCGGCACGCGCAGGAACGCCTCGACCACGCCGGGGTCGAAGTGCGCGCCGGCGCACCGCTTGATCTCCGCTTTCGCCGCGTCGAACGCGATGGCCTTGGAGTACGGCCGGTCGAACGTCATGGCGTCGAACGCGTCGACCACGGCGAAGATGCGAGCGCCGAGCGGAATCTCTTCGCCACGCAAGCCGCGCGGATAGCCGGAGCCGTCCCACTTCTCGTGGTGCGAGTAGACGATCGGGACGGCGCCCTTCAAGAACGGGATGCGCTCGATGAGACGTTTGCCGATCTCGGGATGCGTGCGCATCACCTTCCACTCCTCGGGAGTGAGCGGCCCCGGCTTCAACAAGATCGCGTCGGGGATGCCGATCTTGCCGATGTCGTGCAGCAGCACGCCGTGGGCGAGGTCGCGCAGCAAATCCTGTTGCACGCCGTACTCCTTCGCCGTGGCCAGCGCGTAGCCGTGCACGCGGCGGGAGTGCGACTCGGTGCCGATGTCGCGCGTGTCGAGCGCCGAGCCCAACGCTTCGAGCGTCGTCCCGTACGTTGCCTCGAGCTCCTGATAGGCGGCGGTGAGATGCTGCGTCGCCTCCTCCACGCGGCGCTCGAGCATGGCCTGGTACGCGCGACGCTCGATGAGCAGCTGGCGGCGCTCGAGCGCGCGCTCGGCGGCGATGAGCAGCTCCTCGACGTTCACCGGCTTCATGATGAAGTCGTAGGCGCCGAGCTTGAGGCTGTCGATGGCCGTCTTCACGTCCGCGGCGCCGGTGAGGACGATCACCGCGGCGTCGGCGTCGAGGGCCCGGATCTGCTGGAGCAGCTCGATGCCGGACATCACCGGCATCTTGAGATCCGTGACCACCAGCTCGGGCCGTTGTTCACCGAACGCGGCCACGCCGGCGCGCCCGTCTTCCGCCAGCCAGCAGGTATAGCCGGCGGACAGGAAGATCTGGTGCAACACTTCTCGGACCTGGCGATCGTCGTCGACGATCAGGATGTCCCGCGAGGCGCCACTCACCGTTTTATGAGACCTTCGCGGCCGACCCGGAAGCGGCGGCCACCTGGTTCTTCCCCGCCCTCTTGGCGGCGTACAGCGCATCGTCGGCCGCGCGGAACAGATCCTCCGCGGTCGTCGCCTCGTCGTCCGGCAGGCTCGCGACCCCGAAGCTGGCCGTGACGACCTTGCCGTGCGAGAAGGGGTACTTCGCGACGACCTCGCGGATGCGATCCGCGTACAGTCTGGCGCCCGCCTTCGACGTCTCGACCAGGAGCACCGCGAATTCGTCGCCGCCGTAGCGCGAGACGACGTTGATCCCTCGCGAGTGCTTCATGAGGATCTGGGCCACGTCACGCAGCGTGTCGTCGCCGACCGCGTGTCCGAGATCGTCGTTCACGGCCTTGAAGCCGTCCAGGTCGAGCAGGACGACCGACACGGGGTGATTGAACCGGCGGTAGCGTGACAGCTCCTCCTCGAGCCGGAGCGAGAAGAAGCGGCGGTTGTAGAGCCCGGTCACCTCGTCCTTGAACGAGGTTTCCTTGAGCCGAGCGTTGGTCGACTCGAGCTCCTTGTAGGCGGCGTCGAGCCGCGTGGCAAAACTGTTGATTTCACCGGCCTGTTGCTCGATGGTCTCGAGCATCCGGTTGAAGGAGGTCATCAGCGTGCCGACCTCGTCCTTGCGGCGGCCGAGCCCGGCGATCGCGCGCTCGCTGGCGAGCATCTCGGCGATCTTCGCGACGGTGCGGCCGACGTCCCAGATGATGTAGGCGCCCGTCACCATGCCCACCACCGTCGCCACCAGCAGCACCTGCATGCCTCCGAAGACCATCGACTGGCCGGGCGGGAGGGACGGCACCACGAACGTGCGTACGACCCAGGCCAACACGATGAGCGGGACCAGCGAGGAAAGCGTCAGGGCGACTACCAGTTTTGTGCGCAGACGTTGGCCTGCGACGACGAGATCCTGGGAGCCGTCAGACGGCATGGCGATCCATTATTCTTGTTGCCCGCGTTGACTGTCAATGTGAGAATTTTCAGTGACTTATATGCGCATGGCCGCTGATCACAAGCTCGATTGCCTGGGGTTGTTTTGCCCCATGCCGGTGCTCAAAACCCGCGACGCGATGAGGCAAATGACGGTCGGTCAGGTCCTCGAAATGACCTCCGACGACCCCGCCTCCGAAGCGGACATGACCGCTTGGGTGGCGCGCACGGGCCATGAGCTCCTGGAGATCGAAAAGGATGGCGGGACCTACCGCTTCCTCGTCCGAAAGACACGCTAGAGCGACCGGCGGCGTCACCCGCGTCTACCTCGACTACGCCGCCTTCTCGCCCGTCGATCCGCGTGTCGTGGCCCTCATGCGTCCGTTCCTGGAGGGCGGCGTGGGCAATCCCGCGGCGCCACACTCCCTCGGCCTCGAGGCGCGCGCCTCGCTCGACGGGGCACGCGGCAAGGTCGCTCGGCTGGTCGGCGCCACCCCCGCCGGCGTCGTGTTCACCGCGAGCGCGACGGAGGCGAACAACCTGGCCATCCGCGGTCTCGCGCAGCGGGCGAGCGGACGGCACGTGGTGACGTCCGCCGTCGAGCACATCTCGGTGCTGAACGCGTGCCGTCACCTGGCCAAGCGCGGCTGGGAGATCGCCTACGTGCCGGTGGATGGTGAGGGGCGCGTCGATCCCGGTGCGGTCGCGTCCGCGCTGCGCGCCGACACGGCGCTGGTCTCCGTGATGGCCGCCAACGGCGAGATCGGCACCGTCCAGCCGCTGCGCGAGATCGGCCGCGTGGCGCGCGGGCGCGGTGTGCCGTTTCACGTCGACGCCGTCGGCGCCGCCGGACGCATGCCGCTTGCGGTCGACGACCTCGGCATCGATCTGCTGACGTTGTCGTCGAACGATCTCTACGGACCGCCGGGCGCGGGCGCGCTCTGGGTGCGCGCGGACGTCAAGCTCGGTCCGGTCGTGGTCGGCGGCGGCCAGGAGGGCGGATACCGCGCCGGTACGGAAAACCTGCCGGCGATCGTCGGCATGGGCGTGGCGGCGGATCTCGCGCGCGCGGAAGGCGCCGCCGAAGTGACGCGGCTGTCCGGCTTGCGCGACCGGATGTTCGAAGGCGTGCTGGAGCGCGTGCCGCGCGCGCGGATCACCGGCGCGCGGGGTGCTGCGCGGCTGCCGCACCACGCGAGCATCGTCGTCGCGGGGGTGAAGGCCGATGGCGTGCTGCTCGAGCTCGATCTGCGCGGCATCGCGGCCTCGTCGGGCTCGGCGTGCAACATGGCGAGCGGCGAGCCCTCGCACGTGCTGCGCGCGATCGGCTGTGCGCGCGACGAGCTCGAGGGCTCCCTCTGCTTCACGCTCGGACGCTGGACGACGACGGCCGAGGTCGATGCCGTCCTCGAGGCGCTACCGGGCGTGGTCGAGCGCCTGCGCCGTCTCGCGCCCTGACGGTGCGGCTCTTCCTGTTCGACGTCGATGGCACGCTCGTCACCGCGCGCGGCGCGGGGCGCGCGGCCTTCGCGCGCGCGCTGAACGCCACCTACGGCACCGCCGGCGCCAT
>Ga0114129_10012990_pt1 | contig 11857 bp, 12 predicted proteins | sample RhiMetdeltSRZDD1_FD_80071 | JGI IMG/M metagenome (GOLD analysis project Ga0114129, IMG submission 80071) | Populus rhizosphere microbial communities from Tennessee, USA - Rhizosphere MetaG P. deltoides SRZDD1 (version 2) (version 2) | ecosystem: Host-associated > Plants > Roots > Rhizosphere >... | reverse complement strand
ACGTTTGTAGTCCTCGCCCTGCTCATTCTCATCGTCGGGCCGCTGGCGGCGCTGCGGACACCCGTCGATATCTTCCCAGACATTCGCATCCCCGTGATCAGCGTCGTCTGGCAATATACCGGTCTTCCGCCGGATCAGATGCCAGGTTACGACGCCGTTCGAGCGCGAATTGACGACGACGGTCAACGACATCGAGCACATCGAAGCGAACTCCTATAATGGCTTCGGCATCGTCAAAATTTTCAATCCAATGTCGCCATTAGCGTCGCCAATGCCCAGGTCACCGCGATTTCGCAGACATTGCTGAAGCAGTTGCCTCCCGGCGCAACGCCGCCGCTGATCCTAAACTATAACGCGTCCACAGTTCCGATCATCCAGCTTGCGCTTTCGGGCGAGGGCTTGTCCGAACAAGCCCTCGGAGACCCCGGTCTCAACGTCGTGCGGATACCGCTCGTCACCGTGCCTGGCGCCGCGACTCCCTATCCATTCGGTGGGAAAACGCGCCAGGTCCAGATCGATCTCGATCCTGCCGCGCTCATTTCTCCCCTTCGGTCCCGCCAGAACTGTCATGAACAGGCTGCCGAGCATCGGGCTCGCTGATCCTCAGCAAACTGACGAGGCGCTCTCGCATGGGCCGCCTTGGTTAGGGAGCCGTTTCGGGATCAAGCTCGCGCAGGCGCGGCGGGTCGGCGCCCGCGCGGCCACACGTGAAGGCCGCGCAGGCTGTCGCGAATGTCAGGACGCGATGGAGCTCATCACGGGTCATCCGGGCCAGCGACGCGCCGGCTATGCGCCCGATGCTCTTGAGCGCAAACAGTAGCCCGGCCTGGAAGCTGTCACCTGCTCCGATGGTGTCGACGAGCTCGACCGGCCGCGACTCGACCTCGACGACTCCTGCTCGCGCATGCCAGGCGACTGCACCTTGAGTGCCACGTGTAATTACGAAGAGCGCAACGCCTACCGCAAGGAGGGTCTTCGCTTTTGCCGCATGCTCGCTATCGCCATAGAGAAAAGCAAAGTCGTTGTCGGACAGGCGGACGATATCGGCACGGGCGGTGAATTCGGTCATGCGGCAGACATACTGCGCCTTGTCCTGAACGAGATTGGGCCGGCAATTCGGATCGAACGACACGGTGGTCAATCCGCGCGCATCCTCGACCATCGCCAGCGTTTCCGCCGCTCCTGCGGGGTTGACGAGGGTTGTCGAGCCGACGTGGATCGCGTCTATCTCGGTGAAAGGAATCGAACCCTTGCGATACCTCCAGTGTCGGGACGCAGTTCCTTCGTCATAGAATGCGTATTGCGGCTCATCGTTGACCATGCGGACAAATGCAAGGGTCGTAGGGTATGCGCTACGCGTCGCGTAGCGCAAGTCCACCTGCGATCGCTCGGCGTGATCGGCGATCATACACCCGAACAGGTCCGTCGATATGACACCGGCAAAGCCCGTCGGCGCCCCGAGCCGCGCCATGCCGATCGCCACATTAAGGCAGGAGCCTCCTGCGACGGGCACGAGGGCCGCGCGCCCTTCGGCAGTTTTGATCGGCAGGAAATCGATCAGCGCATCGCCGCAGCTCAACAGCATGAGCTCGCTTCCGGTTTGATACCTAAAGGTTCGAGTCGATACTCTGCATCACGATCCTGCTTTCTGTGTCGAGGCGCCGCATCAGCGCATGCACTTGCCGCTTGGCGGAATGAAAGCGGGTCATGGCCGGCGGCGTCGTCTGCGTCGATGAAGCGAGCCCCGACATCGCGCTCATGGCATGCTGCAAAGACGCAAACGTGCGATTTGCGACTGCACCCAGCATGGCAGCTCCCAGCAGCACCGGCTCGGCACATGAGGGCAAAGCGACCACCAGACCGGTCGTGTCCGCCATGATCTGCCGCACGAGCGCGCTGCGGCTTGCCCCGCCGCTGATTACCATCATTCGGCAGGCTATTCCGTGCGATCGCATGACATCGACGACATCGGCCAGGCCGTAGGCGAGGCCGCACAACCCGGCCACGAAAAGACGTTCGAGGCTCTCGATGTCGCCGTCCAGATCGAGGCCGGCCACGACCGCACGCGCGTGCGGATCCGCGTGCGGCGAGCGGTTGCCGAGAAATTCGGGCAAGACGTGAATACCGCGCGCAAGCATGGCCGCCGCGCCGACCGTCTCGAAGCGTGAGACCGCGCGGCGCTCGAGAAACTCGAGAAGGCCGAGACCAGCGTTCTTGGCGGCGGCCACCGCCTCGCCGTGGGCCGGATGCGATTGGAGCAGATGGTCGATCCCTGCTCCGGCCGCCGATTGGCCGCCTTCGTTGAGCCACAACCCCGGAACCATGGCGGAGAAATAGGGTCCCCAGACTCCCGGCACAAAGCGCGGCGTATCTGTCGTCGCCATGATGCAGGCGGACGTTCCCATGATATAGGCAAGTCGATCGAGCACGTTGACGCGCTCGTCCACGGCGCCTCGCCCACCGATCGTACCGATCCCGCCCGCATGGGCGTCGATCAAAGATGCACCGACCGGCGTACCCGGCAGAAGATCGAGCGCTGTGGCGGCCGACGACGTGAGCCCGTTGCCGAGCGCTGTACCGGGCTCCACGATTTCGCTGCCGATCCTTGCGAAATCGCGGCCGACAAGCTCAGACAGCCCGACCCGTTCAAAGAATTCGGTGCTCCACCGGCCCTTGTGAGCGAGATAGGTCCATTTGCAGGTGAGCGTGCACATTGAGCGCGCGACGCTGCCTGTTGCGCGGAACGACAAGTAGTCGGCGAGGTCGAAGAAATGCCCCGCCGCCCCGTACGTCGCCGGCAAGTTCTCCTTCAGCCACAACAGTTTTGGCGTCTGCATCTCGGGCGATATGGTGCCGCCAAGGTAGCGAAGCACCTCGTCACCCGTCTGATTGATGCGATGCGCCTGTTCGATTGCTCGGTGGTCCATCCACACAATGACATTGCGCTGCGGATCCTCGGATATGCTCACACTGAGAGGATCTCCCGCGGCATCCAGTACGGCGAGCGAGCAGGTGGCGTCGAAGCCAATGCCCTTGATGATCGACGGCCGCAGTCCCGCCTCCTGGAGCGCGGCGCGGACGGCACCGGCGCATGCTTCCCAGATATCGGTAGTGGATTGCTCCACCACGTCCCCAGGCGCGTTCCAAATCGCGATCGGCCGACGCGCCGTTGCCCGCAGCCGGCCAGCGGCATCGAAGATGCCTGCACGGGCGCTCGTGGTGCCGACGTCGACACCGATGAATGCCTGTTCCATGCGGGCGCTCGGGGCTGCTCACCAGCACGTATAGCCGCCGTCGGCCAGGACGATACTGCCGGTCATCAGGCTTGCGGCATCAGACGCAAGGAATAGGACGACCGAGGCAATCTCCTCCACCTTGCCGAGACGACCCATCGGGGTTCCCCCGATCCAGGCATCATACATGGCGGGATTGGATTTGACGAACGCATTGAGCGGCGTCTCAATGTAGGTAGGCGCAACCGCGTTGACGCGCACGCCACGCCCCCCCCATTCGGCGGCGAGTGATTTCGTCAGATGATGCACCGCCGCCTTCGAGGCATTGTAATAGCTCTGCGCCTGCGGTTTGTTGACGATCAATCCCGACATCGAGCCGACGTTGACGATGGCACCGGATTTCGCAGTGAGCATATGGCGCCCGAACGAACGACAGCACCAGAAAATGCCATTGAGGTTCACGTCGAGGACGTTGAGCCAGTGCTCATCGGCGACCTGCTCGGCCGGCGTCTCGCTGCGGGCGATGCCGGCATTGTTGACCAGTATATCGATTTTGCCATAACGCGCCACGACCTCGTCGGCGACCTGCGCGACGCGGCCGGAATCCGTTACGTCCATCTCTATGACGTCTGTGTCGTAGCCCTTGGCTTGAAGCGCGGCGCCACCCTCCTGGGCGAGCGCGCCGTTGCTGTCAGAGATGATCACTTTGGCACCAGCCTCCGCGAGCGCCTCGACGCAAGCGAGTCCGATGCCCCGGCCCCCGCCCGTCACGAGGGCCACGCGATCGCTGAGCTTGAGCATGTCGAGATACATGGCGTGTCTCTTTATCAGCTGTTGCTCGACAGCCACCCTCACGGCCGTATCGCCTTGCCGTCCTCGCTGAAGCGATGAATGCGGTCCGGATCGGGACGAAGCCGTACGCGATCGCCCATCGTGAGACCAAGCTCGCCGACGAGGCGAGCCGTGAGGCTGCCGATCTGCGGCACGTCCACATACAGAAACGTGTCGCTGCCGAGATGTTCGGCGACCGATACCCTGCCCTCCCAGCCCTCTCCATCGCGGCTCGCTGCGAGGTGCTCGGGGCGGATGCCAATGGTGGCGGCGCCGTGACGCTGCGCCGCCTCCCGTCCGATGAAGTTCATGCGCGGCGAGCCGATGAAACCGGCGACGAACAGGTTCGCGGGCCGTTCATAGAGTTCGAGCGGTGAGCCATACTGCTCGACGTTGCCGGCGTTGAGCACGACGATTCGGTCCGCCATGGTCATCGCCTCGACCTGATCGTGGGTGACGTAGATCGCCGTAGTGCCGAGCTGCCGTTGCAGCTTGCTGACTTCGAGCCGCATCTGCACACGCAGCGCCGCATCGAGATTGGACAAGGGCTCGTCGAACAGGAACGCCTTGGGCTCGCGCACGATCGCCCGGCCGATTGCGACGCGCTGGCGCTGGCCGCCGGACAGCTCGCGCGGCTTGCGGTCGAGATACGGCGTCAGATTGAGAGTCGCCGCCGCGGCGTCGACCTTGCGTTTGATTTCGTCGCGCGGCAAGCCGGCCATCTTCAGCCCAAAGCCGATGTTTCCCCGCACGCTCATATGCGGGTAGAGCGCATAGGATTGGAACACCATCGAGAGACCGCGCTTGGCCGCCGGCACATCGACCACATTTGCGCCGTCGATCAGAATCAGTCCCGCGCTGACGTCTTCCAGCCCGGCGATGAGGCGCAAGAGCGTGGTCTTGCCGCATCCGGACGGGCCGACAAAGACGACAAACGACCCGTCCGCGATGTCGAGGTCGGCGCCCTTGATGACGGTCGTTGCACCGAACGACTTGCGGACTCCTACCAGCGTGATCCGACCCATGCCTGCCCTGCCGTGTTTGTGCCTGTTATTTGACGGCTCCGAAGGTGAGCCCGCGCACGAGCTGGCGCTGACTGAACCAACCGAGCACGAGGATGGGTGCGATCGCCAGCGTCGACGCGGCGGACAGTTTTGCCCAGAACAGGCCCTCAGGGCTTGAATAGGACGCGATAAAAACGGTGAGCGGTGCCGCCTCCGAGGTGGATAGGTTCAGTGTCCAAAAGGCCTCATTCCAGGCGAGGATGACGTTCAGCAGAACCGTCGAGGCAATTCCCGGCACCGCCATCGGGGTCAGTACATAGACGAGCTCCTTGCTTACCGTTGCCCCGTCCATGCGCGCCGCTTCCAGGATATCCTTGGGTATCTCCTTGAAATAGGTGAACAGCATCCACACCACAATCGGCAGATTCCCCAAGCACAGGACGAGCACCAGGCCGATGCGCGAATCAAGCAAGCCGAAATTGCGGTAAATGAGATAGATAGGAACAAGGACGCCGACCGGCGGCATCATCTTGGTCGACAACATCCACAGCAGGATGTCGCGGGTGTGCCTCGATGGCGCAAACGCCATCGACCAGGCGGCCGGAATAGCAATAAGCAGCGCGATCAACACCGAGCCGCCGGCGACCACGACCGAGTTGACCGCGTGGTGGACATAATCGCTGCGGCCCTGCACAGCCGCGTAATTCTCGGTCGTCCAATCAAAAAACAGGAACGACGGCGGCGTGGCGAACGCCTCGAGCTCGGTCTTGAAGCTCGCAAGCCCCATCCACAGAATTGGGAAGAAGATGACAAAGCCGACGCCCCAGGCGAGGAGCGTCATGACCAATGTGCGCCCGGTGGGGACCCGTCTCGCCATGCCTCATGCCTCCAGGTTGCGGCCGACCAAGCGGACGAGGAAGAAGGCGACGATGTTGGCGAGCACGACCGCCACGAGGCCGCCGGCCGAAGCAGCACCGACGTCGTATTGGATGAGAGCCTGCGCGTAGATCAGGAACGCGATGTTGGTCGTCTGTAGTCCTGGACCGCCGCCGGTCGTGACGAATATTTCGGCAAAGACGGTGAGCAGGAAGATCGTCTCGATCAGAATCACGACGGTGATCGGGCGCGCGAGGTGCGGCAAGGTGATGTAGAAGAAAGTGGAGAGCGCCCTGGCGCCGTCCATCTCGGCCGCCTCCTTCTGCTCCTCGTCGAGGGACTGCAAGGCGGTTAGCAGGATTAGTGTCGCGAACGGCAACCACTGCCAGGCGACGATGAGTATGATCGCCAGCAGCGGTGCTTCCGCGAACCAGTCGATGGGGGTGAGGCCCAGCGAGCTCCCGATGAAGGCAAAGAGGCCCGACACCGGATGCATCAGCAGGTTCTTCCACACCAGCGCGCTGACGGTCGGCATCACGAAGAAAGGCGCAATGACCATCAGACGGACGATGCTACGGCCGACGATGACCTCGTCGAGCAGCAATGCCACCAACGTGCCGGCCACCGTCGTGATGAGCAGTACGGCGCCGACAAGCACCAGCGTGTTCCGCAGAGAGGCGAGAAAGGCCGGATCGGTTAGGAAATAGCGGAAGTTGTCGAGCCCGACGAAACCCTCCATCCCCGGATTGAGCAGGTTGTAGCGTAGGGTCGAGAAGTAGACGGTCATCCCGAGCGGGATGATCATCCAGAGGAACAGCAAGGCAACGGCCGGCGTCAGGAGCAACCGGCCGAGACCTCGCATGCCCTCGGTCATTTGGGGTAACCCGCCCGCTTCATTTCGCGCTCGGTCAAGGATTGGGCTGCCGCTAGCGCGGCGTCGACCGACGTTGCGCCCGACAGCGCCGCGGAGAATTGCTGGCCTACCGCCGTGCCGATGCCCTGGAATTCCGGAATAGCGGCATATTGCACGCCGACATAGGGAACCGGTTTTACGGTCGGATGATTGGGATCGGCCGCATTGATCGAGGCGAGCGTGAGCTTGGCGAAGGGCGCGGCCTTTAGGTATTCCGGATTCTCATAGAGAGACGTACGGGTGCCCGGCGGCACATTGGCCCAGCCTTCCTTGGATGCAACGAGCCCCGTGTAGTCCTTGCCGGTCGCCCAGGCAATGAATTTGACGGCCGCATCGACCTTCTTCGATCCGGCGGGTACCGCAAGGTTCCAGGCCCACAGCCAGTTGGCGTTCTTGCCGAGGCCGGCATTGGGCGCCATCGCGAAGCCGACCTTGTCGGCAACCCTGGAGTCCTTGGGATTAGTCACGAAGGATGCCGCAACCGTAGCATCGATCCACATGCCGCATTTGCCGGCATTGAACAGCGCGAGGTTCTCGTTGAAGCCGTTGGAACTCGCCCCCGGAGGCCCCGCTTCCTTCATCAGCTCGACGTAAGTGGTAAGCGTCTTCTTCCACTCCGGGCTGTTAAACTGGGGCTGCCATTTCTCGTCGAACCACCGCGCGCCGAGGGAGTTGGACATGGCAGTCAGAAACGCCATGTTCTCGCCCCAGCCGGCCTTGCCGCGCAGGCAGACACCGTAGAGGCCGGCAGATTTGTCGGTGATTTTCTTGGCCGCCTCGATGATGAAGTCCCAGGTGGGATCGCCGGGCATCGTCAGCCCCGCCTGCTGGAACACATCGGTGCGATACATCAACATCGAGCTCTCGCCATAGAACGGCGAGGCATAGAGCTTGCCGCCTACGGAGACCGCGTCGCGTATCTTCGGGAGTAGATCCGCCACGTCATAGTCAGCGCCTAGCGCATCGAGAGGGACGAGCCAGTTTTGCTTGGCCCAGATTGGGACCTCATAGGTCCCGATCGTTAGGACGTCGAACTGACCGCCCTTGGTGGCGATATCGGTGGTGACGCGCTGGCGCAGTACGTTCTCCTCCAGCGTGACCCACTTAACGGCAATGTCCGGGTGCTTAGCAGTGAAAGCGCTTGTCAGACCCTGCATGCGGATCATGTCGCCGTTGTTCACCGTCGCGATGGTGAGCGTGGTCTCGGCGAAAGTAGGGACGGCGGCGAAAAGAAATATCGCGCCCGCAAGAGCGCCGCAGCGATGCTTCACGGTCTCCTCCCTGGCATTGCGAGGCTTTTGAGCATATGCTCTCGCATTGGGCATATGCTCACACTGCCGCCACGGCTTGTCAAGCGCGATCCTGGCGGCCAGGAGATTTGGGCTCAGCCCCGCCGATCTAGAGGCTCACGGCGCCAGCAGCGCGGTTGCCGTCGCCTCATCGGTGATCAATCCGTTTATCAGTCGGCCGTTCAGGGCCGCTTGGATTGCCGGCACCTTGGCGGGCCCAACCGCTGCTGCGACCGTGAGGGCCGTGGCCGGAACCGGATGGGGGATGCTGGTAAGTCGCCGGTTCGTGCCCGCTTTGAGCACCTGGCCCCTTGCATCAAAGGCCCATCCGGTCAGCTCTCCGACTGCGCCAAGGCGCATGAGTTCGAGCAGCTCTTCGCGGCTGATGAACCCGTCCAAATGGACCTGCGCGTGCTTGTCCATCTGTCCGACGCCGACGAGACGCAAGTCCGCTTTGGCGGCAAGCGCGTGAACGCGCTTGACCGGTCCGATCTTGAGCATTTGCTCGCGTTCCGCTTCCGACGACATCAGGAGTGGCAAGGGCATCGGATAATGGCGCGCTTTAGTGAGGTCGGCGAGGCGTCCTACCGTGTCGAAAAAAGTCGCCGAGCCATCGGGCGAGATATTGCCGACGAGCGCGACGAGCCGATGATTGGGCCGATCCATCGGTCGTACCTGCTCGACCGCCGCCCGCATAGCCCGACCGGTGCCAATCGCGATGATGGCCGGCTTGTCGTCGCGCAAGGCTGATTCAAGCAGGTTCGCGGCGCGCTCGGCGATGCCGGCCACCGCGACCGGGTAGGCTGGATCGGTCGGTGTAACCTCACAGATGCGAAGGTTGAATTTGTCCGTCAGCCGCGCGGCGAGCTCCATGCAGCTTGTGATGGAGTGTTCAAGGCGGAAGGTGATCAGCTTTTGCGATAGGCACAGGGAGACGAGGCGCTGGGCGGTTGCGCGGGATACCTTGAGCAGGCGCGCAATCTCGTCTTGCGTGCGGCCAGCGATGAAATAAAGCCAGCCGGCGCGCGCCGCGTCGTCGAGGCGTGCCTTTTCGTTATCGGGAAGGGCCATTGATGAGTCCTGCTGCAACTTGGTCGAAGTCGGCCATGCGATCGAAGACCCGATCGGCACCAGCTGCCTCGAGCAATGCTCGCCCTCCGCCGGACCGGTAGTGGGTTCCTCCAACGAAGCCCCAGACCGACATTCCAGCCGCTTTTCCAGCTTGCACACCGCTGACGCTATCCTCGATCACGAGGGTCCTCTCCGGAGCCGCTCCCATTTTAGCGGCCGCATAAACGAAGAGGTCGGGCGCCGGCTTGCCGTTCCGTACCATGCCTGCGGAGAAGATGCGGCCGCCAACCATGTCTGCGAGTCCGGTCAGCCGCAGCGAGTGGTTGATGCGCTTGATGTCGCTCGACGAAGCTACGCAAAAGGGAACGCTCAGCATCTGAAGCACGGCGGCTGCACCGGGGATTGGCTGCAGCGCCCTGCTGAATGCTGCTTCTACCGCGACGCTGAGCTCGTTGAAAAAATTGTCCGGCAGGACTTGTCCATGAAGGGCGCAATAGTCTCTCACCGCCTGGGTGCTCCGCCCGAGAAACCTGTCGATCACAGTCTGAAAGTCGATCGGGATCGAGTGCCGGCGCAGGCAACCAATCAACGCATTGCAACTCAGGAGCTCGCTGTCGACCAGCACGCCATCACAGTCGAAGATAATCAGATCACGCCGAACCGGCCTGTTCAGAGGTGCGTTGACTTTCCTATCGTGCATGGCGCAAAAACGTTTGTTGGCGGACTCATCCCGCGTCAGGCGATTGCCCAGCAGATCACATGCTCGGCACTTGGGCAATTGCTCATCGCTGGAATTGATGTGCCGGTTCCGAACCTGACCCACCGAGCCAATTACCTTGCGGGGCGTCACTGTGGGCAGCCTGTCGATAAGCTGTCCGCAGGCGTTGCACGGCCTGCGGCCTCCCTCCGCGCGACGCCCCGCCCCTCGCCTCCTACACCACGCCCGGGGACGCCAACTGGGACGTTGTCAGCCGGCCTGCCAACGGGCGAACCGCAGCACCCCGATCAATGGGGGACGGGCTGCGACGCTCAGACCGTGAAGCCCGAGCGGCTTTCATCAGAGGCTCCCAAATCTATTTCTGTCGATCTGGGTCAGGGACGCTCAAGGCAGCGACTTGAGCTTCAGCTGCATTCAACTTAGCCGCCGTTGCCAGCGCGAGCAGCGCAAGACCGGCGGGCAGTGCTAGAGCGCGCAGGCCAAAGCGAGCATCACAGACCGCACCTACGCAGCAGCCAATGATGAAGCCAGCGATCGACGGCCAAAGTCGATCTGCACGTTCACGTGCTGCGACCACCTCGTCACGTCGAGCTCCGAGTAGAATCGTGCCAACGTCCGTCGTGAAGCGCGCGATATTGGTGGTTATAACGGCAGTGGCCGGCACGCCATGCAATGAAACCTGCACTCTGCACCGCCATTGCCGAGACAGCAAGCATCCCGGCGACAGTGGCGATGGCCGCATTCGGATCGATACCTGGCCCTGCTGCGACGCAGATGGTGAGAGAGCCGGAGAGAAGCAAAAATTGCACCAGCAGCAGAGGCCGCAGCGAGTCGAGACCGATCGTTTCAAAGCCGCCTGCCGACAATCTCGCGAGGCAGAGCACCAACAGGAAGACCGGAACCGACAGGATCGCAGCCCACTGCGCAACCTCGCCGGTGACGACATGCGCGGCAACTATCACAATGTTGCCGGTAATTTGAGCGGTAAACGATCCGCCTAGACCAAGAAAGCTGATCACCGCAGTAAGGCTAAGAACGACCGGCAGCAGCCAAATACCGAACCACGAATTTGCCGAAGGTATCGCTAGATCCTTCATCGGATGGGTTCTCTGACGGCTCGATAAAAAGCGTACGAGGCAAGCCACTTGAACAAAACTCCAACCGCGATCCCGACCACGGTATCGAGGAGACGCAGAATCGGTTGGTGCCAAGCCGGCTGCGTGCTCAGCGCTGCGGCTACCAAGACAACTGTGGTCGTAATCCCCGTCGTGACAATGTCCCCCTGTCGACCCAAAAGTACCATTACGATCGTGCCGAGGCCGATCACGATCGCCATGCCCAAACCCGTGAACGGAAAAATCAAGAGATAGGCGAGGCACAGAGCGAAGCTGACGCACGTCGCCATCAGCCGCGCCAGTCCTGCGGACAGAGTGCTCTCGCGGGATTCTCTGAACACGAATGTGGTGGCAACGACCGCCCACATCCCACCCAAAAGAACGTCAGACCTGTCGACAAACGGAACCAGGACCTGGGTGATGACTGCGTAAGAGATCCCGCACGCGAGGGCCATGTTCACAGCGTAAACGATGTCCCATGGTGTAAGTTTTTTCATTTGATCGCCTCACAGCTCCTGGATCGACAACCCCGTAGAAGCCCTTTTGTGTTGCGAGGCCCTCGCCGCCGCGCTGAGTTGGCGAGGGCCTCGTGCGACCAAAGCTTCGCGTTGGCGCGCGATCAGGCCGCTCTCGTTGCCGCCGTCGCTGCCACGGGGTATTCCGGCTTGAAGACGTGGCGACGAATGAACGATACCATGTCAGCGGGTCGCTCGACGCGGGCGAGGCCCGAATCGAACACGAGCTTTGCCACACGTGCCGCCGTCTGGATCTCGGTCTCCAGAATATTCGACTGCAACGGGTACAGTT
>Ga0114129_10012989_pt1 | contig 11857 bp, 9 predicted proteins | sample RhiMetdeltSRZDD1_FD_80071 | JGI IMG/M metagenome (GOLD analysis project Ga0114129, IMG submission 80071) | Populus rhizosphere microbial communities from Tennessee, USA - Rhizosphere MetaG P. deltoides SRZDD1 (version 2) (version 2) | ecosystem: Host-associated > Plants > Roots > Rhizosphere >... | reverse complement strand
TCGTCCTGAACGCGCTCAATCGGGCCGGTTATCAACCCATCACCACTCGCGTTTCCGATCGCGAAAGTTATCTCGCCGCCCTCGACTCCGAGATCGACGCAATCATCAGCGATTACGCGATGCCGCAGTTCAGCTGCGCCGCGGCGCTCGCCTTGATGAAGGCTCGGGGGCTCGATCTGCCGTTCATTGTGGTGTCGGGAACGATCGACGAGGTCGCTGCGGTCGGGATTCTGCGAGCGGGCGCGCACGACTTCGTCACCAAGCAGAATCTCGCCCGGCTCGGTCCGGCGCTGGACCGTGAACTGCTGGAGCTGAAGAATCGTGCCGAACGGCGCAAGGCCGAACGCACCCTCGCCCATCAACGCGATGTGCTCCGCCTTGTCCTCGATACGAACCCGGGCCTGATCTTCGTCAAGGACTCACAGGGTCGCTACTCGCTTGCCAACCAGGCGGTCGCGGACTTGTACGGTGTCACCGTCAACGATTTGATTGGCCGCACCGAAGCGGACTTCAACCCTCGCCCCGAGCAGGTGATGTTGTCGCGGGCGGTTGAACACCAGGTCGTCAGCACCGGGCAGCCCACGTTCATTCCTGCCGAAGAAATCACGGATCCGCGGACCGGCGTGACGCGTTGGTTCGAAGTGCGTCGCGTGCCGATGAGCGTGCCGGACTCGAACGATCGACACGTTCTCGGGATCGCGGCCGAAATCACCGATCGCAAAACCGCGGAAGACGCGCTGCGTCAAAGCGAGGATCAATTCCGCCAGGCGCAAAAGATGGAGGCGGTGGGGCAGTTGGCCGGTGGCGTCGCCCACGACTTCAACAACCTGCTGACCGCGATCCTCGGCTACACCGCGTTGATGCTCGAGACGGCGCGCGATCAGCCGCAGCTCACGGCGGACCTGGAAGAGATCAAACGGGCAGGAGAACGAGCCGGTGCGCTCACCCGACAACTCTTGACGTTCAGCCGGAAGCAGGTCGTGCAGCCAACGATTCTCGATCTCAACGAGGTGGTCTCGGAGCTCGAGAAAATGCTGCGGCGAGTGATCGGCGAGGACGTGCAGCTCGAAACGATCATGGGGCTGGATCTGCACCCGATCAAGGCGGATCCCAATCAAATCGAGCAGATCCTGATGAACCTCGCGGTCAACGCTCGCGACGCCATGCCGCGTGGCGGCGTCCTCAGGATCGAAACGGTGAACAGCACGATGCCGGTCGATCGAAGGCAACCGGGCGCCGATGCGCCGCCCTGCGTGAAACTCACCGTCTCTGACACGGGCTGCGGAATTCCGGCCGAGATCCGCGATCGCATCTTCGATCCGTTTTTCACGACGAAGGGCCCGGGCAAGGGTACCGGGCTCGGCCTGTCTACCGTGTACGGCATCCTCACGCAGAGCGGCGGCCGGATCGAAGTAGAAAGCACGCCATCTCGCGGGACGACGTTTGCGATGCTGTTTCCAGCCGTCGACGTGCCGGTCGAGCCGACCGAGCGCGCTGCGCCGGCCACTCCCGCACATGCCGGTCGCGAGACGATTCTTCTCGTAGAAGACGAGCCGGGCGTTCGCCAGCTCGTGAGACGTGTGCTTTCCGGCCGTGGCTACAAAGTGATCGAAGCGCGCGACGTCACTGATGCCGCAGACATCTCGACCCGATTCACCGGCCGCATTCAGCTCCTTCTGAGCGACATCGTGATGCCCGGCATGAGCGGGCCGGATCTCGCGCAGCGGATTGTCGCGCAGCGGCCAGACATTCGCGTGCTCTACATGTCTGGCTTCGCGAATCGGTTGAAGACCGAGCACGGATCGCTCAGTGCGAGCGTCACGATCCTGCATAAGCCCTTCACGCCCGAGAGTCTGGTGCGCGCCGTCAGGGATTGCCTCGATGTTGCTGTGTCCTGACGGTCGTGTCGCCACGCCGTTCGTCGGACCGGACCGCCCCGCGGGTCCTGGCGGGTCGTCATCCGTGCCGACAGTCGTCGTGATTGACGACGACGTGGCGGTGGACGAGAGCTTTGGCCAGATGCTGCGAGCTGCGGGGTACGAGCCTCACACCGAAGCCGACTGCCGCTCCGGCCTCGCCTATCTTGAAACCGCGCGGCCCTCCGCGCTGATTCTCGATCTCCATCTGCCTGACGAAAGCGGGCTGGCGTGCCTGCGCCGGCTGCGCGCCCAACCCGCGCATCGCACGCTGCCGGTTGCGATTCTGACCGGCGACTACTTTCTCGATGAGGAAGTCGCGCGCGAGCTGGCCGCTCTCGGCGCACGGGTGTTCTTCAAACCTGTCTGGGAGCAGGATCTCATTCGCATCGTCGAACAGCTGTGCGGCCGGCAATCGGCGGCGAAGACCGGCACACCGCCTCCGGGAGGACGGTCGTGACCGCTGCGCGTCCGCTGTTGCTTGTCGTGGACGACGAACCGCCCGTTGTCGCGCTCATTCGTCGTGTGGCTGAGAAGGAGGGGTTCGACGTCCTTCCGTGCACTGATGGTCGGCAGGCGTTGGATCTTGCGCGAGAACGGCGGCCGGATCTCGTCATGGTCGATCTGCGCATGCCGGACGTTGCCGGACTCGAAATCGTTCGCGCGCTGCGTGAGGCGGATGCCAAGGCGACGGTCGTGTTGATGACCGGATTCGGCTCCATCGATTCCGCCGTGGAAGCCGTCAAGCTCGGCGCAGCCGACTACTTGACCAAACCGTTTGATCTGGAGCGGCTGAAGGAGACGTTCAGCAAAGTGCGCGAGGATGCGGAGCGCCGCACGCAGCTGATGACTGTGGATCGAGAGGTCGCCGCCCGGCTTGAATGTGGCGGGATGACGGGTCGCAGCCCCGCGATGCAGGAAGTATTCGATCTGATCCGTCGCCTTGCGCCGCACGTCCGGACGGCGCTCGTCTGCGGCGAGACCGGCACAGGCAAGGAACTCGTCGCGCGGGCTTTGCATCAATACGGTCCACGCCGGTCGAACAAGTTCGTGACGGTCAACTGCTCCGCGGTTGTCGAGACGCTATTCGAATCCGAGTTGTTCGGCCATGCTCGCGGCGCGTTCGCCGGCGCAATGGACGCAAAAGCGGGGCTGTTCGAAACGGCACACGACGGCACGCTGTTCCTCGACGAAATCGGCGAGCTGCCGTTGACGTTGCAGGCCAAGCTGCTGCATGTGCTCGAGACTGGTGAAGTGCAACGCATTGGGTCGCTGCTGCCAGTCAAGACGGACGTTCGTGTCGTTTGTGCCACGAACCGCGATCTGGCAGTCGAGGTCAAGGCGGGTCACTTCCTGAGCGATCTGTTTGACCGGTTGAACATCGCCCAGGTGACGCTGCCGCCGCTCCGCGAGCGACGCGAGGATATTCCGTATCTGACCGCGGCGTTCGTGCGGCATTTCAGCGAGCGGTTCCGAAAGTCGATTACCGGTGTGGCGCTGCCGGCGGAGCGATTGCTGAACGAGGCGCCGTGGCAGGGCAACGTCCGGCAGCTCCGCAATGTGATCGAACGTGCCTGCATGTTGACCGACGGGCCAGTGCTGACGGAGCGCGACGTCCGGGCCAGCATCCGGCCTGTCATCGTCATTCCACCATCGCGCGGACACGCGATCGCTGACTCAGATCACGCGCTGTCGTCGCTCGAACGTCAGCACATCATGAAAGTGATCGCCCAGACGGGCGGGAACAAGGCACGCGCGGCGCGGCAGCTTGGATTGAGCCGCCGCGCGTTGTATCGCCGGCTCGAGCGTCACGGCCTCGCGCATTAATCTCAGACAAAAATGTAGGGAAGTCTGGCGATTCGTACATCAATGAAGCGATTCGTTCACGTTTTCACAAGCTGACCCCCGAGAACCCCCTAAAATCGGCCAGATCCGCGCGGATCGGCTTTTGCTCTCGTTCGCCGCGAGAGTTAACAACATGTCGCCCATCGAATTTCGCACGATCGTCGAACGCATTCGCTCTGAGTTTCTCGAAATGCCCGGACTGCGGTTGACGATGCCGCAGGCGTCGCGGCTGTGGGGCTTGGACATTACGGCCTGCGAGCAAGTGGTCGACGTCCTGGTTGAATCGACGTTTCTCCGCCGGACCGGTACGGGCGCGGTGAGTCGCGCGGAAGGCTGAGACGACCGGCACAGGGTCGACACAATCGTACTTTCGAGCGATCTCCGCTACATTTATGTCGGAACGTGTCTGCGGCAGACGCGATGGAGCGCCTACCGAACGGGCTTGAATGTGACTGCGACCGGCGCAACAGCCGCGGCGATCTGGCGCTCGAGGCCCTTGGCATTCTGCCCATCTGCCGTGAAATCCTGAACCCACATCTTTCGCTCGGTGTTCGGATTAATCAGCCGCACGCTCACGTTCAGTTGATCGGCGATACGCCGGATGCTGCACTCCACGATGATGTCGGCGTTCAGCGCCTGGCCGATTTCTCGCGCGCTCTTGCGCGGCCCCTGCGCGAACTTCAACACGCTCGTGTGTGCGACGACGGCAACAGTGCCGATGCGGGCGAGCTCGGCGGTCACGCCATCAGTTAACCGAGCTGCCAACAGGGCCTCCTCTGGATCGGTGGAGTAGTTTGCGAACGGCAGCACCGCGACGCTGACTTCCGGCTTGGGTTTTCCGTCAGTCGCCCACAGCCCGCCGCGACGGGCGGCAAGCGTCACCAGCACGAGCGCAACCAGGGCGAGGCCGAGGCCCAGCCGCCAGAACCTCCGGCTCGGCTCAACGGGACGCGAGGCAGCAACCGGCGGAGGTAACTCGCTTTGCAGCGGCGCTGGTTGACGTAACTCGAAGGACGGAGCGTAGCTCCCGCGCCGAAGCTGAATGACCACGTCGTCGCCCGCCCCGGGCCCGGCGTAGTACTCGTCCACCTTCGTCCGCAGCCGGCGCGCCTCGACGCGGACGATGGAGTCGAGCCGCGGGTCGAATTCTGGAGTGCGTCCAAACACTTCGACGCCGATGACGTACTCTTTGACTTGATTCGCTTCGCCGGCAAGGACCCGGCCGACCACGTAGCGCAGAAAGGCGCTCATGCGATCGGCATTCGCAAAGCCGTCGCTGGCGAGGATGCGGTCGAGCTGGCGCGTGATCTGGTCGGAAGTGGGCTGCACCATGTCAGTATCAACCATCATCGACGCCGGTCGTCGAAGAATTCTGGACGTTACTAACGGTTACACTCACGGCAACTTACTGCAAGAACGCCTCTTCGAGTGCCACACTAGCGCGTGAGTCGTCGTCTCACGCGGCAAGGAGGTCGTTCAGATGCTGATCAATCATCGATTCGCCATTCGAATCCTTACAGGTGCTATCGCCGCGCTGGCGCTCTTCGCGAACTCGGCGCTTGCCGGGCCGCCGCTCATTTGTCATCAGTTCGACGCCGGCAAGGCGCCGCTGCTGCCGTGGGCAGGCGATGGGAAGAACTGGAACACGCCCGACCCGTCGTACGACATCAAGAACCTGACCGCTGACACGCTGCGCCTGCTGTCGGCGGATGCCCCAATTCTCGCGCGCATGGAGAACATGCGGCGCGCCACCATCTACGCCGGGAAGGACGAGCGTGTGGCCGCCGACCTGCTGCAGGCGGTCCTGGCACGAGCGCAGGGGGATGCCGGAAAGGGGCGTGATCCGCTGGCCTGGTTCGATGCGGGCTATCTCATCGAGTCGTACCGGCAGGCCAGCCACATCTACAAGTGGGACATGCTCGAGCCCGCGCAGCGCGCCGCCTGGAAGATGCGCACGGAACCGACGGGCCTTGATGGCTACGCCATGGTGAAGAAGGCATTGCTCGTTGGCGGCGCGAACGCCGAGATGGAGTTCGCCGCGTCCCTGATGAAGGATGGGCCAACCTCGGCCGAGCATCGCCGCCGCGCGACCGCAGGCGCCGCCTCCAACTCGCTGCTCGCCAAAAACCTAAGTAGTCGTTAGTCGCTAGTCGTTGGTCGTTAGTCGGAGTCGCTAGTCGTTGGTCTTAGTCGTTAGTCCTAGTCGTTAGTCGATGCTGGCGCTGGTCGCGAGACTAACGACTGCGACTGACGACTAACGACTAGCGACTAACGACTATGTCTGCTACATTCCCCCGGAGTGCCTGAGGTCCCCCGGCCCCCCAACGACCGCGCGCGCGTGCTCGTGGTCGACGACGAAGAATCCAATCGAAAGCTGTTGACCCGCTTGCTGAGCGCTGACTACGACGTGGTCACCGCTCCGGATGGCGAGCACGCGCTCACGCTGCTCGAGAGCATGGACGTCGATCTCGTCCTGCTCGACGTGCGGCTGCCGGGTCTGGATGGATTCGAAGTCTGCTCGCGCCTGAAAAAGTTGGAGCGGATGCGTCTCGTTCCAGTCGTTCTCATCACCGGGCTCGGCATGCGCGAGCACCGCATTCGCGGCATTCACGTCGGCGCCGACGACTTCCTGACCAAGCCCTTCGATGCCGAAGAACTCTACGCCCGGGTGGCATCGCTGGTGCGGCTCAAGGCATATACCGATGAACTCGAGTCGGCTGAGTCGATCCTGAAGAGCCTGGCGATGACGATTGATGCGCGGGATCCTTACACCGACGGGCATTGCGAGCGTCTGTCGAAGTTGGCGGTCGCGCTCGGTACCGCGCTTGGTCTGTCGAAAGACGAACTCTCCGCGCTCGATCGCGGTGGCTACCTGCACGACATCGGGAAGATCGGCATTCCGGATTCGATTCTGCTCAAGCCCACGCGCCTGACGCCCGAAGAATTCGAACTGATCAAACAGCACACGATCATCGGCGATCGCTTGTGCGGTGAGCTGCGTTCGCTCCGGCTGGTCCGCCAGATCGTTCGTCATCATCATGAAGTGCTCGACGGCAGCGGTTACCCGGACGGACTTCGCGGCGACGACGTGCCGCTGCTCGCGCAGATCGTTGGCGTGGTCGATCTCTACGATGCAGTCACCAGCAGCCGCCCCTACCGCGACGCGCTGCCACCCGAGCATGCCTACGCCGAGTTGCGGAAGGAGTGCGCGCTCGGGCGCCGCAACCCGCATATCGTCGAGACGTTCATCAGTTTGACAGACGGACCGCTCGGCAGGAGGAGATGAAGCCTCATCTCAAAGGCAGAAGGCAGAAGGCAGAAGGCAAAAAGGCAGAAGGAAGCGTTCTTCCCTCTGCCTTCTGCCCTCTGCCTTCTGCCTTCTGCCCTCTGCCTTACTTCTTCAAGGTAACAAAGACTTCTGCGTCCTTGCGCGCGACGAGCAGGAGTGCTGGCTTGCCAGACGTGGCGTCCAGCGCCGACTTGAGCTCGGCACCTGTTTTCACCGCGCGGCCGTTGACCTGCACGATGACGTCGCCTTCCTGAAGTCCGGAAGTCGCCGCGATGCCGTCCGGCGCCACGTTGGTGATCACGACACCCTGAGTCCGACGAGTGAGCTCCAGGCTGCGTGCCACTTCCGGCGTCAACGGTTCGACCGTCATGCCGTAGCCGCCGTTCTCGGCGCCCGTGTCTCGTGAACCTCGCTGATTGCGGTCGCCCTGCAGCTGGTCAACCGTCGCTTTGATCGTCTGGGTTTTTCCGTCGCGCAGGACGTCGAGCGAGATGCTCGAGCCAGGACGAGTGCTGGCGATGCGGTTCCTCAGCGTGTTGTTGTCGAGGATCTTTTCGCCGTTCACGCCGACGATGATGTCCCCCTGTTTGAGGCCTGCCTTCTCGGCAGCACTGCCCGGCTCGACGCCGCTGACGATCGCGCCACCAACCTCAGGCAAGTTCAGGCTCGCGGCCATGTCGGACGTCACGTTCTGAATCGTGACGCCAAGCTTTCCGCGGACGACCTTGCCATCCGTGCGCAGCTGGTCCATGACCTGCTTCGCCATGTTCGACGGAATCGCGAAGCCGAGGCCGATGTTGCCACCGGTCGGGGTCAGGATCTGCGAGTTGATCCCCACGAGCTCGCCCGACGTGCTGATCAGCGCGCCGCCGGAGTTGCCCTGGTTGATCGCCGCGTCGGTCTGGAGGAAGTCCTCGTAGCTCCCGTCACCGACGCCGGTCGCCCGGCCCTTCGCGCTGACGATACCCATCGTCACGGTTTGCCCCACGCCGAGCGGGTTGCCGATGGCGAGCACGACGTCGCCAACTTGCACACGGTTCGAGTCACCCAACGGCAGCGTCTTCAGGTTGCTCGCCTCGATCTTGATGACCGCGAGATCGCTGGCCGGATCGGCGCCGATGACTTTGGCGTCGAAAGTACGGCGATCGGTGAACTCGACGCGGACGGTGTCGGCACCCTCGATGACGTGGTTGTTCGTGAGGATGTATCCGTCAGCCGTCGTGACCACGCCGGAGCCGAGACCGCTCTGGCGCGGGGTTCTCCGCTGCTGCGGGTTCTGGAAGCGCGGCCCGAAGAACTCCCGGAAGGGGTCGTCAAGCCCTTGTGTCGGTACCATCGTGGCCTTCTTGTCCACGCGCACGGTCACGACTGCGGGCGCCGCAGCGCTCACGACGCTGGCGTACGAGCCGGCCGGTAGGGTGTCGGATCCGGCGGTTCGGGTAATCGACGGGGCAGCAGCGGCGGTGCTGTTCGCCGATTGGGTCTGGCCGATGCCATATCCAGTCAGGGCGACAAGCGCCACGACTGCGGCCCCGGTCCCGGCCCTGGTCAGAAAATGGCGCTGGGAACGATTGAACATGACAGCTGTATCTCCTTATGTTTCCTTTTCAATCGGACACACCCGATCAGGCATTGCGATTGACGCTCCCCGCAGCGTGCGGGGTTGATCGGCAGGTCCGGTTATAAGCTTGGACGTAAAACAGCCTTGCTGGGCCGTTACCGGACCATTACATCGGTGAAAGGATTAGGAGCCTGGCAGCTTGACGGTGAAGGTTGCACCCCGGCCGGACGAGGCTTCGACCTCGACGGTTCCCCCGTGCGCGACGACAATTGCGCGCACGAGACTCAAGCCGAGTCCAAGGCCGCGCTCGGCCCGGCTCTGATCGCCGCGATACAGACGTTCCCAGATCCTGGGCAGGTCGTGGGCGGCAATGCCCGGACCGCTGTCCGCGACCTCGATTCGAATCATCGGGCCATCGCGGCGCGCTCGGATATCCACTCGGCCCCCCGCAGGCGTGTACTTAATAGCATTGTCGAGCAGGTTCGCCACTACTTGCCGCAGACGATCGCGGTCGGCTCGCACCGTCAGTCCAGACTCGACCGACGTGGCGACCACGATCGATTTGTCCTCCGCGACGTCCTCGTAGACGGCAACGACTTCCGCGATCAGCGTATCGACGGAAACATCGACGAGCGACAATCGCATCGTGCCCGTCTCTGCCTCGGAGATGTCCATGAGTGTGTCGAGCATCGCGAGAATGCGATCCGACTCCTCGAGGCAGGTTGCCAGTGCTTCGCGCTGGGCGGTGGCGTCGCCCGATTGCAGCGCGCGCTCGGCCTGGCCGCGAAGACGCGCCATCGGCGTTCGCAGGTCGTGCGCGACGTTGTCGAGCGCGTTGCCCATGCCGGCGATCAGCGTCGTGATGCGATCGAGCATCGAGTTGAACAGGACACTCAACTCGTCGATCGTGTCGCGATCGGCCCGCACCGGCACGCGGGTGTCGGTGCGACCGGTTCGGATAATCGTGTTCACCGCGCGGATCAGTCCGTTGATTGGCTGGAGCGTGGACCTGGTGACGATGACGCCGCCGGCGAGGCCCACCAGAACGATGGCGATAGTGACAAGGAACGCAACGGTTCTGAATCGGGCCAGGAGTTCTTCCCGGCTTTCGGTACTTTTTCCAACCTGCAGCAGGGTGCCGTCGATGAGCCTCGCGGACGCGACTTCGAGACGCGCCTGACGCGACTGCGATTCCGCCTGCTCCCAGAGGCTTCGCCCGCCAAGCTGGCTGACGTCGAAATCGCCCCACTCTGGCGGCATGCTGATGAAGAGCGTCTCGGATCCGCTGCGCACGACGCGCACGAACAATCGCTCGTGGCGGCCGGAGCGTTGTTCGATATCCACCGCGCTGGCGACGGCGCGAAGGCCCCCAATTGCGTATCGTTCGGAGTACTCGCGCAGCGTTGACGCGACGATCTGGCGGTCCCGCTCGATGAGCGATCCGCGCAACAGCGCGTAGGTCAGGAGGACGATGGCCAGCGAGCTGAGAACGAAAACCGTGGCGTACCAGAGAGCGAGGCGGAGACCGAAACGGCCGCCGGTCCTCGGTTCGTGCTGAATTGGCTCGGTCACAATCAGTCTGCCTTCAGCACGTACCCGACGCCGCGCACCGTCTGGAGCAGCTTTGGTTCGAAGTCGCGGTCGATCTTCTCGCGAAGCCGGGAGACCAGGACGTCGACCACGTTGGTGCCTGGATTGAAGTTGTAGCCCCAGACGTGCGACAGGATCATGGTTTTGCTCAGCACGCGGCCCGCGTTCCGCATCAAATATTCGAGGAGCGCAAACTCGCGAGGCCGCAGCTCGAGCGTTCTGCCGGCCCGCTCGGTCCTCCGCGTCAGGAGATCCAGACTCAGGTTGGCAACTGAAAGCTTGGTAGGTTCGGTCGCGCCGCTCGATCGGCGCATGAGCGCCTGCAGCCGCGCCAGCAACTCGGCAAACGCGAACGGCTTGGTCAGATAGTCGTCGCCGCCAGCTTGGAGGCCGCTCACGCGATCGTCAACCGTGCGGCGGGCGCTGAGAATCAGCACCGGCGTGCGAATGCTACGGGCTCGCATCCGATCGATGAGCGTCAGGCCGTCGAGTTTCGGAAGCATGACGTCCACGATCGCCGCATCGTACGTGCTGGCCATCGCCAGCTCCAGCCCCCGCTCGCCGTCCGCGGCGACATCAACCGCGTAGCCCGCCTCAGCCAGCCCCTTCGCGACGAAGTCCGCGATGGTTCGATCGTCTTCGACGATGAGCACGCGCACGGATCACCGCCGGTTCCGCTTGGCGGTGAGCTGCCAAAATCGCGTCTCGTTGAGCAGCGTGATCCTGTGCCCTTTCTCGCGTAGACGCTTGATCTCCATCAGCTTGAGTCCCGCATCGCGGCCGGCGGCCTGGAGCGGATTCGGCCGTCCCCGAACAAGAACTGTGGTTTGCACCGACGGCGCGCTGTGAACGATCGCGCCCGCGCGGCGCGCAGCCACAATCGCCTCGCTTCGGCGCTTGGTCAGGATTCCCGTGAACGCCAAGTGGACGCCTTTCAGCGAGCTCAGAACGCCAGGTTTCAGCGTCGCTGGAGGATTGCGCAACGCCTCGATGAGCTCGTCAGCCGTCTCATAGCGCTTCCTCCGCTCGCCAAGGCATCGATAGATGATCTCCTTCAGGTGATCGCTGCAGGGAAATCCTCGCACTTCTGGCGTACGGATCCTGGCGCGCGCGTTTCCCTTTATGAGCATGCCAAGCAGCTGGCCGACTTGATACACGTCGTCGCGGGCCTGCCACTTTGGTGCGGCGCCAGCAATGATGTCGCTTGGCGCCGTCAGCGTGTTCATCGTCCGTGCCGTGATGCCACGCGTATCGCTTTGTTGCTGCACGATGCCGAAGTCACCGAGTTTCAGCCGCCGGTCGTCGCAGACGAACACGTTGAGCGGCGTCAGATCGCGATGGAGAAGCTGGCCGCGATGCAGCTTGCCGAGCACCTCGAGAACCCCGGCGATCTCGCGGCGCGCCGCCGCTTCACTCCAGCCGTCGCCGTTGCGGTGTAAGTAGGCGGAAAGATCCCCGTGCCGCGCGTACTCGATGGCGAGGCAATACAGTAGGCTGCTCGCCCGACGGACGAGTGGGAAGGTATCGAACACTCGGATCGCGCGTGGGTGACCATCCAGCAGCTGGCCGAAGTACGCCTCGCGCAGCCAGCCATCGATCCGGGTGCTGGCCTTGATGCAGAGAATCTCCGGAACGAGCATCGAGCGGCCTTGCCTG
>Ga0114129_10012988_pt1 | contig 11858 bp, 7 predicted proteins | sample RhiMetdeltSRZDD1_FD_80071 | JGI IMG/M metagenome (GOLD analysis project Ga0114129, IMG submission 80071) | Populus rhizosphere microbial communities from Tennessee, USA - Rhizosphere MetaG P. deltoides SRZDD1 (version 2) (version 2) | ecosystem: Host-associated > Plants > Roots > Rhizosphere >... | reverse complement strand
GCATCCTCGTCACCGGTGACATCGAGGCCACCCCGCGGGTCAACACCGTCTTCCTCGCCATCGGCGCCGTGCTCGCCAATTTCATCGGGACGACGGGGGCGTCGATGCTCCTGATCCGGCCGCTGCTCTCGACGAACCAGGAGCGGAAGCGTGTCGCCCATACCGTGGTCTTCTTCATCTTCGTGGTCTCGAACGTCGGCGGCCTCCTCACCCCGCTCGGCGATCCGCCGCTGTTCCTGGGCTACCTGCGCGGTGTGCCGTTCACGTGGACGCTGCGCCTGCTCCCGCACTGGCTCCTGGTGAACGCCCTCCTGCTCGTCGTCTACTACTTCTGGGATACGCGCGAGCACGCGCGAGAGACGGCGCAGGCCATCGCCCGGGACGAGGCGGAGATCCAGCCGATCCGTGTGGCGGGCAAGCGCAACCTGCTGCTGCTTCTGGGAGTGGTGGCGAGCGTGGCCTGGCTCCACGCCCCTTGGCGCGAGATCGTGATGGTGGCGTTGGCCGCGGTCTCGCTGTGGGGGACGCCGAAGCCCGTGCGCGAGGCCAATCGCTTCACCTTCCAGGCGATCCTCGAGGTGGCGGCACTGTTTCTCGGGATCTTCCTGACGATGCTCCCCGCCCTCGACATCCTCCATGCGCGCGGGGCGTCCCTCGGCCTGACCGAGCCCTGGCACTTCTTCTGGGCCGCGGGTTCCCTCTCGTCGTTCCTCGACAACGCGCCAACGTACCTTACCTTCCTGGCGGTGGCGCAGTCGTTGGGGCGGGCACCGGAGGTGGTGGGTGTGCCCCATGACCTGCTGGCCGCCATCAGCGCGGGCGCCGTGTTCATGGGGGCCAACACCTACATCGGCAACGGTCCGAACTTCATGGTGCGGGCCATCGCCGAAGAGCGCGGGGTGAAGATGCCCAGCTTCGGCGGCTACATGCTGTACAGCGGCGCGGTGCTGATCCCGTGTTTCGTCCTGGTCACGCTGATCTTCTTCCGCTAGTAGCCGAGGTCAGGATCAATCGGCTCGGACCACGTAGACCGCATAGCGCGGGTTCTCGTAGCGCTTCTCCAGAGTGGGTGCCGCCGGTCCGAGGCCGTCGCGCATCTTATCCGCGACCACGTGGGTTACCCCGTACTCGCGCAGGACGCTGTCGTGCAGCTCGCCCCGCCGCCAGGCCTCCCAGAATTCCTCGAGACGGCGCCGCCGCTCCAGGAGCTCCGGCCGCGGCATGACCGCCTCCGCGAAGACGTTGAACACCGGCGCCAGGCAGTGCGAGGTCGTGAGCACGGCCCCCGCGATCTGCGGCCGCGCGAGCACGATCCAGCCGTGCGGCGCCCGCTGGAACTGATCGAGCAGCCCCAGCTCCTCCTTTCCCAGGAGGTTGAGCGGGGACCGCGCCATGACGGTGAGGAACTGCACGGTCGAGGGCAGGCTCAGGGCGAGGACGAGCGTCAGGGCCAGGGGGCGAAGCCGGCCACCGAGCGCCATCGCCTGCTCGACGGCGAAGACCCAGGCTACCGCCTTCGTCTGCACGAAGAACCAGACGGCGTTGTCGTAGTTCTCCGCCCGCGGGTAGGTCGCGAAGGTCACGGAGAGAGTGAGGGTGAGCAGCGGCCCCACGATCACGAACACGGCGAGCAGGAGCCGCAGGGGAGGGGCGCCCGGGGTGAGAGCCCGGCCCAGGAGTCGCCCGCCGAGCAGCCGGGACCCCAGGCTCCCGAGAAGATAGACGGGTACGCACAGAAGAAAGAACGCCGCGGTCGAGCCGCCCGTTGCTGGCTGTGACCAGAACGCGACCGCCTGCTGGCCCAGCCAGGTGTCGCCCAGTCCCATGCGGATGAAAGCCGCCACGACGTAGGGCGTGGTCGTCCAGCCCACCTCCGCCTGGTGCGACTTCTGGAGGCCTATGGGGCCGGCGAGGGGTATGAGGAGCAGCGCCGCGAGCGCCGCCACGGCGAGGGGACGAAAGTCGCGCCGCCCGGCCAGGGAGACGAGAGCCGTGACGCCGAGGGCGAGGCAGAGCTGGGCGCTCGCGAACACCTTGTACTCGAAGAGGGCGGCGCTCAAGCCCGCCGCGAGCACCAGCCACGCCCTTCCGCCCTCGCGGAAGAAGCGGCCCAACGCGAAAAGCGCCGCGAACAGGATGGGCAGGGCAGGCAGCATGGTGTTGAGGGCGTAGATCGACGACACCTGGGGCACGCCGAAGAAGTCGACGCACCAGACGGGACTTCCGGCCAGGAGACCGGGCACCCAGGAGAGGTCCTCGCCCACGATGACGAGGGCGGTGGCCACGAGGGCGGGCCCTTCTGCTCCGAGCCACTCGCGGTGGAAGCAGAACGCGGACAGAACCAGAAGCACCATGAAGAAAGCCGGGAGGAACCGCGTCGCGACGTCCAGGGGATCGACCCCGGCGTCCTCGAACGTGGCGAGGAAGAGATCCATGCCGTAGTGGTAGTGGCGCACCTCGCCTGGGAGAAACGGCACAACGGGGGGGATGGCATGGGTGAGGCCGTGGCCGAGAGACGTGTGGAGGATGACGTCGGGCAGCGGGTAGTACGTCATCTCTCCGGACGGCAGCCGGTCGAGGTTGCGATAGAGGAATGGCACCGCGGTGAGCAGCGAGGCGCCGAGCACGGCGAGACCGACGAGGCCGACGAGGCCTGGTGGGCACGGCTCGGGCCGGAGCTCGCGCCAGCGTCCGAGCCGTGGCGGAAGGTACGCGGCGACGGCCACGACCGGCATCAGCCAGAAGAGCGCGCGCAGGTGAAGCAGGCCGGCCAGGGCGTAGGCCAGGCCGGAGACGATCACCCCCAGCACGAGCGAGAGCGCCAGTCCTTCCGGCGCGGCCAGGCGCAGCCGCGCCCGGTCGAGCAGCGCGCGTCCGGGCAGGTACACGAGCACCCACAGCGTGAGCAGGAAGCGGGGGAACGACCATGGGCTGGCGGCCGTCCAGGTGCCGAAGGCGGCCGCGGCGAGGACGAGGGCGGAGAGGAGCGCCGCCGCCAGGCGCGGCCGAGAGGTCAAGTGGCGGCGAGGTCGCCGAGCAGCGGCCGGAGGCCCTCGATGATGCGGACGCGCTCCGGCGTCGGCAGCCACGCGCGTCCGAGCTCGGCGTCGAAGCGCAGGAGCGTCTCCGTGCGGCGCACGACGTAGGCGAGGGCCCAACCCGCCCCCAAGGCGCCGGCCGCGTCGCGATGGGGGTTGTCCCCCACCATGGCAAGGTCCGAGGGATCGACGCCCAGGCGATCGGCGACGGCGTCGAACCCGCGCCGGTCGGGCTTCTCCGCCCCCGCCTCGCGCGAGAAGACCACGACCTCGAACCATCCGGCGAGCCCGGTGGCGGCGAGCTTGCGCCGCTGAGAGTCCGGCGGGTTGTCGGTGAGGAGGGCCAGGCGCAAGCCCGCAAGGCGCAGGGTATCGAGCACGGGCCAGACGTCGGGGTAGACGGCGCGGCTCGTCTCGGGAGCCGCCGCGCGGTAGGCGGCGATCATGTGCTCCTTGCGCGCCTCGTCCCAGCCGAAGCGGACGGCGAGCACGTCGAAGAGCGCCGCCGGCTGGCCCTCCTCGAGCACTTGCAACGCCGCGGAGAGGAAGGCGGCGCGATCGGGCAGTGTGTGGCCCGCCTCGACGTGGAGCCGCTCGAGCGTCTCCAGGATCCAGAGCTTCTGGCGCAGGAGCGTGTCGTCGAGATCGAAGACGACGGCCTTGATCGGGGGAGTCAGGGGCAGCCGGGCCCCGGGGGGTTCGACCCAGCGCTCCTCCAGATAGCGCACCATCCGCCGCGGAGCCGGTCGCGCCGGCCCCACTGCGGCCAGGCTGGGCTCGACGGAGCGGCAGACGTGCAGGACGGGGTTCACCGGCGTGCCGCACCAGTGCACGGCCGACGTCCCTGCGCGCGCGTTCACGTCGGAGACGAAGAGCTCGCGGCCGCGGCGGAGGACCTGCACGTTCAGCGGACCGCAGGCGCCCAGGGCGGCCGCCTCGGCGGCCAGCCGTTCCACGACCTCCGTCACGTCGGCGGCGCCATCATCGTCGGCGATGGCGGCGAATCCACCGGCGACGCGTACGCGGCGGCGGACGCCGATCGGCGAAAGCGCGCCGGCGAAGTCGATCGAGAAATCGGCGGACAGCTCGTCGGCGTCCTCCAGATAGTCCTGCCAGACGAGGCTGGCGCGGACGTCGGCGGGCACCCGCTCGAGGTCGGAGGGCGAGCGCACGAGGGTCAAGCCGCGGCTGCCGCAGCCGCCGGGGGGTTTGCCGAGAAGGGGGAAGCGGGCCTCGGTGGCGGTGTCGACGGGCGGCAGCACGGGCAGCCCCTTGGATGCGAGGAAGGGATACAGGGCGGACTTGTCCCCGGCCAGCCGCACGAAGGCCGCGGACGACACCGCGACCCGAACCCCGTCCCCGCGCAGCGCCGGTTCGTGCTCGGCCAGGGCCAGAAGCTCGAATGCCGTCGCCGGGATCACGAGCCGCACGCCCTCCCGTGCGCAGATGTCCCGGAGGGCGGCGATGAAGGCCTCGGTTTCCCGGACTGGCGGCACGCGGTGGAACGCCTCGGCAAAGTAGCGAGTGACGTTGTCCTCGTGGATGTCGGCGACCACCACCCGGATGCGGTCGGAGTCGCGCAGGCACTTCACGATCCCCAGCCCCTGGAACCCGCCGCCGGAAACGACGAGAACATCGAGGAGGCGGGGCTCGGTCAACGCGTGGTCTCGAGGTAGATCGCGTTGGCGATCTCGGGGTAGTCGGTCCCCACCGTGAAGAACGAGCGTACGACCTCGGGCGGAAGGCGGAGCTGCTCCAGCTGCGATGTGGTCAGGCACTTGAGGAAGACGCCTTCCCGGGCCCGGACGGTCAGGCCGGCCTGCGCCGCCATCTCCGTCAACGAGGCGAGGTCGAAGTAGTGCCGGTGTCCGAGCTCGCGGTCGTGCGCGCTGAGCTGATAGAGGTCCGGCAGGAGGCCGGCGTGATGCCCGAGCAGGCGATGGAGGGCGCGCGCGTTCGGGACCACCACCACCATGAGGCCGCCCGGGCGCAGGAACCCCGCAAATCGACGGAGAACGAGGAGCGGGTCCTCCACGTGCTCGAGGACGAAGCCCATCTCGATGGCGTCCTGCGCGGCGGGCGCCTCGTATTCCTCGAAGAACGAGTGGGCCAGCGTCACCTTCTCGGGCAGGGGCTGGTCGGCGCGCAGGCGCTCGATCATGGCCGGCGACCCCTCCACGATCGTGTACTGGTCGAGGTCGGGGACGAGCTCCTGGAGGACCCGGCGGATCACGACCTGGTGGCCGATGCCGAGGCTGAGAAGCGAGCGCGCTCGCGTCCGGCGCACGGCGGCAATCATCCGCTCCGCATACCACGCGAGCATCCGCAGGTTCTCGTCGTGGTACTTGAAACCCTCGCCGTAGCTGCCGGCGTGGGCGTCGAGCGCGTGGTCGTCCGTCGCGCTCAAGACTCCCGCCGATGGACCTCGCGCACGATGTACACCGGCCGGCCCTTGGTCTCGGTGAACACCTTCGCCAGGTAGATGCCGATCACGCCCAGGAAGGCGATGATCAGGCCGCCCACGAACCAGATCGACACCATGACCGACGGCCAGCCCATCGCGATCGTGTCCGGATAGAGGATCTTGGTGACGGTGAGGGTGAGGCCGGCCATGAACCCGGCGGCGGCGATGACGAGCCCCACCACGAAGATGAGCTTCAGCGGGTAGCTCGTGAACGACGCGAGGGCCTCCACGAACAGGTCCAGCCTCCGCGTCAGCGAGTAGCTCGACCGTGTGGGCCGCACGAGCTTCTCCACGGGGCGTGCGATCTGGCGGAAGCCCGTCCAGGCGTAGGTCCCGGCGAGGAACAGGTTCCGGTCGGGGAGCGCGAAGAGGGCCTCGAGGTAGCGCCGGCTCATGAGCCGCACCGTGCACGGGTTGGGGGGGACCTTCGTCTCCGAGAGCCGGTTGAAGAGCGCCCAGAAGGCGGCGCCCGCCCAGCGCTGGAAGATCGTGCCGCGCCGGGCCACGCTCTGTCCGAAGACCACGTCCGCCCCGGTGGCGTCCATCTCCGCCGCGAACGCCGGCAGCCACTCGGGCTGCTCTTCGAGGTCCACGTCGATGATGAAGGCGCGCGCTCCCCGCGCATGTTGGAGCCCGGCGAGGGCGGCGTAGTGGTGGCCGAAGTTGCGCGACAGCTCCACCAGCTGGACGCGCGGGTCGTGCGCCAGGATCTCGTGGACGAGGGCGGCGGCGGCGTCGGGCGAGCCGTCGTCGACGAAGACGATCTCGAAGGAGGGGGTCACCTGCGCGGCGGCCGCCGCCATCCGGCGATAGAAGTCGCGAACGTACGGCTCCGAACGGTAGAGCATCGTCACGACCGACAACGCGGGCGCCGCGGTCATCGCGCGCGCTTCAGGCGCCCCAGATATAGCGCGGCGCTTCGGGTCCCTTCATGAACAGCAGGTCGAGGATCGAGACGAAGGGATCGTAGGGAGGATGGAGCTGCTCATACTCCGGGTAATCATACTGCATGTATTCGACGGTCGACCGCGCGGCGGCCAGCATCGGCTCGTCGATATAGGCCTGGGCGGAGGGTCCGCTGATGTAGTGATCGGCGCCCACCGCGCGCAGCAACGAGATCAAGCGGTCGGTCTTGGTGCCGGTGATGGCCAGGGTGGAGGAGCGCACGAAGCGCGTATGCGTGATCCCCAGCTCGCGGGCGATGAGGAGCGTCATCTCCATCGTGAGCTCGGCGAGCCGATCCGCGCGCTTCGTGTAGAACGCCTCCAGCATCGGCGCGTACCGGGAGAAGTAGGGCGCGTGCGAATAGGACTGCTGGAGGGAGGTCCAGTGCTTGTGCTGCCATCGGCTGTTCTCGGCGATGCGCACGTCCAGGATCGGCGTCTCGATGAGGTGCCGGGGCGCGGCCGTCACCGGGATCGTCAGCCAGATGCTCCCCCGCTCTGTCTTGATGCGGTTGCGATTCCGCCAGCCGTGCTTGTCGTACTGGACGTCGTCGTAAAAGATGAAGATGTCCGTCTTCTGGATCTGGTGGAAGTAGCCGCGCCAGGGGATGTAGGAGGGCTGCAGGATGACGCACTTCAGGGGCGGGTCTCCATGGCCGCGAGTCTATCCGAGCGGACGGCGTCCGCGAAGGCGTGCGGTTCAGCGTTCCTCGAGCACCGCAACCACCTGGCCGGCCTGAACCGGTGTGCCCGGCGATACGCGGATCTCACGTACGATGCCCGCGGCGGCCGCCGTCACCGCGATCTCCGTCTTCATGGCTTCCACGATGGCGATGGCGTCACCCGCCTCGACAGCCTCACCCGACGCGCGTAGCACGCGCCACAAGCTTCCGGCCACCGGGCTCGTGACGCCGACGCACCCCGCCGGGATCGCGGCCGGCGCCTCCTCCGGAGCGGCGTCCAGCTCCGTGGACGAGACGAGGTCCTGGCCGGCGGCCTTCCAGCGCTCGCGCTCGGCGCGGAAGGCGGCCTGCTGCTGCGTCCGGAAGGCGGCGATGGCCGCCGTGTCCGCCTCGAGCTGCTTCCGGTACGCGCGGAAGTCGAAGACGCCGTCCTCGATTCGTATCGGCACGCGGCCGTGCAGGAACCCGGCGCGCATGCGCAGGAGCTCGTCGCCGTCCACGGGGTAGAAGCGGATCTGGTCGAAGAACCGCAGCAGCCACGGCCGGCCGTCGCGGAAGGGTGGCGTGCGGCGGTGCGTGTTCCAGACCTGGACGGTGCGGCCGACGAACTGGTAGCCGCCGGGGCCTTCCATTCCGTATATACAAAGGTAGGCGCCGCCGATCCCCACCGCGTTCTCCGGGGTCCAGGTGCGGGCGGGGTTGTACTTGGTGGTGACGAGGCGATGGCGCGGGTCGACCGGCGTGGCCACCGGCGCCCCCAGGTACACATCGCCCAGGCCGAGCACGAGATACGCCGCACTGTAGACGATGCGCCGCACGTCCTCGACGGAACCCAGGCCGTTGATGCGCCGGATGAACTCGATGTTGCTCGGACACCAGGGCGCATCGGGGCGCACCACGCGCATGTACTTCTCGATGGCCTCGAGAGTTGCTTTGTCTTCCCACGACAGCGGCAGATGGACGATGCGGCTCGGGACCTCGATGTCCCGCTCGGAGGGCAGCGTGTCCTCGACCTCGCGGAGCACCGCCAGCAGGCGGGACGTGGAGAGGACCGCCGGGTCGTAGTGCACCTGCAGTGAGCGGATGCCGGGGGTCAGGTCGACGATGCCGCGGAGCGCGCGCGTCTCGACGGCCGCCATCAAGGAATGGACGCGGAATCGCAGCGCGAGGTCCAGCGTGGGCGGGCCGTACTCGATCAGCAGGTAGTCGTCGCCGTCGCGGCGATAGACGACGCCCGTGCGATCACGGCCGCCCGCGATCTCGTCGAGGATGGGCGAGTCGCCGCGCGTTCCCGCCGCCGGCGCCTCTTGGACGATGCGGCGGAAGCGCACGCGGTCGCCGGCTTTCAACTGTCCCATCTTCCAGCGCTCCGCCTGCACGATGGTGGCGGGGCAGACGAAGCCGCCCAGGCTGGGGCCGTCGGGGCCGAGGAGGATCGGCATGTCGCCGGTGTAGTCGACGGTGCCGACGGCGTAGGCATTGTCGTGGATGTTCGACGGGTGCAGGCCCGCGTCTCCACCGTCGGGCCGCGCCCATTTCGGCTTGGGGCCCACGAGACGCACCCCCGTGCGGTCGGAGTTGTAGTGCACGCGCCATTCGGTCTCGAAGAAGGTGTCGATGTCCTCCGGCATGAAGAAGTCCGGGGCGCCGTGCGGTCCATAGAGGACGCCGATGTTCCAGACGTCCGGAAACGAAGACTCGTGGGGTGGCGCAGATGGCGCCGAGGCGGGTTGGCCGGCCAGGCGCAACACGTCGCCGGCGCGCAACGCGCGGCCGCCGTGGCCGCCGAAGCCGCCGAGCATGAAGGTGGCGCGGCTGCCCAGGTACTCGGGCACGTCGACGCCGCCCCGCACGGCGAGATAGGTGCGCGCGCCGCGGCCCTGGATCGCCCCGAGCTTCAGAGTGCTGCCGCCGGCGACGTCGACGGCGTGCCCGAATGCGATGGGCTTGCCGTCGAGGGTGGCGGGGAGGGTCGCACCGGCGAGAGCGACCACGGCGTCGACGCCGAAACGCAGGGTGGGGCCGGTGAGGGTGATCTCGAGGCCGGCGGTGCCGGGCGCGTTGCCGACGAGGCCGTTGGCGGCGCGGAACGAGAGGTCGTCCATGGGGCCGGACGGGGGCACACCGACCGCCCAGTAGCCGGTGCGGCCGGGCCAGTCCTGCACCGTCGTCTGCGTGCCGCCCTCGAGCACGTCGACAGCCGCCGGCTGGTACGTGAAGCCGTCGAGCAGGCGGGTGTGGACCTCGCCGCGAGCGAACGGCGGGTGCGCGGCCAGGGCACGCAGATAGCCGAGATTGGTTTCGAGGCCGTGGATCGCGGTCTCGTCGAGGGCCGTGCGAAGGCGGGCCAGCGCGGCGTCGCGGGTGTCGCCGTGGGCGACGAGCTTCGCGAGGAGGGGATCGTAGTGCGGCGTGACCTCGAGGCCGGGCTCGATCCAGTGATCGCAGCGCACGTGCTCGGGGAGCTGGGCCGCGGTGATGCGGCCGGTGCTCGGGCGGAAGGCGTGCTGCGGGTCCTCGGCGTAGAGGCGCACCTCGATGGCGGCGCCGCGCGAGGGAGGGGCCGTCGCCGGGAGCTCGAAACCGCCGGCCGCCTGCCGGATCATCCACTCCACGAGGTCGATACCGGTCACCAGCTCGGTGACGCCGTGCTCGACCTGCAGGCGAGTGTTCACCTCCAGGAAGAAGATCTCGTGCGTGCGTGCATCGAGCACGAACTCCACGGTGCCCGCGGAGGCGTAGCGGACGGCACGCCCCATCCGCACGGCGTACTCCAGGAGCTTCGTGCGCGTCGCCTCCCCGATACCCGGTGCCGGCGCCTCTTCGATCACCTTCTGGTTCCGCCGCTGGGTGGAGCAGTCGCGCTCGCCCAAGGCGAGGACGTGGCCGCGGCCGTCGCCGAAGATCTGCACCTCGACGTGGCGTGCCGTGTCGAGATAACGCTCGAGGTAGGCCCCGCCGTCAGCGAAGTTCCGCTGGGACAGACGGCGCACGGTCTCGAAGGCCTCGTCGAGGGCGGCCGCGTCGCGGCACACGCGGAGGCCGATGCCGCCGCCGCCCGCGGTGCTCTTGAGCATCACGGGATAGCCGATGCGAGTGGCGGCCTCGCGGGCGGAGGCCGCATCGGGCAGCAGGTCGGTACCCGGCAGCAGGGGCACGCCTTCACCGAGCGCGACTTCGCGGGCCAGGTGCTTCAGGCCAAAGCGCCGGATCTGCTCCGGCGTCGGTCCGATGAAACTCACGCCGGCTGCTTCGCACGCCGCGGCGAAGTCGGCGTTTTCGGACAAGAAGCCGTAGCCCGGATGCACCGCCTCCGCGCCGGTCTGCTTCGCGGCGGCGAGGATGCGCTCGCCGAGCAGGTAGCTCGCCGCGGCCGGCGGCGGTCCCAGGAGGACGGCCTCGTTTGCCTCCCGCACGTGACGTGCGTTGGCATCGGCCTCGGAGTACACCGCCACCGAGCCGATGCCCATCTTCTTCAAGGTGTGCAGCACGCGGCAGGCGATCTCGCCGCGGTTGGCGACCAGGACCTTGCCGAACACGGCGGGGATCAGGCCGCGCCCGCGGCCCAGACGAGCAGGCGCACCGGCGTCGGGTTGTAGGCGTTGCAGGGGTTGTTGAGCTGCGGGCAGTTCGAGATGAGGCAGAGCACGTCACGCTCCGCGCGCATCTCGACGTACTTGCCGCCGGCGGACACACCGTCTTCGAACGTGAGCTTGCCCTCGGGGGTGACGGGGACGTTCATGAAGAAGTTGATGTTGCAGTTGATCTCGCGCTTGCCGAGGGGGAGCCCGGCATGGGCCACCGCCTTCAAGAAGCTGTCGCGGCAGGCGTGCATGTCCTTCGTGTGCTGGCCGTAGCGCACGGTGTTGCTCTCGCGCGAGCAGGCGCCGCCGAGCGTATCGTGACGGCCGCAGGTGTCCGCCACGATCGTGAGCAGCACGCGGTTCTCGGTAGAGCGCAAGGCGGTGCCGGTGGTGAGGTACACGTTGCCTTGGCCACGGATCGTGAGGGCGGCGTCGTAACGCTCGGTCGGATCCTCGGCGTCGAAGAAGAGGGTATCGACGGCCTGGTTGCCTTCGAGGTCGACGATGCGAAAGAACTGCCCCTTGGCGATCCGTCCCAGCCACGGCTCTCCCGCCGGCACCACGACGTCCTGCAGCGCGCGGGCGGGATCGAGGGGGCTTTCCTTCAGCGGCATGAGCGGGCGTCTCCCTGGGTTCAGACGAAATAGCGCTCGGTGTTCAAGAAGCCGCGGGCGTTCTCGGGGCGCGACGTACGGCACACGTCGTCGGCCGCGGGGGGATCCGAGCGCCAGAGGACCAGCCGCACCGGCTTGGGTGCGTATCGCGGCGAAGGATCGAGCGGGTGTGGGCACGTATTCAAGACAACCAGGACGTTCATCTCCGCCCGCAGGTCCACGAAGCTGCCCGCCCGGGAGGCCCCCTCGTGAAAGCGCAGCGTGCCGTCGAGGTCGGCGGTGACCTTGCTGAAGAGGTTCACGTTGGGCACGAGGTCCTGCTTGCCGAGGCCCCATTTGCCGAGCTCGATGAGGAAGTCGTCGTGGGCGTTCCTCTGGAGCTCGTTGCGATGCTGCTGATAGGTTTTCTCGCCGTAGCGCGCGGTGGTGGCGGCGGCGTCGCCGTGGCCGCAGATCGTGTCGTGCCAGCCGCAGGTATCCTCGGGAATGGAGCAGAGGATGCGGCCCATGTCCGAGTAACACACGCAGCCG
>Ga0114129_10012985_pt1 | contig 11859 bp, 8 predicted proteins | sample RhiMetdeltSRZDD1_FD_80071 | JGI IMG/M metagenome (GOLD analysis project Ga0114129, IMG submission 80071) | Populus rhizosphere microbial communities from Tennessee, USA - Rhizosphere MetaG P. deltoides SRZDD1 (version 2) (version 2) | ecosystem: Host-associated > Plants > Roots > Rhizosphere >... | reverse complement strand
GCATGCGCGAGTTCACTTCCTCAGCCAATCCAATGAACCGCGAATCGAAACCGTGCTGCCGCGCTTTCCACGAAAGGTAATGCGGATCAAGCGGAATGCAATGACCGCCGATGCCTGGTCCCGGATAAAATGGCATGAACCCGAAAGGCTTGGTCGCTGCCGCGCGAATGACTTCCCAGGTGTCGATGCCCAGCGCATAACAGAGCCGCGCCATCTCGTTCGCCATGCCGATATTCACGGCGCGAAACGTGTTCTCCAGCAGCTTCGCCGCTTCGGCGACGCGCGCTGAACTGACCGCATGCACGTCGCGCACAATCTGCCCATAGAGAGTCGCCGCGACTTCCGTCGAATCGTCAGTCACGCCGCCGACAACTTTTGGAATGTTGTTCGTTTTGAATTCAGAATTGCCCGGATCGACACGCTCGGGTGAGAACGCGAGCAGGAAATCTTTGTCTAACTTTAAGCCCGTCTCTTCCAACATCGGCAAGAGAACTTCGTCGGTTGTACCGGGATAGGTGGTTGATTCGAGAATGATTAATTGGCCACGCCGTAAACGCTTCTTGATCTCTTCGGCGGCGGCCAAAATGTACGAAACATCAGGCTCTTTTGTCTTCCGGAGGGGCGTGGGTACGCAGATGATGATTGCGTCGCAGTCTTTCAACTCGTCGAAATTTGTCGTCGCGTGCAGATGACCACTGCCGATCAATTCTTTAACTTCAGATGACAGCACGTCTCCAATGTACGATTCGCCGGCATTGATCTTTTCCGCCTTTGCTTCATCAACCTCGAAGCCCGTCGCATTGAAGCCGTTGCGGGCGAACTCAGTTACCAGCGGCAAGCCGACGTAACCGAGGCCGATCACGCCGACGCGCGCACGCTTATCTTTGATTGCACTGCTTAGCTCGTTTTTGATCATGAAATTGATGTCTGAAGCCCGACTGGATATCCCGAAAACGTCGGGATTGCTGACGGCGGGCTTCCTGCACGCCAGCCAGGAGAACGTTGAATCATCGGGCAGCGCCCAAGCAGAGTCAAGCGAGTTTATTTACTTTTTGTCGCGACGAATTGAATAATGCCGCGCAATGAGGGCGGATATATACGACGTCGCCGTGGTCGGCGCCGGAGTTTTCGGCGCATGGACGGCGTATCAGCTTCAACAGAGCGGCCGGCGCGTCGCGTTGATCGACGCTTATGGCCCCGGGAACAGTAGATCCAGTTCGGGCGACGAATCGCGGATCATTCGAATGGGGTATGGCAGTGATGAGATCTACACGCGCTCAGCCGTAGCGTCGCTTGAACTGTGGAAAGACTTGTTCAAGCGCACGGGTGAATCGCTGTTCCGCCAAACGGGCGTGCTCTGGCTGACGCATGAAGACGATCCATATCCGCTGCGCACGCTGGAAACGTTGACGAAGGTGGGCGTGCCCACTGAACGATTGACGCGCCACGAAACGGAAAAGCGGTTTCCGCAATTGTCAATGGACGGAATTGCGTGGACGCTGCTCGAGCCGGAAAGCGGCCTGATGCTCGCGCGGCGAGCGGTTCAGGCAGTGGCGCGCGAAGCAATCAGTTCCGGTGTCGAGTTTGTTCAGGGAGCGATTCAACTACCTGATGAAGCTGCGCCAATCGATCGGCTTCGAATAAGTGGAGGAAGAGATATTTCTGCCGGCGCTTTCGTGTTCGCCTGCGGCGCGTGGCTGCCTAAGATCTTTCCAGAGTTGTTAGGGGACCGAATTCATCCGACCCGACAGGAAGTTTTCTACTGCGGGGTGCCTGCGGGAGATCGCTTGTCTCCGCCGCACCTGCCGACGTGGATCGATTTGAAAGAAGAAGCGTATGGGCTACCAGATGTTGCAGGCCGGGGGGTGAAAGTCGCCATCGATCGTCACGGCGCGCCATTCGATCCCGATACCGGCGATCGAGTCGTCAGCAACGAAGGGCTGGCCGAAGCGCGTCGTTACCTCACGCGACGTTTGCCGGAGTTGGCCGTGGCGCCGGTGAACGAATCGCGTGTTTGCCAATATGAGAATAGTTCGAATGGCGACTTTCTGATCGATCGTCACCCTGAGCTGGAAAATGTTTGGCTGGCGGGCGGCGGCTCAGGCCATGGTTTCAAGCACGGACCATTCGTCGGTGCGTATGTGGTTGCCAGAATCGAGGGACGTCGCGAAGGAATTGAACCGCGATTCAGCTTGAATTCGAAAGCAAAGACGCGTGACCGAAGCGTGTATTGATACGAGCGTCAAGTTCTCAATAGCGGATTTGTTACGGCGCGCCAGCCGCCACTGCCGATGCTTCGGCGAGCCGCTTCACAATGACAAGTGTGATGTCATCAGCCGCAGGCATGCCTTGTGAGAATTTTGTCAGCGCCGATTCGATCCGATCGCGAATGCCGGCGGCGGAGGCGTCGAGATTCCGCGAAACCACTTCGTACAAACGCGTCGGTCCGAACTCTTCGCCCGTCGGGCTCACGGCCTCTGAAACACCGTCGGAGTAGATCACCAGGACATCACCGGCGTTCAACGTAGTGCGGGCTTCGCGAAAATCCGCTTCCAACATGATCCCGAGCGGCAGTCCTCCCGCAGCCAGTTGCTCCATTGTGCCGCTCGCGCGCACGACCAACGGCGGATTGTGACCCGCGTTGAGAAACCGCAGCTCACCGGTTTTCGGATTCAACTCAGCATAGAAAAGCGTCACAAAGCGATTTGCCGGAATGCTTTCGACCAGATACCGATTCACCGCGGAGATCGTGTCGGCGAGCGAGTCGTGAGTATCGAATTGCGCGTGCACGGAGGCGTGTAGCGACGACATCAAGAGCGCCGCGGCAGTTCCCTTGCCCGAAACATCGCCCAGCGCGACGATCAGATTGCCGTTCGACCGGTGAATAAAGTCGTAGTAGTCGCCGCCAATTTCGTAACAGGGAAAACTGATGCCCTGCAATTCATAGCCGTTTAGTTGCGGCGCGGATGTCGGTTGGAACCGCTGCTGGATTTCGCTGGCAACCTGCAGCTCGCGCTCGAGCCGTTCGCGCTGCAGCTGTTCTTCGGTCAGCCGCGCATTCTCGACGCGAATGGCCGCCACGGATGCCAATGTCGTCAGGACCTTCAAGTGATCTTCAGTGAAGCGTCCTTCGGCAATCGGCGAGTCGGCATAGATGATTCCGAAAACGTTTTCGCCGACGCCGAGCGGCACCGCCAGCACAGAACGCACACCTTGCAAAACAACAGTACCGCCCATGAAGCGCGGATCGGCCTGTGCGTCGGACGTCAGCACCGATTTGCCGTTGTGCACCACTTCGTCCAGCACTGAGCGGCTGATGCGAATTTCGCCGACGTCACCCTGGCGGTCGCGCAAACGCGCGACGGCGACTTTCAACTCCGGATTGTTCTTGTCGCGCATCATGATCATGCAGCGATCGGCCGGGACGGCTTCGAATACCAGCGAGACGATCTGCTCGAGCGTTTCGTTCAGTGTCACCGATGCCAACAGCGCCACGCCCACTTTGCTGATCAGCGCGAGGAGATCCGTCTTCTGCTCCATTAATTGCGCCGAGCCCGATGATTCCTGCGAGCGCGACAGCGCGCCTTCTATTTGCTGGAACAATCCGGAAGTGGTGCGGTCGGCGGATGACAGAGCGATGGTCGCTTCAGGCATCGACGCGCTTTGTTCGGTGATCATCGTCGCGCCGCTGCTGAGCGGATACGGACCGTCATTGAAGATGATCTCAGTTTCGCCGATCTGAATCCGGCCGCCACGCGTCAGTGTGATCGAGGCGTCGACAATTGCGCCATTGTAAAGCGTGCCATTCGCGGATCCGAGATCCTGCAGATAATACTCGTCGCCTTCGTGGCGCACCTCGGCATGGACGCGCGAGGCGAACGGATCGGGGATGCACAGATCGTTGCGCGCCGAACGGCCAATGGTGATGCGCAGGCGATTGAGCGGAAAGTGTTCCGCGGTGCGGTCGGGGTATCTGACGATTAACTCAGCCATGAACTTTGTATCGCAGGCTGCCAGCCTGCGGTGAGTGCATGCGCAAATTAGCAGCTTGCGCTACACCTGTGGTCGCGGTCGTCTTTCCGGACTTGTCGCTGGTGCGGATTCGCGAATTACAACGGTGCCCGCCATCAGATCGTGCAGGGCTCGTCCGGTGGGATTCACGATCGCAATCAAAAAACCAATCCCGAAAAGAAAAAAGGAAACTGGATAACCGACGAAGTGACGCAGCATCGCCCAACCGAAACCCGGGACGCTGCCGTCCGTGCGTTCCAGACGCAAGCCGCAGGTCCACTTGCCAATCGATTTCCCGGTAAGCCCGGCCAGCACTCCCAAATCCAGCACCGCCGCGATCAGCGCAAACAGAATTCCGATCTTCTCAGCCGTGCCGCCTGCCAACCGCGCGCCGCCGCCCATCATACGCGCCGCGATCGTGCTGAACGTCAAAATCAAAGCGAGCAGGATGTAATCGATCAAGATTGCTCCGCACCGGAGCGCAAAGGGCGCACGGTAACGGACGCGAATGTGAGATTCGCTTCGCCGCACGCTCGCGCGCGAAGTTTTTCCCGTCTCCAATTTGGCCGGCATCGTTGCCTGCATCAGGTCTGAATCGTCTTAGCCGACCAGGAAGTGCAAAGTGGTCTCGCCCATGCGAATGCGATCGCCACTGTCGAGCATGCGCGGCTCCCGCGGTTCGAGGTGGATAATATCATTGATAACCGTGCCGTTGACCGAACCCAGGTCTTCGACCAGAAACGTGTTGCCTTCCCGCCAGATGCGCGCGTGCCGGCGCGAGACTTTGGTATTCGGATCGAAACGCGACAAATCGATCTCCGGAAAGATATTCGAAAGCGGATCCGTGCGGCCAACAAGGTTGCTGTCTTTCTGCAGCAGGAATGACGCATCGAGCTCAGTCGTTCCCGTGACGACCAGCTTCGCCGTCGTGCGTGCGGGCAGCGACATCGAATCGGTACCCGCCATGGGCTGCTTCGATCCGCAGTGCGCGCAAAAGACGTCGTCCGCGGCAATGCGTCCGCCGCAGAAGCCGCAGAACACGGTCGAGACGGCCATCGTTTCGCCGCCAAGCTGATATGCCGGCACGCCGTAACTGACCTGTCCCGAACGCAATTTGTCGAGATGATGAGACAGCGATTCGCGCAGCTCAGCGCCTGATTGGTACCGGTGCTCAGGTTTGTATTCAACTGAGCGCATCAGGATGCGCTCCATCTCGCTCGAGAGCGCCGGATTGATCTGCCGTGGCCGCGGGTTCTTCGTGAAATCGAAAATCAGCAGCGGATTGTCTTGTGGATCAGCACCGGTCAGCAGGTGAAACATAGTCGCGCCGAGGCTGTAAATATCCACGCGCGGATCCGCACGGCCACTAAACAGTTCCGGCGGCGCGTAGCCCATCGTGCCGACGGCCGTCACACCTTTTTCTTTCTTGTTAACCCAGCGCGCAATGCCGAAATCGATCAGCATGATGCGATTGTTGTTGCTGTCGATCATCAGGTTCGCCGGTTTCAAATCGCGATAGATGATCGGCTGCGGCCGCGTGTGCAGGTAATGCAAAACGTCGGCGACCTGCATTCCCCATTCGGTGATTGTTGGCTCATCAATTCTTCCCTGCGGCGTGGCGCGCAGACGCGAAGCGAGGTCGCTGCCGGGAATGAACTTCATCACCAGGTAAAAACGTTCTGAATTCTCGTCGTAGAAATAGTCGTAGACGGTCGGAATCGAGGGATGCTCGAGTTCAGTCAGCAGCAATGACTCGCGTTTGAAATCTGCGATCGCCTTTTCGTGCTGCGTTTCATCGATATGCGATTCGATCATTTCCTTGACCGCGCGCGGCGCGTCGCCGAGGTTGCGATCTTTCGCGAGGTAAACCGCACCCATACCGCCGCCACCGATGCGACGCACGATCTCGTATCGATGATTCAGGACTTTGCCGGTCGTGAGTGCTTTCGGTTTTCCCTTGTGGGGCTTTTCGTCTCCGGCGCGCGAAGTGGCACCCGCCTCCACCTCGCCGGTTGAGGGTTCTGCTTCCTGCCACGTGCTGTTGCCGACGCCGAAACTCTTAGACAGATCGGACGCAGGCGCCGGGCTTTCGCGCGCCGGCTCATCAACTTTCACACGCGCGCCGCAACCGCCGCAAAAATTTTCGTCCAGCGCTACATCCGCGCCGCAGTTGTCACAGGCAGGCATCGAACTATTTCAAAACGGGTTGAAGAAATCCGGGTTCGGTTACGATCTCGGCCTTGAATCAAGCCGCGAGCCGAAACCGCAGAAAAGTCTTGCCAACAATAATTTCGTCGCCGTCGTTTAGCGCCTGGTGTTCACCCGGCTTCAAACGGCGACCGCGATTTACAAACGTGCCATTGGTCGATCCGAGATCCTCGATCACGTACTGGCCATTCTGCATCGAAATCCGCGCGTGCCGGCGCGAGACTTTGGCTTCCGGATCTTCGGAGTCCAGGTCGACGTCCGGAAACACCCCGCCGTCCGCGTCCCAACGGCCAATGTCGGAGCCTGCTGGGCTAATCGCGAACTGCTTGCCGGCCGATTTGCCGCGCTCGATTGTCAAAGTTGCATTCTGGGAACTCACGGCGATTGCGCCCGCGCCTTGCTGCGAAACCAATCCTGAGACGGGAGGACTTGCCGCGCGCGCGACGGTGACCGGAATATCTTTGTTGCCACGGCCGCCGTCCCCGTTGGCTTGCGGATTCGGCCTATCGCCGGAGCGTCCAGCGAGCCATAGGGCCGCCCCGCACTCATCGCAATAGCGCGATCCGTCCAGGTTCTGAGTGCTGCATCTTTCGCAAGTAATCATTGGCAAAAACGCGCGCCGGCTGCGGTTTGCTTCCACACCCCGCGCCCGCGCGACCAAGCATCTTATCCCGAAACTGTTAGGCCGGACAATGCGTACGTTTTCAAGTATCCGAGGCCCGGCAACGGGCGTCTTGGAGGTTTTGGATTTCGGCTGCGCTGGATAGTCGCATATAATCAGCGCTTCTCGCGATTTTCCTGAAACCGACCGAAGGATTTTGTCGTAGAAACATCTCGAGCGCGGAACTGTGTGCAGCCACCCGGCATCAAAGCACTACCGACAGATTTAACCAAGGATTGAAAGATGGCCCTCAGCAGAAAAAAGAAAATTATTATTGCCGTGTCCGGCGTCGTGTTAGTCGCGCTGATCGTAATCATCAGTGTCGTAGCAACGCGCACCGAGCAGCCCGAAGTCACCACCGTCAAGGTTGATGTGCGCCCTGAGCTGCGATCCACCGTAACTGCGTCCGGCGAAGTCCGCCCTATTCGTTATATCAAACTGACTAGCGAAGTCCCCGGTCGCATTTTGGAGATTTACGTTAACCCGGGCGACCAGGTCACCAAGAACCAGGCCCTGGTGCGCGTGGACCCGACCCAGTTGCAGGCCAGTCAGGAAGCGCAGTGGGCGTACACCCAGTCGGTCATCAACGACGTGACGAATGCGCGGAATTCCGTAGCGTCCGCTCAACAGGGGCTGGTGGTTGCTGAAGCAGGCGTCTCGCAAGCCCGCCAGAACGGGTTGGCCGCAGAGATCGATCTGCGGGCCGCCGAACGTGAATTGAAGCGGGCGACAAATTTGGTTGAATCGAATGTTATGTCGCGCGCTGAGTACGACGCCGCGCGCGATCGATACGATCAAGCCAAAGCGAAGCTGGCAGCGGCCAACATCGCCGTTAAAGAAGCGCAGGAACGCGCCAATCAACAGCGCGTGGCGGTGAAGGAAGCCCAGACCGGCGTCAAATCCAGCGAGATGCGCGCCAATCAACAGCAGGCCATCTTGCGCGGTCAATCAAGCCAGCGCGAGAAAGCGACCCAGTATTCGCCTTTGAATGGTGTCGTAGCAGATATTCCCACCCGCGTCGGCGAGTATGCAGTATCCGCGCTGTCGTCAACGCCATTGATGACTATCGCGGACATGTCCACGATTAATGTCGAAGTCAACGTGGACGAAACTGAAATCGCAAATGTCGATGTCGGCCAGGAAGCGAAGGTGAAAGTTGACGCGCTCGGCGAAAAAGAGATCAAAGCCGTCGTGACGCAGAAGAACCCGCTGGCCATCGCAAAGTCCGATCAGCAGGGCGGCCTTTCGAATCGCGTCAATGTGCAGGAAGCGAAAGAATTCAAAGTGACGCTCGAGCTGCGCGAACTCGCTGACGATGCGCGCGGCAAACTGCGACCGGGCATGAGTGCCACCGCCACGATCACTACAAAGACCAAGAACCAGGTCATTGCAGTGCCGCTGCAGGCGATTGTCGAAAAAGCCCCACCGACGCCTTCGCCGGGCACGACCATTGCGAGCAGCGCGCCGCCGGCTTCAGGCGAGAAGCCGAAAGAGCTCAAGGGCGTTTACGTGCTCGACAAAGCGAACAAGGTCAAGTTTGTCGAAGTCACCACCGGCATCACCGGCGAATCCGACATTGAAGTTACCGGAGGGCTTTCTGCCGGCACAGAAGTCGTGACCGGTCCGAGCCGCATTCTCAAGACGCTAAAAGATGGAACCGTCGTGAAACGTCAAACGCGTAAGCCTGACGCGAACGCCAACGCCGGAGGTTAGTTAGTCGCTTCCCTTTGGGACAGAGAGCAAAGCCAACAAATGAGCGACACAGCTACGATCACTTCAGCCGCGCCTTCGTCCGGTGTAGCCGTTCATGCCGAACGCCCGTCCGCAGACGGCAAGGCCGCCGTGCTGATCGCGATGCGCGACATCTGGAAGACGTACGACATGGGCGCAGAGAAAGTGCACGCGCTGCATGGCGTTTCGTTCGATGTGCATCGTGGCGAGTATCTGGCAATCACCGGTCCGTCCGGCTCAGGCAAGTCCACCCTGATGAATTTGATCGGCTGTCTCGACACTCCTTCGCAGGGTCAATACTGGCTCAATGCCAAGAACGTGTCCGATATGGATGACGACGAGTTGGCGCGCATTCGCAACCAGGAGGTCGGCTTCGTCTTTCAGACGTTCAACCTGCTGGCCCGCGCCACCGCGTTGCACAACGTCGAGTTGCCACTTATTTACGGCGGTATTCCCGGCGCCAAGCGACATGAAATGGCGAAGCAGGCGCTGGCGGCCGTGGATCTCACCGATCGCATGTTGCACCGTCCGAACGAGCTTTCCGGTGGACAGCGGCAACGCGTCGCGATTGCGCGCGCGCTGGTGAATCATCCTTCGATCCTGCTCGCTGATGAACCGACGGGAGCGTTAGACACCGCCACGAGCTATGACATCATGAACCTCTTCCAAAAGCTCCACGAAGACGGCAACACCATCATCCTCGTTACGCACGAACACGATATCGCCGCGCGCGCTCACCGCATCATTTCAATTCGCGACGGCCTGATCGAAAAAGACGACCAAGTGAAGTAGGATCGCTGCCATGCCTAACAGCAGCGAGACACCCCCGGAACCGCTGGTCTTTGGCAAGCGGCTATCTTTACCTGCACGCCTCAAATCATTTCCTGTCTTACGCGTCGCCGCGATTTGGGAAGCGTTTCTGGTCGCGGTCGCAAGTCTCCGTCAAAACAAACTGCGGACGGCATTGACCCTCGTCGGCATCATCGTCGGGGTGACAGCCGTTATCGCGGTCGTGACAATCATCAAGGGACTCGATCAAACCGTCTCGCAGACGTTCAATTCGCAGGGCTCGACCGTCTTCACGGTTTCCAAAAGGCCGCAGGTCATCACTTCCCGCGAAGAGTTCGTCAAATACAACAAGCGGAAACCGATGACACCGGATGATGCAGAGGCAATCGAGCGATTGTGCACCGCGTGCTGGCGCACCGGCGTCGCGGTCAATTCGATCAAGCCGGCGAAGCACGGTGATCAGACTTTTGAAACGATGGCAGTACGCGGCATTGAGCCGGCGGCGATGTTCGACATCGACGGCGTTGCGATAGACAGCGGCCGGTTTTGGACCGATGCAGAAAGCGAGTCAGGCAGCGACGTTTGCGTGGTCGGTTCCGACGTCGTTACGAATCTGTTTCCCAATGTTTCCGCAGAACGGGCGCTGGGGCAGGACATCTGGGTCGGTGGCCATCGTTACCTGATCATCGGTGTGCTCCAGGCGCTGGGAAAAATCTTTGGTGTATCGCGCGACACGCGCGTCTACATTCCCTTCGCCACATACAAGAAGCGCTTTGGCGTCGACTTCAGTGGGGCCGCGTACGCGCCGCAGGGCTCGCTGGTCGTATTCGTGCAGACGCCGTCTCCGGCTGAATTGGAAAGCGCGGAAGATCAGGTGCGTGCGATTATGCGCAACCGACGCGGTAAGACTTTCAACGAAGACGATGATGGGTTTGCGCTCGAGACGCAGGATGTGTTTCTGGATCTGTATTCGAAAGCGACTTCGAACATCTATCTGGTCACAATCGGTGTTTCCGCAATTTCGCTTGTCGTTGGCGGGATCGTCGTCATGAACATTATGCTGGTCTCGGTAACTGAGCGAACAAAAGAGATCGGAATTCGCAAAGCCGTCGGCGCGCGACGGAAGGACATCATGACCCAGTTTGTGATCGAGGCCGTGACGGTCACCGCTATCGGCGGCGCGTTGGGTGTGTTAACGGGATTCGGAGCGGCATGGCTGATTGCCTTGCTGATCGGATTTCCACTGCTGATTAGTGTCTGGTCGGCGGTGCTCGGGGTCAGTGTCTCGTCAGTGGTCGGCGTGATTAGCGGCATGTGGCCGGCGTGGCGCGCAGCGCGCCTCGATCCGATCGAAGCATTACGCGCGGAATAAATATGAATATCGCCGATATTCGCGAATCTGCCTGGATGGCGCTGCAAACGGTGCGCACGAACAAGCTGCGCTCAGCGCTGACGATTCTCGGCGTGAGTGTCGGCGTCGTCACCGTCGTCTTCATGGTTTCGATCATTCAGGGCCTTAACAAGGCGTTCGCCGCGCAGATCGAATCACTTGGATCGAACACCATCTGGGCGACAAAGTTCGATCCGAGCATTGGCCATCAACCGACACAGGAAGAAATCCACCGCAAGGAACTGACGATTGAAGATGCCGATGCCATCCGCGCCGAGGCGCCTTCGATCGTTGGCGTCTCGCCTTTCTTCCGCAAGGTCGCGGAGACCGTGCAGTATCGCGGGAATCAGAGTGACACTCCTATTTTGATCGGGGTAACGCCCTACCACGAGTTCACGGTATCGAGCTACGTCGATCGCGGGCGTTACATTTCTGAATTGGATGTCAATCGCCGGGAAAACGTGTGCGTACTCGGAATCGATGTGGTGAAGGCGCTGTTCACTTATGAAGATCCGCTCGACAAGGAGATCAAGATCGCCGGCCATCCATTCAAGGTCGTCGGTGTGATGGAACCGCTCGGTAGTATCCTCGGACAGTCGCGCGATAACTCCATTTATATTCCGATTACTACCTTCGCGAAGTATTATCCGGAGTTCGACTTTCCAGAAATCATCTCGGCGATCATTGTGCGGCCGGTATCGCGCGCGTACGTGAAGCCCGCGATCGATGAGATGACTGACGTCCTACGAAAGCGCCGCGGCGTAAAGCCCGGCCAGCCGAACAACTTCGGCATTTCTTCGCAGGATGCGCTGCTGGATGTTTACAACCAACTGACAGGCGCAACATACCTGGTGCTGACTGCGATATCGTTCGTGGCGTTGATGATTGGCGGCATCGGCGTTATGAACATCATGCTCGTCTCGGTTACCGAACGCACCAAAGAAATCGGATTGCGCAAAGCCGTCGGCGCTACGCGGGCGAACATCTTGTCGCAATTCTTGATTGAAGCGGTCGTGCTCACGGCGATTGGTGGGTTGTTGGGATTAGCCGTCGGCGAGATGTTAAGCCT
>Ga0114129_10012984_pt1 | contig 11859 bp, 13 predicted proteins | sample RhiMetdeltSRZDD1_FD_80071 | JGI IMG/M metagenome (GOLD analysis project Ga0114129, IMG submission 80071) | Populus rhizosphere microbial communities from Tennessee, USA - Rhizosphere MetaG P. deltoides SRZDD1 (version 2) (version 2) | ecosystem: Host-associated > Plants > Roots > Rhizosphere >... | reverse complement strand
GCCGCGTCGGCGATCTCCATGGATTCGCTGTTTATGCGCGCGAGGGGGACGAAAACACCATATACGTTTCTGTCACCACGCAGACAGAGACGTTAGTTGCACCGTATTCGGCCAGGCGCTGACTCGCGGCGCCGTGATGATCGTGGGCGCGGGCTATACTCGTACCCGTGCTGGTCCGGCTAAAGCCGGACGCTACGCGTACGGGTCCGGCTGAAGCCGGACTCTACGGGAACATTGTGAGCAACGTCCGCCGCATCATCTTCGGTGCGAATCCTCGCCGCACGACCGTGCGGATTCTGGTCCTCACCGGGGTCAGCGTGATCACCTTCGGGTGGATCGTGACTCCGGTACGCACCGACGGCTCGAGCATGCTGCCGACATATGCGTCGGGCCGGCTCACGCTCGTCAATCGCGTGGCGTATCTCGGACACTCGCCACAACGAGGTGATATCGTCGCTATTCGACTGGCCGGCCCGAGCGTCGTGTATATCAAGCGGGTCGTCGGCTTGCCCGGCGAGCGAGTGGCCGTCAAGGACGGCCAGGTCTACATCAATGGTTTGCCGCTCGTCGAACCCTACGTCAGGCATCAACGCGCGTGGAACGTCGACGAGGTGACCGTCGGCAACAATGAGTTCTTCGTTGCCGGAGACAACCGTGGCATGACGGAGTTCGGTGCAACCGACTACGGCCGCGTCGAATCGGACCGCATCCTCGGGCGCCTGGTGTTCTAGAGAAGAACGTTGACACTGCGTTTTCTTCGTGCATTCGCCGTTTGTCTCGCGCTCGCCCTGTTGTCGGCCTGCTCGTGGTGGCAGGGGGACAAGGCGCTGATCAGCGCGCGGCTGAACGCGCTCGTCGAGCAGGTCAATGCGCACTCGCCTGACGGCCTCGGATCGCTCGCGCGTGCTGCGCAAATCGGCAAGTTCTTCACCGACGACGTCATCGTCGAGTTGGGACGCGGCAGCGCTCCAGTCACCGGCCGCGACACGCTGATGGCGATGGCGGCGCGACTCGAGCCGCGCACGTCAGGTTTCACCGTCAAGCTCACCGACATCAACGTGCTGGTGACGCCAAACGACCAGAGCGCCGACATCAACCTCACCGCCGAAATCATCCGCAAGACTCCCGCATCGGGCGAGCCGGCCGCATCGTCAGCGCCGTCGATGGATGCGCGCGAGTTCGCCGTCATCATGCGGAAGGTCGACGGCGAGTGGAAGATCGCGCGGCTGACGGCCGTCGACACGCTGAAGTAACACCCATCACGTCCGCATTTCTGAAGAGGACAATCCATGGCATTGAAAGCAGGCGATACCGCACCCGATTTCGAGCTGCGCAGCCATCGCGGCGGGACAGTAAAGCTGTCCGACTTCCGCGGCAGGAAGAACGTCGTCGTGGCATTTCACCCACTCGCGTTCACACCGGTCTGCGCGAACCAGATGACCGCGTATGAGTCGGACCGTGCGCGCTTCGACGAGTCCGATACGGTGGTGCTCGGCCTGAGCATCGACGCACAGCCGGCGAAGGCCGCCTGGGCGCAGACCCTCGGCTCGATCTCCTTCGACCTGTTGAGCGATTTCTATCCGCACGGTGAGGTCGCGAGGCAGTACGGCGTGCTGCGCGAGAAGGACGGGATCTCCGAGCGAGCGGTATTCCTCGTCGACAAGAGCGGCACGATCGCCTGGGCGCGCGTGTACGCAATTCCCGAGCAGCCCGCGAACGCTGATTTGTTCGAGGCACTGGAGTCGACCGCTCGACGCTGAGTCAAAATCCGTAGCTCGTAGCTCGTAGCTCGTGGCTCCTGACGTAAGCGGCGCGCAAAGCGCGCCTGCGAGAGAGCGGAGTGGGGCGTAGGGGTCCCCACGGAGCGACCGAGCCGGGGTATGGGGCAGAGCCCCATCAAAATAAGACGAGGTCGGAGGCTTCAGGTTTTCCCTCAACCTCCGACTATCTGGCCGCGGGCGTCCGGCGCCCGGGAACGGGGGCGGCGAGCCGGCTCATTGGCTGACGAGGCAGGTGATCAGCCGACCGGCACCGGTGGGTTAACGAGTCACGCAACAGCCATACGGCCGTGGCGAACATTCACATTCGACGGGCGTGCACCATCGAGGCGCACGAACGATCCGTCGCGAGTCTGCGCCAGGAACTTTGCGTCCACGAGAGCGCCGAGCAGCGCGTTGCACAGATCCCGCTCGAGCCCCCAGAGGCGCTGTGCCTGTGCGGCAGTCAGACGAAGTCCGGGCATCTCTACGAACTCGCCCTGGATTCGCTGAAGCACCTCATCAATTCGCATGGACTGACCCTTTCCCTCAAACTTAAAGAGTCGTGTTCTGTTGCTGATGCTCTCCGAGTGAGCAACACGTGTACCCATCGAGCCCGAGCGTATTGGCCTCGCGCTGAGCGGCCGCAAACTGCTGTCAGTTCGTCTGTTATTCGTTTGTGGTGAGTTTGAGCGCTGCGGTCAAGCTCAGGAGCAAGCGGGCGGTGTGTACGGCGGCCGTGCAGACGGTTGTCGGGATTCGATACGGAAGCGGACCCCCAGTTCCCGTCACAGCTGCCGTAGCGCGGTGACGACGGGGAGGCGCGCGGCGCGGATTGCGGGCAGCAACCCGCCGACGAGACCCATGATCACGGCGTAAATGAGTCCCTGAAGGAGCAGCGCGGGGGTCACGGCGAAGGCGAACGCCACCTGGCTGAACGACTGCCAGTTCATGGTCGCGGTTTGATATCCGTCGAAGGCCGCCCAGGCGAGGCCGCCACCAATCAGGCCGCCCAGCAGGCTGAGCATTACCGCTTCGACGAGCACCGACACGACGACCGGTCCGCTGCTGAACCCGAGCGCCCTGAGCGTGGCGATTTCGCGCGTGCGTGCCGCGACGGCCGAGTACATCGTGTTGACGGCACCGAAAATGGCGCCGAGCCCCATCAACACGGCGATGGCATAGCCGATTCGCGTGATGATCAATTGCAGCACTTCCGATTGCTGCGCGTAATAATCCGGTTCACGGATTACCGTGACGTTCAGGCGCGGATCGCTCGTCAGGGCGTCCTTGAATTGCTGAAGGCTGTCCGCACTCTGCAGACGCGCATAGACGGACTGATACGAGTTCCCTCGGCGATAGGCCGGCTGCAGGACCCGGGCGTCACACCAGATCTCGGACTCCGCCACGCTGCCGCCGGCGTCGAACATGCCGACGACCTGCCATGAGCTTTCGCCCCAGCGGACCGTCGATCCGACCGACAGATTGTTGAACTGCTGTGACGCCGCGCGGCCAACGACGATCTCGTTGGTGCCCGTCTGGAACATCCTGCCCTCGACGATGCGGAACGCCGGACGCACCTTGAGCGCCGCTGGGGACAGGCCGCGCAACGGGACGTTCGCGTCCCGGCCGGTGCGCTTCATTGGGTGACCGACAATCACGAAGAGCTCGGGCGACGCATGCGGCCCGTCGGGCCCCTGCTCGATCCCGGGCGCCTCGGTGATCAGCCGCGCGCTGTCGCCGGAGAGCCCGCTCGTCATCTCGGTGTCGCTGCCGGAGCGCAAGACGATGGCTGTCTGCGGATCGCCTGTGCCCCGCATGGCTGCCCGGAACCCCTCGGCAATCGAAAAGACCGCCGTGAAAACGATGACCACGCCGGCAATCCCGACCACGGCCACGGCCGACGATCCAAGCCGCTGGCCGATAGACCGGAGCGTCACGCCCGTGACCGCGATTGTCTGTGAGATCCAATTCATGGCAATCCTTGCGAACTGTTCGGGTTGTGCGAACACGCCCGACCTGAAGGTCGGGCCTACGTACGTCTTAACGCATCAACGATCTTCAACCTGCTTGCTTGCAGGGCCGGAATGATCCCTGTTGCCAGGCCAAGCCCGAACACCAGGGCGACGCCGAGTACGAGATCGCGCACCGGGAAGTAGAACGCCGGTAGGAATCCACCGGTCGGATCGCCCTGCGCGATGATCACCCACGCAATGGCCAGCCCGATCGCTCCACCAATCAAGGCCAGCGTGCACGACTCCAACAGTACAAGTACGAGGATGCGTCCGTCGCCGAAGCCGAGCGTCTTCAGGACGCCAAGCTCATTGATGCGCTCGCGAATCGACTGCGCCATCGCATTGCCCGCCACGAACAGAATCAGGCCCATCACCAGCGCCGCGATGCGCACCACGATCGCGCCGATGTCGCCAATCTGCCCGGCGAAGTCAGACACGAAGGCCTTTTCAGTCGCCGTCTTCGTTTCATTCGGCGAATTGGCAAACAGTGTGTCTATCCGCTTCGCCAGCTGGTCGGCGGTCGAGGGATCCGCGACGCGAATCACATACCAGCCGACCTGATCCGACACCGGCGTATTCCGGAACGTCTCGTTGATGTACTGCCAGTGGAAGAAGAACTGTGTCTTGTCCGTCCCCTTCACCTTCGAGTCGTAAATGCCGGCGATGGTGAAGTCCCACGGCGTTCCGTCCGGCTTTCGGTAAATCGGCGAGATGAGCGGCACGCGATCGCCGACCTTCCAGTTGTACTTTCTCGCTGTATCGATGCCGACGACGGCGCTCGATCGATCGTTGATCCAGGCCTTCTTCTGATCCTCCGGCATTTCGAACTCCGGATACATCCGTGCCCAGCTCGCCGGATCGACCGCCATGTTGGCGAGGAAGTTGGCAGGCTCCTGATAGTAGCCGCCGAACCAGTTGGCGTGCGTCACATCGGTGACGCCCTCGACGCTTCGAATTCGATCCTCGTAGCTCTTCGGCAGCAGCTGGATCAGCGAGACCTTGTGAATCGTCATCAGGCGATCCGCGCCGGCCACCTCGACTCCGAGCGTGAATGCCGCGCGGACGGCCATCAGGCCGCCAAACAGGATGAACGCGATGAGGATCGAGAGGACGGTGAAGATCGTCCGGACCTTTCGCCTCATCAGGTTCCGCCAGACGAGCGGGAGGTATTTCATGCCGCCACCTCCGACACGAGCAGACCTTTTTCGAGATGCAGCGTGCGTCGCGCGCGCGCCGCCGCGTGTGGATCGTGGGTCACCATGACGACCGTCTTCCCGTGCTCGCGGTTCAGCGTCTGCAGCAGGTCGAGCACCTCGTCGCCGGCCTTGCGGTCGAGATCTCCGGTCGGCTCGTCGCAGAGCAGCAGGGTGGGATCGGTCACGATCGCCCGGGCGATGCCAACGCGCTGCTCCTGACCGCCGGAGAGTTGTCTCGGATAGTGGCTCGCACGATCGCCGAGGCCGACGACGGAGAGCGCGACCTGGACACGGCGCTTGCGATCAGCCGAGCCGAGTTTCGTCAGCAGCAGCGGCAGTTCTACGTTCCGCGCGGCGCTCAGCACGGGCAGCAGGTTGTACATCTGAAAGACGAACCCGATGTGTCGCGCGCGCCAGGCTGACAGCCGGCTGCCGGACATCTTGTCGATCCGGTCGCCCGCCACTTCAATCGAGCCTTCCGACGGCGTATCGAGTCCCCCCATCAGGTTGAGCAGAGTCGTCTTGCCTGAACCGGACGGCCCCATGAGCGCGAGGAAATCACCCTGCGGGATGTCCAGCGTCACGCCCTGCAACACATCGATTCGCTCAGAGCCGCGATAGTAGACCTTGTGGAGTTCCCGGATCTTGACCAGCGTGTCCATTTACCGCTCCTTCACCCGTGCCCCGTCCACCAGCGCGTCATGGCCCTCGACCACCACGCGTTCGCCTGTAGTCACGCCGGACACGATCTCGATCTGATCGCCATCCGCGGCGCCAACCGTCACCGCCCGCCGTTCGACACGTTCGTCCTTGACGATGAACACCACGCTCAGGCCGTCGGCGGATCGCACCGCCGCTTTCGGGACCATGACGACCTGGCGTGCGGGCGCGGTCTGGACTGTGGGCGCGCGTTCGTTGAAAAACGAAACCTTGACCCCCATGTCGGGCAGGATTCGCGGATCCACTTTCCCGCCCTTCGTTTCTGTGTCAGCGTCGAATCCGATACGCACCCGCACGGTCGCTTTCTGCCGATCCGCTGAGGGGACGGTTGTAATCACATGCGCGGGGATCCGCCAGTCGGGATACGCGTCGAGTACGGCCTCGACCGGCTGATTCGGTTTGACACGATTGATATAGCTCTCGCTGACGTCCACTTCAACTTCGAGCGACGACATGTCGACGATCGTGCAGATGCCCGTTCGCGTGAAACCGCCGCCCGCCGATACTGGCGAGATCATCTCGCCCGGCTGGGCATCCTTCGAAATGGCCACGCCGTCGAACGGCGCGCGCACGGTCATGTCGGTCAGGTCGGTCTCCTTGGCGTTCACCTGCGTCTCGGCGACCAGCACCTGCTGCTGTGCCATCGCGATACGCGCTTTGAGGCTATCCACTGTGGCGTCCGCCGAATCCACCTCGGCGAGCCCGACCACGCCGTCTTTGACCAGCTGGTTGAGCCGCTTCAGCGTGAGCTCCGCCTCGCGCAGGCGGGCCTGATCTTCGACCGCGGCGCGTCTGGCTGCCTCGAGCTGCGCCCGCGATACCGCCAACTCCGCCCTGATCTGCGTGTCATCGAGGCGGGCCAGGACCTGTCCGCGCCGGACTTCCTTGCCCTCCTCGACGAAGATCTCCATGACCTTGCCAGTGACCTTCGACGACACCGTCGCCCGCCGGCGGGCCGTCACGTAGCCGGATGCGTTCAGCACTGCTCCCGGCGACACGGTGTTCGACGCTCTCGCGCTGGCGGCCGCCGTCCTGACCGGTGCGGCCTGCAGCCGCTGGCTCCAGAACCACGTGGCCCCCGCACCGAGGACCAGTACGAGCCCTGCCACGAGCAATCCACCGCGACGGCCGCCGCCGCCACGTGCGGAATGCTCGATTCTAAGCGAGGCGAGATCTTCCTTCAGATTAGCCATGAGTGTGAATGTGCGCCGTCCGCTAACCGTGGTTTGTCACTCGTCCCTCGTCGCTCGGAAAGCAGATCAGTTGACGTTCCTGTGTTTCGAGCGACGAGCGACGCACCACGAACGACGGTCTCCCCCGAAAGGGCGGTCGGGCGCCCACCGTTCAGTATAACGAGACTACGTTGGAACCCTTCGGGAAGGTCAGTGAAAGCCGGTGAGTGGCGGAAAGCCGCCGGTGAGCGGTTCGAAAAAGGCCGTGGTCCGTGGCTCGTCGCTCGTAGCTCGCAGTGCGTATCGACGGCCGCCGGCAGCCCTACGAGCTACGAGCGACGAGCGCCGAACCACGGCAGTGTTTCTTCCTACCTCAGCGTGCCGGTCACCCAGCCCCGGCTCATATAATCGGCCATCGTCAAGCCGAACATGATCAGCAGCCATACGAAGCCGGAGCTGGCCACCACCCACGTCAGGCGCGAGCTCCACCGCACGTGCATGAAGAACAACACGACCAGCAGCGCCTTGGTGCAGGCGACGGTGAGCATGACGATGTTGTTGAACGGACCGAGATCGTACCTCGCCACCACCACCGTCAGAATCGTTCCGACGATCAGCGCGAGAAACACGGCGTAGTACATTCCCTTTGGCGCGACGTGGTGTCCGGACATGATTCTCCCGATCAATGGTTCGCGTAGTGGTAGCCAATCAAGTAGAGCAGCGGGAACAGGAAGATCCAGACGATGTCGACGAAGTGCCAGTACAAGCCCGAGACTTCCACGGGCGTGTAGTACTCCTCGTCGAACTGCCCGCGCCCCGCCATGATGCCGATGACCGTCATGATCCCAAGCCCGACGATCATGTGCACCGCGTGCAACCCGGTCATGCAGAAGTACAGCGAGTAGAACATTTCGGCTCCCGCCGGATACTTGCCTTCCCAGACGAAGTTCGGCCCGGGCACGAGGTTGTGCTCGAACTTGTCGGCGTACTCGATGACCTTCACGCCGAGGAACGCCGAACCCAGAATCATGGTCGCGACGATCCAGCCGACCTGCACTTTTGGTGGCGCGCTCGTCTGCGCCGCCCGAACCGCAAACGCCATCGTCAGCGAGCTGACGATCAGGACGATGGTGTTCACGGCGCCCCATTTCACGTTCAGGTGGTTGCTGGCCTCCTGAAACCCCATCGGATCCGCATGCCGGTACACGAGGTAGGCCAGGAAGAGACCGCCGAAGAACATGACTTCGGTGACCAGGAACACCCACATCCCGAGGGTCGACGCCTCGGTCTGCTGCGCCATGTCATCGAAGTGGTGCTGCAGCTTGGGATGATGCGGATGCTCGACGTGCTCGTGCGGCTGGATCGCGTCCACATTCGCCACGACCGGCGGCTGATGGAGCGGACCTGGAAAATGCTCGGCACCCCTGTCACGCAAGACCGACCTCCTGTTTGGGATGCACGTACTGGTGCGTGCCTTCCGTGACGACCGGCGACACCGTGAAGTTCTCTGTGGGTGGCGGCGATGGGATTTCCCACTCCAGCCCCCTGGAGCCCCACGGATCGTTCGCCGCTTTCTCACCGGCGAACAGTGAATACGCGAAATAGATCAGCGGGATGATGTAGCCAACCGCAAGGATCGATGCGCCGGCCGTCGAGAGCACGTTGTACACCTGGAACTCAGGTGGATACGCGTGATAGCGGCGCGGCATGCCTAAGTAGCCCGCGACGAACTGCGGGAAGAACGTCAGGTTGAACCCGACGAACACGATCAGAGCGGAGAACTTGGCCCACGCCTCGGAGTACAGCTTGCCCGTGATTTTCGGCCACCAGTAGTGCAGGCCTCCGAGATACCCCATGATTGCACCGCCGACCATGATGTAGTGGAAGTGCGCGACGACGAAGTAGGTGTCGTGAACGTGAATGTCGAGGCCGAGCGTCGCCAGAAACAGGCCGGTCAGGCCGCCAATGGTAAACAGGCCGATGAAACCGAAGGCGTAGAGCATCGGCGAGTCGAGCGAGACCGATCCCTTGTAGATGGTTGCGGTCCAGTTGAACACCTTGATGGCCGACGGAATCGCGACGAGGAAGCTGATGAACGAGAAAATCAATCCGGAATAGGCGGACTGGCCAGCGACGAACAGGTGGTGACCCCACACCAGGAAGCCGATGACCGCAATCGCCAGCGACGAGAATGCAATGAACGAGTAGCCGAAGATGTTCTTGCGCGAGAACGCCTGCACGATCTCGCTGATCACGCCCATCGCCGGCAGAATCATGATGTAGACCGCCGGGTGCGAGTAGAACCAGAACAGGTGCTGGAACAGCACCGGATCGCCGCCAAGCGCCGGATCGAAAATCCCGAGGTGCAGCGCCCGTTCGGCCGCCACCATCAGCACCGTGATCGCGATGACCGGCGTTCCCAGGATCATGATCAGGCTGGTCGCGTAGTGCGCCCACACGAACAGCGGCAGCCGGAACCAGGTCAGCCCCGGTGCCCGCATCCGGTGCACCGTGACGATGAAATTCAGCCCGGTCAGGATCGACGAGAAGCCGGTGATGAAGATGCCCAACGCCGCCGTCATCACGTGCGTATTCGCAGCCGCGGTGCTGTATGGCGTGTAGAAGGTCCAGCCGGTGTCGACGCCGCCGCTCAGTGCCGCATAGAGCGTGAAGAGCCCGCCGAGAACGTAGATGTACCAACTGAGCAGGTTGATCCGCGGGAACGCCAGATCCTTGGCGCCGACCATGATCGGAATGAGGAAGTTGCCGAGGACCGCCGGGATGGAGGGAATCAGGAAAAAGAACACCATCACGACGCCGTGCATGGTGAACATCTTGTTGTAGGTTTCCGAGTTCAGCATGTCGCCAGCCGGCGTCAGCAGCTCGAACCGGACCAGCATCGCGAAGAACCCGCCCACCACAAAGAACAAGGTTATCGACACCAAGTACAGCAGCGCGATGCGCTTGTGGTCTTTCGTCAGCAGCCAGGAGGCCAGGCTGTGTCCGTTGTTCAGGTAATTAGTCACCGCTTGATCTCCGGCTGCGCCGAGGCGGCACCCGTCGTCGGCCCCATCGTCGGCACTGACGAACCCGAAGGTGTCGCACCCTGCTGACTGAGCGACTGCACGTACGCAACGAGCTGAATGAGCTGTTCCTCGGTTACCAGCCCCTGGAACGTCGGCATGAGCGGCTGGTAGCCGGCGACGACCTTGGCCTGCGGATTCACGATCGATTCGCGAAGGTAGGCTTGATCGGCCACCGCCGTGCCCCCGCTCGCGAGCTGCACCGTCGAGCCGAACAGATTGTTCAGCACCGGTCCGCGGCCCTGCGCCCCCTGCACGTGGCATGTATTGCACGCCAGGCTCTGGAACAGTTTCTCCCCCGCCGCCACCGGCGAATCCGACACGGGCCCGCCGCTCAGCCACGCCTGGAATTCGTCGGGCGGCATCGCCACCACCGATCCGATCATCCCCGAGTGCTTCGTACCGCAGTACTCGGCGCAGAAGAGGTGGTAACGGCCGGGCGTCGTCGCCTCGAACCACAGATTGTTGTAACGGCCGGGAATCACGTCCGCCTTCACTCGGAACGCGGGGATGTAGAAGCTGTGGATGACGTCTTCCGATCCCATGACCAGCTTGACCGGACGACCAATCGGGACGTGCAGCTCGTTGATCTCGCGCTGCCCATCCATGTGCTGAACTTTCCACATCCACTGCTTGCCGACGACGTAGATCTCCATCGCGCCCGCGGGAGGCCGGTACAAATCGAAGAACACCTTGGCGCCCCAGCCGAACATGACCATGACGATGCCGAACGGTATGACCGTCCACAGCAGCTCGAGCGCCAGCGAGCCGTGAATCGCGACGCCGATCTCATCGTCGCTCCGCCGGCGATACTTCACGGCGAAGAACGCGATCAGTCCGGCAATCAACAGCGAGAAGAAGGCCGTGACGGCGACGAGAAAGAAGTAGACGGCGTCGACCTGGCCGGCCTGAACCGACGCCTGCTGCGGAAAGAACGGAAAGTTCGTGAACATCGTTAGGTTCGATTCGCCGTCGCCGCCGATACTCTGGCCGCGCGCTCGCGGCGCAGGCTCACCGTCAGGAATACGAGAAAGGCCAGCACGGTTGCGACAGCTCCCAGTCGAACGAGTCCGAGGACAGCCGCGCCGTACTTTCCGCTCGACGGATCGTAGTGATAGCAGAGCAGCAGCACGTCATCCATCGGCGTGCCGATACGTTCCTCGGACGCCTCGATCAGGCCGAACCTGATATCGCGTGCCGAGAACTCGATTCCGTAAAAGTACTTGGCGAGCGTTCCCGTCGGCGTCGCCACCTGAATGGCCGCGCCGTGCGCAAACTGCTTGCTCTCGTCGTCGAACGCGTAGCGGAACCCGACCGCGGACGTCAGGCGGCGGATGGAGTCCTCCGATCCGGTCAGGAAGTGCCACCCGCCCACCGTGTGAGGTCGGCCGTACCGTTCCATGTAGGCGGCCTTCTTCTGCGCTGCCAGACCCGGACCCTCCTTCGGGTTGAAGCTCACAGCTACCACGTCGAACTCACGTCCCGGCTCGAAGTTCATCACGCCGAGCGCGGAGACCAGCCCGTTCAACACCTGCGTGCACAGCATCGGGCACTCGTAGTACACGAGTGCGAGGATGACCGGGCGCTTGCCGAAAAAATCGCCGAGTCTGACGGCTCGCCCCGTTTCATCCGTGAACGGCAGATCCAGCGGCAGCTTCTCGCCGATCCGCTGATCGATCCCGATCTCGCTGAGAATTCCCGGCTTTGCGCCCGACGCCTGTCCGGCTTGCGCTAGTCCCTGCGACGGCATCGTCTGCGCGCCCGGAACCGCCGGAACCCACACAGTCGCCAGCAGCATGACCGCCAGCCTCGCTATCCTGGATTTCCCCATTGCCTCTTACCATTGCCCATCGCCCATCGCCCATTGCCCATCGCCCATCGCCCATGACCCACGCGCGAAGCGCGTTAGTGCGGCG
>Ga0114129_10012983_pt1 | contig 11860 bp, 10 predicted proteins | sample RhiMetdeltSRZDD1_FD_80071 | JGI IMG/M metagenome (GOLD analysis project Ga0114129, IMG submission 80071) | Populus rhizosphere microbial communities from Tennessee, USA - Rhizosphere MetaG P. deltoides SRZDD1 (version 2) (version 2) | ecosystem: Host-associated > Plants > Roots > Rhizosphere >... | reverse complement strand
TGGCCGAAGTTGTTTGAGATCAAGTTGAGAGCGCGGTGAAAGCGCAAATTCGGCTAAAGCCGGATCCTACGCCCCACCCGACCTACTTGACCCACCTGACCCACCGCTGACCTACCCGGCCTACCTGACCTACCCGGCCTACCTGACCTAATAGCCCGCGTTCTTGTCCACCACGTTCAGCAACGGCCGGCCGGTTTCAAAACGGCGGAGGTTTTCGACAAACAGCGCCACGAGCGGCGTCCAGTAATCCTCCATCGTGCCCGACGAATGGGGAGTGACGATGACGTTCGGCAAATCCCAGTAGGGACTCGCCGGATCAAGTGGTTCCCTCGTGAAGACGTCGAGGGCCGCTCCGCCGAGCCGGCCGTCGCGGAGCGCGTCGACGACGGCAGCATCGTCAACGAGTCTGCCCCGCCCGATGTTGACGAGGAAGGCGCCGCGCTTCACACGCGCCAGGGCGTCGGCGCCGATCAGTTGGTGGGTTTCGGGCGTCAACGGAGCCGCCAGCACGATGACGTCGCTCGACGCCAGCAACTCGTTGAGCCGTTCCGGCGGCAGGAGCTCGTCGACGAACTCAGGCGCGGGCCGATCCAGATGCTTGCGAATCGCCGTCACGCGCATGCCGAATCCTGAGGCCGCCTTCGCAGTCTCCAGGCCAATCGATCCGAGACCGACGATGCCCATGCGGCGACCGTGGAGCGTGCGAATCGAGCCGCGGGCTTCGATTTCGTCGAGCGACCACTGATGCGCCAGCTGGCGCTCGATCACCAGTCGCAGTTGCCGCGCGAGCGCGAGCGTGACTCCCATCACGTGTTCGGCGATCGCCCGGGCGCGCACACCGCGAGCGCTGGTCAGCACGATCGGGCTGGCGATGAGCTCGTCGGAAAGGATGTGACCGACGCCGACCGCCGGCGCCTGCACCCATCGCAGGCGCTGCAGTCGATGCACGATGTCGCGGTCGATGAACGCCGCAAAAGCGGCGTCCGCGTCGGGAAGCGCATCACGCAGCGACTGACGGTCCCATACGTCGATGAAGCGATGGTGCGGAAAGTCGCGGCGAAGGTGGTCGACGTACTGGCGCGGAAGGATCCAGGCCGCGTTCGGGCTGACCACGCCGACAACGATGTTCACCGCCGAAACGTGCCGCTGCGACCTCCGGCCTTGAACGTGAGCCGAATATCGCCGATGACCATCCGTTTGTCGACGGCCTTGACCATGTCGTAAATCGTGAGCGCGGCAACCGCCACCGCCGTGAGCGCCTCCATCTCGACCCCGGTCTGCGCGGTCGTCCGCACTCGGGCCTCGATCGTGTAGCCGCGGGCGACGGGAATCAGCTCGACGTGAACGCTCGAGAGCGGAAGCGGATGGCACAGCGGGATGAGTGCGCTCGTCTGCTTGGCGGCCATGATGCCGGCCAGCCGCGCAGCCTGGAGCGGATCGCCCTTTTTGACCGCGCCGGTGCGGATCTGGCGGAGCGCCTCGCGCGACATGCGGATCGAGCCGCGGGCGATCGCTTCGCGCGCGGTCACCGGTTTCCCGCCCACGTCGACCATCCTCACCCGGCCGCGGCGATCGATGTGAGAAAGGCGCTTTTCGTTCATGACCTGGCCTGGCCTTCCTCTCCCTCTCCACGTGCCAGGTAGAACGACAGGCTTTCGAGCGACACCGTGAGATCGACGCTTTTCAACTTCACATCGGGCGGCACCTGCAGAGCACCGGGCGAAAAATTGAGGATCGCCTTGATCCCCGACGCCACCACGAGATCGACGACGCGCTGCGCCGATGACGCGGGGACGGCAATCACCGCGATGCTGACCGCATCGCGCTTCGCGAACTTCTTGAGCTCGCTGATGTCGTGAATCGGCACGCCGCCGCGCGACTGCTGCCCCACCTTGGCGCTCAGGTTGTCGAAGAGCGCGAGGATCTCGAATCCTTCCTGGCGGAATCCCGGATAGTCGGCGAGCGCGAGACCGAGATTGCCGGCGCCCATGATCGCCACCCGCAGCTTGCGATCGAGCCCGAGAATCTGCCGCAGGTGGCGCTTGAGATCGCGCACGTAGTAGCCGACGCCGCGCACGCCGAACTCGCCGAAGTAGGCGAGGTCTTTGCGGATTTGCGCCGCGTTCAGATGGAACTGCTCGGCGAGCGCCTGCGACGAGATCGTGCGGACGCCGGCGCCTTCGAGCTGATTGAGGCACCGCAGGTAGACCGACAAGCGGTTGGTCGTGAGCTCAGAGACCGACTCGAGCTCATGTTTGGCCTTGAGTCTGGCGGGCGCTTTGTTCGTCGCTTTCACAAGCCGCCCGCCGATTGTAGCAAAGGGTCCGCGTGCGAGCTAATATCGCCGCCATGCAGCAGACCACCACATCCGACGCCGCCGTCCGATCCGAATTCAAACCGTACGTCCCGCCCACGCAGTCGCCGAGGGAATTCACGCTCGTCGCAGTCTTGCTTGGCGCGGTGTTCGGCCTGATCTTCGGCGCGTCCACCGTCTACCTCGGTCTGCGGGCCGGCCTGACCGTCAGTGCATCGATTCCGATCGCCGTTCTGGCGATCTCGGTGCTCAAACGCATCGGCGGTTCGACGATTCTCGAGAACAACATCGTGCAGACGATCGGCTCCGCCGGTGAATCGGTGGCCGGCGGCGTCGTGTTCACGCTCCCGGCGCTTCTCTTTCTCGAGCCGTTCGGTCCGATGTACTTCAACTATTTCCAGATCACCGTCCTGACGCTCGCCGGCGGCATCCTCGGCGTGCTGATGATGGTGCCGCTGCGTCGTGCGCTGATCGTGAAGGAGCACGGCGTGCTGCCGTATCCGGAAGGCACGGCCTGCGCGCAGGTGCTCGTCGCCGGCGAGCGCGGTGGCAAACTCGCGTCGCTGGTCTTCGCCGGCCTCGGTGTCGGTTTCGTGTGGAAGTCGGTCTCGTGGGTCTTCAATTTGTTCCGCCAGGACGTCGGTTATACGGCGCCGGCGACGAGCCAGTATCCGAACGCCACGATGAGCGTCGATATCTCGCCGGAGTATCTGGGCGTCGGCTACGTCATCGGTCCGAGAATCGCCGGCGAAATGTTCGCCGGCGGCGTGCTCTCCTGGCTCGTGCTGCTGCCGCTGCTGTCGATCGCCGGCCAATACATCACGGTGCCGTTTCCGCCGATTCACCCGAACTTTGCCGTCAATCCGGCGACAGGACGGCCGTTCCTCATCTCCGAAATGAACCCGGGGCAGATCTGGAGCGCTTACATCCGCTACATCGGCGCGGGCGCAGTGCTGGCGGGTGGACTCATCACGCTGGCTCGAACGATCCCGACCATCGTCAAGTCGGCGATTGGTGGACTCAAGGGTTTTGGCGGCGGAACCGGCGAAGCGGCTCGTCTCCGGACCGAGCGCGAAATTCCGATGAGCGTGGTGCTGATCGGATCGCTGCTCGTGGCGCTCTTCCTCGCGCTGATGCCGAACATGCCGCTCCAGGGGAACTTCCTCGCCGCGATTCTCATCGTCATCTTCGGGTTCTTCTTCGCGACCGTCTCGTCGCGGATCACCGGGCTCATCGGCTCCTCGTCGAATCCGATCTCGGGCATGACGATCGCGACGTTGATCCTGACGTGTTTGCTCTTCGTCGCGCTCGGCTGGTCGGGCGACGCATATGCTCCGGTCGCCATCTGCGTCGGCGCCGTGGTCTGCATTGCCGCCGCCAACGCCGGCAACACCTCGCAGGATCTCAAAACCGGCTACATCGTCGGCGCCACGCCCTACTACCAGCAGCTCGGGCTCATCATCGGCGTCCTCGTCTCCGCGCTGGTGATTGGCTCGACGACGCTCTACCTGCACCGCGTGTTCACGATCGGATCGCAGGCGATTGCGGCGCCGCAGGCGACGTTGATGGCCACGATCATCAAGGGCCTGCTGAGCCGCAACCTGCCGTGGGGTCTCGTGCTCGTCGGCATGTCGCTGTCGATCGTGCTGGAGCTCTGCAGCGTCCACTCGCTGTCGTTTGCGGTTGGCGCTTATCTCCCCGTCGCGACGACTGCCCCGATTTACGCGGGCGGTCTGGTGCGGTGGTGGGTCGAGCGGAGGACGGGAGTGAAAGAGGAAGGCGATCTCGGGGCGGGGACCCTTTTCAGCTCCGGACTGATTGCCGGCGGGTCGATTTGCGGGATCTTTTATGCGATTCTGGTGGGACGGAACTGGATTGATCCGTTCCAGAAGATTGGAGAAATCATCCCCTGGTTCCACGATGAATCGGGTGTAGCGCATATCGCCAGCGGTCTTCTGTTTTTCGCGCTGGCACTGGTGACAGCGCGGGCGGCGCGTAAGAGAATCATGTAAGCGCTCGGGGCACAAAAAGCGTAGTCCATTCAGGTCACAAGCAAATTACTGGTGTGGCGGCCAACTTTTTCTCACTGGCGCTGGGGTCCTCCAGCCTTCGCTCGCATCGCGTCGAGCTACGGCGGACCCACCGTAGCCTTGGCGGAGGTGGGCACCCCCAGCGCGTTCTTACGCTGATGGCTCACGCGCATCGCGTCAGCGCGCGTGCGCGTTTCGCCATGGCCGCAGGCGCTCTTGCGCTGCTAGTGATTCTGTTCGCGCCGGCGCCATTCGCCCAGCAACAGCTGCGCCGCGCGACGAACATCGCTGCGCTCAAGGCCCATCCGAACTTTTACAACCTGCGTCCGATCGTCGTCGTCGGAAAAGTGACGGCCAGCAACAACGGCGATGTCGTCCTCGGTGATGAAAGCGGGACGATCCGGATCGTCTACAAAGGCGGCTGGCCCGACGGGCTCGTCGAAGTCCGTGGTGAGTTCTGGGACCTCGGCCGCATGAACCCTGATGATCCCCGGTTCTCCGGCTACGATATGCAGCGGACGTTCCATGTCCCTCCCGAGGGACCCTGGCCACGCGCGGGACAGGTGACCGCCGTTGTGGCGAATACGATCGCCGAGACGTCACCTCCGACGTCGCCAACCATCCGTGCGATGGTGCTGAACCCTGCGAGATATCTGGAGCAGAAGGTCACGGTCATCGGGCAGTTCGGCGGCCGCAATCTGCTCGGCGATCTGCCGGAGGCGCCGGCGAAGAGCCGGTACGATTTCGTGATGCGTTCAGCGGACGCGGCCATCTGGGTGACGAACCTCCGGCCGCGAGGCAAAGACTTTGAGCTCGCGCTCGACGCACGGCTCGACACAGGGCGCTGGGTCGAAGTCTCCGGCACGCTGCAGCAGGGTCGCGGACTTCAGTGGCTCGACGGCACAGGCGGCACGATCAAGATCGTCAAGCCGCCAGCCTCAGACGAAACAACGAATCAGGAGAGCACGATCCGCGTGCCGGCCGCGCCGCCGCCGGAAGTCGTGTTCAGCGCGCCAACCCAGGAAGAGACCGACGTCCAGTTGACGACTTCCGTCCGGATTCAGTTCTCACGCGATCTCAACCCGGCGACGCTCAAGGGACGGGTTCGCGTGAAGTACGACGATGAGGAAACGAAGCTGCGGGGTGAGCCGGACACCCCCATCATCGAGTTCACGACGCAGTATCTGCCGGCCAACCGCGTGCTCGAGATCAAGTTTCAGGCGCCGCTCGATCGGTTCCGCGCCATTCACGTCGAGCTGCTGGATGGAATCCTCGGGACCGATCAGCAGAAACTGGCGCCGTGGAAGCTTGATTTTCAGACGGGCGGATGATGGTCCGCCTAAAGGCGGACACTACGTACGTGGCCTACGGCACGACGCGAAACGCGAGCAGCGTTCGCGTGATTCCCCCTCCTGCCCCTCCCGCCCCTCCTGCCCTTCCTGCCCCTTCCTCAGAAAACCGACCAGATTCTCGAGCGCGTCGAGCGTCTGATCTTCTTTGTGACGTTTGATGATCTCGTCGGCGACCCCGCGGTCGTCGTCCTGGCAGCCGCCGGCAAACGGCGAAGGTCCGACGCCCGGGTAACACATTTTGAGCATTTCTTCGAACGGGTCCGTGGGAACAGCTCGGTTTCGCTCGCCCCAGAACCAGTATCGCGAGAGGATGCCCTCGACGGTCGTCATCCGGCGCGCGAACGCGATGTCGGCCGGCGCCATTTCCGGCGTCATCACGGCGACCAGGTCCTCGGGACCGATCGTGTGGTTCAACATGTCGATCAGCGGCCGGCGGATGTTGGCGGACCCCTCAATCCCGACGTGGTTGTAGTCGAGGAACAGTACGAACACGCGCGCACGGGGGTTTTCGAGCATCGCGCGCGATTCGGCGACGGTGTTCGGCTCGCGCCGCGGCTCGTCCGGCCGCGCGCTGCGGATCACGACGTGCTCGAAGGCCTCGATTTTTTGCGGCGCGCCATTCTCCAGGACCTCGAACTCCTCCTGGCGTAGATCGAGTACAGGTTCACCTTTGGCGGTCGGGAACACGTCGACGCGGACGTAGTTCGCGTCAACGCGGAAGGTCGGCTGCGGCGGCTGATCCTGGTTCGCCAGGCTCCGTCCGGCCCTGGCCGGACCACCGGAAGTCACGATCGCAATCGCCAGCGCGAGAAGACGGACAGGACGGGACGAGGTCATAAATGTCCCAGCAGGCGTGGCAGGATTCAGTCTAGCTCACCGGACCGGCGGCCAGCATGCGTTCAATCTCCTGGCGCACTTTGAGAATAACCGTGCTTCGCTCGTCGAGCGCAAGGCCGGTGGTCTCGACCGGCGGACCGACGCGGATGCTGACCGTGACGGGACGGATGATCCAGCTTCCCTTTTGCATCGCAGCTCTGCCGCCCTGGATGGCAACCGGCACGACGGGCGCCTGACCCTTGATGGCCATGACGAAGCCGCCCTTCTTGAACGGCAGGAGCTCCGCCGTCTTGCTGCGCGTTCCCTCTGGAAAAATCAGGAACGAGTTGCCGGCGCGCAAGGACGCGGCGCCGGCTTCAATCGACCGCATCGCCGATTCCCGGTTCCGCCGATCGATCGGGATGAATCCGCCGAGCCGGAACGCGCGCGCCAGAACCGGAATCCGATCGATCTCCTCTTTGTAAAGGATGTGCATCCGAGGATGGAGGGCTTCGAACACGATCGGCGGATCGACGTTGCTCTGATGATTCGAGCAGTACACCGCCGCTCGTCCGCGCGGCAGATGTTCAGCGCCCGCCACGCGGTAGCGGATGCCGCACAACGCGAGCCCCATCCGCACGCCGCCGTGGCCGAGAATGTACAGGACGTCTTTCCATCCGAACACAATCGCCAGAAACATTCCCGGGGGGCCGACGAGGAGGACGTAGAGCGAAACCGTGATGTAGGTGGCAAGAGAGCGAATGGCCGCCAGGATCACCGCGACGATGATATGGGAAAAGTAAAAAGGGAAAACGAAAAACAAAAGGCCCGGAAACGTTTTCCCGGGCCCTGCGTGTTTTTTACTTGTTACTTTCTAACTTTTGACGGTGACGACGATACCCCTTACGACGCGCGTGCGGCGCGGCGCGGAGCCACGGCAGCGGCCTGCGCGCGGGGCGGCGTCACTTTGGCGACCTTGGCCCGCGGGGCGGTCCGTGCCCGGTTGCTGAAGCAGCGCTCGAGCGCGATATCGACGCGCCCCTCGATCGCCGCGGCGGTCTCGCGCATCACCTCCGACACCTCGGAGATGATCAGGAACTTCGCGCGATCCAGCATCCGCTTCTCGCGGAACGACAGGCTCTTCGACTTGGAGAGAAACGTCAGGCTCTTCAGCACGTCGGCCACTTCGTAGATCGAGCCGCTGCGCATCTTGTCGGAGTTGTCCTTGAACCGTCCCTTCCAGTTCTGGTGGTTGTCGATCTTGCCGTCGCCGAGCAGGCCGAAGAGCCGCTCGACTTCATCATCGCTGATCGCGCGCCGGAGGCCGACGCCGTCGACGTTGCTGACGGGGACGAGAACGGTCGTGTCGTTGGCTACGATGCGCAGATGGTAAAACCCGCAGGTCGTCCCGAGGATGGTCTTGTCCTCGATGCGCTCGACGATGCCCAGACCATGATTCGGGTAAATGACCTTGTCGCCGACTTCAAATGTCACGGTTCCCCCTGTTAGGAAGCTCGGTATGGAAGGCCGAAATCGTGCCGGCAGTCCCACAAGTATAGCCCACGTAGGAGCCCGAAATCAACGATAAATGCCTGAAAATCAGGGGTTTTCTTGCACTTTCAGCCACGCTCCGGCGGAGCGGTCGCGGCCTCTCGACGGCTAAGTTGTGTCGTACAGCGGGGTTCCGGGAGGCGGCACCGAAGTCCGGCTCGAAGGACCGTTGTGGCTGACGACCAAACCGATACAGCCCGGCTTCGTGAAAACGGGAGCTCGGCGGTGACCGCCTCCGTTGGTCATCTGTTCATGGGATTGGAGAACCGGCGTTCGGGTCTTACGGTGCCGCTTGAATGGCCGTGAAGGTCTGCCCCGCGATTGTGATCGTTCCGTTCCGGGGCGGCCCGGAGTTTGCCGCCGCCGCAAACGTCACGGTTCCATTGCCGGTGCCAGACGCGGCGCCCGAGATCGTCAGCCAGTCGGTACTGTTCGACACGGCCGTCCACGAACAGGTGCTTCCGGCGGTGATCGCAATCGATCCGCCGCCGCCGGCAGCCGGAACCATCTGGCTGGTCGGCGCAATGGAGAACGAACACGGCGTGTCCTGCGTGACGGTAAACGTATGACCCGCGATCGTCAGCGTCCCGCTTCGCGGTGCGGGCCCGGGGTTAGGGCTCGCCGCAAACGTCACCGTCCCGGACCCTGTCCCCGACGCGCCGCCACTGATTGTCAGCCAATCCGGATTATTCGAGGATGCCGTCCAGGCACAGCCTGAGGAGGTCGTCACGCCGACGCTCCCCGACCCGCCGTTCGCAGCCACCGTCTGGCTCGTGGGCATGATCGAGAACGTGCACGCGGCCTGCTGATTCACTGTGAGCGTTTGATCGGCGATTGCAATCGTCCCACTTCGAGCCGCGCCCGGGTTCGCGGCCACGGTGAACGTGATCGATCCGCCGCCGGTGCCCGAGGCGGCAGAGGTGAGCGAGATCCAGGAGGCAGACGCAGTGACGGTCCAGGGGCAAGCGGGGCCGGTCGTGAGCATGGTCGATCCGCTGCCGCCAGCGGCCGCGATGTCGATTGTTGTGGGCAAGAGTGAATAGGTGCACGGCGGGGCCGCCTGCGTGACGGTGAACGTCTGTCCTGCGACAGTCGCCGTACCGGTCCGCCCCGCTCCCGAATTCGCGGCGATGGCGATCTTGACGGTTCCATTGCCGGAACCTGTCGCGCCCGACGAAATCGTCATCCACGGTACGTTCGACGCGGCGACCCAGTTGCACGAAGCGCCAGCCGTCACGGTCACCGTCGTCGTCCCGCCTGCCGCCGTCACCGCGTCCCCCGCGGGACTGATCGAATAGCTGCAGGCGATAGCCGCCTGCGTGACCGTGAACGTTTGGCCGGCGACGCTAATTGCGCCGGTTCGCGAGGCGCCGTTGTTTGGCGGCACGCTGTAGCTCACCGTGCCGGAGCCCGTCCCCGACGCGCCTGCAGTAACGGTGATCCATCCGTCGTTCGACACCGCCGTCCACGCGCAGGTCGGGCCGGCGCTCACGCCAACGGAGCGCGTGGCTCCCGCCGCAGGGATCGTCTCACCCGTCGGTTGAAGGGAGTAGCTGCAGCCGGGCGGCGGCTGCGGCGCCGGGGGCTGCGGCGCTGGCGGGGGCGCCGCCGATGGGGCGCCCTCCTGCGAGATCACAATCGTCTCGCCGGCCGCCAGCACCGTGCCCTGCCGCGCGGGACCGGTGTTCGCGTCGACTGCAAACGAGACCGATCCGCTCGCGCGCCCGCTGGCACCCGCGGTGATATGTATCCAGTTGGCGTCGGTCGTTGCCGTCCACGGGCAGTTGGCCGTTGCCTCGATCTGCACCGTGATCGTTCCGCCACCCGCGCCGACGCTCGGCGGCCGCGTCGTCATCGTGAAGCGGCACTCCGCCGGCTGCTGAGCGATTATCGTCTTCGAATCGTTGACGTCGATGGCCGCCTGCCTCGGCGACGGATCAGCATTCGCGGCGACGCGATAGGCGATCGATCCATCGCCCTGTCCGTTGCTCGGCGATGTGATCACGATCCACGTCGTGCTCGTCGACGCGGCCCACGTGCAATCGCGCGCCGTGGTCACCGTGAGGGTGCCGGATCCACCGCCCGCGGGTACCGACTCCATCGAGTTGGCGACGGACACACGACATTTCGGCGAGGAAGGATCAGTCAGCGACGTATCAGACGATGTGCAGGCCGCGGCGAGAACGGCAGAGGCCGCGAGCGGAAACAGCAGAGCGCACATTACGCTTCGCTGTTTTGCTGTGGTTCGACGCCGCGTGCCGCAGTCCATGCTCATGCGCACGTGTGCGAACTGCGAGGATGCAAATCCCCTTCCGCGTTGAGGTTCGACAGCTCAGGATTTTGTGCTTCATTTCAGCGAACCGATTTGCGGCTCTGCGGTTCGCGTTCGCGATCCCGGAGACGCGCTGAATCATTTCCGCATCGGCTCCGATCGCTCTGTGGCTGTCTTCGCGGTGCTGTCGTCGTCCAGCACTCGGATAAGAAAGGACATGGTCGTATGTCGCACAGGTCTGCGGGGCGAAGGTTCGCTGCACGTGGGATATGATCGACGCCGCTGGTCACGCGGTCGCGCGGATCAGCCCTTCCCACATCGCGCCGGAGTGGTGAAACTGGCAGACGCGCCGGACTCAAAATCCGGTGGGGTTTACCCCCCGTGAGGGTTCGATTCCCTCCTCCGGCACCATCCTTCGCTCATGAATGCAGGCGAAGGATGTCCACCATAGCGGATCAATGCCGTGGTTGACGAGCACGTGCCGCGATCTCGCCCTGCAACTTCTCAATCATCTCGCTCGCGTCGCGCTTCAGAAGCCGTTTCAGCAGGAACTCGGGAACATCGAAGGATGGTTTTGCCACGAGTTCGTAGTTGACGAGCGTGTGACGGTTTTTCTGGGTAAGCGTCCAACTGCCTTCGTACGTCGTGAAGCTTTTACCGCAGGTATCGCGGAAGCGAATCGTTCCGAGCTGTTCCTGGACCTCGAGCACCAGGTGCACTCGCTTCGAGAACATCAGGAATTTCGCAGTGGCCTCTTGTTCGATCACCGCCCAATTGTCGCTGCGCTCGAGCACGACACTGGTGCGAACGTCAGGCATGAATGTGGGAATCTGCTCGTAATCAGTCAGAACTCTGAACGCTACCGACGCTGGTTGTAAAACCTGGAACGCCGCGGTCACGGTGTAGAGACCGTTGTTTTCACGCACGTTGATTTGCGTGTCCGCCTCGGACCCGGCTCTCAGGCTGGCCGCTGTGACGATGGCCGCCAGAACGGCGAGCAACCGGCGGGCATATACACGCCCGCCGGTCGTGATCATTGCTTCGTTCGTAAGCGAGAACATGATTGACCTCGTGCGCTCACGGTCAGAAGGCGATGACGCCCTCGAGCATCAGACCCTTGAACTCGCCGCCGTTCCTGATATTCGACGCCGGGTAGCCGAAATACTGCTGGTTCACGTACTCGCCCTTGGCGAGAATGTTTGGCGTCACGAACCAGCCGCCTCCAAACTCCCAACGCGTTGCGCCAACATCACCACCGACGCCCGCCAGCGCGCCGTGCGCCTTGTTGTATCGCATCCCGAGGAACACCTGTTCGTCGGGCAGGAATCGATATACCGTGTCGACTGCGTACTGCTTCCAGACGCGCTTGGTGGGCTCAGTGAAGGCGCGGCCCTCGGCCCGCTCCACGACGCCGAACACTTCCAACCCGCGGGCTTTCACGAACGTGTTCAGCTGCATCGCCGTGACCTGGTTCTTGAAGCCGGGATTGATCAGCCCGGAGTCCTTTTGCGCCGTTTCCGTCGCC
>Ga0114129_10012982_pt1 | contig 11860 bp, 11 predicted proteins | sample RhiMetdeltSRZDD1_FD_80071 | JGI IMG/M metagenome (GOLD analysis project Ga0114129, IMG submission 80071) | Populus rhizosphere microbial communities from Tennessee, USA - Rhizosphere MetaG P. deltoides SRZDD1 (version 2) (version 2) | ecosystem: Host-associated > Plants > Roots > Rhizosphere >... | reverse complement strand
TGCTTCGGCAAGCCGGTTGATCAGCCGCAGCAGGGTGGTCTTGCCGGAGCCGGACGGCCCCACGATGGCGAGGAATTCGCGCTCTGCAACATCGAGCGAGACGTCGTCGAGGGCCTTGAAGCGCCCGTCGCCATAGATCTTGGAGACCGCCTCGAAGGCGATGGCAGGCGCTGCTGTCATGACCGGATTGAGCACCGGGACGGCGCGATGCGCAACTGCGGTCCGGGCGATTGCGACCGCGCCGCGGCCGGCGTTGCTCCCTTGATCTGCCGCCGCTCGCCGTTACACTTGCCGCAGCGGCCGCGGGCCGCAAGGGAGGAATTTATGTTCGTAAAACGAAGTCTGGTCGTTGCGGCCGCGCTCGCACTCGCATCATGGAGCGCCGGTGGCAGCGCGAGTGCGCAGGAATTCACCTTGTCTTCGTCGACCTTCAAGGACGGCGGCATGCTGGCGAAGAAGAACGCTGGCCAACGCGCGGACAATCCGAATTGTGTCGGCGAGAATGTGTCGCCGCCGTTGGCCTGGACCAATGTGCCGGCCGCCGCGAAGAGCCTGGCCATCCTGATGATCGACCCGGAAGGCCGCGGCGGCGCGGGCGTCGTGCACTGGATCGCGTACGGGATTCCAACCTCGGTGACCGGGTTCGCGGAGGGCGAGGTCAGCAAGCCGTCCGACAAATATGTCGGCGGCAAGGGCACCCAGGGGCAGCCGACCTATCAAGGACCGTGCACGCCGGCAGGGCCTCCCCACCATTATACGTTCATCCTGCTCGCCCTGGACGTCGATGCGAAGGAATTGCCGCCCGGCCTGACGCGGGAGGAGTTTCACACCAAGACGACCGGCAAGGCCAAGGGCGCGACCGGCCTGATCGGGCTCTGGAAGAAGCCGTAGCGCTGCCGCGAACTCGGCGCGCTCCCTCTCCCCGCTTGCGGGGAGAGGGTTGGGGTGAGGGGTCGTTTCGCACCGCATGGATTGGCGGCAAATCCCCCTCACCCGACGCGCTTCGCGCGTCGACCTCTCCCCGCAGGCGGGGAGAGGTGGAGCCTGTGGCGCGCGCAGAATGCAGCGGTTTGCGGCTTGGAATGAACGGACGTTAATGGCGCGGCGCCGTACGCGACCGGTCATTGACGATATTCGAAGCAAACCATTGCTCGGGTCATTTGTGACCTTGCAATGACACAATTATTACATTTGTATTGCAACAGGTCCGTGCGCCGGGCGTTTGTCAGCGTCATCATTCCGGGCACGGGCGCTGAGCCATGCCGCCCTCCTTTGCAGTTCTGGCTAGCCGCTGGGGTGCCATTATCGGTACCCGGCGCCAGGCTTTTCGCATCGGCATCATCGCGCTCATCCACCTTGCCGCGCTTGCCATCCTGGCTCTGACCGAGAACGCGCTCGAGCAGAAGCTGGCGTTTGTTCTGACGTGGGGCTTGCTCAATTTCCTATGGCTCGCGGCGCTGCGCCGGCCTGCCGTATCGGCGGCGCTGTCGCTGGTGATGATCGTCGTCCTCGTACTGCTGTCCCAGCTCAAGTACCAGGTGCTGTGGATGACGGGCGATTTCGTGGACGTGATGGTGATCGATCCCGACACCGTCGCCTTCCTGTTTGCGATCTTTCCGGGTCTCCGCTGGATAGTCCTGGCCGCCGTTGTTGTGACCGTGCCGGTGCTCGTGCTGCTCTGGCGCTTCGATACGTTCCGGCTGTCGCGGATCAAGGCGGCCGCCGGCGCCGCGGCCTGCCTGCTCGGGCTGGTCGGAGCCTCCGCCGCCTTCCCGATGGACCCCTACGAAGGGTTCTACGGCGAGAATTACGTCTCGCACTTCGCGCGCTCGGGCGTTGATGCGGTTTCCAACTATGCCAGCAACGGCTTCATGGAGTCGGATGCCGCGGTCACCGAGCGCCTCAAGCTCACTCCTGACGTTGCCTGCCACCCTGCCCGCAAACTCCCGCACATCGTCCTGATCCACGATGAGTCGAACTTCGACATTCGCTCGGCGCCGAACATCAAGGTCCCGGCTGGATACGGGCAGCACTTCCGTTCGTTCGACGGCAGGCGCCGCCATTTCGTCGTCGAAGGCGCCGGGGGTCCGAGCTGGTATACCGAGTACAACGTGCTTGCCGGGCTTTCGGCGCGCAGCTTCGGCCGCTTCTCCTATTTCGTGACCCGGATCGCCGCCGGGCGTGTTGAACGCGGCCTGCCGCTCGCGCTGCGCCGCTGCGGCTATCGCACCTTCTCGCTCTATCCGGCGCACGGTGCATTCATGAGCGCGCGTAGCTTCCAGACCACGATGGGGATGCAGCGTTTCTCCGACTCCGACGCGCTCGGCGCCAAGCAGATCGAGCCGGACCGCTTCTATTACGACTCGGCGATCCGGACGATCGAGCAGGAGCGGGCGGCCGGTCCGGTATTCATGTACGTCTATCTCGCCGCCAATCATTTCCCGTGGAATTATCGCTGGCGGCCCGATCTCATCCCGCAATGGAAAGACCTCGGCAATCGGCCGGAGGTCGACGAATATCTGCGACGGCAAACCATCGGCATGCAGGACTACGCCGAGTTCCTGCGCAATCTCAAGCGCACCTTCCCGAACGAATCGTTCCTGCTGGTGCGCTATGGCGACCATCAGCCCGACTTCGCAAGCAACATCCTTGAGCCTTTGCTTGGGGAGGCCGGCGTGGCGAAGCGCCTGATGACCTATGATCCGCTCTACTACACGACCTATTACGCGATCGACGCGATCAACTTCAGGCCCGCGAATCTGGCCTCCGCCCTCGACACCATCGAGGGCCCGTATCTTCCGTTGATCGTGCAGGAGAGCGCGGGTGTGCCGCTCGATCCGTCGTTCGCCGAGCAGAAGCGGATCCTTGAGCGCTGCCGCGGGTTGTTTTACGCCTGTGCGGGCGGTGCGGAAGCGCGGCGGTTCAACCGGCTCTTGATCGACGCCGGCCTGATCAAAGGCCTCTAGCCTCGATGCCGCCTGTGAGCTCGCTCGCGGAAAGGTGGCACACGCGTGCCGACTCCATCAGGCAACGCCGGGCCGTCGGCATCGCGCTCCTCGTTGTGCTTCATCTCGCGGCGCTGGGGGTGATGCTGTGGAGCGAGATCGAGCCGGCGCCGATGGCCGGCTTTCTGCTGACCTGGGCGCTCCTCAACTTCGTCTGGCTCACGCTCATCCGCCGTCCGGCACTGGCGGCCGCCATCTCGCTGGCGATGATCGCCGTGCTGATCGCGGTATCGCACTTCAAGCACAGCGTGATCTGGATGACCGCCAACTTCATCGACGTGATGGTGATCGATTCGGAGACCGTCACATTCCTGTGGGCGGCGTTTCCGAAGCTGCGCGTGGTCGCGCTCGTCGCCGTGATCGTCGGCACCCCGCTGGCGGCGTTGATCTGGTGGATCGACCCGTTGCGCGTGCGGCGGCCCGTTGCGGCGCTCGGCGCCGCGCTTTCGCTGGCCGGGCTGATTGGCCTTTCGCTGACGGTACCGCTGCCCCCCGGCCAGATGTTCGGCGACGAGAATTACGTCTCCGTTTTCGCGCGCAGCGGCGTCGAGGCCGCCGCGGAACTCGTGTCGCACGGGATCCTGGAATCCGATCCGCTCACCGCCGACCGGCTCAAGCTCGGCATGGAGGACCAGTGCCAGCCGGCCGGCAAGCCGCCGCACATCATCCTGGTGCTCGACGAATCGAGCTTCGACATCAGGGCGGCGAACGGCATCAAGGTGCCGGAGGGTTACGGCCGCCACTTTCGCTCGTTCGACGGCAAGACCCGGCAGTTCCTGGTCGAAGGTGCCGGCGGGCCGAGCTGGTACACGGAATACAATGTGCTCTCCGGCCTGTCGTCGCGTTCGTTCGGACGCTTTCAGTTCTTCGTGACCCGGATCGCCGCCGGACGCGTGGAGCGCGGGTTGCCGCATGCGCTGCGCCGCTGCGGCTATCGCACCTTCTCGATCTATCCGGTGGCCGGCAATTTCCTGGGCGCGCGCACCTACTACAAAGGCGCCGGCTTCCAGCATTTCTTCGACGGCGCCGATATCCGCGGCGCCAAGTTCGAGCCGGATCGTTTTTATTTCGATCTTGCCGCGCGCATGATCAACCGCGAGCGCAGCGGCTCGCCGCTGTTCCTGTTCGTCTACCTCACCGCCAATCATTTCCCGTGGGACTGGCCGTTCCATCCCGAGCTGACACCCGGCTGGCGCAATCCCGGCAACAAGCCGGCGGAAGTGGATGAGTATCTGCGCCGCCAGTCCATGACCGAGCGCGATTACGCCGATTTCCTCGCCCGGCTGGAGCGCGACTTCCCGGGCGAGCCGTTCCTGGTGGTGCGATTTGGCGATCACCAGCCGGATTTCGCCAAGCTCGTCATCGATCCGACCATCGACGCCTGGGAGATCGGCAATCGTCTCTTGAGCTTCGATCCGCGCTACTACCGCACCTATTATGCGATCGACGCGATCAACTTCCTGCCGGTCGATCTGTCGTCGGCGCTCGACCTGCTCGATGCGCCGTATCTGCCGCTGGTGGTGCAGGAAGCCGCCGGCTTGCCGCTCGATCCGACCTTCGTCGAGCAGAAGCGGATCCTCCAGCGCTGCAAGGGCCTGTTCTACGGCTGCGGCGGCGGCGCCGAGGCGCGGCGCTTCAACCGGCTGCTGATCGATGCCGGGCTGATCAAGGGGCTGTAGGCGCGGCAATCCGCTTTGCGCGCGATCTTGCAAACACCGCGAGTGTAGGGCGCAATAGTCGGAAGCGGTGCCGCGCATCCCTCCCCCGAAGGGGGAGGGTGGCGAGCGAAGCGAGCCGGGGGGGGTCTTTGGCAAACGAACGGGCTCGCGGAGCGGCCCAGCCGGCGGTCGCGCTCGACGACATCACCGTGACCTTTCCGCTCGGCGACGGCGGCCGCTTCACCGCGGTCGAGCGCGCCTCGCTCTCGGTGGCGGATGGCGAGTTCGTTTCGATCGTCGGGCCGACCGGCTGCGGGAAGACGACGCTGCTCAACATCGCCGCCGGGCTGTTGGCGCCAAGCTCCGGCCGGGTCGAGGTGTTTGCCTTGCGCCTTCCCGGCCTCAACCGGCAGGCCGGCTACCTGTTTCAGGCCGACGCGCTGTTTCCGTGGAAGACGGCGCTTGAGAACGTCGCGATCGGCCTCGAAGTGGCGGGCGCGGCCCGCGCGCAGGCGCGCGAACGCGCGCAGGCCTGGCTCACGCGTGTCGGCCTGGCGCATTTCACCGGGCGCTATCCGCACATGCTGTCGGGCGGGCAGCGCAAGCGCGTCGGCCTTGCGCAGGTGCTGATCCGCGATCCCAAGATCCTGCTGATGGACGAGCCGTTCGGTCCCCTCGACGCGCAGACGCGCCAGATCATGGGAAACCTGCTGCTCGACCTGTGGAGCGCCGATCGCAAGGCGGTGCTGTTCGTGACCCACGACCTGGAGGAGGCGATCGCGCTGTCCGATCGTGTCGTCATCATGTCCGCGGGGCCGCACGCGCGCGTGATCGGGGACTGGCAGGTGCCGCTGCCGCGCCCGCGCGACATCGCCGAAGTCAAGCTCGAGCCGGCATTTCACGCCTTGCACCGCGACATCTGGCAGGTGCTCAAGGCCGAGGTGCTCAAGGGCTACGCTCAAAGCGGAGGGGCCTGACGCCGTGTCGCGCACGACCTTGATTATTCTGCAGATCGTCGTCGGCCTGCTGGCGATCGCGCTCTGGCACGTCTTCACCACGATCCCGATCTTCGGCGTGAAGCTGTTGCCCCCGTTCTTCTTCTCCACGCCCGCCGACGTCGGCGTCCGCATCGTCAAATGGTTCGTCGAAGGCACCATCTGGCGCCACCTCTGGATCACGCTGATCGAGGCGGTGCTCGCATTCGCCATCGGCTCGATCGCGGGCGTGCTGATCGGCTTCTGGTTCGCGCGCAAGCCGGTGGTCGCCGCGGTGTTCGACCCTTACGTCAAGATGATCAACGCGCTGCCGCGGGTGGTGCTGGCGCCGATCTTCGCGCTCTGGCTCGGGCTCGGCATCTGGTCGAAGGTCGCGCTCGGCATCACGCTCGTCTTCTTTATCGTGTTCTTCAACGTGTATCAGGGCGTCAAGGAGGTAAGCCCGGCGATCCTCGCCAACGCCCGCATGCTCGGCATGAACGAGCGGCAGCTCATGCGGCATGTGTATTGGCCCTCGGCGCTGTCCTGGATGTTCTCCTCGCTGCACACGTCGGTGGGGTTCGCGGTGGTGGGCGCGGTGGTCGGCGAATATCTCGGCTCTGCCGCCGGCCTCGGCTACCTGATCCAGCAGTCGGAAGGCCTGTTCGATGTGGCCGGCGTGTTCGCCGGCATGGTGGTGCTGGCGGCATTCGTTATCGTCATCGACGGGCTGGTGAGCTTGGTCGAACGCCGGCTGTTGGTCTGGCGCCCGGTCGCGCCCGAGACGCAGGCGTGATAGCTTTTTTGCAACGAACCGGTCGAGTTCCTGGGAGGAAGCCGATGGCAATGATCAAATCGCTTGTGGCCGTTTTCGCGCTCGCATTCGCGCTTGCGGGGACCGCGCACGGCCAGGCGCCCGAGAGGAAGAGCGTGACGCTCGGCGTCGGGGGCAAGACTGCGCTCTACTATCTCCCGCTCACGATCTGCGAGCGGCTCGGCTACTTCAAGGAGCAGGGGCTCGACGTCACCATCAATGATTTCCGCGGCGGCGCGCAGTCGCTGCAGGCGCTGGTTGGAGGCTCCGTGGATGCCGTCATCGGCGCCTACGAGCACACCATCCGCATGCAGGCGAAGGGCCAGGACATTAAGGCAGTGATCGAGCTCGGCCGCTTCCCCGGCATCGTGCTCGGCATCCGCAAGGAGAAGCCCTATCAGTCTGCGGCCGATCTCAAGGGCATGAAGATCGGCGTGAGCGCGCCCGGCTCGTCCACCAATTTCTTCGTCATGTACCTGATGTCGAAGGCCGGGCTGAAGCCGACCGACGCCTCCTATATCGGCGTCGGTATCGGGCCTTCGGCGGTCGCCGCCATGCAGAAGGGCGAGATCGACGCGCTCTCCAACCTCGACCCGATGATGACCAAGCTCGAGCAGGACGGCACCATCAAGATCGCCGTCGATACCCGCACCGAGGCCGGCACGCGCGCGATCTTCGGCGGCTCCAATCCCGCCGCCGTGCTTTACATCAAGCAGGAGTTCATCGAGCGCAACCCGAACACCGTGCAGGCATTGACCAACGCGTTCTACAAGACGCTCAAATGGCTGGAGCAGGCGACGCCCGAGCAGATCGCCGCGACCGTTCCGGAGGAATACTATCTCGGCGACAAGGCGCTCTATCTCGCATCCGTCAAGGCCAATAAGTCAGTCTATTCGCTGACCGGCGTCATTCCCGCCGCCGGCATGAAGTCGGCCTCCGACATGCTGGTGGCGTTCGACGACGAGCTTAAGACCGCCAAGATCGATCTCGCCCGCACCTTCGACGATCGCTTCGTCCGCAAGGCGGCGGGCATGTGATTTGGCTTCCGTCCCGGCCGGGCGGGGCGAGCCCGCATCCCATGCCGGCAGGCCGACGCATGTTTAAATGGGAGGAGGTGCTGCGATGAACCTCCTTTCCCTCCAGTCGCACGTCGCCTACGGCCATGTCGGCAATTCCGCGGCCGTGTTTCCGCTCCAGCGCATCGGCGTCGAAGTCTGGCCGGTGCATACCGTGCAGTTCTCCAACCACACCGGCTACGGCCGCTGGCGCGGGCGGGCGTTCAGCGCCGAATCCATCCGCATGGTGGTTGTCGGCATCGAGGAGCGCGGCGTGCTGGGCGAATGCGACGGCGTGATCTCGGGCTATCTCTGGTCGGCCGACGTCGGCGAAGCCATCGTCGACTCGGTCGCGCGGGTCAAGGCCGCCAATCCGGCGGCGCGCTATTGCTGCGATCCGGTGATCGGCGACACGGTGCGCGGCGTGTTCGTGCGCCGCGGGGTTCCGGAATTCATTCGCGACCGGGCGTTGCCCGCCGCCGATTTCGCCACTCCCAACCAGTTCGAGCTGGATCTCCTCACCGGCCGCCGCACCACGTCGCTGGCCGACGCGCTCTCCGCGATCGAAGCGCTGCGCGCCAGTGGCCCGCGCGTCGTGCTCGCAACCTCGCTGCAGACCAACGAGACGCCCGACGACGCCACCGACATGGTGGTCTCCGAGCCCGCCGGCCGCTTCCACCTGCGCACCCCGAAGCTGCCGATCGTCGTCGACGGGGCCGGCGATGCCATGGCGGCATTGTTCTTCGCGCACCATCTGCGCACCGGCTCGGCGGCGGAAGCGCTGTCGCTCGCCGCCTCCTCGCTGTTCGGGGTGATCAGCCGGACCGCCGAGGAGGGCGCCGGCGAGATGCTGCTGATCGAGGCGCAGGACGAGCTGGTCAAGCCGAGCCGCCGCTTTCGCGCGCGCCCGATCGGCGCATAACCATCCGTTTTGCGCGCCGAACGGCTATTAATTGCAAATTTCGAATACGAATGTTGGCCGGAAACCTTTCGCCCGACTCGGGGTTTATTGCCGGAATAGGGCGAGGGACATGGCCTCCGCTGAGGACTATCGACGGTATGCCGGCGAGTGTCTTCGCTTGGCGCAGGAATCCGACAACTCCCGCGAGAAGGCTCTGCTACTCGAAATGGCGGAGATGTGGAGACGTTTGGCCGAACGCGCAAACGACGCAACAAAGCATCCCAAGTTGGACGATTTAGGCAAGTAAAGTATTTCTCGGAATCGTTCCATTCTCCAGCCGCAAGGACGCGCCAGACCCTGCGCACGGAACTTCGGTTCCGCGCGTCGCGTTTGCCCCCCGAGCATCATTGACCATAGGGGTGTGCCATGCAGAACCCCGCAAGGTTCAGGGAATATGCAGACGAGTGTACGCGTTTAGCCAAAAGATCGAGTGAGAAGGACAAGGTCATATTATTGGAGATCGCGGAAGCGTGGATGGCATGCGCTGAAGAAGCCGAGCGTCGGGAGGCCGCAAATCCCGCGGCCGCAAAACCGCGCATCGGCGGCAACGGCAGCGCGACGACCGGAGACGGCAAGTGATGTCGGCCCGCTCTCGGCGGGGCGCACTTGTGCCCAATGTCTGATTGTCGGAATTCGTTTGTCCCCGGCGCTCCTTCACGGGCTCGCGCAGGTTCTAGATCCGGAATAGGCTGGCTCTCACCATCGGCCGCTGACAGGCGTCCGATGGCTGAGAGCCAGTCGCGCTCGCGCCGGCGTGCCAGGGGGAGGTGCGCATGACATCAATCATGCGGATTGCAGGCAAGCGCGGCGCCAAGCTCATCAAGCCGTTCCGCATCGACGATCCGGACGACTTCCGGCTCGCCGCGATCGATTGCGCCGATACCGGCGGGCTCGATCTCGACAAGGACGCGGCCAAGGCGATGCTCAGGGACGACCTCGGCCGCCTCGCCGAGCTGCAGCAGCGGCTCTACGCGCAGGACCGCTGGGCGGTGCTGGTCGTGCTGCAGGGCATGGACACCGCGGGCAAGGACGGCGTCATCGCCCATGTCATCGGCGGGGTCGATCCGCAGGGCTGCGAGGTGCATCCGTTCAAGGCGCCGAGCGAGCAGGAGCTCGACCACGACTTCCTGTGGCGCGCGGCGGTGCGGCTGCCCGAGCGCGGTCGCATCAGCATCTTCAACCGCTCCTATTACGAGGAGGTGGTGGTGGTGCGGGTGCATCCCGAATTGCTCGAGCGCCAGAAGCTGCCGCGCACGCTCGTCGGCAAGGACATCTGGAAGGAGCGCTTCAAGGACATCCGCGCGTTCGAGCGCTACCTCGCCCGCAATGGCACGGTGGTGCTCAAGTTCTTCCTGCACATCTCCAAGGAGGAGCAGCGCAAGCGCCTGCTGGCGCGGCTCGACGATCCGGCCAAGCGCTGGAAGTTCTCGATGGGCGACATCGCCGAGCGCAAGCTCTGGGACAAGTACATGGCGGCCTACGAGGACGCGATCCGCGCCACCAGCCGCGAGCAGGCGCCGTGGCACGTGGTGCCGGCCGACAGCAAGCCGTTCGCGCGGCTGGTGGTGGCGAAGGCGCTGATCGATGCGCTGGCGCGGCTCGACCTCAGCCTGCCGAAGGTCGAGGGCGCGGCGCTCAAGGAGCTGCGCAAAGTGCGCGCGGCGCTGATGGCCGAGAAGCCGGGCCGCAAGTGAAGTTCGACAAAGCGCTTGACAAACGGCCTCGGATCGGTTACGTTTGGCGTAATGCTAGGGTGGTATTGGTGCATCCGGCCGGGCGACCGCGCCGGATTTTTCATGCCGGCGGCGAATAGCGGCCGTACTGTTGCCGCCGGACCTGCCAACGGTCACCATCGCGATGGCAGACGGGGAGGGGACGAATGCGAAAATTGCTGGTGGCGATCGCCCTCGCAGCGGCGTCGTTCGCGACGGCCACGCCGGCGTTCGCTCAATCGGAAACCGCCGTCGAGATCGACTCGCGCGGCCAGAAGATCCGCGCGCTCTTGCTCAAGCCCGAGAACCCCGTCGCCAGCGTGATCCTGCTCGCCGGCGGGCACGGCAAGCTCGACATCGGCGCCGACGGCGCGCTCGGCTGGGGCCGCGGCAATCAGCTCGTGCGCACCCGGGCGGGCTACGCACAGGCGGGGTTCGTGACGCTCGTCCCCGACATCGCGCGCGACTTCAAGACCGCGTCCGGCGTCGTCGATTACTACCGCATGAGCCTCCCGCACGCGCAGGATCTCGGCGCCATGGTGACCTACCTGCGCGCGCTCAAGGCGCCGGTCGTCATCGTCGGCACCAGCCGCGGCGCCGTGTCCGCCGCCAACGCCGTCGCCAAGCTCACCGGCGCCGCGCGGCCGGACGCGATGGTGCTGACCTCCGCGCTGCTCATGACCATCAAGCCGAAGGTGCCGAGCGTGCAGGCGGCCGCCGGCAATGCGAAACGGCTCGCGCTGCCGGCGCTCGTCGTCAGCCACAAGAAGGACACCTGCCAGCTCACGCTGCCGTCGTCGGTCGCGCCGTTCTCGGCCTGGTACGAGGGCGGCGGCGGCAAGCTCGCCGTGGTGATGCTCGACGGCCCGGAAGGCACCGGCCCGGCCTGCGAGGCGCATTCCGCCCACGGCTTCGCCGGCATCGACAACCAGGTGGTGGCGACCGTCGGCAACTGGATCAAGACGCTGCCGGCGCGGTGATGTGCGAGGCGGTGACCCGATTCCGGACTAAGGCAGCAGCGACCACAGCAATGCAAGAGCGGTGACGCCCATCAGGGCGGTTGCGCCCCAGCCGGCCCAGGCGAGCGCCGGACGCGCCCGGAAACGGCCCATGGCCGCGCGATTTGTCACGATCAACATCATCATCGCCATGATCGGAATGGCGACAATTCCATTGATGACCGCGGTCCAGACCAGCAGCCGAATCGGATCGATCGGCAGGTATCCCATCGCGAAGCCGACAATCGTCGCAGCCAGGATGATTGTGTAGAACCCGACGGCCTCCGGAAACTTCGCCTCCAGCGTCGAAGGCCATCCGAACACCTCGGCGACCGCATACGCGGCCGATCCCGCGAGCACCGGGATCGCAAGCAGGCCGGTGCCGATGATCCCCAGGGCAAACAGCAGGAACGCGAGGTCGCCGGCGATGGGCCGCAGCGCCTCGGCGGCGTCGGCGGCAGTCTGGATTTGCGTGACGCCGTGCGCGTGCAGCGTGCTCGCCGTGGCGAGAACGATGAAATAGGCGATGAGGTTGGAGAACACCATTCCGGCCGTCGTATCGACGGCCATGCGGGTCATTTCGGATCCGCCGCCGCGCGTCAGGATCTTCAAAGGCAGCCGCGAACGAACCCGCTCCCTTTTCATTTCTTCGACTTCCTGGGAAGCCTGCCAGAAAAACAGGT
>Ga0114129_10012981_pt1 | contig 11860 bp, 10 predicted proteins | sample RhiMetdeltSRZDD1_FD_80071 | JGI IMG/M metagenome (GOLD analysis project Ga0114129, IMG submission 80071) | Populus rhizosphere microbial communities from Tennessee, USA - Rhizosphere MetaG P. deltoides SRZDD1 (version 2) (version 2) | ecosystem: Host-associated > Plants > Roots > Rhizosphere >... | reverse complement strand
TGGTGGTTCCTCGCGCTCAACCAGAAATCGGCGCAAATCGATCGCGATATCGCGCGCGCGGAGGCTGAGACCGCGCAGCTCCGCTCGGTTCTGCAGCAGGTCCAGAAGTTCGAGTCCCGCAAGGCGCAGCTCACGCAGCGCGTGACGCTCATCGAGCAGTTGCGCCGCGGCCAGTCGGCGCCCGTTCACGTCCTCGACGAGATTAGCAAGAGCATGCCCGATCGGTTGTGGCTCACCGACATGAAGCAGACCGGCAGCGATTTCACGCTCATCGGCTTTGCGGCCTCGTTGCCATCGGTCTCCGATTTCGTGGCCAACCTCGAAGGGACGAAGTGGTTCAAGCGGCCCGTCGAGATCCTGGATAGCCAGGTGCAGGAAGACAAGATCGCCGGCGACCTCGTTCGCTTCTCGATCAAAGCGGCGCTGAACGATCCGGACGCGCCACCCGTGCAACCGGCGGCCGGTCGGGGCGGCCGTGGCACGCCCGCCGGACGTGGTGCAGCGCCGGCGGGGCGCGGCGCGAAGCCCTAGGGCAGGACTCAAGTCATGGAGATCTCACTCAGCAAGCTTCCGTGGTGGGGCCAGATCGGCGCGTTCGTCCTGGTGTGTGGCGGCGCGGTGTACGGGTTCTGGCACTTCTACGTCTCGGAAATGCAGGCCGACGTCAACGTGCGGCAGACGCGGTTGACCTCACTGCGCGGTGACATTGCGCGGGGCGTCGCCACTGCCCGGCGGTTGCCGGAATTCGAAGCGCAGGTGACACAGCTCGAGCAGCGTCTTGAAAACCTCCGGCAGGTACTGCCCGAGGAGAAAGATGTCGCTGACATCCTGCGCCGCATCCAGGGCCTGGCCACTCAGTCGAATCTGGCGATTCAGCGCTTCACGCCGCTGCCACCGGTGCAGCAGCAGCTCTATGCCGAGGTTCCGTATCGGCTCACCGCCGAAGGCACGTACCACAACCTCGGGCTCTTTTTGGATCGCATCAGCAAGTTCCCTCGGATCATCACCGTGAGCGAAGTCCTGTTGCGCGCGAAGACGCCGTCCGATGCCAACGCCACGATCACCGCCGAATGCGTGGCCACGACCTTCGTGCTACAGGAAGGCGCCGAGACGAAGAAGGGGAAGGTCGTGCCGAAACAGCCCTCCGCGGCGGGAAAGAAGTGAGCGTCGCATGACATCGAGGCTCATTCTCTGCTTCGTTTTCGTGGCGTCGGCCACGTCGATTGCCTTCGCGCAACAGCAGCCGGCGAAACCGGCGCCGGCCGCGCAGCCGCCCGCGCAGGAACCGCCGAAGATCGATCCCGGATACGTGTACGAGCCAGCCGGACGGCGCGATCCGTTCGTCAGTCTGGTCGGACGCGGCACGGAAACGAAGCCGGGCACGCCGCGGCCGCCGGGGTTGGCCGGATTGCTGATCGGCGAGGTCAACGTCAAGGGTGTGCTGCGCGACAAGTCGGGCTTCATCGCCATGCTGCGCGGCCCCGACAACAAAACCTACAACGTTCGAGTGGGGGACCGGCTGCTCGACGGCGCCGTGAAGTCCATTACCCAGGAACAAGTGATCTTTTCCCAGGATGTGAACGATCCGCTGTCGCTGGTCAAGCAGCGGGACGTATCGAAACCGGTGCGGCAGCCCGAAGGCCGTGGCTGATGCCGAGAGAGTCGAGACGATGATCGCGAACAGCGAAAATAGTGACAAGCGAGGGACGCTCGTTACCGCGCGCGCTTCAGCCGTCGCGCGTGCCGCAGGCAGGCTCACGACAGCCCTCGCCTGTGCGGCTGCGGCGGGCGTCATACTGAATGCGGCCGCCGAGCCGGCCCGTCTGGTTGGAGTCACCACTCAGGGTGGCGCTCTCCTCATCGAGTCCACCGAACCAGCCGCTTACTCCGTGAGCCGGCCGGATCCCGTCACTCTCGTCGTCGACATGCGGAACGTCAGCGTTGCGGATGCGCGCAGCGACGTCGCGAAGGAAGGTGTCATCGCCGGCGTGCGCCTGGAGCAGGCGACCACGGCTGATGGGCGCTCGCTCGCGCGCGTCCACATCGCGCTGACCCGTCCGGCCGAGCACACCGTGCGCAGCGCACGCAATACGATCCGCGTCGAACTCACGCCGCGCCCTGGCTCGACGCCGGCAGCACGCCCGGAAGCGGCGGCTCCGGCCGTCACGCCCGCAAAGCTGACCACGCCCGCGCCGAAGCCTGCAGCGGAGCCGCCTCGTGCCACGGCCCCGAAGGAACAGGGTCCGGCCATGAAACCGTCCGACCTGGCGACCGTGCTCGAGCGGATTCAGCCGCACAAGTCGACCTCGGCCTTGACGATCACGCTCGGCGGCAACGGGCACCTGGCGCCGTCACTCGTGATCGAGAGCAAGGATCGGCCACGCCGTCTGGTGTTGGATTTTCCCAACGTTACATCGAAGGTGCCGACGTCGACGCCGATCGACAGCGCCCTGGTTTCGCGCGTCCGTGTCGGACTGAACAGCAGTCAGCCGCTCGTCACGCGAGTGGTGATGGAAATCGGAAACGACACGAGCTATCAAGTTGCGCGGAGCGGCGAAGGCGGTCGTGATCTCGACGTGGTGTTCGAAGGTCCGGCGGGCGGCAAGCCGACGAGCACGGTCGTTCTGGCGCCCGCGGATCCGGCGGCCGCGCCGGTGGAACCCGAACCACCGATCACGCTGCGGCAAGCTAAAGCAAACGTGGCGTCGATCACCCCCAAGGAAACCGCCGCAGAGCAGCCGGTCGATGCTATGGCGGCCTTGAAGCCGACTGCCGCAGCGTCGTCCCGGCCAGCTCCGGCCCTCGCTGTTGAGCGTGAGCGCGCCGAGCCAGCACCTGCTCGCAAATCTTCGCCGGCCGCCGTCAAGCCGCAGCCGGCAGCAACGACGGCAACGACTGCTGCGGTGCCAGCCGCGACCACGGCAACGCAAACGCCCGCACCGACAGCCGAGACGCCAGCGGAGCCGTCGCCTGCGCCGCCGGCACGCAATGCCGGACCGGTTCTGCGTCAACAGGCAGCGCAGCCGCCTGCGCCCAGCCAGTCGCAAACACCGGGGCAGAAACCTGAGTCACAAGGGCGGCAGTTCACGGGCCATGCGATCAGCCTGGACTTCGAGGGCGTTGACCTTCGCGCAGTGCTGCGAACGTTCGCTGACGTCAGCGGATTGAACATGGTCATCGATCCTGACGTGCAGGGAACCGTCGATATCAAGCTGACCGACGTCCCTTGGGATCAGGCGCTCGATGTGATCCTTCGCGGCAACCAGCTTGACTACTCGGTAGACGGCACCATCGTCCGCATCTCGCGCATCAAGACGCTCGAAGACGAGGACAAGGCGCGGCAAGCCGCGGCCGCCGCTGCGGCCGAGCGCGCAGCGCAGGCAGGCGGGCTGACGTTCGAGACGTTCCCATTGAGTTACGCGAAGGCGGCGGAAATGGCGCCGCTGCTGAAAGGATCACTGCGGCTCTCGAAGTACGGCCAGGTGCAGGTCGATTCCCGCACCAACACGCTCATCATTGCCGACCTGCCGGATCAGTTCCCGGCGATTCGCGACCTGCTTCGGTCACTCGATCGCGCCGAACCGCAGGTCGAGGTCGAGGCACGGATCGTTCAGACGACCCGCGACTTCGCCAAGGCGATCGGCGTCCAGTGGGGGCTCAACGGCCGCGTCATGCCAGACCTCGGTAACACGACCGGGCTGGCGTTCCCGAACCGCGGCACGCTCGGCGGCCGCCTGGGAACGTCCGATCCGCCAAACGATCCGCGCGCGACGGAGATCGAGGCGACGGGCCAGGCCGTGCGGCTGGGTGTTCAGGACGCGAATTCTGCAATCGGACTGGCGCTCGGTGCGGTGAACGGCGCCTTCAACCTCGATATCGCCCTGTCGGCGCTCGAGCGCAGCGGCAAGGGCCGCGTGCTCTCGACGCCGCGACTTACCACGCAGAACAACATTCAGGCGGAGGTCGCACAGGGCGTCCAAATTCCAATTCAGGTCGTGAACAACAACACGGTCACGGTCTCGTTCAAGGACGCGGTCCTCGTGTTGCGCGTGACGCCGCAGATCACCGCGGCCGGCACGGTCATCATGAAAGTCGAGATCGAGAACGCCACCGCGGACTTCAGCCGTCAGGTCAATGGCATTCCGCCGGTCGACACGCAGCGCGCGCTGACGCAGGTGCAGATCGACGACGGCGCGACGACGGTCATTGGCGGCATCTTCGTGAGCCAGGAGCAGTCGACGGTCGACAGGGTGCCAGCGCTGCATCGCATTCCACTGCTTGGCTGGCTATTCAAACAGGATCGGCTCGAGGACGAGAGCCGCGAGCTGCTGATTTTCATCACTCCACGGATTCTGAAGGGCTGAGGAACATGGAACTCGCGACACCCACCCGCGTTTCGCGCAAGGCCGTCTGGGGCGGACCGATGCGCCTGCTGCTGGCGCTGCCGATCATCATGGTCGGCGCAGGCTGCGGTGAATTGCATCAGCAAGGAGAGGGATCGTCCTACCTGATCCTGAACTCGTTGGACGCGGCGTCTGGCGCCGAGCCGAACAGATTCGGTGGCACGTTGCAGTCGGACGTCGTGACGGTCGTCGGTGGATCGTCGACGATCTTCAACGATCCCGGGCGCGTGCGCTTCACGTTGGGGCTCAAAGATCCAGGCGGCAGCGAGCTGCCGACGACGCCGACCACGAACAATTTCATCACCATCGATCGGTATCACGTCCGCTATTTCCGCGCTGACGGCCGGAACGACCCTGGCGTCGACGTGCCGTACGCGTTCGATGGGGCCATAACGCTCACCGTACGGGCCAACGAAACCACCGGCGCGTTTACGCTCGTGCGCCATCAAGCCAAGGCCGAAGCGCCGCTGGCCGCACTGGCCCGCAATCGCCTGGTGATCTCGACGATCGCTGAGATCACGTTCTACGGTCACGATCAGACGGGCCGAGCCGTGAGCACTGTCGCGCGAATCTCCGTTGACTTCGCGAATTTCGGAGACCCGTCGGCGGGCGGGGGCGGAGACGACGAGGGGGAAGGCTAAGACGGCCTAACGGCAGTGACGCATATGACTCAGCACATTCTGAAATCAGCCGCAATTCTGGCCGTCGCCGGTCTTATCGGCGGCTGCACGATGAAGGATCAGGAACCGCCGCCCTTCGCCGGGCCGTCGGAGTTCGGGAAGTCTGTCAACGTGAGGGTCGAGCCGGACTCACTGCCTATGGATGGCGCCTCACAGAGCAGGGTGACGGTCACGGTTCGTGACGAGAACGGCAGCCCGCTGCGCAATCGAACACTTCGTGTCGAGACGCGCGTCGGTGGCGTACCAGTCGACTTCGGACAGATCTCGGCGCGCAGCATCACGACCGTCGGCGACGGGACGGCGACGTTCTTTTACACGGCACCGCTGGCACCGCCGGCGACGGTGGACAATTTTCTAGTCGTCGACATCACCGCAACGCTCTCGGGCACTGACTTCAACAACGCCAATACGCAGTCCGCCGCCATTCGTCTGACCCCCCCTGGCGTCGTCTTCCCGCCGGGAGATCTCAACCCGGTCTTCACGTTTACGCCGACCCAGCCAGTCGATCATCAGACGGTGCTCTTTGACGCATCGTCCAGCACCGGTTCGATTGCCGAATATCAGTGGGACTTCGGCGACGGCGGACGGTCGAGCGGTCGAACGACCACCCATGCGTACGGGTCAGCTGGAACGTTCGTCGTTACGCTGACGCTCGTCGACGGGGTTGGCCGGGCGCAATCCCGTTCACAGTCGATCACGGTGAACCCAGCAACCAATCCGACCGCGGCATTTGTTGTCTCGCCGAGCCCATTACGCGTTGGCGCACAAGCGAACTTCAACGCGTCAGCCTCGCGTGGATCCGGCGGAGCGACGATCGTCAGCTATACGTGGGACTTCGGCGACGGGACGCCTCGGGTCACGGTGGGTTCACCGACCATCTCGAAGGTCTTCACGACCCCCGCGAGCTACAACGTCACGCTCCTCGTTACCGATAACGCCGGCCGAACGGCCACAAGCACTACGTCTGTGTCAGTACAGCCTTAACTGCGATGCAAGCCAATCAGCGCCTTGAAGAACTCAAGCGCCGGGTCCAACGGGACCCGGCGTCGATCTCGTTCGCCGCGCTGGCGGAAGAGTATCGACGGCTCGGCCTCCTCGAAGAGGCCGTCGAAGCATGCCGGTCCGGATTGCAGCGCCACCCCGCATACGTGTCGGCGCGCGTGACGCTCGGCCGTGCGCTCATGGAAATGGGCGACTACGAAAGTGCGACTGCCGAGCTCGAGCAGGTCCTTCGTGTCGCGCCTGAAAACCTGGCGGCCATTCGCGCGCTCGCCGACATTCATCGCCGCCGCGGTGAACAACCAGAAATGCCGCTCGTCATCAACGACGGCCCGTATCCGAGCGACACCGAACCGCGCATAGCGGTTCATCAGGAAGAGGTTTCGGAGCCCGTGCCCGTTGAAGTACAGTCGGCAGTGGGCATGACCGCTCCGCATCCGGCTCTTAACGGCCTCGAATCATTTCTGTCGGCGATTCAGCGCGCGCGGCGCGACGTCCTCCTGTCCGCGGCCCGATAATCGGGCGTTTGCCATGACCGGTCGTTCGCCATCGGTGATGCTGCGCCTTTCCAATGCGAGAACCGCGATTCGCTCGCTCGCCCTCGATGCGCTCGTCGTCTCGCATCTTCCGAATATCCGATACCTGACTGGATTCAGCGGCACTGCAGGACTGGTTGTGTTGACCGCCGCTGAGTGCCTGCTGATCGTGGATTTCCGGTATCGGGCGGCGGCGAAGACCCTCGTCGCATCGCACACTGCGCTCGCCGAGCACATCACCGTGGTAGTGCCCGAACAAAGCTACGACGAAACGCTGACGGATGTGCTTCGTGGACTGGGAGCGCGTCGCATTGGCGTCGAGGGTGCCTGGATGCCGGTGAGTCGTTTCAACAAACTCTCCGCCGCCTTGGCGGCGGCCGCTCCAACACCGCTGCGCAGTCCCGACGCGTGTCCGGCGCTCGTTCCAACCGAGCGGGTGATCGAGCAAGCACGGATGGTGAAGGACGAGGAAGAGATTGAAAAATTCCGCGAAGCGGGCCGTCTGATCGTTGAGATGGCGGAGCGGGCCGTGACGCTGGTGAAACCCGGACGTTCGGAGATTGATATCGCGGCCGAGCTGGATGCGCTCATCAAACAAGCAGGATTCGAGAAACCGGCGTTCGAGACGATCGTGGCATCGGGGCCCAATAGCGCGTTGCCGCACGCGCGTCCAACCCGCAGGGTCTTGCAAGACGGGGAAGGCGTGGTGCTGGACTTTGGCGGGGTCTACGACGGATACTGCGTGGATTTGACGCGGACCGTGGCGCTCGGCGATGCTGGCGCGGATTTTCGCCGCCTCTTCGCCGGGGTGGCGGAAGCTCAGCAGGCTGCGATCGCGTCCGTTCGTCCCGGGGTCATGGCCAGTCAGGTGGATGCCGCAGCCAGGGGCGTTCTCGGCCGATACGGCTTAGAGGAAGCATTCGGCCACGGCACCGGCCACGGTCTCGGGCTCGAGGTTCACGAAGAGCCGAGAATCGCCAAGGCACGTACTGGCCTTCCGGACGTGGCGTTGGAGCCAGGCATGGTGTTCACCATCGAGCCTGGCGTGTACGTTGACGGTGTTGGCGGCGTCCGGATTGAAGATGACGTGCTCGTGACCGACGCGGGATGTGAAGTGTTGACCGCGGGGGAACGCAGATCGCGCGGATCAGGGAGATGAGGACGCGGATCGCGCGGATCAGGGAGATGAGGACGCGGATCGCGCGGATCAGGGAAATGAGGACGCGGATCGCGCGGATCAGGGAAATGAGGACGCGGATCGCGCGGATCAGGGAAATGAGACGCGGATCGCGCGGATCAGGGAAATGAGACGCGGATCGCGCGGATCAGGGAACCATAGGTGAGCGGAGGGTGATTGGACTTCGAGGATATCGAGCGGATTCTGGATCTGATGCGGCAGCACGAGCTCACGGAGTTCGAGCTCGAGCGAGAGGGATTGAAGCTCAGGGTCCGCAAAACTCCCACGGGGTTCACGACACTCCCGGTGGCGGGGCCGATTCCGAACTCGGTGCCACCGGCCATGGCAGCGCCTCCGTCCGCTCCGGCCGCGACATCATTGCCGCCAGCGCCGGTGGACGAGGACGATGCGTCGGTGGAGTTGGCGGTGGTGAAGTCGCCGATTGTCGGCACGTTCTACCGCTCGCCCGAGCCCGGCGCGGCATCGTTCGTGGAAGTCGGCGAGCGGGTGAAGAAGGATCAAGTGCTCTGCATCATCGAGGCGATGAAGCTGATGAACGAGATCACCTCGGAGTACGACGGCGAGGTCGCGTCCATCTACGTCGAGAACGGCAAGCCTGTGCAATACGGCGAACGGCTGTTTGCGATCAAAACTGCTTGATGTCCCCGGTGTCGATTCATGTTCAAGAAAATCCTGGTCGCTAACCGCGGGGAAATCGCGCTGCGTGTCATTTGCGCGTGCCGCGAGCTCGGCATCAAGACTGTTGCCGTGTACTCCGAGGCCGATGAGAATTCGCTGCACGTCCGGTTTGCCGACGAAGATGTCTGCATCGGTCCAGCCCGGAGCGCCGACAGCTATTTGAACGTGCCCGCCGTATTGAGCGCCGCTGAGATCACCGGCGCCGATGCGATCCATCCGGGATACGGTTTTCTCTCCGAGAGCGCCTACCTCGCCGAGGTCTGCGAGGCCTGCCACATCAAGTTCATCGGACCCGCGCCAAACGTGATTCGCCTTCTCGGCGACAAGGCGCGCGCCCGACGGGCGATGAAAAAGGCGGGCGTCCCGATCCTTCCCGGCAGCGACGGCCCGGTGGACAGCGAAGAGAAGGCGTTCAAGGTTGCGAAGGATCTCGGCTATCCCGTCATCATCAAAGCAGTCGCCGGCGGCGGCGGCCGGGGGATGCGCGTCATTCGCGAGGCCGGCGAGCTAAGCAAGGCGCTGAAAACCGCGCAGCGCGAGGCAGAGGCCGCGTTCGGCGTCGGCGATGTCTACATCGAGAAGTACGTCGAGCGTCCGCGGCATATCGAGTTCCAGGTGCTTGGCGATCATCACGGCGCCGTCGTCCACCTCGGCGAGCGCGAGTGCTCGATCCAGCGACGGCATCAGAAGCTCCTCGAAGAAGGACCCTCAGTTGCGGTCACCGAGAAAATGCGCCGCAAGCTCGGGGGTACCGTCGTCGACGCTGCCCGGGCCGTGCAATACACGAACGCCGGCACGTTTGAATTCCTCCTCGACGACAAGGGCAACTTCTTCTTCCTCGAAGTCAACACCCGCATCCAGGTCGAGCATCCCGTCACCGAGTTCATCACCGGCATCGACATCGTCAAGGAACAGATCCGCATCGCTGCCGGCGAGCGCCTGTCGTTCAAGCAGGGTGATGTGACGTTCACCGGTCACGCTATCGAGTGCCGCGTCAACGCGGAGGACCCGGTGACGTTCGCGCCGTCGCCGGGGACGATCCAGGCGTTCAGTGTTCCGGGCGGCCCTGGGGTTCGCGTCGACACGTTCGCGCACTCCGACTGCACGATTCCGCCGTATTACGACTCGATGATCGCGAAGATCATCGTCCACGGCCGCGACCGCCAGGAGGCGATCGCGCGGATGCGCCGCACGCTCGAGATGACCGTGGTCGACGGGATCAAGACCTCAATCCCGCTGCACCTCCGGATCCTGAGCGAGCCCGATTTCGTCGCGGGGCGGCTGAGCACCGCGTTCATGGAACGGTTTCTGACGGAGAAGAAGGGCGACAGCGGTCGCTTGGCCGAGGCCGTCTAAACCCCGGGGCCCGGGGTTCGGGCTATCTTCCGGACCCTAGCGCTTCAACAAACGCACGCACGCGTTCCTCAGGATCGTTCCCGATCAAAAGATCCGTTATCACTGCAAGTCCGGATGCGCCGGCGGCCAGGACGGCTGGCGCGCGATCGAGCGTGATTCCGCCGATGGCCACGACGGGCTTCCCGCGGCCGGCGGCGTAGGTCACGAGCTCGAGCCCTCGCGCGGTGTAGCCCGTGTCCTTCGTGCCGGTATCGAAGACGGGCCCAACCGCCACGTAGCTGGCGCTCGACTCCAGCGCCCGGTCGATTTGTTCGCGCGTATGGGTGGACACGCCAACGATCCGATTGGCGCCGACGACCACGCGCGCGGCTTCGACAGGAAGATCTTCCTGGCCGACGTGGACGCCCTCCGACGCGGACATCACCGCAACGTCCGGGCGATCGTTGACGACAATGCCGGCACCGCTGCCCCGGCCGGCGGCGACGAGGCGGTCGGCCAGAGCGAGCATCGTTCCGCTCGATTCGTCCTTGGCGCGCAACTGCAGCAACCGCGCGCCGCCGCGCATGCAGCGTTCGGCAAAGGCGATGGGATCCAGGCCGCGCGCCCGACAAACCGCGGTGTCCACGACCGGGTAGAGGAACGGTTTCAGATCCAAAGTATAATCGCGGCGTTTTTTCGCCGATGCCGGCGACGACGCGTGCCGGGATTCCTGGAGGGTGAATGGATTCGAATCTCCTGAAGACCAAGTCGATCGAGCAACTGGTCGGGGACGTGGAGCAGGGCGCCAAGGCGTTGAAGCGGACGCTGTCGGCAATGGACCTGACGCTGCTCGGAATCGGCGCGATCATCGGGACCGGCATTTTCGTCCTGACCGGCACCGCGGCCGCGAATCAGGCCGGGCCGGCGATTGTCCTGTCGTACGTGCTCGCCGGCCTCGCGTGCGCGTTTGCCGCGCTCTGCTACGCGGAGTTCGCAGCGATGATTCCAATCTCCGGCAGCGCCTACACCTACGCATACGCGACGCTCGGCGAGATCTTCGCCTGGATGATCGGCTGGGACCTCATTCTCGAGTACGCCGTCGGTTCAATGACGGTTGCGGTCGGATGGAGCGGCTACTTCCAGCGCATCCTCGCCGGTTTTGGTGTTCATTTGCCGGCCTGGATGTCCGCGGCGCCGGCCGCCGGGGTCGAGGGCGCCGTCGTCAACCTGCCAGCCATCATCATCGTCCTGGTGATTTCAGCGCTGCTGGTGATTGGTGTTCGGGAAAGCGCGCGGGCTAACGCGGTCATGGTCGCGGTCAAGCTCGCCGCGATTGTGTTCTTCATCGTGGTGGGTGTGGGATACGTCGAGCCGGCCAACTGGAATCCCTTCATGCCCTACGGTTTCGCTGGGGTGACGGCGGCGGCCGCGGTGGTGTTCTTCGCCTATATCGGCTTTGACGCGGTGTCGACGACGGCGGAGGAGGCAAAGAACCCGGCGAGAGATCTTCCGATCGGCATCATCGCGTCATTGGTCCTCTGCACGTTGCTCTACTTGCTGGTGGCCGGCATCCTCAGCGGCATCATCCCAGTCGTCAATTACAAGGCCGACGCGCAGTTCCTCAACGCCCCGGTCGGCTACGCCCTCGCAGTGATGAACATGAACTGGGCGGCGGGCCTCGTGTCGGCGGGCGCGGTTGCCGGCATCACCAGCGTGCTGCTGGTGATGCTGCTCAGTCAACCGCGCATCTTCTTTGCGATGAGCCGCGATCAGTTGCTGCCGCCGGGCGTCAGCAAGGTCCATCCGAAGTTCCGCACACCTTACATCACCACGATCATCACTGGTGTCGTTGTCGCGATCGTCGCCGGCTTGACGCCGATCAACATCCTCGGCGAGATGACCAGCATCGGCACGCTGTTCGCGTTCGTGGTCGTCTGCATGGCGGTCATCGTGTTGCGGCGGAAGCGGCCGGACGCCAAGCGGCCATTCAGGGTGCCTGGCGGCTATGTGATTCCCGTCCTCGGCGTGGTG
>Ga0114129_10012979_pt1 | contig 11861 bp, 11 predicted proteins | sample RhiMetdeltSRZDD1_FD_80071 | JGI IMG/M metagenome (GOLD analysis project Ga0114129, IMG submission 80071) | Populus rhizosphere microbial communities from Tennessee, USA - Rhizosphere MetaG P. deltoides SRZDD1 (version 2) (version 2) | ecosystem: Host-associated > Plants > Roots > Rhizosphere >... | reverse complement strand
GTGATTCGCCATCTCTGATTGGCGATCGAACTTCAGAACCGCAAATCGCAATTCACAAATCACAAATCGCTACCATCCTCGCGTCGGCTCGCCCGTCACCATGATCCCCTGCTCGGTCTGCGATCGGACGGAACTATTCGACAGGACCTGCGCGCGCAGCGTGTATTCGCCGGCCGCGAGGTTCTTGAACTGAATGGTGTGCAGTCGCTGTTCCTTATCACCCTGGAGTGGAACCTCCGTCGCGCAGAACATGTTGTCGCCGTCGGCCTCCACCCGAAGGGTGCGGTTTTCGGCATTGGGTTCCACGGCGACGATCATCTGAACAGTGGCCGGTTCGGCGAAGAAGTGACCCGACAACTTGATCTCGACGCTGTCCTTAGCGCCCACGGTCCCTGAGAGGGCTGCCAATGGAAGGACGAGTGCGGTGAAGCGAACGATATTTCGAACCACGGTCGTAAACCTCTGGCGACCGTGGCAGCAACGAACGTACCAGGCTTCGCTCGCTGCGGCCAGCCAGGCCTGTTTGCCGGAAACTTCGATTGGTCAGGTCGCGGGAAAGACGGAGCGGCTACTGTTGCCGCTCGAGAATCCAGCAAACCGGCTCGACGAGCTTCTCGAGGGCGGACCTGCGTCCCCACTCTTCCACCGTAATTTCTTTGCACGCCGCGAGATCGGCTTCGAAATCGCGCCGCAGCCGCCCGGTTACGGCTGCCTCCCGAAACGCGACGTTCACTTCGTCGTTGTGCTCGAATGAGCGGTTGTCGACGTTTGTCGTTCCGATCAGAGCCCACCCATCGTCGACCATCAGCGCTTTCACATGTGTCATCGCCGGACGATATTCGTACAAGCGGATTCCCCCCTGAAGCAGCTCGCGGTACATGCGCCGGCTCGCGAGCCGCACCAGCCGCTGATCGCTGTACTTACCGGGGACGATGACGCGCACTCTGACACCGCGTCGGGCCGCGCGGACCAGCGCTCGCCGCAGCGCCTTGTCGGGAAGGAAATAGGGTGTCTGGATCTCGATGCTGCCGACTGCCCCTTCAATCAGCATTTGAAAGACAACGCGGGATGCGGTCGAGCGGTCCGAGGGGGAGCTCTTGACCAGCATTGCTTCAGTCGGTCCGGCGGCGTGCAGCGCCGGCCAGTGACGTGGTGACGTCAGAATTTCGCCACAGCACTCGAGCCAGTTCTCGGCAAACACCCCCTGCAAGGCCGCCACGATCGGACCCTCGATGCGTGTCATGGTGTCACGCCAGGCAGCCCGACGACGATGCGGGCGGAGCCACTGATCCGCAACACCCGCCCCGCCGGTAAACGCGACTCGACCATCGACGACGAGCAGCTCGCGGTGTGTGCGGTTGTTCAGACGATGGAAGCGGTACCACCTCAGGCTCTGATAGAACTGAACATTGCAGCCCGCCTCGCGCAGCCGCCGCACCGGCGCCCCGAAGACCATCATCAAGCTACCAACCCAGTCGAGCGTCAGCCGCACCTCAACGCCCGCACGCGCGCGATCGATCATGGCGTCGACGAGCATCTTCGCCGCCTCGCCCTTCTCGAAGATGTACGCCTCCATATTCACGGAAGACTCTGCGGCGAGGATGGCATCGCGCATCGCCGGATAGAACTGCGCGCCGTTGGTGAGAATCTCGACTTTGTTGCCGACATGCATCGCAGCCTGACAGGTCGCCTCGAGGACGTGCAGGAATTCGTCGCTGTCCGGCCGGGTCGGGTGCGAAACCTTGTAGTCGATCCGGGGCGTGAAGAAGAGCACTAGTACGAACCACACGATGAATCCGAGGCCGATGATGGTCCAGCCCACGCCTACGCCGCCTCCAGAAACGCGATTGGAAAATGCGCGAAGACATCCGCCGCACGGATCCACGTCCGCCCATCCTGTTCGGCGACCGCTGCGCATGCTCCGGTGAAGACCTGCCGGTAACAGCGCGGGGCCTGCTCCGGGACGGAGATCCGCGTATCGCCCCAGACATCGCCGATCGGCGCGTTGCCGTCGCGCGCAAGCGTCGCGACCAGACGCGGGACACACACGAGGACCTGCCGCTGGCCGAGCACACGTCCGAACGCGAACAGGTGCTGCCGTGCTGAGCCTTCCACCGCCAGTGGCTCATAGCGGCCGCAGCGGAACACGTCGTACGCCGCGCGTCGCGCGCGCAGCATCGTTGTGGTGGCAAAGAGCTTCACGCGGTCGTCTTCCGGATGCTGAAGCAGTTCGGACGCCAGCGACAGCCGCTCGTCGACAGAGACTTCGACTGCGTCGAGCAGTTCGCGGCACTTGCGGTAGTCCACGGGTCTCCGATTATCCGGGTCAACCAGACTGAAATTCCACAGCTCGGTGCCCTGGTAAAAGTCCGGTACACCCGGCGCCCCAATCTTGATGGCGAGCTGCGCAAGCGAGTTGTAGATGCCGAACCTCGTCACGCGGCGGACAAATTCGCCAAAATCCGCGCGGAATGCCACGTTGGCAGGCGAGAGTACCATCGCGACGAAGCGGGCCATCGCGTTCTCGTGCGGTTCACTCGGGTTCAGCCAGCTCGTGACGACTTTCGCCTCCCGCATCGTCTTCAACATGTAGTCGTGGATTCGTTCGTGGTACTCACGTTCCTGATCGTGCGTCATCGCAGCTAGCGGCCACGTTCCCACGAGTGTCTGATAGAGCAGGTACTCTTCGTTGCGGCTCGGGTACGACTCGCCGTTAATCAATGAACGCGCCTTCCGGTTCATGCGCGCCCAGCGCTGTGTCGCGGGACGCCACTCGCCGGCCAACTCTGACAGCACATTGATGCGTGCGCGAACGTCTTCGCTGCGTTTGGTGTCATGCGTCGAAGAGGACGACAACCCGTGCGGCCATTTGGCAGCCCTGTCGGCGAGCCACGCATGCAGCGCGTCGGGTGCAACGCCGAATTTGTCCGGCTCGCCGCCGACTTCGTTGAGCGATACCAGCCGGTTGTAGAGATATAACGCCGTGTCCTCGATGCCTTTGGCGGTGACGGGACTTGTCACCTGCTGGAACTTGCCGACGAACTTCATATGCTCGCCCCGTTCTTCTTCGGGGATGTAGTCGGCCTTCTTGAGCAGCAGGCCACGGACGAACTCGAATACAACGGCCGGATACTGCGGATTGCGTCGCTTTGCTTCGTTGACCGCGTGATCGATGTAGCGGCGATCGTGCGCCGTGACGTCGTCACGCCCGTTCACATATGTCCGGTAGACGGGGAACGACGCAATGATCTCCCGTATGGCGTGGAGCAGCAGATTCAGCGTGAAATCGCGGAAGTGGCGATTCCGCTCGGAAAAGCGCGTCAGGTCGTGCGCGAGCACCTGCAGCTCGCTCGCCATGCTCATTCGCAGAATCAGCTGCTTGCTCCGGTACGCGAATTCACGAAACGGTGCCCGCAGCCGCGTGAAGCGTTCAAACGCCTCGTTCACCGCACGCTCATTTGCCGAGTTGACGAACAGACCGTTCACACGAACGAGAAATTCATAGCCCGTCGTTCCTTCAACCGGCCAGGCGGGCAACCACTCGTCCGAACTCAGGATTTTTTCCACGACCAGATAGAGGCGGCGATCGTCCGCAAACAAATCGGGTCGCACCGCCCGCGCGCGCGACTGCACCCGTTCGAGATAGTCGCCCGGATCGAACAGTCCGTCGACGTGGTCAATCCGCATCCCGTCGATGCATCCGTCGCGCAGCAGCTCAAAGGCAAACGCGTGCGTCTGTTCGAAGACGTCTGGATCCTCCATTCGCACCGCAGCGAGCTCGTTGATGTCGAAAAACCTCCGGTAGTTGATCTCTTCTGCCGCCACACGCCAGTAGGCGAGCCTGTACCGCTGCGCGGAGAGCAGCGCATCGAGGCGATCGAAGCTTCTTGGATTGCGGGGCTTGCCGTTCAGCGTGGTGACGGCGCGATTGATGTGCGCCAGGACTGCCGGCGACTCGGCGGTCAGACGCGCGAGACGGCGCTTGATGACTTCCTTCTCGCGGGTCCACTCCTTGCGCAACTCCGGTGTCTGCGCCTCGCGCCCCGGCAGATGCCTGATGGCGGTGAGGATGCTGAGAAACTCCATTCCGGCATCGGTTCCCTCGATGTCCGCGAGCAGTTGGTCGAGATCGATGCCCAGGATGCGGTCGTAGGTGCCCGGCGCAATCGGCAGTACGGTGTCGAAATAGCGCGCGCTGAAGGCTCCGGCGAGATATTCCACCGTGATCTGCTGGCGTTCGAGGACCGCACCGTACGAGTCGCCAAGGATCGGCAGCAGCACCTTGTTCTCGAGTTCCGGTTTGAGGGGAAGCCAGTCGATATCGAAAAAGGATGCGTACTCCGAGCTGGGGCCGTTCTCGAGGACGTCCTGCCACCACGGATTCGCCGATTTGGCGATTCCCATGTGGTTCGGCACCAGGTCCACGATGTGCCCCATCCCGTGTTCGCGCAGTGTTTCAATCCATCGGTTGTAGCTCGCTCGATCACCAATCTCTGGATTCAGCTGCGTCGGATCGGCGACATCGTAGCCATGCGTGCTTCCCGGCACCGCCTTGAAGTAGCTCGAGGCATAACAGTGAGAAATGCCCAGGCACTCGAGGTATTGGACGATCTCGGTGGCATCGTCGAAGGTGAACGCCTTGTTGAATTGAAGCCGATACGTTGCGGCTGGAACGGAGGCGGGGAACATCTGGCCGAGGTATCGAAACCAAACTGAGTGCCAGCGCACACCGTTGGAACACAGCTTGCTGAAGAGGTCGTGTGCCTACCCGCCTGACCTCAGCTGTAGCCGCGATCTTCATCGGGGCGGCGGCGTGCGGTGGCGCAATTACGATTCAACCGCCGGCTGAGCCACCAAGCGCTGACAGCATCAAACAGCTTTGGGTCGACCCGGGGAGTGAACCGCGCGACCTGTTCTGGGGCATCGGCGGCCAGAAATACGCACCCAAACCGGACGCCGTCTACACGTTCAAGGAGCGCGACGCCGCTGGGTTCAGCACCAAGTACGTCGTCAAGGATCCGGACACGACCGAGTGGAACGCGAAAATCGGTCCCGAGGCGCAGGTTGAGGTCGTGCTGTCGCGCATCCTTTGGGGACTCGGGTTCCACCAACAGCCGATTTATTACCTGCCGTCGTGGACCATGGACGAGAGCGGGATCAAATCGACCATCAGCGAGGCACGGTTCCGGCCGAAGCTGAAGGAATTCGAGCGGCTCGATGAGTACTGGTGGTGGCAGCAGAATCCGTTCGTCGGCACTCACGAATTGAGCGGGCTGCTCGTGGTCCTGTTGATGTTTAACAGCACGGATCTGAAGAACGACAACAACAGCTTCTACACCTTCGAGGAGCCGGTCGAAGGCGCGACGCGCTGGTTTGTGGTCCGCGACCTCGGCGCCGCATTAGGCGAGACGGGGAAGCTCTATCCCAAACGCAATTGTCTCCAGTGTTTCGAGCGGCACGGGTTCATCACCGCAGTCAAGGGGGACAACATCGAATTCGATTACGCCGGACGGCACCGGGAGTTGATTTCGATGATTCGGCCCGCCGATGTGCGGTGGGCCGCCGAGCACATGGCGCGCCTGACCGACACGCAGTGGCACGACGCCTTCCGTGCCGGTAATTACTCAGACGCTGACGCACAGCGGTTCATCAACAGGCTCAAGGAGAAGATTGACGACGCGTTTGCGCTTCGGGCCCGACCTGTCGATCAAGCGACCCGCTGAAGCACCCGCCCGACACGACCGACATGCAACCCCCACCTCCTGAGTTCGCGCAATCGCTGCCGCAGGTACTCGAGTCGCATTTCGACATGGTGGAGCGCGCGGTCCTCGCGCTGCCGGTGGCGACCGCGCTCGGCGCGGCGCTGGCGTTTCGGCCGCGGCGCCGCGGCACACCACCCCGATCGGCGCCCGTCATCGAAACCCAGATCGTGCTCGCCGTGGTTGGCGCAACCGTCATGCTCGTTGTCGGATCGAGCCTCGCTCGCGCCTTCGGCATCGTCGGCGCCGCGAACCTGATTCGCTATCGAGCCAAGATCGACGATCCCAAGGACGCGGTGGTCATGCTGTCAACGTTGAGCATCGGGCTCTGCTGCGGCGTCGAGTTGTACGGCCTGGCGCTGTTTGCCACCGTGTTTCTGCTGGGGGTGCTTTGGGCCGTCGAATCGATCGAGCCGGAACTCACGAAGCATTTCGAGCTGAAGGTCACGACGCCGGATCCGGCAGCCCTTCGGAACGACATCGAAGGCATCCTGCGGCGCTATCACGTGAAGTTCGAGTTGCGCTCGGTCGGGCAGAAGGAAATCGTGTACGACTCGGAGCTTCCGCTCCATACGCGAACCGATCGCATTGCGAACGCGATTCTGGCGGTCGGCAAGAACGGGGATACCGAAGTCGCGTGGGACGAGAAGAAGGCGAAGAAATGATTACCCGCGATAGTTGCCAAATTGCAGCGCGACGCCAAAGTCCTGCTCCCGCAGCAATCGCATCACCTCCTGCAGATCGTCTTTGGACGCGGAAGTGACGCGCAGTTGATCGCCCTGAATAGCCGCCTGGACCTTCCTGAGCTTCGAATCCTTGATGAACTTGACGATGTCCCGCGCCTTTTCCGTGGGGATCCCCTGCTGCAGCGCGATTTCCTGACGGACCGTGCTGTTGGCGGCCGGCTGCGCCGAACCTCGCGTCAGGTTCTTCACCGGCACATTGCGGCGGACCAGACGGGTGGACACGATTTCCCAGAGCGCATTCAGCTTGAATTCGTCGTCGGCCACGAGCACCAGCTTTGACTCCTTCGGGTCGAAGTCGATTGAGGCTTTGGACCCTTTGAAGTCGTATCGCTGGGCGACTTCCTTTCGCGCCTGGTTGAGGGCGTTGTCGACTTCCTGGAGATCGACGTTGGAGGTGACGTCGAACGAGCACTGCGTCGCCATGCGCATCAATGCTAGCGCAGAGCTGACTTTTGGCTGTCTTTCGATACCTATTCGGTGAGATCGCGCCTCGGAATCACGGCTGAGCCTGAAGGGGCTATACGGTCTCAACTCTCTTGGTCTGTTGTACTTTCGCGCGATATACTTCGGCGGTTCGCGTGAGCTTCGTGCCGGGCATCCTGCCTGCAATCGCGCGACGAGAGGCCAGCCCATCACACGATCCGCATGCCGACCGACCTGACAGGGAGTCCCAACCGCGGCAATGCCGGGCTGGTCGACATTCTCGATCGTGTGCTCGACAAGGGCCTGGTCGTCGCAGGCGACATCAAGGTGTCGCTGGCCGAAGTCGAGCTCCTGACGATTCGTATCCGTTTGATGATCTGCTCGATCGACAAGGCAGAGGAGATCGGTCTCGACTGGTGGAAGTATGACCGTCATCTCTCCCCGGGACGCGAGCAGCTGCTGCAGGAAAATCTTGAACTTCGCGAGCAGCTCCAGCTGCTCGAGCGGCGGGTCGCGTCCCTGACGCGCGCCTCTGGTCGGCGCGGGCGAGTGACCGGCAAAGGACTGATACCCGATTAAGGAGTCTTCACGATGGCCGTCGAACGTGCTGCTGGCGGAACAAGTCTCATTGACGTTCTCGACCGCGTTCTCGACAAGGGAATCGTCATCGACGCGTGGGTGCGTGTGTCGCTCGTCGGGATCGACCTCATCACCGTCGAAGCCCGTGTCGTCGTCGCCTCGATTGACACCTACTTGAAGTACTCCGACGCGATCGGTGCAGCCGCATCGGCGGCACGTCCGACGATAGAACCCCCGCGGCCGTACGATGAGATCGCCGCGGAAAACGTCTCGCTGCGTGCGCAGCTGGAAGGAGCGCCGGCAACATCAACACGAACACCCGCCGGTACCCGCCGGCGCACGCACAAATAACGGTCGGGCGCCGCGGGGCGGCGCCCTTATGCCACGGACCGCAGGTAGGACATGAGCTCGCTTCAGGCGCGGACTTTCACTCGACCGATCGGCAGTGGCGTCAACCACGCCGCACGCCTTGAGCTGCTCGAAAACTATCTTTCGCATCACGAAGACCTTCTCCGCTGCGCGCACATGAGCCTGGAGTGGCTCGCGCGGTACGCCGGCGTCAAACAGTCAGCCTGCCTCGCGGTGGATGCGGAATCGAACATGTTGGTGGGCATTGCCGCCCACGGCGTCGCCGGCGACGACATCGAGCTCTTCTCCTGGCCGCTGTCGGATACCTACGATCCGCTCATCGGCGCATTGCAGTCGTCGAGGCCTGTCCAGTTTCGCTCCTACCGCCCCAACGGCCACGCAGCCCCGACGCCGCTTGGTCGCGGAGCATTCACAGCCATTCCATTGGGCTTGCGCGGCAGCAATGTCGGCGAGCGCGACGATCTGGCCCCCGGACTGCTGCTGCTGCGCGCGCCGGCCATCACCGCGGACATCAACTGGCTCGTCATGGTTCTCGGCCAGAAGATCGATCAGGTGCGCGGACGTGGCAGCCTCGCGGAGGAAGCACGCAAGCTGCGGCGGGAGCGGACGCTGTTTTTCACGATCATCAACGCCGTTACCGACCCGATCATGCTGACCGACACCGACGGCCGGCTGATTGTCGCCAACGCGCGCGCGGAAAAGCTGTTTGCGGCAAGCGAAGAGGAAAGCGAGGGGCGGCGCCGCGCCATTGAACTGAACAACATGCTGTTCTCGGCGGCGCTTTCGAGGTCGGCCGTCGAAGGCCACCCCGAGGCGCGCGAGCTCCTGCTGGTCGATCCGAGCGACGGATCGGATCTGCTGTTCGAAGTGCTGTCGACCGCCGTCGAAGATCCGCGCGAAGGCACCGGCATCGTCTCGGTGCTGCGCAACATCACCGACCTGCGACGCGCAACCGAGCAGATTGAGGAGAACTATCAGAAGCTGCGCGTGGCCGAAGCGGCCGTGCGCGCCGAGCGCGATCGACTCAACCTCATCATCGACTCGGTTGCCGATCCGATCATCGTGACGGACGCAACCGGCGCAACGGTGATGATGAACTCGCCTGCAGAGGATCTCTTTACCGTCGTCGCCGGTGCCAGCGAATCGTTCTCGCGCACCGTACAGGCCAATGACGCGCATTTCTCGTCCTTCATTTCAGGCCTGCTGCTCGGAGAAACAGGACCCGGCGAAATCCGGCGAGGTGAGATTGGTTTGATGAACCCGGGAACGAGCGAGCCGATTCCGGTCGAGGCGATTGCCGGCAAGGTGCTGACCGAAACAGGCGAGCTGACCGCGGTCGTCACCATCCTGCACGACCGGCGCGAGGCGCTGGAACGCGCCCGATTGTATGAACAGTTGAAAGCCGCGTCCGACGAACTGCAGGCGCGTGTGCAGGCCGCCACCGCCGAACTCGCGACGCAGAACGAACTGCTGCGACGCCAGGCGATCGAGCTCGAGCAGGCATCACGTCTCAAATCGCAGTTTCTCGCCAACATGTCGCACGAGTTCAGGACGCCCCTAAACGCGATCCTCGGCTACACGCACATGCTGCTGCAGGGAGTCGCGGGCGATCTGCTCCCCGCGGTGAAGCGCCAGCTGCAGCGCATCGACTCGAACGGCCGGCATCTGATGACGATCATCAACGAGATCCTCGACATCACCCGTATCGAGGCCGGCAAGATGCCGATGCAGCTCAGCGAGTTCAACCTCAACGAGCTCGTGCCGGAGGTGATGACGGAGCTCGATCCGGTGATTTCGCGATCCAAGCTGACCGTGGCGCCAAAACTCTGGCTCGACTTGCCGACCGTCTACAGCGATCGGCAGAAGGTGAAGCAGATCATCGTGAATCTGCTGAGCAATGCCCTGAAGTTCACCCATGAGGGCGGCATTCAGATCACGGTCGGGTACAACCCCGTAGAGCGGACAGCGAGTGTCGCCGTAGCGGACACGGGGATCGGCATTTCACCCGAGAATCACGAGAAAATCTTCGAGGATTTCAGGCAGGTTGACGACTCGCCGTCGCGCCATTACGGCGGCACGGGTCTTGGACTCGCCATTTGCCGCCGCCTGGCAACGGCGCTGGGCGGACGCATCACGCTTGAAAGCACGATGGGTGTCGGTTCGACGTTCACGCTGACGATACCGGTCGAAACGGAACAATGACGCAACCAGATGCTCCCCTGATTCTCGTTGTTGACGACTACCAGGACGCGCGGGAGATGTACGCCGAGTATCTCCAGTTCTCCGGCTTCCGCGTCGCGGAAGCGCGCAACGGCAATGAGGCTGTGGCACAGGCGTTTTCGCTCCGTCCTGATTTGATCCTCATGGACCTGTCCTTGCCCGGCATGGACGGATGGGAAGCGACGCGGGTACTAAAAGCCGACGAACGGACCAAACATATTCCCGTGGTGGCGTTGACCGGTCACGCGCTGGCAGGGGCGTCGGAAGGCGCCCGCAGAGCCGGGTGTGATTCGTTTGTGACCAAACCGTGCCTGCCCGATGATCTGGTTGTCGAAGTGCGGCGGATGCTGGACACTGTCAAGAAGGCCTAACATAGGAATCGAGATGGCGAAGGCTCAAAAGCAATCGTCCGCGCGGAAATCCACCGTTCGCCCGTCGCCGGCGCGGCCCCGGCCGGTTGCCGCCACACGTTCGCCGAAACGCGGCAACAGTCTGGCGGGGTCGGTCCGCAGCGTCAGACCGCGAAAGCGGGACGCCGACATCGCAGTGACTCGTGTGACGCACGAAACAGAGGTGCGCGGTACCGAAACCCGGGTGGAGCGTGTCGTCGAGCGTTCACCGAAACCGACGTTGCCGGACGTCGATCGCGCGGCCGGCCGCGGACGTTACGTCTACTGCATCATCCGGGCAAGCCAGCCGCTGAAGTTTGGTGCCATCGGCATGGACGAGCAGTGGCCCGAGGTCTACACCATCAACTTCAAGGACATGGCGGCGGTCGTTTCCGACATCCCGCTGGCGCCGCTCGATTCGACCCGTGAAAACGTGCTGGGGCACGAGCGCGTCAACGACACGGTGATGCGCGATCACACGGTAATTCCGATGTCGTTCGGCACCATCTTCAAGACGCGCGACGACATCGTCGAGCTGCTGCGCTCGGCCTACGACGCGTTTGCCGATGTGCTGTCGAAGATGCAGGACAAACTCGAATTCGGTCTCAAGGTGCTGTGGGACCGGGATGAGATCGTCCGGCAGATCGAGCAGGAGGACGAGGACATCCATCGCCTCAAGATTGAGATTTCCTCGCAGAAGGGGTCGACGTATTTCGCTCGTATGCAATACGGCCGATTGATCGACGGCGCGCTTCAGCAGCGGTCCGAGCGGTATGTGGCCGAATTCCTGCAGCGGCTGCGCGATGTTTCGGTCGCCTCGCGCGTGATCCGAGCCATTGGCGACAAGATGATCATGAATGCCGCGTTCCTCGTACAGCGCGATCAGGACGCGGCCTTCGATCGCCGCATCAAGGAGATCGCGTCGACCTTCGACAAATTGACCTTCAAGTACACGGGTCCGTGGCCGCCGTACAACTTCGTCAATATCAGACTCAAACTGGAGCGCGCGGGCCAGCATTAGGGCCAATGTTTCTTCTCGACTCGCTCATGATCGACGGCATCTCCTGGGTTCTCAGGACGGTTACCACCGCCGCCGAAGCCGAGATGAACGACGACACTGCGCTGCGCGAGCAGCTGCTCGCCGCCGAGATGCAGCGTGAGCTGGGAGAGATCACGGACGAGGAGTTCGCTGACATCGAACGCGACCTTCTGACGCGCATCCGCGAAATCAAAGAACGCAGCGAAGGCGGCTCGGGCTCGCTCGAATTTGGCGCCGGCACGCCAATCGAAACGGACGAGGACAGTCACTTCCAAATCGAGGCGACAGTGTCCGGCGATTTCCACGAACCTGCGGATGCCCCTCATACGACGATCGT
>Ga0114129_10012977_pt1 | contig 11861 bp, 8 predicted proteins | sample RhiMetdeltSRZDD1_FD_80071 | JGI IMG/M metagenome (GOLD analysis project Ga0114129, IMG submission 80071) | Populus rhizosphere microbial communities from Tennessee, USA - Rhizosphere MetaG P. deltoides SRZDD1 (version 2) (version 2) | ecosystem: Host-associated > Plants > Roots > Rhizosphere >... | reverse complement strand
GATTTCGCTGACGCGCGCGCCGATCACAACAACGCGCCTCGCCTGGTCTATGTCGGGCCGCGTCGCTCTCTCACCGGTCTGAACGCCGATCAGTGGATCGATTGCAAGCCGGGGAGCGAGATGGCGATCGTGAGAATGCTCGCCGGGCAGCTGTCCCCGCAGGCCGCCTCGCAGGCAACCGGGGTGAACGCCGAGACTCTCAACACGTTCGCGCGCGAATACGCGTCGACGACGCCGAGCATCGTGCTCGGTGGTGGCAGCGGCGGGGACGCGTTCGATGTTGCACTCGCCGTCAACGCGCTGAATCAGTCGCGTGGCAATTCCGGCGTCACGATCAAGCCGAACGAGGGTTACCTCGGCTTCGATCGCGTGGCGTCGCCAGCTGAGATGCGAGCCCTCGCTGAGCGAATGAACGCGGGCGGTGTGTCGATGCTGATGGTGCGAGGCGCGAACCCGGCATTCACGCTGCCGAAATCCGTCGGCTTTGCGGCGGCGATGGCGAAGGTTCCATTCAAAGTCAGTTTCTCGAGCTATCCCGATGAGACTACTCACCTCGCAGATCTGATTCTTCCCGATCATCATTCGCTCGAGCAGTGGGGAGATGCGGAACCTGTACGCGGTACGATCTCGCTGCAGCAGCCGGCGATGGATCCAGTGTTCGACACGCGTGCGACATCGGATGTGTTGCTCGCAGTAGCGAAGACGGATCCCGCAAACGCTGCGAAGTATCCGGCGCCCGATTACAGGAGCTGGTTGATCAATCGCTTCCCCGGCGGAGCGAGCGCGCTATCCACCGCACTGGCGCGCGGGATTGCGACCGGGTCGCTTGGCGTGACGACAACCGCGCGGACTGGCCCTGCGGTTCGTCCCGGAACGCCGCTCGAGCAGTCTAGCGGGAACATGTACCTCGTTCTCTATCCGCATCCGTTCCTCGGAGATGGACGCGGCGCGAACAAGCCATGGCTGCAGGAAATTCCCGATCCGGTGACCAAGATCTGCTGGCAGACCGTGGCTGAGATGCATCCGTTGACGGCGGACCGCCTGGGCGTGGCAAACGGAGACATGGTGTCGGTGCAGACCACGGTCGGAACGATCACGCTGCCGGTGTTGCGATACGCCGGCATTCAGCGCGACACGATTGCGATCGCAACAGGTCGCGGACAACCGAACGCGGGCAGATACGCAAAAGCCGGATCGAATCCGCTGGAGATTTTGCCGCTCGCGGAGGACCGCGCCGGTGGTCTTGCCTTCGTTGCGACGAAGGCGAACGTCAGCAAGGCAGCGGGCTCAGCGCACATCGTCACAACTGAAGGCTCGGCGCGGCAACACGGGCGGGGAATCGGACAGGCGATCGCAATTGCAGACTTGCGAGCCGGCCGTCCCGGGCACGACACCGGAACTGCACACGCGACGGAAATCGCGCAGCAGGGCGGAGCGGAAGCGCCGCACGGCGAGCGTCCGGAAGGTGGCGCTGAACACGGCGAAGAGATGGCCGGGGATGCGTCGCACGAATTCCTACCCGGCCTCCGCTCGCCGGTGGCAAACGACGCGCAGGGCGAGCAGGGCGATCCGCGGTCGAAAGACAAGGGCATGTACGATCCGAATCATTGGAGCGGCATGGCCAAGCGCCGTTGGGCAATGACGGTTGACCTGGCGCGATGCACGGGCTGCGCCGCCTGCGTCAGTGCGTGCTACGCGGAGAACAACATTCCGACCGTCGGCGCCGATTGGCAGACGCCCGTGTTCCTGCCGGATCGAACCGGATTCGGCGCGAATATCCTGCGCAGTCGCGAGATGGCGTGGATTCGCATCGAGCGCTACTTCGAGGGTGGTGAAGACGGCAGCGCGAATTTCGACACGCGCTTCGTACCGATGATGTGCCAGCACTGCGGCAACGCACCCTGCGAGCCGGTGTGTCCGGTGTATGCGACCTATCACGCACCCGACGGGCTGAACGTGCAGGTCTACAACCGTTGCGTCGGCACGCGTTATTGCTCGAACAACTGCCCCTACAAGGTTCGCTACTTCAACTGGTTTGGTTATGGGGAGCCGGCGCGGCCGCAGTACGCATTCCCTGAGCCCCTTAACTGGCAGCTCAATCCCGATGTGACGGTGCGCGGCAAGGGCGTGATGGAGAAATGCACCTTCTGCGTCCAGCGCATCCGCGAAGCCGAGAATCGCGCGAAGCTGGAGAAGCGTGAGCTCAAAGCCGACGAGTTCACGACAGCTTGCGCCGCCTCGTGCCCGTCACGCGCGATCGTATTCGGCGACGCGGCCGACGAAAGCTGGACGGTCACGCAGATGGCCAGGGACGCGCGCGCATATCACGTGTTCGAGGAATTGAATACATACACCGCAGTGGTTTATCTGAAAAAAGTGACGCACCCCGTGCCGGCCGGAGGAGCTTGAGATGGCGACGGTAGCCAAGCCACTTCCGCCCAGAGACGAGCCGCGTCGCCCGAACATCGCGACTGCCGCCGTGCAGCTTCCGGCGGTACGCGACTTCGAACAGGTCGATCGCGAGATCATTCGCACGCTGCGGCCTGGTCTTGGCTGGTTCATTGGACTTGGCGTTGCGGTTCTCGCCTTGCTACTCGGCATCTCGGCGTGGATGTACCAGATCTACAGCGGCCTTGGTGTGGCCGGTTACAACCCGCCGGTGATGTGGGGCGTGTACATCATCACCTTCGTCTTCTGGATCGGTATCGGCCACGCGGGTACGTTGATCTCCGCGATTCTTTATCTGTTCAGAGCCGGTTTCCGCACCACGATTTACCGTTGTGCGGAAGCAATGACCGTGTTTGCCGTCATGACGGCGGCGCTGTTTCCGATTTTGCACCTCGGACGGCCATGGAAATTCTTCTGGCTGATTCCGTATCCGAACTGGCGCTACATCTGGCCGCAATTCAAGAGTCCGCTGGTGTGGGACGTGTTCGCGATCCTCACTTACTTCACGATCTCGAGCACCTTCCTGTACATCGGACTGATCCCCGACATCGCAGTGTTGAGGGACCGCGAGAACATTAGCCCAATTCGCAAGCGCATCTTCACCGTGCTCTCCCTCGGCTGGCGCAACACCGATAATGAGTGGCGCCACTTTGCCCGAGCCTACTTGTTCCTTGCCGCGTTCTCGACGCCGCTGGTGCTGTCGGTGCACTCGGTCGTGTCTTTCGACTTTGCGATGGCGCTGACACCGGGGTGGCACACGACGATCTTCCCGCCCTACTTCGTCGCGGGCGCGATCTTCTCAGGAATGGGAATGGTGTTCACGATCATCATTCCGCTGAGAAAGTGGTTTGGTCTGAAACACTACGTCACCATCAACCATCTCGACGCGGCGGCGAAGCTGTGTCTGTTCACTTCACTCGTCGTCGGCTGCGCCTACATGAGCGAGTGGTTCGTGGCGTGGTTCAGCGGCAATGAAGCGGAGCAGAGCTTCTTCGCCAACCGAATCTGGGGTCAATGGTGGTGGGCGTCGTCGATTCTTTACACGTGCAACATGGTGCTGCCGCTTTCGCTGTTCGTACAGAGGCTGAGACGAAGCGCGGCGTGGCTGTTCATCATCTCTTTCACGATCAACATCGGCATGTGGTTCGAGCGTTTCGTGATCGTGGTACCCTCGCTGTCGCACGAGTTCGAGCCCTGGCAGTGGACCAGCTACCGGCCAACATGGGTCGACTACTCGATTCTGATCGGCAGCTTCGGCTGGTTCACGATGTGGTTCATGCTGTTCATCAAACAGCTGCCGGTGATCGCGATCGCTGAAGTGAAGGAGATCATTCCACCGAAGTTGCGGAAGCAGCACGAGCACGGGGTCGATCCGGCGGGACGTCATTTCGAGTTCGAGCCCGATACTCCGGGAGAATACGCCTGATGCGCGGCGTACTCGGCGCGTTCCGTGAGCTCGATGCCGCCGTTGAGGCAATCGAGGCATTGAAGGAAAAACGCATCGGTGCGATTCGCGTTTTTACACCGACTCCGCGTCACGAGCTCGAGGAAGCGATCGAGGCACCGCCGAGTCCGGTGCGTCGGTTCACTCTGATCGGCGGCTTGCTTGGCTGCACCTTCGGCTATTGGATCGCGATCTGGGCGTCGGATTACTGGCCACTTGTTGTCGGTGGAAAGCCGATTGCTTCGTGGGTGCCTTACACGATTTTCGGATTCGAGGTGATGGTGTTGATCGGCGGCTTGTCGACGGTGGCCGGACTTCTGATCAACGCCCGCGTCCCGCGTCTGACGATGATGGTCGGTTACGACCCCCGCTTCAGTCACGGGGACTACGGGGTTTGGGTCGAATGCCCGCCCGAACAGGTCCGTGCTGCGGAAGAAATTCTAACGCAGGCAGGCGCGACCGAGGTGCGACGTGAGCGCTGATTCGCTGAGGCTGAATGGAGCACTGTCACGCGCGCGCGTGCTGCTGCTGGTTGCGCCGCTGCTGCTCACGGCTTGCGAGTGGTTCACCGACTTCAAGCGGCAACCGTCGCTTTGGACATGGGAACCGGTGAAAGACACGCTGACTCCGTCGCGCGGAAATCCACAGTTCTCGGTGCCGACGACCGGAACAGCAGTGGCGGGATTTCAGGTTTCACACGGAGCGTTTCCGGCGACCATCGATTCGATGGCGTCTTTACGCAATCCGACTGCGGCAAGCGACTCCTCGCTGGCAAACGGCAGAAAGTATTTCGAGATCAACTGCTCGGTGTGTCATGGCGATCGCGCAATGGGCGACGGCCCCGCGACCAGGTTCGGCATGCCGGGGATCAATCTGACCAGCGACGTCACGAAGGCGCGCACCGACGGCTACATCTTCGGCATGATTCGCAACGGTCGCGGATTGATGCCTCCGTATAACCGCATCGAGGAAATGGATCGTTGGGATGTAGTCAATTATCTGCGGGCGCTACAGGGCGTTAACGGCAAGACGGTCGAAGTGGGGCCGCTCGCCGCGCCTGGTGTGACTGGTGACAAGGTGCCTGGTGTGACCACGCTGGGTCCGACCAGGCCAGCGCCTTTCAACCCGCCGCGGACGCTCCTGCCTGGCGCAGTGCCCAATGCGACGCCGCTGACCACTACGCAGCAAGGATTGCCAGCCGCACCAACGGATACAGCGGCGCGCAGCAGGGCCGACTCCGCGAGAGCGCGCGACAGCGTACGCGCGAGATCAATCCGATGACTCACGACGCACACGCTCCGACGCGAGAAGAAGTAATCGCCGGCATCGACCGACCGACATCGCCGTTTCTGCGGACGCTGGCGATCGTGCTGGCTGTCATCGGACTGCTGGTGTTCATCATCGGACTCTTCATCCAGCCCGACCGCGTTTGGCAGGCGCTTCTCACGAACTGGCTCTTCTTCACTTCGATTTCCTCCGCCGGCGTGATGTTCGTCGCCGTGCAGAGGATCACGACGGCGCGCTGGTCGCGGCCGATCATTCGATTCCTGGAGGGTTACGTCGCGTTTCTGCCGGTGGCGTTCGTGCTGCTGCTCCTGATTCTGCTCTTCGGCCGACACCACGTTTTCTGGTGGACCAACTACACGCCGGTGATTCGCGAGAAGGCTATCTATCTCAGTCCCGGATTCTTCTATCCGCGCGTCATTCTGATCTTCCTGATCATCACGTCGCTTAGTCTCTGGTACATCTACACGTCGGTCAGGTTGGACGTCGGAATTCTGGCCGAGGGCGGCGCAAACTGGGCGCGTGGACTGCGCGAGCGGATGCGTCGCAACTTCGGTGACGAGCGGCGCGAGCTGCACTCGACCCATTCACGCCAGGGTTATATGGCCGTCGCGCTGGCGTTCGCATTCGGGTTCGGATGGATCGTTTTGTCGTGGGACATGTCGATGGCGCTCGATCCTCACTTCCAGAGCACCATGTACGGCTGGTGGTTCTTCATGGGTGCCTGGGTGGCAGCGCTGGCCAGCTGGACGCTGATCGTGATGGCCTGGCGGCGCTACCTCGCGCGCTATGATCTGATCCAGGACAAACACTTCCACGACCTCGGCAAACTCTGTTTTGCCTTTACGGCATTCTGGGGTTACATCACTTTCGGCCAGTACCTGGTGATCTGGTACGGCAACATGGCGGAAGAAACGCACTGGGCCCGTCTGCGCCTGATCGAGGGCTGGAGAGTTCCGACGCTGATAACGATCGGATTGATGTTCGTGCTGCCGTTCTTCGGCCTGTTGTCGCGGGCCGCGAAAGTCTTCCTGCCGACGCTCGTTTTCTTCACGCTTTGCACCGTCACCGGTTTGTGGATGGTGCGCTACCTCGAGGTCTATCCCTCGATCTACGGGAACCTGCACGACATCCCGCTCGGCATCTGGGAGATTGGCGTCACGCTCGGTTTGCTGGGAATCTGGGGATTCTGCTATCTGGCGTTCGCCAACGCGTTTCCGCGCATGCGCGTCTTGCTGATGACGTCGCCGTATCGGGATGAAGTGCAGGTCCCGGTCAACCCGCGGACGATGGAGCCTCTCCCCGCCCACGAGTAAGTAGTCGAGGACCGAGGCGTTCGGACTAACATAGCAGTCCGGATTGCGGATTAATTGAGGAATTCGGATCGAGGGCACGCCTTCGATTGGCCCTGTGTTCAGTCTGAGTCCTTAATCATTCCGAAGTACGAAGCGCCGTTAGTCAACAGGCCTCAGTACTTTATATTTTACTGAGACGGGGCGTTAGCTCAGCTGGGAGAGCGCCTGGTTTGCAACCAGGAGGTCGCAGGTTCGATCCCTGTACGCTCCACTGACATCAAGAACAATTATGGAAACGGCGCCTGTCGGCGCCGTTTTTGTTTTGCAGCTACACACGTATGGTCGACGCGGTGAGGGGTGTGAGTAGCGTAGGTACCCGTTCCAAGGTTGCTCTCAACTAACCTGGTACCAGGTACCGGTGCTACTCCCACCTCTCACCGCGTCAACCCGGACTGCAAGTAGCACCCGGACCGTTTTTATTCGAATATCGGAAGGTCGTCATAACTCACGATCACCGACGTATCGCCTTGCAACGGGGCGTGATCGAGAGCATTCTGCGCGCGCGTCACCAGCTCGGCGACGTTTACCTTCGACTCGGCGAGATCCGTGACGGCAGAGAAACCAGCGCGAAGCCGGACCTGACCCGCGATCGTCTTGTTCTTCGAGGCACGATCGAGCTCACGCTGCAGCCGCGCGACCAGCAGCCGCGCGCCATCGGCGTCAGTGTCAGGTGCGAGAATGGCAAGGCGCGATTCGTTGACGAGACCAACCACATCGGACTGGCGACTCTGCTCGCGGAAAACGTGCGCGACATCTGCGAAGCCGTCCTGGCTTTCTTTCCACAGCATGCTCGATCCAATTTCACGATCCTGGACCTGCGGCGCGAAGGCGACGCACGCGAAGGCTTCATGATTCCTGGCAGCACGTGCGCTGAGCTTACCTGCGAGCTGACGCAGGCCAAAAGATGTGTAGAGTCCCGTGTTCGCGTCGACGAAGTCCTGCGTCCTCGTAGAGACGAGCTCTCCGCGCGCACGCAGAAAGGTTTCGAGCTTCGTGAACACGGGATCGAGGTCGACCGGATGGCTGCAGTACTCCCAGGCGCCGGCGCTGTACGCGATCAGGCGCGAGTGCGGATTGGCAGGTGTTGACGTTGTGAGCACGACCGGTATCGAGTGGTCGTACTTTGAGCCGTCATGGATGGCACGACAGACATCGAGCGCCGCGATGTCGACGAGCGATTCGTCGAGGACGAGCAGATCGTGATTGGAAAGCCGCGCAAGCTCCAACGCTTGTGCGCCAGAACGGGTGTGGGCGACTACATACCCGCGCTGTTGGAAGACATTCTCCAAGGCCCTACTCATCCAGTCGTCGCTGCAGGCGACCAATGCAAGCGGTGGACGTTCACCGAGCAACTGCATCGAACCTCCTCTTCGGTAGCCCGACTCGCGTGGCGCATTGAGGCGCTGTAGCGTCGCGGCTTTGCGGTCACCACCTTTCGGTGGTTTTGCCGGTTTTTCGGAGGAGCGAGCCCGCCCAAACACCCCTGGGCAGGCCGCAGGTCCTATATGGTGACGATTGGAGTTCCGCCCCGGATACAGATGGAGTCGAATGAGGACGCCCGAAAAGAGGGGGTCGCCGTTCTAACTCGTTGATTGAGAAGGGGTTACTGCAGTATCGGCAGTGCCAGAACGAACGAGAAGCGAGTTCCCTCGCTTCCGCTATCGACCTGCAGTGTGCTTCCCATCGCCTCGACAAGAGTGCGCACGATGGCCAGTCCAAGACCGGCGCTCGAGAAGCGCAGTTTAACCCCCTCGGGCGGGAAGCCGTAGCATAGACGTTCGAGAACTTCGTCCGGGATTCCAGGGCCGGTGTCTTCGACCCAGAATTCGACGCGATCGTTGCCGAGCTCCGAACAACCCAGGGCGACGCTCCCCGCATCCGTATAGCGCAACGCGTTCGACGTCAGGTTCAGCAGTGATTGCTGAATACCCGCCGCATATCCAATTCGCGCGTCGTGATCCGGAAACTCCATCCCCAGAGGAATTCCTTTTTCCTCGCACATCGGCTGAACGATGTCGCTTACGGAGTGCATCATCTCGCTGACCGAGAACGGTCCCGGTTTTCCCTGAACCAGACCGTCGCCACGTGCCGCGGCAATCAGGTTAGACACGGTCGTGCTCAGACCAAATGCGGCGCCATAAATCAGACCGAGCTGCCGCTCCCTAACCGGATTTGGTGAATTGCGCTCAGCGCGACGCAACGCATCGACGAGAAGCAGAATAGATCCCAGTGGCGAGCGAATGTCGTGCGCAATGGCAACGACCGCGTCCGCGCAATCTGCGCCAGTTAGCCGCGCAATGAACTTGCCGCGATCCGTCCGCTTCCAAGCATCTTCCGCTTCATCGAGCTTGACCAGCACCTGAACCACCTCGTTGGCGTTCAGGTTGTCTTTCGCCGCCAGTTCGGAGAGAAGATTTGCGCGAAGTGTTGACACGTACTCGCGCGCGATCACCGGTGCACTGTGGTGCGCTGACTGTGTACGCGCATTTGCATCGAGCCAGTGAATAAGCTCCGCAAGTTGCTGACGTATGTCGGCTCGCGACTGCTTCGTACCGTGCGCGATGCTAGCAGCGGTGCGATCGGCAGCCGCTGCCAGAGCAGATAGAAGGGATGAGCCAACTAACGTCGGTGCAGTCAACGGTGGAATCGGCGATTCGCTAGGCGCAGCGCCGTTGGCTTTGTAAGTCGGAGATGCCGGTCTAGGGTAGTCGGAATACGCGCTCGGCGCTTGAGCTGATTGAATTGGGTCCAGCTGAGCCATTTGCGCTCCGGCATACCGTTGACCGCCGCAGGACGAACATATTGGGTAGAAATCCGGAGGGGGTCAAGAGTCGATTCGATTGATACATAAAGCGTTACTCCCGTTCGGCGGCGGAGACCGGGGCCAACAAACGGGATTTTCGCGATTTTGCCGGTGGCCTTCTGGACTTATTGACGAGCTTTCGGCAAGTCGTCGAAATCGAGAACCGGAGGTCCGTCTTTGATCTCAGATGTATGCTCGAGGGCGCTTTGCGCCCGGTTAACCAGCTCCTTCAGCTCGACGCGAGCTTCTGCAAAATCAGGAAGGGCGCAATATCCGATGCGCAGCTGCATTCCCTTTTGGGACGGTTTGAACCCTGAAGTTTGATCGAACGCTTTCTGCAGGCGCGAAACCAGATTCCGCGCCCCGACTGCGTCCGTATCGGGAGCCAGAATGGCGAGCCTCGAAGGTCCCGTCTGGGCGATAATGTCAGACTTACGGCTTTGCCGTCGAACAATTTTGACAACGTCCGCAAAACCGCCATCGGATGAAAGTGAGTGATCGTTGACGACCTCGCGGTCTCCGCGCTGCGCGGAGAAAGCGACGCAAGCGAATGGTTCATGCCGACGGAGGGCCCTGGCGCTGAGTTGTTCTGACACCTGCTCCAGGCCATAACCCGTGTAGAGGCCGCTCTCCGGGTCCGTGACGCGACGCGATTCGCTACCGCCAAGCCCGTCTCTCGATCGCAGAAAGGTCGCGAGTTTGAGGAACAAGGCCTCGCCGTCGAGAGGCTGTGTGCAGTACTCCCACGCGCCGGCGGCGTAGGCTGCAATTCGGGAGCGCTGGGTCGAGTGGGCTGAGGAGGTGATGACGATCGGAGTAGCATGATCGAAGAGCGGATCATCGCGCAGCGCGGCGCAGACGTCGACTGCTCTCAGCTCAGTAATTGATTCATCGAGGAGGACGACATCGAATCCATTTCCACGCGCGCCCTTCAGTGCGTCCTTTCCCGAACTTGCCCGTGTAGCCGAATATCCCTTTTCCTCAAAAAGACTCTGCAGCGTTCGGCACATCCATTCGTCGCTACATGCGATGAGCGCCGAGCGTGGAGTCGCCTTGCTCGTCATGAGCCGAGCGGGAGCTGCGAACTCGAAATCGCATGGATCGGTGCCGATTGATGCGTACTTGGTCGCCGACGCACAACGGTACCGGGTTCGGTCGATCGCGATTGCGCCATGTACCACTCCAGCGCCTCGGCCAGTCCCTCAGCAACGTCATGCGTTGGCGAAAAGCCTAAAAACTCGCGCGCTTTGTCGATCGACGCGCACGAATAACGAATGTCGCCCATTCGGAAATCATCGTGTTGCGCGGTCACGAGAGCCACGTCGGATTCATGCGCGGCGAGCTGGTCGCGCATGATCTCGAATAACTGATTCAGGGAAACGGACTTCCCGCAGGCAATGTTATAGGCCTGACAGGTTGCGGCGTTATCGTTTACGGTCGCGGCGAGCAGGTTTGCCTGGATGATGTTGGCGATGTAGCAGAAATCGCGAGTAGTCTCACCATCACCAAAGATCCGGCATCGCTCACGGCGCAGCAGCGAAGCTATCCACCGCGGAATCACCGCGGCGTACGCGCCTGCTGGGTCCTGACGGCGGCCGAATACGTTGAAATAACGGAGGCCGATCGTTTGGAGTCCGTAAGCCATCTGGAAAGCCGCTGCGTAAACCTCGTTCGATGCCTTGCTTGCGGCGTAGGGCGACAGAGGTCGACCAAGTTTTTCTTCAACCTGGGGGTGAGTGGGTGTGTCGCCGTACACCGCGCTGGATGACGCGTATACGAATCTCTTGACGCGGGCGTCTTTTGCCGCGACGAGCATTTTCAGAAAGCCATCGACGTTGACAGCATTAGTTCTCAACGGATCATCCATCGACCACGGCACCGACCCAAGCGCTGCGTGATGGAGAACGTAGTCAGCGCCTTCGCAAGCCAGCCGACATGTCTCCAACTCGCGAATGTCGCCCTCGATCATCCTGAATGTGGGCGCCTTATCGAACGAAGTCGCGAGTGCGTCGTCGAGATTCGCGAGGTGACCCGTCGAGAAATTGTCGACGCCAATCACGTTTTGGCCGAGAGTCAGGAGCTCCTGCAGCAGATTGGAGCCGATGAAGCCGGCAACACCGGTCACGACCCAGGTTTTGGGCGCCGAGGAAAGCTCTTCTCGAAGACGTCGATAGCGTGCGGAGATCACGAGTTGACAGTGGAAAGAGTGCCCGCTGGGCGGAGCAGGGTAACCATGCGCGGGAGCACGCTCACCCGGTCAAAACGCGCCGCATCCGCGGCTTCATCGAACGGCCGACGAGGCATCTTCCATTCCCGGAATGACGTTGGAAGCTCGCGCTGTAAAGTGGCTATTGCCAATGCGTTACACGTATGAGGTATACCCCTCTCGTGCTGCAAACCGAATCTCTGTCGAGGTATTGCCCCATTCCTGTGGTAGCAGGACTACAGGATTCCACTGTGTGTGACCGCCGCGAAGTATCCAGAGTCTTACTGACATGCGACTGGCTTGGCGCGATCGGTCATCTGT
>Ga0114129_10012975_pt1 | contig 11861 bp, 12 predicted proteins | sample RhiMetdeltSRZDD1_FD_80071 | JGI IMG/M metagenome (GOLD analysis project Ga0114129, IMG submission 80071) | Populus rhizosphere microbial communities from Tennessee, USA - Rhizosphere MetaG P. deltoides SRZDD1 (version 2) (version 2) | ecosystem: Host-associated > Plants > Roots > Rhizosphere >... | reverse complement strand
GGAGCCAGTGCGGCTCGGCGAGCCCGCGCCTCTGCGCGGCGCTGACGGCCGCTGCGCCGAGCACGCCGGCCACGATGCCGCCCACCGAGCCCCAGCCGATCTCCTCGGCGACGAGCTCGAAGGCACTGCGGCCCGAGACCGCGCCCTCGTCGGCCTCGGCGATCGCGATCGCGATGAAGAAGAGCGGCACGCACAACCCGTCGTTGAGCCCGCTCTCCACGTTGAGCCCTTGCCGGATGCGCGACGGGATCCGGGGATCGGTGACGACGGCCTGTCCCAGCGCCGCGTCCGTGCAGGCCAGCATGACCGCGAGGACGAGCGCCTCCGAGGTGCTCACGCCGGGGAGCACCGCGACGCCCGCGAGCGTGCCCGCCACGATCGTGAGCGGCAGGCCCACGCCGAGAAGGCGCACCGGCACGCCCAGCTCGCGGCGGAGTGCGGGCAGCGAGACGCGGGAGGCGTCCGAGAAGAGGACGAGCGTCAGCGTTGCCTCGGCGAGCAGCTTGACCGGCTCGCTGCCGAGCTCGAGGTCGAGGAGCCCGAGCACGGGGCCGGCGAGCAGGCCGGCCGAGGTGAAGAAGATCGCGACCGTGACCAGCGAGCGCTCGAGGCGGCCCGAGACGGCCGCGAAGACGAGCAGCAGGAAGGCGACGGTGGCGAGAGCCCAGGACTCCATGGCCCGCGGATGCTGTCGCACCGGCGAGTGGGGCGTCAATGGGAGAATGGAGGTGCCGATGGTTCCCGAGGCGCGACTGGAGCAGCGAGAGGCCGGCATTGAGGCCGTGACCGACGGGTGGTTCGTCCTCAACGTTCGCGAAGGGCCGTGGGTGACGAGCGAGGACTTCGGGGACGCGGCGGTCTTCGAGTGCGCCGAGGCTCCCTTCCCGCAGGTGGGCTTCACGCTCGGAGTGCTCCAGCCCGGAAAGCCGAGCGGGCTCTACCACCGGGAGGCCAACCAGGAGAACTTCCTCGTTCTCTCCGGCGAGTGCCTCCTGCTCATCGAGGGCGAGGAGCGCAGGCTGAAGGCCTGGGACTTCGTGCACTGCCCGCCGGGGACGGACCACATTCTCGTCGGCGCGGGTGAGGGGCCGTGCCTCGTCTTCATGACCGGCGCGCGGGAGACGTGGCCCGAGAAGGGCATCGTCTACCCGCGCTCCGAGGTCGCGCTCCGCCACGCCGCGGGCGTGGAGGAGGAGACGACGGTCCCGGCCGAGGCGTACACGTCGCGGAGACGGTGGACGCCGGGCCCGCCCAAGGACTTGAGCGATCTGCCCTTCGGCTAGGCCGCCTTCTCGTCCGCGGGCGGGATGTTCTGGTTCATGCGGAACAGGTTGCTCGGGTCGTAGCGGCGCTTGATCGCCGAGAGGCGATCCCAGGTCTCGCCCGGGTACGACGCCCTAACGGACTCCTCGCCCTCGTCGCCGACGAAGTTGACGTACATCCCGTCGTCGCTCTGGCGAAGCGCGGCCGCGAAGTCCGTCACCCAGTCCTCGTGGACGGAGGCCTCGTCGGGCGATCCGTAGATCGCCGCCACGTTGACCATGATCTCGCTCTGCCTGTGGGCGAACGCGGTCGCGTCGTCGGGCACGCGGGCCATCGCCCCGCCGAGCGCCCGGAGCTGGCAGGCCGCCATCATCGCCGTGGACGCGCGCAGACGCTCGAGGATCAGTTCCGCCTCGGCCTCCTCGATCCTGTCGACGAACATCGTCCGGGCCGCGGCCACGGGGCGGAACTCGGGATCGTCCGGTGGATAGATCTCCGGGTAGGGCATCTCGCGCACCATGTCGGCGTGCGGCGTCGCGAGCGCGCGGAACGGCGCGACCGCCTTCTCCCCGTCCTCGGGCGATCCGGCGTGGACGAGCATGGCCAGGATGACGACCTCGCCGTGAACCTCCTCGGGGAGGAACGGCATCGGCGGCGCGGTCATGACGTTGGCGATCGTGGACAGCTCCTCGGGCGCGCTGCAGGCCGCCGTCATGAACCCGGTGATCGTCTCCACCGTGGCGGGCAGGACGAGCATGCCGCCCGTGACCGTCTCCACCGGGTGCAGCCGGAACTTGAAGCGCGTGACGACGCCGAAGTTGCCCCCGCCGCCGCGGATTGCCCAGAAGAGGTCGGAGTTCCGCTGGTCGTCGACCTGGAGGAGCCTGCCGTCCGCGAGGACGATCTCGGCGGCCAGCAGGTCGTCGATCGTCAGCCCGTGCTTGCGCACGAGGTAGCCGACGCCGCCGCCGGTCGTCAGACCGCCGATCCCGACCGAGCCGGTGTCGCCGAAGCCGACGGCCAGGCCGTGCGCCGCGGTTGCGTTCGTGACCTCGGCGGCAGTCAGGCCGGCCTCGGCCCACGCGACACGTTTGGCCGGGTCGATCTCCAGGCCTTTCATCCGCCCGAGGTCGAGGAGGATGCCGCCGTCGCTCGTGCTGTGGCCGGCGCCGCTGTGGCCGCCGCTGCGGACGGAGAGCGGAAGCCCGCTCTCGCGCGCGAGTGCGACGACGTAGCCGACCTCGCGCGCGTCGGCGGGCCGGATGATGACCGCCGGCCGGCGCTCGTCGTAGAGCGGCATGAAGGCTGTGCGGGCGTCGTCGTAGCCCGGGTCGTCCGGCCCGATCACCTCGCCGGCGAGCTCGGACTGCAGCTGAGCGATCGAAATCTCGGTGCGTGCGTTCGTGGTCAAGAGATCCTCCTCTGGGGTCAGTTGGTTCTCTCGGTTAGACGCCCACAGCGGGCGAGTCTCATCGGTCTGGCCTGGGCGACCTGTCCGAAAGGGCCAGTACGGTGCGGCCCCATGCGTCTCGTCGTTGCCCGCTGCGAGGTGTCCTATACGGGTCGGCTAAGCGCCTTTCTACCAGAGTCGACGCGCCTGCTGATCCTCAAGTCGGACGGGTCGGTGCTCGTGCACGCGGACGCGGGCGGCTACAAGCCGCTCAACTGGATGACGCCGCCGACGACGATCGAGGAGGACGGCGACCCGCTCGAGCGCATCGTCGTGCGCAAGCGCGCGGGGAAGACCGAGGATCGCCTCGAAATCCGCATCCACGAGCTCCTGAGCGACGTCTCGCACGAGATGGGCGAGGCGGCCGCGCTCGAGAAGGACGGCGTCGAGCGGCAGCTCCAGGCCGAGCTTGCCGCCGTCCCGCAGACGCTGGGCGAAGGGCTACGGCTCGTACGCCGCGAGTGGGCGACCGACATCGGTCCCGTCGACCTCATGTGCCGCGACGCCGAGGATCGCTGGGTCGCCGTCGAGATCAAGCGGGTGGCGACGATCGAGTCGGTCGAGCAGCTCACCCGCTACCTCGAGCGCATCCATGTCGACCCGCTGATGTCGGAGTGCGCCGGCATCCTGGCTGCGCAGCATTTCAAGCCGCAGGCGGTCACGCTGGCCGAGTCGCGCGGCATCCGCTGCGTCGAGGTCGACCTCGAGGTCCTGCGCGGTCAGCGCGAGCCCGAGCTCACCCTCTTCGCGCCGGCCTGAGCGTCAGTAGATCGACGCAGGCAGGCGCCCTACCCGGCAGCTGTTGCGGCCGCGGCGAACAACTCGTGCTCTCGCTCCAGGCCCTTGAGGCGGTAGCGCCCGCGGGATTCGAACGCGAGCCCTGCAGCGCCCTCGGCCAGGTCGCGCGTGGTGCCGGAGACGAGCACCTCGCCCGGGCCCGCCTCCGCGAGGACCCGAGCGGCAACGTGAACCGCCAAACCCTGGACACCTTCGCCGGAGAGCGCCACCTCGCCGCTGTGGATCCCGACGCGGATCGACACCCGAATAGCCGCCAGGGCCTCGACGAGCTCCAGTCCGCTTCGGATCGCCCGTTCGGCGCCGTCGAAGACGATGAGAAAGGAATCTCCCGCGGTCTCGATCTCCCGCCCGCCGAAGCGGACCAGCACAGTTCGGACGACGTCTTCGTGCATCGCCGCAGTGCGCTTCCAGGCAGCGTCGCCCTTCGCTTGCGCGTGGACGGTGGAGTCGACGATGTCGGTGAACAGAATGGTCGCCATCACGCGTGCGTGGTTTCCCGGCTGCGGGTCGAACCCGGCGCCCCCGGCCCAGTCGACCATCACGAGCTCCTCGTCGCCCTGCACCCAGGTGACGTGGCCGGGTGGCAAGTCGAACACCTGGTTGGGCCCGATGACCAACTCCTCGCCCTCGTCGGTTCGGATGCCCATCTGCCCCTTGAGCACCACACCACGGTGGAACAGCTCGCACGAGGCGGTGCCGACCAGCGGCTGGGCGTGCTCCTCCCAGCTCCAGCCCGGCTGCAATACGTGGCGGGTGACCACCGTTCCCGCCAGGCGCACCTGGAAACTTTCACCGAGCGGGCCGGTCACCACCGCCTCGGGCTCGCCGAGGTCGCGGACCTCGACCGGGCTCACGGTGATCCTTCCCGCCGGGACTTCGTGCCCCCGCGCATCACATCGAGACCGTAGCGCTTCGGGCGCATTCCCGAACAGACCCGTCTCGATCTCCGCGACGCGGGGAACTCCTCGGGGCGTAGGTCGAGCGCGGTGAGGTGCGCCCCTCGGCCGCCTTGGGCGGGTTAGCGTGAAGCCGTCGCTCTCGGCGAGCGCCCCGCTGGCTAGACTGCCGGCGTGAGGCGCTGGGACCTCCGCTCGCTCGCGCCGTCGACGGAGAAGCAGGAATCGCGCGCCCCGGGAGCGGACGCTCCTCGCAGGCCCAGGGTCGGCCGGCAGATGCCGCGCGTGCTCTTTTCGTCACCCGAGTGCCGGGTCGTCGTCGTCGACCTGGCCAACGGCGAGGAGATCGGTGATCACCGTGTCCGCGAGCGGGCCGTCGTGGAGGTCATCACCGGCCGAGTCGTGATCGAGAGCTCCGGGGAAACCGCGGAATGCGACGCGGGAACGCTCGTGACCTTCGATCCTGGCGAGGAGCACCGGGTGCACGCCCGGGCCGACGCGCGGCTGCTGCTCGTGCTGGCACCGTGGCCCGCGGCCGGGCACTACACGGAGGAGGAGAAGGGCCACGGCCAGCGTCTACCGGCCAACGCCTTCGTCGAGCCGCTCCCCTCGTCGGACGCGCCGGCATGAAGGCGACTGCGGCGGACTCCTCTTCCTCGCGGCGCTCGCGCTGGGCGGGGTCGGCCTCTACCGGCTGCGCAACGGCAAGGGAGGCGTTGGGCTGCTCAAGGCGACGATGGTTAACCCGCTCGTCCTCATCGTCGCCGTCTGGGCGATGATCGGCAAGCCCAACTAGGGCACGCAAGGCATGCGAACCGGTCCTCCCCCGGGATGCCGTTACCCGGCGTGGCCGCCTATTCTGGCCCGGCAAGCCGCAGCCACTCGGGCCATTCCTCAACCGCCTTCTCACGATGACGGTGAGCGTCCGGTGGCTCCGCGAAGCGTTCGTCGAGCATGGCGAGGATCTCGTCGTCGCCGCCGAAGACGCTGCCGTCGTCGAGCACGAGCGTCGGGATGCTCCGTCGGCCGGTCGCCCGCTTCAGTTCCCTGCGCTCGCCTGGGTCGACGGGGACCTGGTGGGCGACGAAGTCGAGGCCGAGCTCGGTCAGTCGCTGGCGGACGCGGTGCGAGTGCGGGCACCACTCGGCCTGGTAGAGCGCGATCATCGCGAAAGAATCCTCACCCGCAGCCTATCGGCCTGCCCAGCCCCCGCAGACCCAGGGAGAACGGCTCATCCGACTCCAGGGTATTTCCGCACGCGCCTGGCAGGATTCGAACCTGCGACCCGCGGATTAGAAGTCCGCCGCTCTGTCCACTGAGCTACAGGCGCTCTCTCGGGCGCACGGTAGCACCCGGTAAACTCGTCTCTCAGGCGCGGAGGGCGTAGCTCAGTTGGTAGAGCCCCGGGTTGTGGTCCCGGTGGTCGTGGGTTCGAATCCCATCGCCCTCCCCTCACTCTCAGGCAGGCAACTTCGCCCTTGTCGCCTGCTAGGCTGTGCGGCGCAAATCAAGGTCCAGAGCGAGTTGGTTCGCGCGCCAGCGCTTTCCTTACCCGTTCGTGAGTACTTGGTGAGGGAGGTGTACATATGGCCAGCGGAACCGTGAAGTGGTTCAACGACAGCAAGGGGTACGGCTTCATCACCCCTGACGAGGGTACGAAGGATCTCTTCGTGCACTTCAGCAATATCGCGGGAGATGGATTCAAGACTCTCGCGGAAGGACAGCGCGTCGAGTACGAGGCGCGCGAGGGCGAGAAGGGCCCCGAGGCGATCAACGTCGCCGCGGCGGTCTAGCAGGAACCGCTCCGGCCGTGGTCGCCGAGGGCGGCCACGGCCGAAAGCTTCAGGAAAGGAGGGGGTATCGCTACCAAGGAAGAGAAGATCGAGATGGAGGGCGAAGTGGTCGAGGCCCTCCGCAACCGGATGTTCCGGATCAAGCTGGACAACGGCCACGAGACGCTCGGGTACACGGCGGGGAAGATGCGGCGCTACCGGATCAGGATCTTCCTCGGCGATCGGGTCAAGGTCGAGCTGTCGCCGTACGACCTCACGCGCGGCCGGATCGTCTACCGCTACCGGTAGAGCTGCCTAGCCCGGCTTGCGGGGCTGCCGTGCGGCCTGGGCGAGCCGTTTGGCGACGACCGGGCCCTGCTCACGCAGCGTCTTCGCAACCGTGGGGCCGTGCTTCTTCGCTGACGACTGCGCAGCCTTGAGGATCGCCCGCCGCTGCGCCGGCGGAATCCGATTCCACCCCTGCCGGGCTTTCATCGCGACGAGGATCATCTTCCAGGGCATCTCGTCCTCCGTTGTACCCCGCGGGGCGTGCTGTAACCGCTCAGGCGGCGGAGTAGCGCTCGGCCACCTTGGCCCAGTTGACGGTGTTCCACCACGCGTCGAGGTAGTCGGGCCGGCGGTTCTGGTACGTCAGGTAGTAGGCGTGCTCCCAGACGTCGACGCCGAGGAGCGGCGTCTTCCCATCGGAGATCGGGTTGTCCTGGTTCGCCGTCGAGACGACGGCCAGCGAGCCGCCGTCGCTGACCAGCCAGGCCCAGCCGGAGCCGAACTGGTTCACGCCGGCGTCCTTGAGCTTCGACTGGAAGTCGGCGAACGAGCCGAAGGCCTCGCCGATCGCCGCGCCGAGGTCGCCGTCGGGCTCCCCGCCGCCGTCCGGGCCCATGCTCTCCCAGAACAGCGTGTGGTTGTAGTGCCCGCCGCCGTTGTTGCGCACGGCGGTGCGCTTGTCGTCCGGGAGGCTCCCGAGGCCCTCGAGCACGTCCTCGATCGGCTTGTCAGCCCACTCGGTGCCCTCCAGCGCGGCGTTGACCTTGTCCACGTACGCCTGGTGGTGCTTGTCGTGGTGGATCTGCATCGTGAGCTCGTCGATGTGCGGCTCGAGCGCGCCGTAGTCGTAGGGGAGAGGTGGGACCGAGTACGCCATGAAATCGCTCCTTGGTCGCTTCGGGACGGAGACTACCCGCCATCGTGGGGCCGCCGTAGCGACTTGTCGCCCCGCGCCGGACCTGATATTCAGGGCCCTGGAAGAGGTGCAGCCCGGAGACTCGGCTTCTGCGGCCCAAGCCTGAGTCTCCGGGCCAGCTCTCGCGGTATGCCAGGCATCACTCGGGATCGGGTTTCCCGAGGGCGAGATCGTTGGTGACTATAACCGGATCCTCGACGAAGTCAAGGGGGATTGTCAAGTGGACCGAAGACTCGTATCCTTGACCGGACAGTGACGAGCCAGGTTCAGCTCAACACGCCCGACGCCCCGACCACGCTCGGGCAGCGTGTCCGGCAGGCTCGAGTCGCCCGCGGCCTCACGCAGTCGGAGCTCGCGGACAGCCGCTTCTCGAAGCAGTACGTGAGCCAGATCGAGCGGGACCAGCTCCGCCCGACCGAGGCCACCCTCAGGTGGATCGCCGACCGGCTCGGGGTCGACACGCAGTTCCTCGCGACCGGCGTCGACGGTCGCGAGCTCGAGCGGGTGGAGAGCGTCATCGCCCGCGGCGAGGCCGCGCTCGAGGCGCACGACTACGCGGAGGCGATCACGCTGCTCGCCGGCGTCACCGAGTCGGTCCCGGCGGAGGCCGCCCCCGCGCTCGACTTGCGCGCGCTGCTTGCGGAGTCCTGGGCGCGGATGTACATCGGAGAGATGCGGGCGGCGCTGCCGCTCCTGACCCGGGCGCGCGAGCTCGCCGAGGACCTGGTCTTCTCCGATGTCGACCGTGCCGAGGTGCTCTTCCGCCTCGGCTGCTGCCGGTACCGGCTGGCCTCGGTGTCGACCGCGCTCGCTCTCTTTACCGAGGCGCTTGAACTGGCCGAGCGGTCGGGGATCCCGTGCGACCGGCTCAGGTCGCGGATCTTCGGCTGGCGCTCGCGGTGCTACCGCCGCCAGCGCGACTGGGAGGCCGCGCGCGAGGACGTGGAGCGCGCGCTCGAGCTCGCGGAGGCCCTCGACGATCGCCGGGCCACCGCGGACGCGTACTTTCTGGGAGCGCTCGTGTCGGAGCGCAGGGGTCAATGGGTTGCCGCGCGCTCGTACGCCGAGCGCGCGAAGGTGCTGTACGAGGAGATCGACGACAGGGCCAACACGGGCAAGCTGCTCACGACGCTCGGAGGCCTGACGTTCCTCCTCGGAAAGCCCGACGAGTCCATCCCCCTCTTCAAGCAGGCGTTCGCCGTCGCGCTCGAGGTGGGAAGCGACGCCGACGCTGCGCAAGCGGTCTCCTCGCTGGCCCAGGTTCATCTGCGCACGGGCCAGCTCGAGCTCGCCGAGCAGCAGGCAGGGCACGCTCTCGAGCTTCTCGCGGACAGGGTCGACTTCATCGACGAGATCGGGAACGCCCAGCTCGTCCTAGGCCGTTCGCTCCTGGAGCAGGGACGGCTGGAGGAGGCCGAGGAGAAGTTCAGGGCCGCGGAGGAGAGCTTCGAACAGCTGTCCTCCGCAAGTCACAAGGCTGCCGCCTGGACCGCGCAGGCCGAGCTCGCCGTTCGCCGGGGCGAGAAGGAGGACGCGATCCAGCTCTATCAGCAGGCAGTCGAGGCGCTGCAGGACTTCCGCTTCTAAGCCAAGAAAGGGGGTGAGTCTGACGTGAGCCGGGCCTCGCTTCACATCTTCCTCGTCACCGTCGCATTGCTCCTCGCGAGCATCGGGAGAATTGGCTTTCCCGACGGGCCGTAGGCCTGTCGTCGCCGGGACTAAGGGTTTCCGACCGGCCCCAGGGCCGGTCGGCATATGGCGTCCGTAACCGCCCGAGTCGGTCGCGATCGTCTGGTCCGAGGGCTCCGATCTTCGGTCTCCACCATGAGCTCGAGGTGCGCGTTTGACCCCCTCGCGGCACGGGTGGTAGCGTCGGCCGGTTCGAACTGGCAGGCATTCGAAGGAGGGGGAGCTGTGCGTCGCTTGGTCTTTTTGCTGTGTGCCCTGGTCGTCGGGCTCGTCGCGCCCGCGACGGCCGGTGCGTCCAATCCGCCCGTGCAGGATCGGGACTGGTGCCGGCAGGTGCCGCCGACTGCCACGTGGTCGGTCAAGAACGTCGAAGTCCTCTGCCGCATCGACACGGTGCGACACACGTGGAACGCCGACGGAACTCTCGCGACCGACCCGACGACGCCGTCGGGATACCGCGAGACGTTGACGCAGGCGATCTCCATCAACTTCATCTCGTACGGCAAGCCCGAGCGCCAGGACGTGATGTTCGTCTCCGGTCGCTTCGGCCTGAAGTCGTTCGACATCTCGGACCCGACCAAGCCGCTGCTCCTCGACTGGCTCGGTGACGGGGTCGACGACCCGTTCGTCGCGGAGGCGAACCCGGGCAACGGGTCCCAGGCACCGCGCCGCGGCACGTTCGACGACATGTGGGAGAACGAGGACATGGACGTCGACCAGCACCGGAAGCTCGTCTTCCTCTCGCGCGACCCGCGCGCCTACGGCGGGAGCACGGGGAACCCGGCTTCCGAGTCGGGCATCTACGTGATCGACGTCAAGAACCCGTCGGAGCTCACGTTCATCAGCTTCGCCAAGACGCCCACGGGTCACACGACGACCTGCATCAACGAGTGCAAGTACCTCTGGACGGGCGGCCCCGCGGCCAACACCGACCAGCAGGCGATGGGCTGGGCTGGGCGCCCGATCTTCGTGACCGACATGCGGATGCCCAAGCAGCCGAAGGTCAACCCGAACCCGCTCGACCTGAACCGCAACGACGGCACGACCGACTACTCGCACGACGTCCAGGTCGACGCCATGGGCATCGCCTGGGTCTCCGGCCGCGGAGGCACGCGCGGGTACTGGACGGACGGCTGGCACTTCGATCCGGTCGTCGGCGCCAAGCGGATGGCCACGCCGGAGAACCCGGTCCCGTACGCGGGCGGCGGCTTCGAGGAGACGGTCTTCCCGACCCGCACCTCCTCGCGGTTCATGCACAACGCGTGGCGCCCGCTCGGCGACGACGCTCCGGACCCGAGCTACGGCGACCTCATCTACGCCACCGAGGAGGAGTTCGCAGGCGGCTCGTTCCCGAACGGCTGCGCCAACGACGGCCCCCTCTTCATCTCCAAGCTCGAGGGGAGCTACGACGGCGAGGCCTGGCGCTCGACGCCGGCCAACAAGTTCCGCCTCAAGACCGTCGCGACCTGGCACCCGTTCGGGAAGGAGGGGTCGTCCACGTCGACGGACTGCTCGGCCCACTACTTCCAGATCAAGGACCGCATCCTCTCGATGTCGTTCTACAGCCAGGGCTCGCGGTTCCTCGACATCAGCGACCCGACCAACCCGACCGAGATCGCGTACTTCCGGCCGGGCACGGGCTCGTGGGCGACCTATCCGCACAAGGGCCTGTACTACTCGGCCGATCGCAACGGCGTGTACATCCTGCGCCTCACGGTCGCCGCCGGGCAGCAGAGCAGGATGGCGGCGTCGCACACGGCGCTGGCATCGACCGCGCCGGCGGTTGCCGAGCACGATCCGGAGGAGGAGGCCAGGGCAATGCTCGAGCGCCCGCACGGCATCCACTGCAGCCTGCCTTTGGCGGAGTTCTAGAGGAGAACTAGTCGGACTTGCGCGCCCGGCTCGGGGCAACTCGGGGCGGCTCGTCCGGCTGCTTGGGATAAACGGGAGGCCAGGGTGCATCCATGAGCCCGGCCTCCCGGTCCCGCTGGTGGAGGGCGAGCAGCGGCTCGAGCGACTGCGGCTGCTCGCTCATCCCCTCCCACGGGTCGCCGTTCGCGGCGAGCCGCTCGGGCACGGTCGCGATCGTGAGCTCGTCGGGATGGATCCGGTCGATCTCGTCCCACGTGACCGGCGCCGAGACCTGGGCCCCCGGGCGGGCGCGCACCGACCACGTCCCGAAGACGGTCTTGTGCGGGGCGTTCTGGTTGTAGTCGATGAAGACACGTTCGCCCCGTTCCTCCTTCCACCACGCGGCCGTGATCAGCTCCGGGCGGCGGCGCTCGAGCTCGCGTGCAGCGGCCACGGCCGCGGAACGCACCTGGTAGGAGTCCCAGCGCGGCTCGAGCCTGACGTAGACGTGCAGGCCGCGGTTCCCCGTCGTCTTCGGGTAGCCGGCGATGCCGAGCTCGTCGAGGAGCCGCCGCAGCTCGGCGGCCGCGGCGCGGATCTCCTCGAACCCGACGCCCGGCTGCGGGTCGAGGTCGAGGCGCAGCTCGTCCGCGACCTCCTGGTGGTCGTGGAGGCTCGGCCAGACGTGGAAGCCGAGGCAGGCAAGGTTGACCGCCCAGGCCACGTGGGCCATGTCCGCGAGGACGAGGGCGCGGGAGGTCGTCCCGTTCGGCGTCGAGACGATCGTCGTCTGCAGCCATTCGGGCGCGTTCTTGGGCACCCGCTTCTGGAAGAAGGAGCTCCCCTCGGCGCCGTGCGGGAAGCGCTGCATGAGCGTCGGCCGCCCGCCCGACGCGCGCAGGAACGGCTCCTCGACGGCGAGGTAGTAGCGCACGAGG
>Ga0114129_10012974_pt1 | contig 11861 bp, 7 predicted proteins | sample RhiMetdeltSRZDD1_FD_80071 | JGI IMG/M metagenome (GOLD analysis project Ga0114129, IMG submission 80071) | Populus rhizosphere microbial communities from Tennessee, USA - Rhizosphere MetaG P. deltoides SRZDD1 (version 2) (version 2) | ecosystem: Host-associated > Plants > Roots > Rhizosphere >... | reverse complement strand
TTCCGGTCCGGCTCCGGGATCAGCCCTGGTACTGGGCGATCACCCGGGTGAAGTCCCACGCGTTCTGCGCAATGCCGCTGCACGCGTCGGCTCCGCCGCCCGTACACGGCCGGTCGCGGTTGGTCGACCAGAACGTGAAGCGGGCCAGGTGGTGCTGCTGGGCGTACGCCAGCATGGTTTGGAAGTTGGCGACCGTGACCGTCTCGCCGACATCGGTGATGCCATTCATCGACGAGATTCCAGCATGCCGGTACGCCTGGTCATCGCTGTAGCCGTAACCGTTTCGCAGGGTGTTCTTGAGCCCCTCGGTGGCCTGGACGGTCAGCGTGCCCATGTTCTGCCCGTTGCCGCCGAAGTCGAACGGCATGATGGTCCAGCCGTCGACGGTGAGGCCGGAGGCGGCGGCTCGGTTGATCATGCTGGAGTCCGGCCCGTTCTGGCCGCTCGGCAGCGTCACGTAGATGGTCACGCCGGGGTTGTTGGCCCGCACGGTCTTCAGTGCGTCGATGGTGCGCTGCTGCGAGGTCGGGTTGTTGTAGACCGTTCCCTCGATGTCGATGTCGAGCGCCTTCAGCGCGTACGCGTTGATCACCTGCTGGTACGCCGACGCCAGAGCGCTCGCGCTCGTACACGTCTGCTCCAGCCACGGTCCGCTGGCCCCGCCGAACGAGATGGCGACGTCACCGCCGGCGGCCCGGATGTTGTTGATCGTCGTCTGGTCGTTGCCGCCCGTCAGCGGCCGGAAGCCGTCCCACAGCGGCGTACAGGCGCCGTTGGAGAGCATGAACGCCATCGTGAACCACTTGACGCCGGTCGCGCTCATCACCGTGCGCGGATCGGGCGGACTGCCCCAGCCGAGGTACAGGTAGGGAGCGGCACCCTTGGCGGCCGTTCCGCCACCGCCGCCGGTTCCGGGCGCGTTCCACTTCTGGTTCGCCCCGCCGGTGCAGGTCCAGATCTGCAACGGCGTACCGTCCGCAGAGGACGGTCCGGTCGCGTCGAGGCACTTGCCCGACTGCGGGTTCACCAGATCGCGCGCGGCGGTGTAGGTCCAGCGCTGAGCGCCGGTCCCGTTGCAATCCCACAGTTGTACGCGGGTTCCGTTGGCGGTCCCGCCGGCCGCGACGTCCATGCACTTGCCGAGGGCGCGGACGGTGCCGTCGGTGTTCATCGTCCAGCTCTGCGCGGCCGTGCCGTTACACGTCCACAACTGGATCTTCGTTCCGTTGGCCGTACTCGCACCGGAGACGTCGACGCACTTGCCGCCGTACCCGGTGATGGTTCCGGTCGCCGCCGCGGCGGGCGGGGCCGTGGCGACGAGAAATGCGGCCACCATGGCCGCGGTTGACAGGACGCCCATGAGGATTCGCCGGCGCGGGCGGGGCGCCGTTTGGTTGCCCATGACAGGCTCCTTCGGGGGACGGAGTACCGGCGCACTGGTTCGCCGGCATGGGGGATTCCGCCGCCCGGGGCCGGTCGGGCAGAGCCGACCCGGGTGGGGGTCTTCGATGGGTGCCGGTCCGGCCGCACGGGCGAGGTGGCCGGGGTCGAGACAGGTACGCCCATCTACTTCGAGACTTATTTCATATCATAAAGTAGATACGGTGGTGCATGCTAGGAGTCCTTGACGGCAAAGGCTGGAGACGTACAGATGGTGGCTAAGCGGGCGACGGTACGCGACATGCGCCGGTCGAACCGGTCGGTCCTGCTCACCAAGATCTACCTCGACGGCCCGCTGAGCCGGCACGAGCTGACCCAGCTCACCTCGCTCTCCCCGGCCAGCGTCAGCACCCTGGTCGCGGAGTTCCTGGAGGAGGGGCTGGTCGAGGAGGCCGGCTCGGTCGAGTCCGACGGCGGGCGGCCGCGCGTACTGCTGCGGGTCGCGCCGAAGTTCGGGCACGTGATCGGCGTCGACGTCGGCGAGACCCGGGTGACGGTGGAGCTGTTCGACATGTCGATGGCCGCCCTCGCCAAGGCCGACTACCCGATCGAGCGCAACAAGCTGGCCGCGGAGTCGGTCGTGCGCCACATCCTCGACGGCATCTCAGCGGTGTCGGCTCAGGCCGGCGTCGCCCACGACACCATCCTCGGCGTCGGGGTCGCCTTCCCCGGTGTCGTCGACTCCGGCGAGGACGGGCTCGTCCACGCGCAGGTGATCGGCTGGGACGGCGTACCCGTGAAAGCCATGCTGCGGGCCGGGACCGATCTGCCCATCCACATCGACAACGGCGCGAAGACCCTCGGCCAGGCCGAGATGTGGTTCGGCGCCGGGCGCGGCGCCCAGGACGCCGTGATCGCCCTCGTCGGCTCGGGCGTCGGCGCCGCGGTGGTCGCGGGCGGGGCCAGCTACCGCGGCGCACGCAGCAGCGCGGGGGAGTGGGGTCACACCACTATCGTGTACGCCGGCCGCGAATGCCGGTGCGGTGCGCGCGGTTGCCTGGAGGCGTACGTGGGGGCCGAAGGCATCCTCGACCGCTACCGCGAGGCCAACCGCGGCAAGGCGGCGGCCGGGATCGACGAGGAGTCCGCCATCGGTGCCATCATCGCCGCGGCCGACAGCTCGAAGGTCGCGCACAAGGTTCTCACCGAGACCGTCGGTTATCTCGGCGCCGGTATCGCCACCCTGGTCAACCTGTTCAACCCCGAGCGGATCGTTCTCGGCGGGTGGGCCGGTACCGCATTGGGAAGCCGGTGGCTGCCCGAGATCCGGGTCGCTGCCGCCGAGCATGCGCTGAAGCGGCCGTACTCGCAGGCTTCCATCACGCTGTGCGAGCTGGGGCCCGACGCGGTCGCGCTCGGTGCCGCGACGCTGCCGGTCGCGCAGTTGCTCGCCGACGGCGGCATGCGCCCCGTTTCCCGCGCCCCACGCCGCTGACCCCCGTTTGGCGCTCCCTTTCCACGATCCCGGCCGCCCCCTCCAAGATCCCGTTTAGATCAGGGATATTGCACGGATCTTGGCCCAAGATCCGTGCAATATCCCTGATCTAAACGGGATCATGGGTGAGTTACGGGAGGGTCCACTTCTGGTTGGCGCCGCCGGTGCAGGACCAGATCTGCAACGGCGTACCGTCGGCTGAGGACGGTCCCGTGGCGTCGAGGCACTTGCCCGACTGCGGGTTCACGAGGTCCCGAGCCGCGGTGTAGGTCCAGGACTGCGCTCCGCTGCCGTTGCAGTCCCAGATCTGTACGCGAGTGCCGTTGGCGGTTCCGCCGCCCGACACATCCAGGCACTTGCCCAGGGCTCGGATCGTGCTGTCGGTGCCCACGGTCCAGGACTGAGCGCCCGTACCGTTGCACGTCCACAGTTGAACCTGCGTTCCGTTGGCGGAGTTGGCTCCGGCCACGTCGACGCACTTGCCGCCGTAGCCGGTGATCGGGCCGACGCGGCCGCCGCCGTTGCCGGGCGTACCGGACCAGGTGAACGTCGCCGACGTCTTGGTGGGTAGCGAGTACGTGAAGGACTGGTTGCCCCACACGACCCGGACCGCCTGCGTCGAACCCGTGGTGTTGTACGCGATCAGCGCCTTCGACCCGTCCGGGTTCTTCCAGGCGACGTTGGGCACCGAACTGTTCGCGCTGGAGTCGATGCGTACGGCGCCCGGCCGGACGAACTTGGTCAGGTGTCCCATCGTGTAGTACTCGACGGTGTAGTCGACCTGGCCGTGCCGGGAGTCACCATTGTGGACGGTGATGAGCCCGGTGCACGTACCGCAGCCGCCGTTGTGCGGGCCCATGTTCTGGTCGACCGCGAGGCTCCACTTGATCCAGCTGCGGTCCCAGTTGCGCGTGTAGTCGATGAGATTGAGCATGTCCTCGGTCTGCTGGTTGGCGATCCAGGTGCCGCCCGAATGCTCCGTCATGTACGCGTTCACCGACGGGTACTGGTTGTGCGCGGTGGTCTGCGTGGTGACGTTGCCACCGTAGCCGTGCCAGGCGATGCCGCCGAAGTTGGCGTCGTTGCGGATGGCGGTGTCGGCCAGCAGCGGAGCGACCCAGGTGTTGTAGGTGTCCCAGTTCCAGTCGCCGACGAGCACCTTGGTGTCGAGCCCGGCGTTGTGCAGGGCCGGATAGAGCCCGTTCTTGAGGAAGAACTGAAGGCCCGAGGTGTTCCACTGCATCGACGGGTATCCGGCGCAGCATGTCGGCTCGTTCTGCGGCGTCACGTAGTCGACGTGGATGCCCTGTGCGGCGTACCCCTGAATGTATTTGGCGAAGTACTGCCCGTACATGGCGTAGTACTCGGCCCGGAGCCACCCCTGGAGGTAACTGTTGTTGTCCTTCATCCACGGCGGGCCGGTCCACGGCGAGGCCATGACCTTCAGCTGAGGGTTCAGCGCCTTGGCCTGTTTGGTCAGGGCGATGACGTCGACGTCGCGGCTGAGCGAGAAGTCGTTGATGTCGCAGCACGTGTCGTCGTACGTGTAGCTGAAGCGCGCAAGGTCGGACGCGCCCATGGGATTGCGGGTGAAGCTGAGGCCGATGCCGGCGGTCGGGCTGAACAGCTTCGTCATGACGTCGTTGCGGGTGGCTGCGGACAGGGCACCGCTGCCGTTGATGAGCCATGCGGCGGTGTCGGTGAAGGACGCACCGGCGCCCTCGAACTGCTGGAAGGTCGTGCCCTCGTTGACGGTGATGGTCTGGTTGCCGGCCGCGCTCGATGCGGCGAAGGCGACCGGGGCCTGTTGCTGTAGTCCACGCGAGACGGACCGGCCGGCGGAGTCGGTGGTCGTGGTCAGCCAGATGTTGACGGTTTCGCCCGCCGCATGGGCGGGCGCCGGAGCCACGGCCACCATCAGCAGCACGGCCGCGGCCAGGGCGAGACGGGAGCGAGGTGCAGGCATGCGGATGTGCCTTTCTCGGGAGGGTGGGCGGTGGCGGCCGCCACCCGCGCGTCGTCCACAGGGGAGCGACGTGCCGATGCACCTCGCAGGAAACCCGCAGCTACGGGCCCGCCACCGAACCACCGTCGTCGAACCCTGCCCGGTTCGCATCGACGGCGGCGAGTTGTTGGCGGAACTGTAAACACTCTATATCGAAGAAGTCAACGCTTGACAGGGCGATTGATCGGAACTTAAATCGCATCACGAAATAAGCCATGACGCTCTCTCGCGCCCCGGAGGGTACGTTGAAACGCAACCTTTACAGGTTCGGCTTGGCCGCTGCGGCGGTCGCCCTGGCGGCCGCGGTCGCGGCCTGTGGCGGCACCGGCGGCGGCTCGCCGGCCGCCGGCGGGAAGACCAAGCTGGTCGTCGCCACCTTTGGCGAGTTCGGCTACAAGGAGCTTTACGCCGAATACATGAAGCTGAACCCGAACGTGGAGATCACGGAGCGGGTCACCAAGGCCGAGGACCACCACAAGAACCTCGCCGCCCACCTCGCGACCGGGCAGGGCGCGGCCGACATCGAGGCCGTCGAGGAGGGCTGGATCGGCCAGTTCAAGGCCACCCCGGACAAGTTCAACAACCTGGTCGACCTCGGCGCCGGCGACGTCAAGGCGCAGTGGCCGGACTGGAAGTGGCAGACCTCGGTGGCCAAGAACGGCGCCCAGATCGGCCTCGGCACCGACGTCGGCGGCCTGGCCATGTGTTACCGCACCGACCTGTTCGCCAAGGCCGGCCTGCCGGCCAACCGCGACGAGGTCTCGGCGCTGTGGAAGGACTGGGACGGCTACATCGCCACCGGCAAGCGGTTCGCCGCGGCCAAGGTGCCCGGTGCGTCCTTCTTCGACGGCCCGGCCGTCATCTACCGCGCCATCCTGGGCCAGGCCGACCAGGGCCTCTACGACACCAGCGATAACGTGATCATGGAAACCAACCCGGCCGTGCGCGGCGCCTTCGACAAGACCATCGAGGCGCTGAACGCGGGCCTCTCCGCGAAGATCGCGGCGTGGTCGGCCGACTGGAACGCCGGCTTCGCCAAGGGCCGCTTCGCCACCATCGCGTGCCCGTCGTGGATGATGGCGTACATCCAGGAGCAGGCCAAGGACGCCGCGGGCAAGTGGGACATCGCGAAGATCCCCGGCGGCGGCGGCAACTGGGGCGGCTCGTTCCTGACCGTGCCGAAGCAGTCCAAGAACGCCAAGGCCGCCTTCGAGCTGGCCAAGTGGCTCACCGCGCCGGAGCAGCAGGCCAAGGTCTTCCGCACGGCCGGCAACTTCCCGTCTACGATCACCCTCTACCAGGACCCGGTGATCACCGACTTCGTGAACCCGTTCTTCAGCAACGCCCCGGTCGGCAAGATCTTCGCCGAGTCGGTCACCACCATGAAGGCCCAGTACCTCGGCCCGAAGGCCGGTGACATCAACACCGCGATCATCAACGGCCTCACCCGGGTCGAGCAGGGCAAGCAGACGCCCGACGCGGCCTGGGCCCAGTCGATGACCGAGGCCAAGAAGGTCCTCTAACTCCATAGCGTCCGGCGTACCCCCACCCGCAGCTTCTTCAGACCCCTCTCAGGTCGTAGCGCGGACAGCCCGGGGGTACGCCGGGCTTTCGCGCATACCGCCCCCGGACCCCTGGAGCCTTGAAGTGAAGACCTGGCTGCATCGAGCCGACGTCAAGGCGTCGCCGTACCTCTACGTATCACCGTTCTTCCTGCTCTTCGGCGCCCTCGGCGCGTTCCCGCTGCTGTTCACGGCGTGGGTTTCGCTGCACGACTGGAGCCTGCTCGCCGACGACCACCCGTTCATCGGCCTGCAGAACTACCGGGAGCTGCTGAAGGACTCGTTCTTCTGGAACGCTCTGGGCAACACCGCCTCGATGTGGGTGCTGTCGACCGTGCCCCAGCTGATCTTCGCGTTGATCCTGGCGCACATCCTCAACAACCGGCTGCGCGGGCAGACCATGTGGCGTACCGGGCTGCTGCTGCCGAACATCACCAGCGTCGTGGCCGTGGCGATCATCTTCGGCCAGCTGTTCGGCCGCGACTTCGGGATCATCAACTACCTGCTCGGCGTGCTGGACCTCGGCCAGATCGACTGGCAGGCCGGCACGGCCTCGTCGCACTTCGCCATCTCGGTCATGGTGATCTGGCGCTGGACCGGCTACAACGCGCTGATCTATCTGGCCGCCATGCAGGCGGTGCCGGACTCGCTGCACGAGGCCGCCATCATCGACGGCGCGTCGTCGGCGCAGCGGCTGTGGCGCATCACGATCCCGTCGATCCGCCCGACCATCATCTTCACCGTCATCGTCTCGACCATCGGCGGCATGCAGCTGTTCGCCGAGCCGCTGCTGTTCGGCGGTGGCGGCCTGACCGGCGGATCGGACCGGCAGTTCCAGACTCTCTCGCTCTACCTGTTCGAGGTGGGCTTCGGCCGCTTCGACTTCGGCTACGCCTCGGCGACGGCCTGGCTCATGTTCGTCGTCATCGTCGTGGCGGCGGCCTTCAACTTCGTGCTCATCCGCCGGATCCGGAGGTCCTGAGATGACGACCACGAGCACTCAGCGCTCCACCGGCCTGCCCCGGCCGACCGTACCGGTGGGCGGCGGCCCGCGCCGGCGCAAGCACCAGGTACGCCCGCTGCGCGTACGCCGGGTGAACAAGACCACCTACATCATCCTGTCGGCGTTCCTGTTCTTCTCCGGATTCCCGCTCTACTACAGCGTTGTGGTGGCCTCGCATGACAACGGCGTACTCGGCCAGGTGCCGCCGCCGTTGCTGCCGGGCGACCAGCTGTTCACGAACATCCAGCGGGTGTTCGACACCGTCGCGTTCGGCAAGGCGATGTGGAACTCGCTGCTGGTGTCGGCGGTCATCACGTTCAGCGTGGTGCTGTTCTCCTCGCTGGCCGGCTTCGCCTTCGCCAAGCTGAACTTCCGCGGGCGGCCGGGCCTCTACGTCGCGGTCATCGCCACGATGATGGTCCCCAGCCAGCTCGGTATCATCCCGCTGTACATGCTGATGGCCAAGCTCCAGCTCATCGACACCCTGTACGCCGTCATAGCGCCCAGCCTGGTCAGCGCCTTCGGCGTCTTCTTCATGACCCAGTACCTGTCGGCGGCGGTGCCGACCGAGCTGCTGGAAGCCGGCCGCGTCGACGGGTGCAGCACGCTGAGCCTGTTCTGGCATGTGGTCCTGCCGATCGCCCGGCCCGCCGCGGCGGTGCTCGGCATGCTGACCTTCATGCAGGCGTGGAACGACTTCTTCTGGCCGCTGGTCGTGCTCACGCCGGAGAACCCGACCGTCCAGGTGTCGCTGTCCACCATCGCCAGCGGCTACATCACCGACTTCTCGCTGACCCTGACCGGTACCGCCCTGGCCACCCTGCCGCTGATCATCGTGTTCGCGTTCTTGGGCAAGCAGATCATCCACGGCATTATGCAAGGAGCGATCAAGGGATGACCTCTCTCGCGTCCTTACCCGAAGCCGCTGCCGCGCTGCGGTTCCCGGCCGGGTTCCGCTGGGGCGTCGCCACCGCGGCGTACCAGATCGAAGGGGCGGTGGCCGAAGACGGCCGAGCACCGTCCATATGGGATACCTACGCCCACACGCCGGGGCTGGTGGACAACGGCCACACCGGCGACATCGCGTGCGACCACTACCACCGGTACGCCGACGACGTGGCCATCATGCGCTCGCTGGGCGTCGGCACCTATCGGTTCTCGATCGCGTGGCCGCGCGTACGCCCGGACGGGTCGGGCCCGGTCAACCCCCGAGGTCTGGACTTCTACGACCGCCTCGTCGACCAGTTGCTGGCGGCCGGGATCGCCCCGATGGCCACGCTCTACCACTGGGATCTGCCGCAGAACCTGGAGGATCGCGGCGGCTGGACGGCTCGCGAGACGGCGTACCACTTCGCGGACTATGCGGCCGCTGTGTTCAAGCGGCTCGGGGATCGCGTACCGACGTGGACGACGCTGAACGAGCCGTGGTGCTCGGCGTTCCTCGGGTACTGCGCCGGAGCGCACGCCCCGGGCCGCAAGGAGCCGGCCGCGTCGTTCCGAGCCGCTCACCATCTCCTGCTCGCCCATGGCCTGTCGGCTCGGGCGCTGCGATCGGCCGGCGCCCGCGAGGTCTCGCTGACGGTCAACCTGACCACGGTCGTGCCGCGGGACCCGGCCGATCGCGGCGACCGGGAAGCGGCGTGGCTCGTCGACGGCCTGCACAACCGGCTCTTCCTGGATCCGGTGCTGCTCGGCCGCTACCCGGCCGACATACTGGCCCACGCCGACCGGTTCGGCGGCCTGGACTACATCCGGCCCGGCGACGCCGGCATCGTCAACGTGCCGCTGGACTTCCTCGGCGTCAACTACTACATGCCGACGTTCGTGGCGGCTCAGGTCGGCGTCGAATCCTCCGACCGCTTCCCCGGCACCGAAGGCGTGCTGTTCCTCGAACCCGATCTGCCCCGGACCGGCATGGACTGGCCCATCGACGCCGGTTCGTTCCACGACATGCTGGTCCGGCTGGGCGCCGACTATCCGGGCGTACCGCTGATGGTCACGGAGAACGGCGCCTCGTTCCCGGACGTGGTGGTGGGCGGCTCGGTGGACGACGCGCAGCGGCTCGGGTTCATCGCCGACCACCTGCGCGCGGTTCATCAAGCCATCGCGGCCGGCGTGGACCTGCGGGGCTACCTCGCCTGGTCGCTGCTGGACAACTTCGAGTGGGCGTACGGCTACGACAAGCGGTTCGGCCTCGTGCACGTCGACTACGCCACGCAGGAGCGGCGGCTGAAGGCCAGCGCGCACTGGTACCGGGAGGTCATCGCGGCCAACGCCGTACCGGCGTCATAACAGCTTCGCCAGCTCGACCCGGGATCGGATGCCGAGGCGGGTGAAGATGTTGCGCATGTGGTGGTCGACGGTGCGCGTACTCAGATAGAGGCGGGCGGCGACTTCCCGGTTGGTGGCCCCGTCGACCACCAGCCGAGCAATTTGCAGTTGCTGTGCAGTTAGAACCCGAGCAGCGGGCGCTGGCGAGGCATCCACGGTCTCGCCGGCCCCGCGCAATTCCGCCCGCGCCTGGTTCGCCCAGGACGCCACGCCCAGCTGCTCGAAGGTCTCCAGCGCGGAATGCAGATGGTCTCGCGCATCCTTCGGCCGGCGCGTACGCCGCAACTCCTGCCCGTACAACAACTCCGTACGCGCACGCTCGAAGTCGGCCTCGGCGGACAGGTGCAGCGCCAGAGACCGCTCGAACCACTCGTCGGCCGCCGTACCCCGCGGAGCCAGCAATGCGTGGCAGCGCGCCGAAAGCGCATGGTGCACCGGGTTGCCGGACATCGCCGACCACGCGTCGAAGGCGGCCAGCGCCGTCTCCGCCCGTTGCCGGTCCTCCGCCCGAGCCGCCTCCACCAGCCACGGCGTCGACAGGATCTCGATGACGACGTGACCGCGCCGCTTGTCCACAGTGGTCAACGACGTGAGGCGGGACACCGCGGCACACGACCGGCCGCGCTGGATGTCGATCGCGGCCAGCGCCCACTGCGCCAGCGCCCGGGGGCGGCTCCACCGGCCGGTGCCCGGCGGCACCGCCAGCTCCCGCAGATGCCGGAAGCAAGTCTCGGCGTCGCCTTGAATCGCCGCCAGCACCGCCAGAAAACCAAGATGGTCGCGGGCATACGTATCCTGTCCGGCGGCATGGGCGGCCTCCAGCCCCGCTTGCGCCGACTGCACTGCGGCACCGTAGCGGCCGAGCCCGAACTCCGCGAACGTCAGCATCAGGTGCGCCAGCGGGGGCGTACAGACGTCGCCCTCGTCGCGCGCCAGCTGCACGGCCTGCGCCGCGGCCGTACGCGCACCGGCGATGTCGGCCAGCAACAGAGCCGACGAACTCGCCGCAGTCAGCGTCGGCGCCGTAGCCAGCGTCAAGCCCAGGCGTACCACCCGGCGCAGGGGTTCGATCGCCGCGGCGAAGTGGCCCAGGAACACTGCCGCGAATCCGTCCACATGCGACAACATGAGGTCGATGCGGGCCGGTTCACGCCGCCGCCGCAGCTGGCGGGCGCGCTGCGAGATCTCGGCGTACCGGTCGTTCTCGCCGGAGAAGCAGATGGCTTCGCCCGCTCGCAACAACGCCAGCACCGCCAGATCCCGATGCGGTTCGGCGAGCCGATCGGACGTCGCTAGCAGGGCGTCCAATGTGGCCGATGTTGCTCCCGACCGCAGCTCGATCTCGTCCACCAGCAGATCCCGCTGATCCGCCGCCTCCGCATCGGCCTGCCTTAGCCGATTGTCATGGAGCAACGCCGTCGCCCGGCGTGGATCCCCGGCCAGCCAAGCGTTGCGCGCCGCTGCGACCAGCCGCAGCGCGGCCACCTCCGGATCCTCGGTCAGGCGTACCGACTGTTCTAATGCGACCGCTGCCTCGGCGTACCCCCGCTGGGTGGCGACCTGGGCCAGCTGGTCAGCGAGAGCGGCGTCCGGACCGGCCGTGGTCGCAGCGTGGTGTACCGCGCGCCGCAACGGATCCGTGAGCGTGCGAGCTAGAAGAGCGTGCGCGGCAAGGCGTTGCGCGAGCGGCGTGCCGTCGTAGACGAGCGCACGCACGAGCGGCTGCGGGAACGTGACCGCCTCGCCCACCCGCACCAGCCCGGCCCGCTCGGCCGGTACCAGCTCCTCAACGTCCACACCGGACACTCGCGCCGCGCGCATCAGCTCGGGTCCGCGCATCGCCTCGTCCGCCGCGGCCAGCAGCAGCAGCCACCGGCCCGCCGGGCTCAAGCTTTCCACCTGTTTCTGGTACGCCCACCGCAGCGGACTGTCGACGTCAAGCCGGTCGGGCGGAGCATCGACACCGCGCCGCTGAGCATCGGTCAGCGCATCGCGCAACTCCACCAGCGCCTGCGGATTGCCTTTCGCGATCTTCAGCAGCATCGCGACCGCGTCGGCTTCGATCCCGCCGCCCAGCACCCGGCG
>Ga0114129_10012973_pt1 | contig 11862 bp, 10 predicted proteins | sample RhiMetdeltSRZDD1_FD_80071 | JGI IMG/M metagenome (GOLD analysis project Ga0114129, IMG submission 80071) | Populus rhizosphere microbial communities from Tennessee, USA - Rhizosphere MetaG P. deltoides SRZDD1 (version 2) (version 2) | ecosystem: Host-associated > Plants > Roots > Rhizosphere >... | reverse complement strand
GCGATCGGGTCGAACCGGTCCCAACTGGTCAACAGGATGAGCCCGCCGGCGACGGCCGTCCCTATGAAGGCCGCCAGGTCGTTGAGGACGTGGACGAACGCACCGCGAACGTTGATGCTCTCCCGGCTCGCACGCGAGAGCAGCAAGGTCGCGAAGATGTTGACCATGATCCCGACGAGCGCGACGACGAGCATGATTCCGCCCTTGACCTCGGGCGGGTCGATCAACCGGCGGATCGCGCCGTACACGATCCAGACGCCGAGCACGAGCAGCGTCAACCCGTTTATCTGTGCGGCGAGGACCTCCACGCGTTTGTAGCCGAACGTCCACCGGCCGCGTGCCGGGCGGGCAGCCATCGACGCGGCAAAGATGGCGAGACCGAGCGCCGCGGCGTCGGTGAGCATGTGTCCGGCGTCCGCGAGGAGGGCGAGCGAAGATGCGACCAGACCGAAGACGACCTCCCCGGCCATGAACAGCACGATGAGGATCAGTGCGCCGGTTAGTGCGCGTCGGTCGCCGTTTCCAGGCGCCGAATGGGAATGCGAATGCTTTTGAACCACTTACTAAGAAGGAGCGTACTCGTCTAAAACAAAGACCCCCAGAGCTAGACTGATTTCAAGTGGCCACTGCTGAAGAGACAATGACCCCCCGCATCAGCTCGGGTGAGCATTCGCGTGCTCTCGCCAAGCAGTGGCGCGGTCTGAGTCGGGCGGCGACTCTTGTCGCCGCACTGACGAGCCCGGCGCTCTTCGTCTACCTCTACTACCAGCAGCACGTCGCACTCGTGTGGGCACTGCTCGGAACGATTGCGGCGGTCGCCGCGTTCCGCGGCCTCGTCGACCTGCTCATGCGCAGGGCCATCCCCTGGCCGCGGCTCTTCGGCACCGAGGAGGCGCAGCTTCAGGAAGAGGATGTCATGGCGCGGCGGCGCGTCTGGTTCTGGCGCTTCTGGTTCAAGTGGCTCGTCCGCATCGCCATCTTCATCACGTTCTGCTGGATCATCCGCATGGGGATGCACGGCGGCTTCGTCGGCTGGTGGGACACCGCAACCGTTGTCTGGGATTCGATCTGGGGCTGGCTGAGCAACCCGCAGAACACCCAGTACCTGTTCATCATCATCCCGCTTTTCCTGATCAACTTCCTGATCCTCTTTGGCCCGATGATGGCGATGGGGATCAGCCAGATGCAGGCCTTCGAGCCCGGCGACGCCGAGTGGGGCGTCAAGCTCGACGACGTCCGCGGCCAGGCCGAGGCCAAGGACGACGTACGGCGCGTGGTCAACCTCTGGCAGTCGGGCGAGGCGTTCGAGGAGGCGGGCGGCAAGCGCGAGCGAGGCCTCCTCTTCCTGGGCGCCCCTGGTACGGGAAAGACGATGCTGTCGAAAGCGATCGCGACAGGGTTCAACTGCCCGTTCCTGTCGATGCCGGGCTCGGGCTTCGCCCAGACCTTCATCGGCATGGACGTCGTCATCGTCCGCTACCTGGCCTGGAAGGCGAAGCGGCTCGCGCGCAAGTGGGGCGGCCAGTGCATCGTGTTCATCGACGAGATCGACGCCGTCGGACGGCGCCGCCAGGCGCTTGCCGGCGGGGAGGCCGGTGCCATGGTTCCGCGCGCCGGTATGGACAGCTTCGAGGAACACTGCTTCTACGGTACGAACGGCTCGCTGACGCCGAGTGGCGACCTCGTGCTGGAGACGCGGGCGTGGCGGGAGCGGCTATTCGAGCAGCGCGCCGAGCGACCCCGGCCCAACGCATTCCTGGCCAAGGTGGGTGCGATCGTCAATCAGGTCGGCGGCATCGGGATGATGGGCGGGACGGGCACGGGCGCCCTCAACCAGCTGCTCGTCGTGATGGACGGCATTGACAATCCGCCCTTCATGAAGCGCTTTTGGACCAACCGCATCAACACGCTCCTCGACGCGGTCTACGTCGTCCCGCGGCGGATGGGCTCGACGTCGCTGCGACTCCCCGCCCCGAAGCCGCGCGGAGACCAGATCTACTTCATCGGCGCGACCAACGTGCCGCTCGAGGTCCTCGACCCGGCGCTCGTACGCCCGGGCCGGATGGGACGGCACGTCTGGTTCCGCACGCCGACCCAGAAGGACCGGCTCGACGTCTTCGACCTCTACATCACAAAGGTCGCGCATGACGAGGAGCTGGACACTCCGGTGCGGCGAGACGAGCTGGCGCGGATCGCGAACGGCTATTCCCCCGCGATGATCCAGCAGGTCTGCTCGATGGCGCTAACCTTCGCCCACCACGAGGGTCGTCCGCACTTCAACTGGGACGACATCGTCGAAGCAATGACGACGGTCGAGTCGGGCACGGCGATCAACATCGACTACGTGCCGGAAGAGACGCGCGCAGTCGCGATTCACGAGGCTGGACACGCCATCGCGAGCCACGTGTACATGAAGGGAGCGGAGTCGACGCGCATCTCGATCCGGAGGCGCGGCGGTGCCCTCGGGCATCACCAGGCGCTCGAGAAGGAGGAGCGCTTCACTTCGTGGCGGAGTGAGGAGATGTCGCGCTTGATCTGGACGCTGGGAGCAATGGCGGCCGAACACGTCTTCTACGGGGAGAACGCCACAGGTGTCGGCGGTGACCTCGCGAGCGCGACGATGCGCTCGGCGTGGATGGTCGGGTCGTGCGGAATGGCGCCGCCAAGGCCCGACCTGGCCGGGAGCTTCAGGAGCAAGGAAAGGGAGAAGGAAGCCCGCCAGGAAGTCCGGAGTCAGTTCCGCGAGATCGGCACTCAGCTCATGATGCGATCGGGCGCAGGCGCGATGCACGACGACCAGACGCGCGCCGTCTTCGGAGATCCCGACAAGCGGCGTCTCGCGACGGAGTTCCTCGGCCAGACGTATCTGGCCGCGTACCATCTGCTCTCACACAACAAGGAGAAGGTCGAAGCGTTCGCGAACGTCGTCATCGAGCGCAAGGAGCTCTATGGAAATGAGCTCCTGCAGATGCTCGATGAGGCCAAGTTCGAGGTTCCGAAGGTCGACCTGACGAAGGAGGAGTCATGGCCGACGATCGCGTAGCGCCGCGCGGGCCTGAGGCGCCGCTGATGATCACCGCGCCCGCGTCGCCGGACCGACCCCTGGAGCCGCACGGTGTGCGTTTCCGCCTCGCCTACGCGCTGCTCGCAATCGTGCTCGGAGCCGCCGTCGGCGCCTTCATCGTCCTCCTTGGACGGGACGGCGGGGGCAGTACCGCCTGGTCGCAGTGGAAGCCCGAGGGCTCCAACTTCGAGAAGACGAGGGATATCGCCAGCGTCGTCGGCGCGCAGTACCGCCTGCCGAGCGGCCAGCAGATGGTCGCGGTCATTCCGCGCGTCCCGCCGGCGGTCGAGCCCTCGACGCAGGAGACGCCGATCAGTCAGATCGCACTCGCGCAGAGCGCGGCTCCGGAGGACATCAAGGTGCTCCCGACCGACAACAGCGTCGAGTACGTGCTCTGTGGAGTTGGATCGAGGGCCGGAAGGTGCGCGATCGGCGAGGGCGCCGCGTCCGTGCCGCGAGCGCGCCTGCTGCACCGTGAGTCGCTCGAGCTGGCGCTGTACACCTTCAAGTACGTCGATGGCGTCGACTCGGTGGTCGCGCTGCAACCGCCGAAAGAAGGGTCGAATCCGACCTTCGCGCTCTTCTTCCAGAAGAGCGACCTCCAGGACGAGCTCGACCATCCGCTGAAGCAGACGCTTACGGGTAGCAGCCCGTTCTCGACGGGTGACTTCCCTGTCGCTCAGCAGGCCCGCGTCGCCGAGATCGTCACGCCGTACCTGTTCCGCTTCAGCTACCAGCAGGCCCCGGATCTCTCGGCCGTGCTGGTGCTGCAGCCGCTTGCCGCATAGCGAGCTCGAGCGAGCCAAGGCGCGGCTCGACCGGCTGCGGCTCTACCCGCGGCCGGTCTCGATCCGCGCCGTGCAGGTACTGACGGTTCCCTGGCTCTTCCGGCTGCCAAGCATGCGCCGGTACGACGGGTACGCGTTGCCCTGGACGATCCTCCTTCGCGACAGGCCGGGGTGGGCAACCGCGTCCGACGACCTGATCTGCCACGAGCTCTGCCACGTCTGGCAGATGCAGCACCACCCGTTGCGCGTGTTCTGGGCGTGGCTGACGGAGCCGTACGACCAGAACCCCTTCGAGGTCGAAGCGCGGCGCGCGGTCGAACACACGAGAATGCCCTCGTGATTGCCGTCCCTCCGCCGACGCCGCCGGTCGTCCTCGCTCCCGGGCCGCGCCAGGCTTCATTCGGGGCGATCTCGGGGCGTGTCGGGCGGCGCGCCGTCCGTGTCGTCGTGCGCGTGGATGGCCGCGTGCGCGGGACGCGGAAGCCTCGCGGCCGCCACTTTTCCTTCCACGTCCGGCTACCGGCCCGTGATGTCTCGATTCGCGTGACGGCTGTGGACGCTCGAGGGCGGGGCGCGTCCACGACGATCCGGCCCGTGCTCGGGCTGCCTGCGGCCGCGGCGCCGCGGTACGTCCGCAGCACCCGAGACGGCAAGTTGATGCACCTCATCGGCCGGCTCGTCCGCGCGTATCCAGGAACGTCGGCGGTCTACGTCGAGGATCTGCGCAGTGGGCATGGCGCAGCTTTCAACGCGCGCGCGCGGTTCTCCGCCGGCTCCACGCTGAAGCTCGCGATCGCGGTCGGCGTCCTGCGCCTGCTGCAGGGGCCGCCGCGGCCGGGGAGCAGCGTTGCGCAGCTGATGGACGAGATGATCCTGTACTCGGACAATGCGGCCGCGAACCAGCTCGCCGACATGTGCGGTGGCGGCTACGCCCTGGACGAGATGCTGCGCGCGCTCTCGCTGTACCACACCGAGCTGGACGGGAGCTACATCGTCGGACCCCGCTGGAAGAAGGTGCCGCCGATCCCGATCGGGATCACGAGTCAACCCTCCCTCGAGCCGGGTAAGTACACGAGCGCCTTCGACCTTGCGCGGCTGATCCGAGACGTGGAGCTCGCGGCGGCGGGAAAGGGGATGCTGGCGAAGCGGTTCCCCTCGTTCACCACGGGGGCAGCCCGATACCTCCTCTATCTGCTCGCCCACGTCCAGGATCCCGGCAAGCTCTCCCGCTACCTGCCGAAGAGCGCGCGCCTCGCGCACAAGGCTGGTTGGCACACGACCATCCGCCACGACAACGGTCTGATCTTCTGGAGCGGCGGCTCGTTCGTCGCCACCGTCATGACGTACCGGCCGAGCGGCGTGGGCACCGACTCGGATGTCCTCGCGGGACGCGTCGCCTGGCTCGCGCTGCGCCGGTTCGCGCGCCTCACCCGCCACGGCTAGAGGTCGAGCCCGGCCGCCGTCTTCTCTAGGCAGTTCGAGCGAAACGTGCTACACACGAAATAGTGTCGAGCGACGACGCCGCAGTCTCAGCCGCAGCAATCAGCGGCTGGAATCGGGCCCTTCGCGGCATGAGCGAGCCCGACCAGGCGCTCAACCACCTGCGGACGCTGACGATAGGAGGGCGGCCGTACTGCTCCGTCGCGCGCCCGCACCTGATGACGCACGTCAGGTACGAAGCGGAGCGCCTTGCCGTCACCCTCGTGGCTTCGGCGCTCAGCAAGGTCTCGGCCGCGATCGCGCGCGACCATTCGCTGCTCGACCGGCTCGACGCAACAGCTGCCGAGCGCGACCTCCTGACCATTGATCCCGGCTTCACCGATCTGGACGTCACCGACCGCTACGACGGATTCGTGGGAAAGCGGCTCGGATTTGTCGAGTTGCAGGGAGCCGCGCCGGGCGGTATCGGGATGGTCGACGTCGCGAGCCGAGGGTTCATGGAGACGGTCGCGTTCCGGGAGCTTGGCGCCGAGTTCGAGCTCGAGCCCTTCTTCGTCATCGATCGCCTCCGCGAAGCCCTGCTCGAGGCCTGGCGCGACTGGGGCGGCGCCGGGGACCCGACGATCGCGATCGTGGACTGGGACGACGCACTGCTGATGCAGGAGTTCGAGGAGATCCGCGACTCACTGGTCGAGCACGGGCTCAAGGCGTTGATCGTCGACCCACGCAAGCTCCGGTTCGAGAGTGGCAGGCTGCGCGCAGGCGACGAGGCCATCGACCTGGTCTACCGGCGGCTGTTGATGCGGGACACGTTGGCGCGGCCCGAGGACACCATGGCGCTCGTCGACGCCGCTCGCGCCGGAGCCGTGTGTGTCGTGAACCCGTTCGCCAACGACGTCATGGATCACAAGAACGTATTCGGGCTTCTTACCGACCCAGGCCTCGACCTCGGTCTGACGAGTGTGGAACGAAACGCCGTCCGCAACCACGTTCCCTGGACGCGCCACCTGACGGAGGACGGAGCCACCGAGACCGACACGAGCGTCGCAGCGGAGTACGTGATCCAGCACCGCGAATCGCTCGTGATCAAGCCGGTGTTCGATTACGCGGGGCACGGCGTCCATCTCGGCTGGGAGTACGACGACGACGAGTGGGCGCTGGTCGTCCAGCAGGCGCTCGCTAACGAGTACGTCGTCCAGAAGCGGATCTGGGCACATCAGGAACACTTCCCTCGAAACGAGCCGGGATTTCCGCTCGAACGCTTCTACGTCGACACCGATCCATACGTCTTCCGACGGCGCATGGGAGGCGTCCTCGTGCGGCTGAGCCGCGACGGGATCACGAATGTCTCCGCCGGTGGAAGCCTCGTCCCGACCTTCCTGGTGAGCCCGAAATGACGAACACCGAAGTCGTGCGCAGGCTGCTCGATGCCCTCGACACGGGCGACTTCGAAACGGCGCGCCAACTGATAGACCCGGACTTCTCGACGACGCCGCACACGACCGGCAAGCCGATGGGCCGCGAGGAGTGGATCGAGATCCACCGGTACGTCCGCGGGTCATTCCCCACCTTTCGCCACAACGCGAGCAACTTTCGGGAGGAAGGCGACGACGTCCACATCCAGATCAACGCGACCGCGACGAACGACCGGCCCGTGCGGCTCGAGCGGTACGGGATCGAAGAGCTACCCGCCACCGGCATCGAAATCCACGCTCCTCCGAATCCGGCCACCTTTACCGTCCGAAACGGAAAGCTCGTCCACGTGCATTCGGAGATCCCGCCCGGGGGCGGTCTGCCGGGGATGATCGAACAGATCCGCCGCGCTGCGGCCGCCCGGTGACCGTCGACCTCGACGGTTTCGCCGAGTACGCGGATTTCGAGGCGTACGCGCACGAGCGCCTGGATCCGGCCATCTACGACCATCTCGCCGCGGGGGCCCACACGAACTGGACGCGCGACGAGAACCGTCGGGCCTACGACCGCTGGGTCTTCCACAAACGGTTGATGTGCCCGGTCGCCGATCCGGAGCTTGCGACCGAGATCGTCGCGGCGAAGCTCGACTTCCCCGTGATGCTGGCGCCTTCGGCCTTCCACAAGCTCGTCCATCCGGAGGGCGAGGAGGCAACGGCCCGGGCGGCCGCGTCGATGGCGACGACGATGGTTCTCTCGACCCTCTCGAGCACACCGCTGGAGGATGTCGCCGCCACGGGGGTGAACTGCTGGCTCCAGCTCCAGTTCCACAAGGACAACCAGATCAACCTCGAGCTCGTGAGCCGGGCGGAGCAGGCCGGCTTCAGTGCGATTGCGCTCACGATCGACGCCCCGAACTACGGGATCCGCCCTGCGGACAAGCGCGCTCACCTCCATCTGCCCGAAGGCGTCCAGCTGGCGAACTTCACCGACCGCCCGCTCCCGCATCACGCGAAGGGCGAGGAGTTGATGGCGTACATGTGGCGCGAGATGAAAAAGACCTGCACCTGGGAGGACGTGCGCTGGCTGCGTGAGCGCACCGAGCTGAAGATCGTGGCCAAGGGAGTGCTCGGTGCGGAGGACGCGCGGCATGCGCTCGATGCCGGCTGCGACGGGATCATCGTCTCGAACCAGGGCGGCCGCCAACTGGACGGCGACCCGGCCACGCTCGACGTGCTTCCAGAGGTAGTCGCGGAAGTGGACGGCGCGGTGGACGTGCTCGTCGACGGCGGGATCCGGAACGGCACCCACGTACTGAAGGCGCTCGCGCTCGGCGCGAAGGCAACCTTGATCGGGCGGCCGCAGTACTGGAGCTTGTTCGTGGGTGGCGAGGACGGAGTCCGGAAGATGCTGCAGCTCTTCCGCGAGTCGATCGAGAACTCGATGCAGCTGGCCGGGGTACAACGGCTCGACCAGCTCGACCGCAGCTTCGTACGGCCCGCGCCCGGCTCAGGGAACGTGGTGGTGGGCTGATCCGGGCCCTGTCCGCGCGCGCGGCAGCCCCAAATAGGCAAAAAGCGCACCAAGGGCCACGACTCCCGCCGAGACCTCGAGCGTGAGCGCGAACGCGCTGTCTACTTCGCTCGGTGTGCCCGCTCCCGATTCGGCCGCGAGGATCGCTCCCATCACTGCGACCCCGAGCGCGGCGCCAATGTTCCGGGCCGTGTTGTAGACACCGGACACCATTCCGCGGTCGGCGCTCGGGGCGCTCGCCATGACGAGCGTCGTCATCGCCGTGTACACGACCGAGAAGCCGACGCCGAACACGAAGAAGCCCGGGACGAGCGCCGCGTAGCGATCCGACACGTCGGCGCCAATCGCAGCGGCGAACATGCCGGCCGCCATCAGCGCCATCCCCACGGTCACTAACACACGGCCGCGGACCCGCTCCAGCAGCCACCCGGTCAGCGGTGCGCCGGCCAGCGCCGGCACGGTCAGCGGCAGCAGACCGAGCCCTGCATCTAAGGGAGACAGGTCGAGCACGCTCTGCAGGTAGATCGCGGCGAGAACGGTGAGCCCTGTGATCGCGAACTGCGCCGTCGCTCCGACGGTGTTCGCTGCGAGCGCGCTGCCGCGAAGGAGTTCGATGTCCACGAGCGGTACTCGGGTTCGCGCCTCAGCGCCCACGAAGAAGGCGAGCACGACCGCGGCCCCCGCCAGCAGGGCGACGACGGCTGGTGACGTCCAGCCCCAGTCCTGGCCCTGCATCAGCCCGAGCGTGAGCGCGCTCACTCCCACCCCGAGCAGGGCGAGCCCGCGGAGGTCGAGCGGAGGAGCCCGCTCCTTTCGAGACTCCGGGACGACCGCCAGCGTGAGAACGAAGGCGGCGATACCTACCGGAATGTTCACGAAGAAGATCCAGCGCCAGCCCGCGTATTCCGTCAGCACGCCACCGAGCAGCGGCCCGATCGACACGCCGGCGGCGGCGACGGTGCTCAGGACTGCGATCGCGCGACCGAGCTTCGGCCCGGCGAACGCGTCGGTGACGATGGAGAGCGTCCCGGGAAGCATCACCGCGGCGCCGATGCCCTGCCCCGCCCGCGCCGCGAGCAGCAGCGCCGTGTCGTCGGCGCCCCCGGCGACGGCGGAGGAGACGGTGAAGAGAACGAGGCCGGAGAGGAAGACGCGGCGGCGGCCGAAGAGATCTCCCGCGCGTCCACCCGCTATCACGAAGACGGCGAGTGTCAGCAGGTACGCGTTCACGACCCACTGCTGCGCAACGGCGGACATTCCGAACTCGCGCTGAATCGTGGGCAGCGCCACCCGGACGACCGTCGTGTCGATCGTGAGCATCCCGAGCGCCGTCGCCATCGCAGCGAGGACGAGCCAGGGCCGTCTCGACTCCGACATGGCGCGGACGCTAAAGGACGGTCAGGTCATAACCTTCCGGCGTGTCCGCGGCCCACGCCCTGCTCGAAGGCCTGATCGACCACGCGCCGCTCTTCCCGCCCGCGTCGCTCCCCCTGGAGGAGGCGCTCGAGGATCACCGCCGCGCGCTCGCTTCCCGGCACGCGTGGATGGTGGCTCGGTTCGTCTGCCCCGCCTCGCGCCTGGGCGAGCTCGGGAGCGAGCCGCTCCGGCTCAGCGTGGTCATGGACCGACCCGTCGACGCTCTCCTGGCCGACGAGCGGATCGAAGCGCTCGAGGGCCGCGATCCCGAGCTCGTCCGCGCCGGCAAGGAGACCTACGTGGAGGTTCCGCCGGAGGCCGACGTCGTGGGTATCCGCGAGGCCGGCGCCCGCGCGAAGGTGCGCTGCGGCCCGGACGCACCGACGGTGGAGGCGCTCGCAGCCTTCATCCGGCGCTGCCGTTCCGAGGGCCTCGTCTTCAAGGCGACCGCCGGTCTCCACCACGCCGTTCGCTCGAGCGGGCAGCATGGCTTCCTCAACCTCCTGGCGGCCGCCGTCTTCGCCGACGAGGAACGCGCGCTCGCCGAGGAGAATGCGGACGCGTTCTCGCTCGGCACCACGTTCCGCTGGCGGGACCGGGAGGCCGGCGCGGAGGAGGTGGCACTCGCCCGGCACACGTTCTTCGCCAGCATCGGGAGCTGCAGCTTCACCGAGCCGGTGGAGGAGCTGGAGGGGCTCGGCTTCCTGTGAGCGGCTACGGGATCTTCAACCGCCCGGGAGAGACGCCGCGCGTCGGCTTCCGCGAGGGCGGCACGGTCTTCGACCTCTCGGGCCTGGACGACGTCTTCCGCGCGCCGTCGCTGAACGCGTTCATGGCGGAGGGTCAGACGGCGTGGGCGGAAGCGCGGGCGCGGGTCAGTGAGGGGACGCCGGTGCCTGCGGCGGAGGTCGAGCTGCACCTCCCCTTCGAGGTCGCGGACTACATCGACTTCTACTCCTCGCTCGAGCACGCCACCAACCTCGGGAAGCTCTTCCGTCCGGGCGCCGAGCCGCTCCTGCCCAACTGGCGCCACCTCCCCGTCGGCTACCACGGTCGGGCCGGGACGATCGTCGTCAGCGGGACCCCCATCCGCCGTCCCCATGGCCAGTCGAAGCCACCGGACGCGGATGCACCTGCCTTCGGTCCGAGCCGGCGCCTGGACATCGAGCTGGAGCTCGGGTTCGTCATCGGGGCTTCGAGCCGGCTCGGCGAGCCGGTGGCGGTCGACAGCGCGCTCGAGCACGTCTTCGGCGTCGTGCTCGTCAACGACTGGAGCGCGCGCGACATCCAGGCGTGGGAGTACCAGCCGCTCGGCCCGTTCCTCGGGAAGTCCTTCGCGACCTCGATCTCGCCGTGGATCGTGCCGCTGGAGGCGCTCGAGCCCCACCGCGTCGCGGCGCGCCCGCAGGACCCGGAGCCGCTGCCCTATCTGCGCACGGACGAGGACTGGGCGCTCGACATCGAGCTCGAGGTCGCGCTCGCCCCCGAGCGCGGCGAGGAGACGGTGGTGTCGCGGACGAACGCCCGCGGGCTCTACTGGACCGCACCGCAGCAGCTCGCCCACGCGACCGTCAACGGCACCAACGTGCGCCCCGGCGACCTGTACGCCAGCGGCACGATCTCGGGCGCCGAGCCCGGCACCGCCGGCAGCCTGCTCGAGCTCACCTGGGGCGGGCGCGACCCGCTCGCCCTGACCGGCGGCGGGCGGCGCAGCTTCCTCGAGGACGGCGACTCCGCGATCCTGCGCGGCCGCGCTGGAGCGGTCTCGCTCGGCGAGGTGCGCGGGCGCATCCTCCCGTCGGTGTGACGGGGGTCACAGCGCTGCAACTCTCGCGGTCATCCGTGGTTAGGTGACGTTCAGCCCACGAGCGGTCACGGTTCGTACCAACGGACCGAGACGGCTGGGAACCGACCGGCGCGAGCAGGACCGCGCCGGCGCAGCCCGGCCGCAGGGCGCCCCATAACGGCGCCGAGGAGGACTGCACACCGTGGGGCCGGCCGCAGCCGCGGCCGGCGTGAAACGTGAAACCCGACCCAGCCCCTGGGAGGTCTTAGTGCGTCTGGACATCGTCATGCCCGCCCACAACGAGGAGCAGCGGATCGACCGCACGCTCCACGCGTACCGCGCGTCATGCGTGGGCGACGTCCGCTTCCTCGTCGCCCTGGACTCGTGCACCGACCGCACGCCCGAGATCGTGCAGGCGCATGCCG
>Ga0114129_10012971_pt1 | contig 11863 bp, 10 predicted proteins | sample RhiMetdeltSRZDD1_FD_80071 | JGI IMG/M metagenome (GOLD analysis project Ga0114129, IMG submission 80071) | Populus rhizosphere microbial communities from Tennessee, USA - Rhizosphere MetaG P. deltoides SRZDD1 (version 2) (version 2) | ecosystem: Host-associated > Plants > Roots > Rhizosphere >... | reverse complement strand
TGAACTCCTTGCCGCGCAGCGCCCGACCACCACCACCACGAAACCCCGCCGGGGAAGGAGGAAGACGAAGTGAAACCCTTACGTCTCGTCGTCGTCCGCTACCGAACCGATCGCCACAAATGGGAAGTGGACTACCGCGTGCCCACCCCCGCCGGGACGAAGCGCTGCCGCCCGTTGTTCGATGATGAAGAATCCGCCACGCAGCACGCCGCCCAGATCACGAAGAAGCTGAACGATGGACTCCCCGTCATGACGGCTGACAAGGACATCCTGCTCCGGGACTACGGCCCCCAATGGTTGGAAGCGCGGAAGGGGATCATCGCGACGCATACGTACATGTCGTATCGCGATCTTTTGAAGAACTATGTCGTGCCGAAGCTGGGTCATCTCAAGGTGCGCCAGATCAGCACCGCGTACCTGTTGCCCTGGCTTTCGAGCCTGAAGGCGAAAGGGCTCAGCACGAACACGATCCGACTCAGCCGCGCCGCCCTGTCATCCCTGATCGGCTACGCGATCTTGCAAGGCATCACGGAAGAAAATCCCCTCCTCCATCTCAGCAAACAAAAGGGCGCTCAGATCGGCAAGATCACCAAGAGCGAACAGGACGAGAAGATCCGACCGTTCGAGAGCCCCGAACAATTCGAGCGGGTCCTCGCGGTGGCGTTGCCCCCGCGCTATGCGCCGTGGGGCCGGTGCTGGGAAGTGATGGCCCGCTGCGGGCTGCGCCCGGGCGAAGCCCTGGCCCTGAAGCCCGGCGATCTCGACTTGGTCGCCAAAACCCTGCGGGTCGAGCGGGCGCTGGACCATGGGGGCCTGATCAAGGACACGAAGACGCATGAGCGCCGGGTGGTCAGGCTCTCGGATACGGCGGTCCTCAGCCTGAAAAAACACCTGCACTGGTTGAAGCAAGAAACCCTCAAGCGGGGCTGGGGCGAAGCCGCCTGGCTCTTCCCCCACGAGTCGAACCAGCCCTTGAAAGTGAGGACCGGGCAGCGCCTGTTCCCTCTCCTCTGCCGTCGGGCGGGTGTCCCCGAACACTCGATGTATGACCTCAGGCACTCCTATGCCACGTGGATGCTCCAGGCGGGCGCTCCCTTGGGGTACGTCAGCAAGCAACTCGGCCACAAGAACCCAGCCACAACCCTGAAGTTCTACTACCACTGGGTCAAGAGCGATGACCGGGACCAGGCCTACGCGAATGCCCTAGAGCGGGGTTTGGAACCAAATGCTGGAACCAAAACCGGCCAGCGCGCCGTAAGTCATGGATCTGCCAGCGATCTGACAGGGTCTGGCGCATGATCCACCATCACGCCTCGCACATCCTGACGCGCACGCCGGACGACGCGAGGGGCCGAGACGAATTGAAGCGGGCGCGCGCTCAGCGCAGGCGGGTGTACCGGGCTCGGAGGCTGTCGAAGCGGCGGGAGCGGCGCACGCCGCGCCGGTTCAGCGTGAACCAGAAGAGGACGGCGAGGATGCGCAGGCCGTAGACAACCGAGGCGAGGAAGCCGGCCGACGACGCCTCGGGGAAGTACCGCGTGGGCACCGCGATCTCGGCGATCTTGAAGTGCGCGGCGACGACCTGCGCGATGATCTCCTGATCGAAGACGAAGCCGTCCGAGTTGGCCACGAAGTTGACGGTCTCGAGCACCTCGCGCCGGAACGCGCGATAGCCGGTGTGGTACTCGGACAGCGACAGCCCGAACACGCGGTTCTCCAACCCGGTCAGGAAGCGGTTGGCGACGTACTTCCACCAGGGCATCCCCTGGGCGATCGCCGAGCCGCTCTTGAGGCGTGAGCCGAGCACCACATCGGCCTCGCCCTCGACGATCGGCTCGATGATCCGGGGGACCAGGCGCGGGTCGTACTGGTAATCCGGGTGCACCATGACCACGATGTCGGCCCCCGCCCGCAGGGCCTCCGCGTAGCACGTCTTCTGGTTGGCGCCGTAGCCGTAGTTGCGGTTGTGGACGAAGATCTCGAGACCCAGCTGGCGCGCGACGTCGAGCGTCGTGTCGGTGGAGCCGTCGTCGACCAGGATCACGAGGTTCACCGTGTCCTTTGGCAGCTCCTCGTAGGTCAGGCGCAGCGTCCGCCCCGCGTTGTAGGCGGGCATGACGACCACAACCTTGGGCAAGGTCCGCGCGTCGCTCACGAGGCCATCATCGGACCGCCGCCCCTTGATCAGCAAGATTCGAATAGAGGCGCCGTCCCCCGGCCTCGGCGATCAGATGGACCCCCGTCGGGGGCAGGGCCCGCACCACGCTGCGCGCCGGGTCCACCGCCGAGATGAGGAAGTGGCGCCCGGGCGAGGACCAGGCCTGCTCGAATCGCGGCGAATCCCAGAAGGTGTCGCGCGTGTCGGGCAGCGCGCCGCGCGCTAGATTCGAATAGAGGCCGTTGACGACGCGGACGGGACGAGGCACGACCAGGAGGATCGAGGCGCTGGCCGCGATGGCGCCCTCGTGCACGACGAGGTCCCCCGGCCTGAGCCGCTGGAGGAGCGCCGCTGTGAGGGGCCGGATGGAGCGGCTTCGCGCGAACTGGGTCATGCCGTCGGCCGCCACCGCCGGCAGAAAAGCGATCGTGACGGCCAGGGTCACCCCCACGCCCACCGCCACGGCGCGCCGCCAGGCCGCGACCGCGAGCGCGGCGGCGCCGAGCACGAAGACGGCCGCGCCGGAATAGAACAGCGGCGTCCATGCCTCGAACGGCACGCCGGGGGCCCGCTGGCCCCGCGCCGTCAGGTTCCGCGTGGCGATGTCGAGGCTCGACAGCGCGTCCGCCGGAAGCGGCAGAAAGCCGACCGCGGCCGCGACGAACACGCCGGCGACCAGCGTGAAGAGCGCGAGCACCGGCACCAGAAGCGCCCGCGCCGACGGCGCTCCCGGCGCGCCCTCGACTCGCTCGTCCCACACGCGGGCCACCAGCAGGGCGAGGGCGGGAAACGCCGGTAGCGCCGAGTGCGGTAGCCGGTTGGGCACGAGCACGAAAAGCGCGAGAACGGCCGCCGACCAGAGCCCGAGCACGAGCCAGAGCCGATCCGCTGCGCTCTCCCATCGACGCTGGAACGCCCGCGCGAAGGCCCACGGCAGCGCGAGCGACCAGGGCAGCAGCGCCAAGACCGTCACCACCAGGAATTCGAGCGAGCTCAAGGGCACGTTCTCTTCCGGCAGCGTGCGCGGGCGAGTGAGGCCGTAGAGATTGCCGTCGAAGAGCGTGTAGCCCAGGAAGCCGGGGCTCTTCGCCTCCATCGCCATGTACCACGGCAGCGCGACGACGGCAGCGAGGAGCACCCCCCACCACGGCGCCCACGGGCTCAGCGGGCGCTCGCGCGTGAGCCAGAAGAAGACCACGACGACCAGCAACGGGCCGAGGGCAGCCAGGAGCCCCTTGGCGAGCGCCACGAGCCCGAGCCCGATGTAGAAGATGGCGAGCCCGCGGCGGTCGCCCAGATAGGCGAGCGCGAAGCCGGTCCAGGCGAGCGTCACGCAGAACGTGGACAGGACCTCCGGCGAGACCATGCGGCCGTGGACGAACATTCCGAGGTTCGCAGCGACGATGAGCCCGGCGAGCAGCCCCAGGCGCGGACCGCCGAGCATGACGCCGAGGCGGGCCGTGAGCGCCGCGCAGCCGACCGCGCCGAGCGCCGACCAGAGCCGGGCCGCCAGCGGCGTGACGCCGGCGGTGCCGAAGGACGCGGAGAGGAGCCAGTAGAGCAAGGGCGGCGTCTCGAAGTACGGCACGCCGTCGATGCGCGGCGCGATCCGCTCGCGGTCGAGCGCCATCTCGCGCGCGACCTCGGCGTGAAAGCCCTCCGGCGGATCCAGGAACGGGGCGGCGCTCAGCCCGACGAAGTAGAGGCCGACCGCGACGAGAGCGACGCCGAGAGGGACGCCGCGCACCGCTCGAGCTAGGCGACCCTCACGAGCGCGCCGGCCGGCAGACGCCGGAGGAACTCTGCCAGCGCTCCCTCGAGGTAGCCGCGATCCCGCGACTCCAGCGTCACCTTGACCTTGTACTCGGGATTGGAGAGCTCGGGGTACGAGCCGAGGAGCAGCTTCGGAAAGTCCACCAGGAGCCCGTTCAGATAGTCCGCGAGCACTCCTTCGCCGATCGAGACGAAGACGTTGGTGAGGTGGATCGGCTCGTCGCGGAATCGCTCGCGAATCGCCTCGAACTTCTGGCGGAAGATCTCGGGCACACCCGGCAGGACGTAGACGTTCCGCATGAGGATGGTCGGGAAGCGCACGGTCTCGCCCCCGACCAGGTCGGCGCCCTCCGGCATCTCGGCCATCTTGAGATGCGCCTCGGTCAGTCGGTCGCGAAAGTGTCGCTCCAGGATCGACACGAGCATCGGGTGGCGCACGAGCTTGACGCCCATCCCGCGCGCGACGCCCTCGATCGTGACGTCGTCGTGGGTCGGTCCGACACCCCCCGAGGTGAAGACCACGTCGTGGTCGCGGCTGAACGCAGCGACCTCGCGGGCGATCAGCTCGATCTCGTCGGGGATGACCGTGATTCGGCGCACGTCGACGCCGAGGACGCGCAGCTCACGGCAGAGGTAGGCGGCGTTGGCGTCGACGGTCTTGCCGGAGAGGATTTCGTTGCCGACGAGGATGATTCCGGCGGTCTTCGGCATGGCTCCAGGCGATTCTACGATAGAATGCCTTCGGTCACGGGAGGAGACGCGATGATCCAACTGAAGGGCTGGGCCCTCGCGCTCGGCGCGTCGTCGGGGTTCGGGGAGGCCACCAGCCTCGCGCTGGCGCGCGCCGGCCTCAACATCTTCGGCGTCCATCTCGATCGCAAGGCCACGCTGGGCAATGTCGAACGGATCGCGAGCGAGATCAAGGCTCTCGGCCGCGAGGTCGTGTTCTTCAACGTCAACGCCGCCGATCCCGAGAAGCGCGCCGAGGTCGTCGGCCAGATGGAGCGCGTGCTCGAGGAGCGCGGCGAGGCGGGAACTGTCCGCGTGCTCCTCCACTCGCTCGCCTTCGGGACCCTCAAGCTCTACGTCGCCGATCCCATGAAGGAAGCGGTCAACCAGTCGCAGATGGATATGACGCTCGACGTCATGGCGCACAGCCTCGTCTACTGGACCCAGGAGGTCGTCGGGCGGGGGCTCATGACCCGCGGCGGCCGGATTTACGCAATGACGTCCTCCGGGGGCACGCGGGTGCTGCCCTTCTACGGTCCGGTGTCGGCAGCGAAGGCGGCGCTCGAGTCGCACATCCGACAGCTGGCGGCCGAGCTCGGCCCGCAGGGCATCACGGCGAACGCGATCCGGGCGGGCGTGACCGACACCCCGGCGCTGCAGAAGATCCCGCGCCACGACCAGATCATCGCCGAGGCCCGCCGCCGCAACCCGAGCGGACGGATGACCACCACCGAGGACGTGGCGCGCGCGATCGTGGTTCTCTCCCATCCGGACACGTACTGGATCACGGGCAACGTGATCGGCGTCGACGGCGGCGAAGACATCGTCGGGTGACATACACGCAAGGCGTGGTCCTCGGCATCGTCCAGGGCCTGACCGAATTCCTGCCCGTGTCGTCCTCGGGCCATCTCATCCTGGTGCCCCACGTCTTCGGCTGGCCCGATCAGGGCCTCGCCTTCGACGCGGTCATGCACCTGGGCACGCTCGGGGCGCTCGTGGCGTACTTCCGTAGCGAGCTCCTGGGCATGGCGTCCGGCTCCGTCCCGCGCCGCTTGGCCGTGATGCTCGCGGTCGCGACGATCCCCGGCGCACTGGCCGGCCTTCTGTTTGGGAAGATCATCGAGAGTCAGCTGCGCTGGCCGATCATCATCGCGATCGCCACCGCCGGATGGGCGATCGTCATGTGGATCGCGGATCGCCGCGCCGTCCCCGCGCCAACCGCGCCCGGCGATCCGGTCGAGCGCGTCTCCTGGGGCCAGGGGCTGGCGGTCGGCTTCGCGCAGGCGCTCGCGCTCATTCCCGGCACCTCGCGCTCCGGGATCACGATCACCACCGGGCTGCTGGGCGGCCTCGACCGCGCGACGGCAGCCCGCTACTCCTTTCTGCTCGGCATTCCGATCACGGCGGGCGCCGGCGCGCACAACGCGCTCCGTCTCGCAAAGACAGGCTTGCCCGCCGGCGAGCTTGGACCGCTGATGGCTGCGCTGCTCGCGGCCTTCGTGAGCGGCTGGTTCGCGGTGTGGTTCCTGGTGAGTTACCTCAAGACACGCTCACTCCAGCCGTTCGTCGTCTACCGTCTGCTGCTCGCCGCGGTGATCTTCGTCCTCGTCCTGAGGACGTGAATCGGCGAGAGTTCCTGGGGCGATCAGCCCTCGCCTGCGCCGTGGCGAGCGCCGGCTGCTCCGGCGCGAGTCGCGCGCGCCCCGCAAAGCCCGAAATCGTCGTGGACCGGCCCGATGACCTCGTCGATAGCCCGTGGACCGTCCACCTTCGCGGCTTTCCGCCGGGCGGACGAGTGGAGATGATGGCAACCCTCGGCGGCTGGGGGGGAGCGCCATGGCGTTCCTGGGCGGTCTTCGAAGCGGATGCTGCCGGCGAGGTAGCCCTCGCGACTGCACCCGCCCTGAACGGATCGTATTGGGGAGTCTCCGCGATGGGGCTCTTCTGGTCGATGGAGCGCCAGGACGAGGCCGCCCCGGCAATTCCGCTCGACGGCGACTTTCCGCTGACGCTCGCGGCCGGCGGTCCCGACGGAGCGAGGGCCGAGGCCAGGCTCGAGCGGCGCCTCGTATCGAGCGGCGTCACGAGCCGCGACGTGGAGAACGACGGGCTGGTGGGCACGCTCTTCACTCCGTCGTCGCCGGGCCCGCATCCGGCGGTCATCGTGCTGTCGGGCGAGAGCGGCGGCGTCTGGCTTTCGCTGGCCGCGCTGCTCGCCTCGCGCGGCTACGCGGCGCTGGCGCTCGGCTATTTCGGCATGCCGGGACTACCGCGGACCCTCGTCAACATCCCCCTCGAGTACTTCGAGAAGGCCGTGGCCTGGCTCCTCGACACGGCTCGGCCGCCCGACGACTTCGTCGCGGCGATCGGCATCTCACGCGGGGGCGAGCTGGCGCTGCTGCTGGGCGCGAGCCTTCCGGCGATCGGCGCCGTCGTCGCGTACGCGCCGAGCGGCGTGGTGTTCGGTCCCGTCGGCTCGGCGGCGCCCGGCGAGAGCGCGTGGACCCGTCGCGGCCGTCCGCTCGCGCACCTGGGACAGCGCAACCGGAGCGTCGACTGGTCCTCGATCGATCCCAAGCGCACGCCGATCGTCGAGCGACCGCTCTACGAATCGATGCTCCGCGACCGCGATGCCGTCGAGCGATCCTCCATTCCCGTCGAGCAGACGAAGGGACCCGTGCTGTTGATCTCGGGGAAGGCCGACGACCAGTGGCCGTCCTACCAGCTGGCCCAGATCGCTTATCACCGGCTCCAGGGCAACCGACATCCCTACCCGTTCGCCCACCTGAGCTACGACGGCGCCGGCCACGCCCTCTCGTTTCCCTACATGCCGACGACCGTGACGAGCTACGTGCATCCGCTCACCGGGCGGCTCTACTCGCTCGGCGGCCAGCCCGCGCTGACCGCGCGTGCGAACGCGGATTCGTGGCCCCGGGTGCTCGCGTTCCTCGCGGACGCGCGGCGTCAGCGGAGGTAGCGCGAGAGCCACTCGAGGCTTCGGGCGACTGCGTCGCGGCGGTGGCCCGGATCGGTCAGGCGATGGTCGGCGCCTGGAATGATCACGAGGTCGCACGGGTCGGCCGCTCGCGCGTGCAGGATCGTGCCGTGCTCCACGGGCACGACCTCGTCGGCCTCGGCGTGAATGGTTAGATGGCGGGCGACACCGACGGGCGACACCGCGTAGCGGTGGGACGAGAGCTCCAGCAGGAACGGGACCCCGATGCCGTCCGAGTGGTGTGCTTCGTCGCCCAGATCCTCCAGGTTCGCGGGCGCGTTCCATGTCGCGACCGGAAGTCCCGCCCGCTCCGACGCCAGATGGAGCGCCACGAAGCCGCCGAGGCTCGAGCCCAGGAGACCGAAGCGGCGGTCGAGTCGCGGATGCCGCTCGAGAAGAGCCAGCACGGCGCGCGCGTCTTCCAGACGCGTGCCGATGGTCGTCTCGTCCTCGCGGCCCGACGACTCACCGCAGCCACGGAAGTCGAACCGCGCGCACGCCAACCCCGCGCGCGTCGACTCGTCACCGAGCATGAGGTACTTGTCGCTGTCCTTGCCGGCGCTGAGGCCGTGGAGCGCGACGACGCAGGGAACGGGCGGAGATGCGTCGGGAAGATGGAGAACGAGGGCGAGCTCGCCGCCCGGGAGGACGACGGTGTGTCGTTCCTGGGTCAAACCCAGACGAGGTCGAACAACAGGCAGGTATTCGTCGAGAGCTGGAACATCGCGTCCTCGACTGGCAGACCCTTCAGCTTCGCGACCTCCTCGGCCACCCGGCTGGCGAGCCAGGGCCCGGAGTCGATCCCCTCGAACTCGCCGCCGTACTTCCACGGACCGTCGCTCTCCACCAGCAGCGCGTCGATCGGCACGCCCATGACCATTTCGCGGTCGCGCTCCCGGGAAACGACATCGGCGGTGACCGAGACGTAGTAGCCCGCGTCCACGATCGCGTGGGTGACCTCGGCGGGCGCCTTGTGCCAGTGAAAGACGGCCCGCTCGATGCGGTGGCGCTTGAGTGCCTCGAGCGCGGCGGCAGCGGCGCCGTGCGGCGCGTGCAAGGCGACCGGCAGGTCCCAGCGCGAGGCGAGCTCGAGGAGCCGGCCGAGCCGTTTGCGGCCGCGCGCCATGACCGCCGCAGGGTCCGGCAGGCCCTCGAGCGAATACCAGGGCAGGCCGATCTCGCCGATTCCCACAATGTGGGAATGGTTCGCGGCGATCTGCTCCTCGACGCGGTCGAGATCCTCGTCGGTCAGCCGCGTTCGATCGGGGTGGAAGCCGAGGCACGCCCAGACCGCCTTCGGCGCGGCAGCTGCCGCGGCGAGCGTTTGCGTATTGGTCTCGACGTCGCAGCCGACGGCGACGGTACCCCAGACATCATGGGTCAGCGACCGCCGGAGCGTCTCCCGCAGATCCGCGAAGGCGGGATCGTGCAGATGACAGTGGCTGTCGATGATCATGTCGCGCCGCTCAGGTGCCCGCCACCACCATTCGGCTGATCCGGAGGGTGGGCGACACGGTGCGGTCGCGCAGGACCAGGTCGTCGCCGACGCCGTCGATCGCCGCCATCATCTCCAGGAGGTTTCCGGCCACCGTCACTTCCTCGACCGGATAGGCGAGCTCGCCGTTCTCGATCCAGAGGCCCACGGCGCCACGGGAGTAGTCGCCGGTCACGCCGTTCACGCCGAAGCCGATGAGCTCGGTGACGTAGAACCCATTCTTCACCGAGCCGATCAGCTCGCGCGGCGTCGCCTTGCCCGGCAGCAGCATGAGGTTACTGGTCGAGACCGAAACGCCGCTGCCGTCGCGGCCGGCGTGGTGCGTCGACTCGAGCCCGAGCTTGCGAGCGCTGTACGTATCGAGCAGATAGGATTCGAGGACGCCCTCGCCGATCAGGACGCTCCGGCGCGTTGCCAGCCCCTCGCCGTCGAACGGCCGCGAGCCGAGCGCCGAGGGAATCAACGGATCGTCCACGATCGTCACCGCCGGGGAGGCGATCTTCGTGCCGCGCCGGTCGAGCAGGAAGGAAGCTCGCCGATAGAGGCTCGGGCCGCTCGCCGCCCCCGCGATGGAGCGCACGAGGCTCGCCGCGGTGTTCGGATCGAGCACGACGGGCACCTCCACGGTCTTCATCTTGCGGGCGCCGAGCCGGCGCAGCGCCCGCGAGGCCGCCGTGCGCCCGACCGCCGCTGGATCCTCGAGCCGCGCGCGCTTGCGTGCGCTCGAGTACCAGTAGTCGCGCTGCATCTCGCCGTTCGTGGCCGCAATCGGGGCCACGCTGATCCCGAAGCCCGTCGTCGCGTAGCCGTGCGCGAAACCGTGAGACGTGGCGTACGCGTAGCGCGCGTGGCGGTTGGAATACTCGGCGCCCTCCGAGTTCGTGATGCGCGGATCGGACTCGAGCGCGGCGGCCTCGGCCCGGCGCGCCATCTCGATCTTCTCTTCCGGGGTGAGATCCTCGCCGCCGTCTTCGAGGTCGAGGTCGGGAACGCGCTCGATCAGCGCGGACGGGTCCGGCAGCCCGGCGTGCGGATCTTCCGCTGTGATCTGGGCCAGCGCGGTCGCCTCGTCGACGACCCGCTCCAGGGACTCGCGCGAGAGATCGGACGTGGACGCCGCCGCCGACGCCCGCCCGGCGAACACGCGAAGGGCGAGGCGCTGCTCGCGCGAGTGGCTGATGTTCTCGATCTCGCCCATGCGTACCGAGGCGCCGAAGCGGGTCTCCTCGACGAGGTAGCCGTCGGCCGCGGTGGCGCCGCGCTGCTCCGCGCGTTTGAGGACCTGGACCAGGAGGTCCTGGTTCATACGGCCGTCCCTCCCACCGTGATGCCGTCGATGCGGATGGTCGGGAGCCCGACGCCCACCGGCACGGACTGCCCGTCCTTGCCGCAGGTGCCCACACCCTCGTCGAGCTGCAGGTCGCGGCCCACGCGCGACACGCGCGTGAGCGCCTCTGGGCCGTTGCCGATCAGCGTCGCGCCCTTCACCGGCGCCGTCACGCGGCCATCCTCGACCAGGTAGGCCTCGCTCGCCGAGAAGACGAACTTGCCGTTGGTGATGTCCACCTGGCCACCGCCGAAGGTGACGGCGTAGAGGCCGTGCTTGACCGATCGCAGGATGTCCGCCGGATCGTCCTGGCCGGCCAGCATGAACGTGTTCGTCATGCGCGGCATCGGCGCGTGGGCGTAGGACTCGCGCCGACCGTTGCCCGTCGGCTTCATCCCCATGAGGCGCGCGTTGAGCCGGTCCTGCATGTAGCCGGTGAGGATTCCATTCTCGATCAGAACGGTACGCCCGGTCGGCGTGCCCTCGTCATCTACGTTGAGCGAGCCGCGGCGGTTCGGCATCGTGCCGTCGTCGACCACCGTGACCAGCTCCGAGGCGACCTTCTGGCCCATCCGCCCCGCGAAGGCCGAGGTGCCCTTCCGGTTGAAATCGCCCTCGAGGCCGTGCCCGACCGCTTCGTGTAGAAGAATGCCCGGCCAGCCCGGACCGAACACGACCGTCATCGAGCCCGCCGGGGCGTCGACCGCGCTGAGCTTGAGCACTGCCTGGCGCGCTGCCTCGGAGGCGAATCGGCGCCACCGCCCTTCCTCCGAGAAGAAATCGAACGTGACTCGCCCGCCCCCGCCGTACGAGCCGATCTCTCGCTTGCCGCCTTCCTCGGCGATCGCGGTGACGTTCAGCCGGGTGAGCGGTCGAACGTCGCCGACCGTCCAGCCCGACGCGGTCGCGATCAGCATGACCACCTCTTCGCTCGCGACCGAAGCGATGACCTGCTTCACACGGGGGTCGGCGGCGCGCGTCTCGGCGTCGATGCGACGGAGCAGGTCGAGCTTGCGCGCGAGATCGGCATTGATCGGCTGCTCGGCCAGGGTGTACAGATCGTGCGGCCGGCCGCGGCTGGGAAGCGCGAGCGTTCCAGGGGCCCCGCTCCGGTCCGCGATGGCGCGCGCCTGCCGCGCGGCTTCCTCGAGGTTCTTGACCGAGATCTCGTCGGTGTGGGCGTAGCCAGTCCGGGTTTCGGCCTGGGCGCGAACCCCGGCCCCCTGGCTCACGTGCCGAGAGGCCTTTTTGACAATCCCCTCTTCGAGTACGAGCTCTTCGTTGACACGGTACTCGAGGTAGATGTCGGCGTCGTCCACCTTGCCGAGAAGGTTGCCACCGAGAACGCGCTCCATGAGCCCTGACGTGACGCTGAACCGGTCGGAG
>Ga0114129_10012968_pt1 | contig 11864 bp, 8 predicted proteins | sample RhiMetdeltSRZDD1_FD_80071 | JGI IMG/M metagenome (GOLD analysis project Ga0114129, IMG submission 80071) | Populus rhizosphere microbial communities from Tennessee, USA - Rhizosphere MetaG P. deltoides SRZDD1 (version 2) (version 2) | ecosystem: Host-associated > Plants > Roots > Rhizosphere >... | reverse complement strand
GGACGCGCTGATCGCCGATCGCCTTTGGTCGCAGTATCTCGAAGTCGCAATCGGGCCCGACGCAGAAGTGTTCACGAAGTCCCCGGTGCTGTCGTCGGTTGGCTGGGGCGATTGGATCGGCGTACGCAGCGAGTCGCAGTGGAACAATCCTGAACCGGAGATTGTGCTGGCGTGCGATGGGCGCGGCCGCATCCTCGGCGCCGCTCTCGGCAACGATGTGAACCTCCGCGATATCGAAGGACGCAGCGCTCTGCTCCTCGGCAAAGCCAAGGACAACAATGCGAGCTGCGCGATCGGGCCGTTCATCCGCTTGTTCGACGGGCGCTTCACGCTCGACCAGGTCCGCAGCACCGTGATCGCGCTGCAAGTGCAAGGTGCCGAGGACTACTGTCTCGAAGGTAGCAGCTCGATGTCGCTCATCAGCCGCGACCCTGCCGATCTCGTGCGGCAGACTCTCGATCAGCATCACTATCCTGACGGCTTCATGCTGTTCCTGGGCACGATGTTCGCGCCGACGCAGGATCGCGGCGCGCCCGGGCGCGGCTTCACTCACAAATCCGGCGATATCGTGCGAGTCTCAGCACCAGCGTTGGGGGCACTCGTGAACAAGGTAACGACCTCGCAAGAGGCACCGCCGTGGCAGCTGGGAATCGCCTGGCTGATGCGCAACCTGGCACAGCGAGGGTTGCTCCCCCGTTCGCAGGAGGATCGATGACTGCGCACTCCGTCTATCCCTCCTTGCGAGGCAAGCGCGTCGTCGTCACTGGCGGCGGTTCGAGCATCGGCGCGGCCATCGTCGAGCGTTTCGCTCAACAAGGCGCTCGCGTCGCATTCCTCGACATCGCGGAGACGGACTCGCGCGAGCTCGAGCGACGTCTCGCGGACAACGAGACGCCGCCGCGCTATTACAAGTGCGACCTGACGGATAGCGCAGCGATCCGCGAGCTGTTTCCGCGTATCCGCAGCCAGCTCGGGCCGATCGACGTGCTCATCAACAATGCAGCGAACGACGATCGGCACAACGTCGAAGAAGTCACGCCGGCCTATTGGGACGAGCGCATTGCGGTCAACCTGCGCCACTATTTCTTCTGCGCGCAGGCCGTCATCGCCGACATGAAGATGGCTCGCGCCGGTACCATCTTGAATCTCGGCTCAGTCTCCTGGCACCTGGCGCTGCCGGGCCTCGCCATCTACCAAACGGCGAAAGCAGGCATCGAAGGCTTGACGCGCGGGCTGGCGCGCGACCTGGGCGTGTTCGGTATTCGCGTCAACTGCGTCGTGCCCGGCGCGGTGCGTACGCCGCGACAAATGAAGCTGTGGTTTACCCCGGAGGAGGAAGCGCGCACGATCGAGCAGCAATGCCTGAAAGTACGCGTCGAGCCGCACGACGTCGCCGCGATGGTTCTGTTCCTCGCGTCGGACGACGCGCGCATGTGCACGGCACATGAGTACTTCGTCGACGCCGGCTGGCGTTGAGTGCGTTTGGGCGCTCGCTGCCGAGCTCGGCGAGGGCCCGATCTGGTCGGCGCGCGAACGAGCAGTCTGGTTCGTCGACGTCAAGGGACGCCACGTTCATCGCTACGATGAAGCCACTCGCGCGACACGGAGCTGGCGAGCACCGGAAGATGTCGGTTTCATCGTAACCGTCAGCGGCGGCCGATTGATCTGCGGCCTGAAGAGCGGGCTCTACCAGTTCGATCCAGACGGCGGCACATTCCACCTGCTCAGACTGGTCGATGCCGGGCACCCGCGCAATCGACTCAACGACGCGCACGTCGACGCTGCCGGTCGGCTATGGTTCGGCACGATGGATGACGATGAGGCCAGCCCGAACGGGGCGCTGTATCGCTTCGATGGGAGGCGACTGCACCGCTGCGACGACGACTACGTCATCACCAACGGGCCGGCGACGAGTCCGGACGGACGAACGCTCTACCACATCGACACGCTGAAGCGCGTGATCTATGCGTTCGCTCTCGCCGCCGACGGCTCACTATCGCAACGACGCGTGTTCGCGCGCCTGACCGAAACCGACGGTTACCCCGACGGTCCGGCCGTCGATGCAACGGGCTGTATCTGTGTCGGACTGTTCGGCGGCTGGGGCGTCAACCGCTATTCACCGTCCGGCGAGTTGCTGAGCAAGCTTCCCTTACCGGTCGCAAACTGCACCAAGGTCGCCTTCGGCGGCGACAATCTGCAAACGCTGTACATCACGACCGCCTGGAAAGGTCTCACTCCCGAGCAGCGCGCGCAGCAGCCGCTTGCAGGTGGACTGTTCGCGGCGCGGGTGGATACGCCGGGTCTGCCGGCAAACCTGTTCGCTCACCAGCCCTGAGCGACGCTGGCCACGATCTTCTGGTGCGCCGGACGGCTAGTGACATTTTGTCTGAGTATTGAAATACTGCGGTTCCCTGGTCTCGGAGGTCGGCATGGCACTCGGTCGGGCCCGGCGCTGGATTGCTGTCCTGGTCTCGCTGCCGGCATTCAGCCTGCCCGCACTTGCTCCTGCTGCTGTGGAAGCAAAACGCGTGGACTTCGGCACGCTGCAAGACGGCACGCGCGTGGCTGCGGCCGAGCTGTCCAACAGCGCCGGCATGTCCGTGCGCATCATCGCATTGGGCGCTGCGATCCAGTCGCTCAGCGTTCCCGATCGTCGCGGCGTGCGCGAGGACGTGGTCCTGGGCCACGACTCGCCGCGCGAGTACGTGGCGAAGCCGCAATACTTCGGCGCGACGGTCGGTCGCTACGCGAACCGCATTGCACGCGGCAAGTTCACGCTCGATGGCCGCGAGTACACGCTGGAGACGAACGACGGGCCGAATCATCTGCACGGCGGAGTGCACGGGCTCGACAAGGTGCTGTGGAAGATCGACGACGTCAGCAGCGGCCCACCTGCGCGCGTCGTACTTAGTCACGAAAGTCCGGACGGTGCTGGCGGCTATCCCGGCACACTGACGATCACCGCCGCTTACACGCTGAACGAGCGCAACGAGCTGGCAGTGGAGTACCGTGCGAGGACGGATCGGCCGACGATCGTGAACATCACCAATCACTCCTACTTCAACCTCGCTGCCAAAGGCGACGTGCTCGGTCATCGACTCAAGCTGTCCGCTGACAGTTACATGCCGGTCGATGCAACACTGATCCCTACCGGCGAGCGCCGCAGCGTCGCCGGCACGCCCTTCGACTTTCGGCAACCGCGCACCATCGGCCAGTCGATTCGCGTTGGAGGTGACGAACAGCTGCGCATCGGACGCGGCTACGATCACAACTTCGTGATAGCGGGTGAGCCGGACCCGCACGGGCTGCGATCGGCAGCGTGGCTGGAAGATCCGGTGTCTGGCCGCGTCCTGGAAGTGCTCACGACTGCGCCAGGCGTGCAGTTCTATTCCGGGAATTTTCTCGACGGCACGGTTGTCGGCAAGGGCGGTCGCATCTATCGTCAGGGCGATGCGCTGTGCCTCGAGCCGCAGCTGTTCCCCGACACGCCGAATCATTCTGATTTTCCCAGCGCGCGGCTCGATCCGGGCCGTGAGTACGTGAACATGATGGTCTTCCGCTTTTCGGTTTCACGCCCATGACTCACTCCCACGACGATAACCGTACGGCCACACGGCGCCTGCGCTCGCGCGCCTGGTTCGATGACCCCGCCAACACCGACATGACGGCGCTCTATCTCGAGCGCTACATGAACTTCGGCTTGTCGCTCGCCGAGCTGCAGTCGGGCAAGCCGATCATCGGCATCGCGCAGACCGGCAGCGATCTGTCGCCGTGCAATCGTCATCATCTGGTCCTTGCCGAGCGCGTCCGCGAAGGCGTGCGCGAGGCAGGCGGAATCGTGCTGGAGTTTCCGGTGCATCCGATCCAGGAGACCGGCAAGCGGCCGACCGCCGCCCTGGATCGCAATCTCGCTTACCTCGGCCTGGTCGAAGTGCTGTTCGGCTATCCGCTCGATGGCGTCGTGTTGACGATTGGCTGCGACAAGACCACGCCGGCGTGCTTGATGGCCGCGGCGACGGTGAATCTGCCGGCGATCGCGCTGTCGGTTGGCCCGATGCTCAATGGCTGGTACAACGGCCGCCGCACGGGCTCGGGCACGATCGTGTGGCGTGCGCGCGAGCTGCTTGCAGCTGGCGAGATCGACTATCAGGGCTTCATCAAGCTCGTCGCGTCGTCGGCGCCTTCGACCGGCTACTGCAACACGATGGGCACTGCGACCACGATGAACAGCCTGGCTGAAGCGCTGGGCATGTCCCTGCCGGGCTCGGCTGCCATTCCGGCGCCGTTGCGCGATCGGCAGGAAGCTGCATATCTCACCGGCAAGCAGATCGTCGAAATGGTCGCTGCCGATCGCAAACCATCCGATATTCTGACGCGTGAGGCATTCATCAACGCGATCCGCGTCAACTCTGCGATCGGCGGTTCCACGAACGCTCCGATCCATCTCAACGCGCTCGCGCGACACATCGGCGTCGAGCTGACGCTCGCCGACTGGCAGACGTACGGCGAGGACATTCCGCTGCTCGTGAACCTGCAACCGGCCGGCGAGTACCTCGGCGAGGACTATTACCGCGCGGGAGGTGTGCCGGCAGTGATCGCCGAGCTCACGCGACAGGGGCTGATCCATGAAGCGGCGCTCACGGTGAACGGCCGCACGATCGGCGAGAACTGCCGGGACGCGAGGATTCTCGACACCGAAGTGATCCGTCCGTTCGGACGGCCGCTCAAACAGCAGGCTGGCTTCACGGTGCTGCACGGCAATCTGTTCGATGCAGCGATCATGAAGCTCAGCGTCATCTCCGACGATTTCCGCGCGCGTTATCTCTCGAACCCGGCCGATCCGCTCGCCTTCGAGGGACGCGCTGTCGTGTTCGACGGGCCGGAGGACTATCACGCGCGCATCGACGATCCCGCGCTCGCTATAGACGATTGCACGTTACTGTTCATGCGCGGCACGGGGCCGATCGGCTATCCCGGCGCGGCCGAAGTGGTCAACATGCGGCCGCCGGCCGCGCTCATCAAAGCAGGTATCCATTACTTGCCCTGCATCGGCGACGGGCGCCAGTCAGGCACATCAGGATCCCCGTCGATTCTCAATGCGTCGCCCGAAGCTGCGGCTGGCGGCGGTCTCGCGCTGTTGCGCACCGGCGATCGCGTGCGCATAGATCTTGGGCGCCGCGAAGCGAACGTCCTCATCAGTGACCAGGAACTGCAGTCACGGCGTCGCGAGCTGGAACAATCCGGCGGCTATCCGGCGCCGCCGCATCAGACGCCGTGGCAGGAGATTCAGCGCGGCTGCGTGGGACAGCTCGATACCGGCGCGGTGCTGGAATCTGCGACGAAGTATCAGCGCCTGGCGCAGAAGATCGGGACGCCACGACACAATCATTGACCTACAGCGCCTGTACCGGCATCGCAGCCGAGTCTGCTCGCGCGATCAGATTTCGCAACGGCAGACGAAACGGCTGCGCGGCGATTTCGAACATGTCGCCGTCACGCACCTCGACACCGGCGGCAAACGACAGCGTAGCTGTTCCGAAGAAGTGCACGTGTACATCGCCAGGACGACGAAACAACGCGTACTTGAAATGGTGATGCTCGAGGTTGCGCAGCGAGTGCGACATGTTCGCTTCACCGGTGAGGAACGGCATCTCCCAGAGCGTTCGGCCTTCGCGCACGATGCGGGAAGTGCCGCGCACATCGGGCGGCAGCTCGCCGGTGAGCAGCTCGGGGCCGAGCGCCGCCGGGCGCAGCTTCGAATGCGCGAGCCATAGATAGTTGGCGCGCTCCGTGACGTGATCGGAGAACTCGTTCGCCAGGCAATAGCCGAGACGCCGCGGCTGGCCGTCGTCCCCGATGACATAGATTCCGGCGATCTCCGGCTCTTCGCTGCCGTCGAGTGCGAAGTCGGGCGAGGGAATCGCTGCGCCCGGCGCGACGATGCACGAACCGTCGCCCTTGTAGAACCATTCCGGTTGCACGCCCACTTCGCCGTCGCGCGGCTTGCCTCCCTGCACGCCCATCAAGAACATCCGCATCGAATCCGTCGCGCTGCCAGCCGCAGCCGCGCGATGCATCCTGTCGCGGCCCTCGGCGGAGCCGAGATGCGTCAAACCGGTGCCTGTCAGATGCAGATGCGCGCTGTCGCGATGATCGATCGGCGCGAGGATTCGCTGCTCGCTGAGCGCATGCTCCAGATCGATGCGCTCGGCGGATGCATGCCGGAGCGCCTGCGTTTCGAGAGTGGAGCCGCTCTCCATGGCCGCTCGCGCCAGCTCATACGTACTCGCGACTCCTTCGATCCGCCATGCATCACCACTGTCGTCGGCAGCAGCGACGATGCGGACGCCATCCTTCGAGCGCAACTGCATGAGCCGGATGCTCATCGCTCTTTGCCCGTCCGACCGTCGCGATAGACGCCATCGAGCCGATGCGGCAACGACTCCACGACTTCGCGGCGCAACGAACGCGGTAGCAGCGCATCCGGAAAGTCCTGATAGCAGACAGGCCGCAGGAATCGCTCGATCGCGAGCGTCCCGACGGATGTGCTGCGTCCGTCCGAGGTCGCCGGGAACGGTCCGCCATGCACCATCGCGTGCGCCACCTCGACGCCGGTCGGCCAGCCGTTCGCAATCAATCGACCGGCCTTGCGCTCGACGATGGGCAGCAAGCGTGCGGCGAGTGCATGGTCCTGAGCCGTGAGATGCAGCGTCGCGGTCAGCTGCCCTTCCAGATGTTCCGCGACTTCGAGCATTTCCGCTTCTGTCGCACATCGAACGATCACCGACGAAGCACCGAATACCTCGTTCATCACATCTACGCGCTGTAGAAGATCGCGCGCGCCGACCGAGAACAGCGCTCCGCGTCCGCAGTACGTGCCCTGCGACTCGGCACCACGCGCCAGCAGCGTCACCCTGTCGTGGTCGAGCAAGTGCTGGACGCCTCGTTCATAAGCGGCGTGGATGCCGGATGTCAGCATGACGCCGGGAGCCACCTTTCCGAGCGTAGCCCCTGCCGAGGCGATGAACCGTTCGAGCTGCGCGCTTTCGAGTGCGATCACCAGGCCAGGATTCGTGCAGAACTGCCCGACGCCCAGCGTCAACGAGCCGACGAAGTCCTGCCCGAGCTTTTCGGCACGTTCGGCCAGCGCCGCGGGTAGCAGGAATACCGGGTTGATGCTGCTCATCTCGGCGTACACGGGAATCGGCTCAGGCCGCTCGCTCGCGATCTTCATCAGCGCGAGGCCGCCGGCGCGCGAGCCCGTGAAGCCCACTGCCTTCACGTGCGGATGCGCGACCAAAGCCGCGCCCAGTGCTCGGGAGTTACCGTTGAGCAGTGAGAACACTCCTCCTGGCAAATCGCACGCCTTGACCGCGGCCGTCACCGCCTGCGCCACGAGGTCACTCGTGCCGGGATGCGCCGAGTGGCCTTTGACTATCACCGGACAACCGGCCGCGAGCGCCGCGGCGGTGTCGCCTCCGGCCACGGAGAACGCCAAAGGAAAATTACTGGCGCCGAACACGACGACCGGCCCCAACGGTACCTTGCGTTGTCGCAGGTCCGAACGCGGCAGCGGCTTGCGATCCGGCATAGCCGGATCCACGCGCAAGCCGAGCCAGCCGCCCTTGCGCAACTCATCCGCGAACAAGCGCAGCTGCCCGATCGTTCGGCCGCGCTCTCCTGTGAGGCGCGCAATCGGCAGGCCGGTCTCGGCGTGTCCACGCTCGAGGAGCTCGTCGCCGAGCGCCTGGATACGATCGGCGATCGTTTCCAGAAAGCGCGCCCGAGCGTCCGGCTCCAGGCCGGCAAACGGCTCGAAGGCAGACCATGCCAGTGCACCCGCACGCTCCACCTCGGAGTTGCCGGCGGCACTGAACGACGGCTGCATGGACTCGCCGGTGGTCGCGTTGCGTGCCTGAAACGTGGCGGCAGTTGCGACCTGTTCGGCACCGATGAACAACTTTCCAGAAACAGGCATCCGGATCTCCTTACGCTCAAACCTTCGCCTTGACGCCGGCTCGTTTCTGCCGCGGCCGACCCGCATTGGTCGTGTCGAGCAGCGCCAGATCGAGCAGCGCTGTCATAGCGCGCTGGGCTGCCGCCGGGTTCCTCGCCCGGACCGCCTCATAGACGCGCACGTGATCCGGAACCGGATCGCGTGCCAGCTGATGGTGGCGCTGCTTGAAAATCGTGGTCCAGGTTACTGCCGCCCCTATCCCGCTGATCAGCGACGCCACGAATGCATTGCCGCTGGCGCGCAACAGTGCCGCGTGGAAGTTCTGATCGGCATCACGCCCCTCCTCCACCGCAAGCGAATGTCGTTCCATGTCTTGCAGCGCTTGCGCCATGGCAGCCAGATCCGCCTCGGTCCGGCGCTCGGCGGCGAGCGCCGCAGCTTGCGGCTCGACCATGCGGCGCAGCTCGAACAAGCCCTGCACCAGACGATCGTCCGGCTCACGCTCGAAAATCCAGGACAGGACGTCCGGATCCAGCAAGTGCCAGCGCTCGGGCAAGCTGACCCGCGTGCCCACCTTGGGACGCGACTCCACCAGGCCCTTGGCAGCCAGGATGCGCACGGCTTCGCGATAGGCCGTGCGCGAAACCTCGAGCCGGTCGCTGGCGTCGATCTCGCCATCGAGGATATCCCCCGGGCGGGCACGGCCGGAAACGATCCGCATGCCCAGATCGCGCGCGATGCTCCCATGCAGACGCAATGCCTTGCGGCGCGCCGCCTCCGGGCCTGCCAACTTCTTCTTGCTCGCCATGTGCGCATAATAACTTAGACAATTAGGACTGGCGCGCGACGGCAATAACTTAGACAATTTGCCCGGCACCTCGACAAGGAGCGCGCAGCTCCAGCCACGAACACCAAGAGGCCGAACTGTATGACCGGAACAGCCGTCACCTTCTCGTCGCTGGATTGGACGATCGTCGCCCTGTACTTCGTCGCCAACACGGCCATCTGCGTGTGGTGCGCGCTGATGAAGGAGCGCGACACCACCGACTACTTCCTCGCCAGCCGCACCGCCGGCTGGTTCCTGATCGGCTCGTCGATCTTCGCTTCCAACATCGGCGCCGAGCATCTGATCGGCCTCGCCGGCTCAGGTGCGGACTCCGGCATGGCCTTTGCGCATTGGGAGCTGCACTCGTACCTGGTGCTCGTGCTCGGCTGGGTATTCGCGCCGTTCTACCTGCGCGCCAACATATTCACGACGCCGGAATTTCTCGAGCGCCGCTACACGCCGGCTACTCGCACGGTGCTGTCGCTGATCTTCTTCGTCAGCTACATCCTCACCAAAGCCTCGGTGACTATCTTCGCCGGCGCGTTCGCGATCCAGACGATCCTCGGCTATCAGTCGCTGCAGTTGCCGGTGCTCGGCGAGGTGGATTTCTTCTGGTTCGCGGCGTTCTCGCTCGTCACCATCACCGGCGTTTTCGTCATTCTCGGCGGCATGAAGTCGGTGCTGTGGACCGAAGCGATGCACGTGCCCGTGCTGCTCACCGGCTCAATCGTGCTGTTGATCGTCGGCCTGTCGCAGATCGGTGGCCTGGACGCGCTGCGCGCCGCCAATCCCGAAACGATCCACCTCTGGCGAGCGTTGTCGACTACGCCCGCGACGCAGGGATTTCCCGGCTTTCTGTTCGATCCGAGCAGCACGCCGTGGCTGGGCGTGCTGCTCACTTCGCCGATCATCGGCCTGTGGTACTGGTGTACGGATCAATACATCGTGCAGCGCGTGTTGACCGCCAAGGATCTGCGCGAAGCGCGCCGCGGTACGATCTTCGCCGCCTATCTGAAGCTGGCCCCGGTCTTCATCTTCCTGCTGCCCGGCATGATTGCCGTCGCGCTGTTCAAGCAAGGCGCACCGGGCTTCCAGTCGATCGGCGCAAATCCGCAGGGCGCTTTCCCGGTGCTGGTCTCCAACCTGCTGCCGATCGGACTGCGCGGGCTGGTGCTCGCGGGCATGCTGTCGGCGTTGATGAGCTCGCTCGCTTCGCTGTTCAACTCGACGGCAACGCTGTTCACCGTCGACTTCTACAAGCGCTTGCGCCCGCAATCGAGCGAACGACATCTCGTGCTCGTCGGTCGCCTCGCGACCGCAGTGGTGATCTTGCTTGGCATGGCGTGGATTCCCTTCCTGCAGGACCTCGGCAAAGGCCAGCTCTACACCTATCTGCAGCTGGTGCAATCGCTGCTCGCGCCGTCCATCGCCGCGGTCTTCATGCTGGGCATCTTCTCGCGCGGCGTCACGCCTCATTCCGGCCTGATCGGCATCGTGGCCGGATTCGTCGTCGGTATGCTACGTCTCGTATTGCAAGCGACGCACGAGATGTACCACATCGAGTGGCCGGGGCTCGTGCAGGCCTTCGTCGACATCAACTGGCTGTATTTCAGCTTCCTGCTGTTCGTGTTCACCTGCGTGCTGATCTTCGCGGTCAGCGCCGTGACGAAGAAGGCGCCGCCCGAGCAGCTGGCGGGCTTGACGTACGGCTCGGTCACCCAGGAGCAGCACGCCGCCACGCGCGCCAGTTTCGGATTCTGGGAGCTGTTTCACACCGGCGTGGTCCTCGCGATCATTGCCGGAATCTACATCTACTTCTGGTAGCGCCCCGCCCTGTCCGAATTGCGTTCAGGGTCGCAGCGACACCACTGTGACCGACGCGGGCGCCAACTCGAGCGTCATTGCGCCGCCGCTGCGCCTGGCCGTAACTGGTTTCGGCACGACTGTGTTCGGTGCTTCGAATGTATTGACGCTGTCGATGTGCGGAGCGGCCAACTCTTCGCCGCGAAGCGTCTCGTTCTTCTGACCGCCACTCGCAATGCGGATGCGAACCGCGCGCCGCGGATCGACGTTGGTGATGGCGATCCACATCTTACCGTCTTTGTCCCTTGCGGCGATCGCATCGACGCGTCGGAGCTCGATATCGCCATGCACGTATGTTTGCGGGTCGAGTTGGATCGGCACGAAGGTTGCGTCCTGGAACGGCACATACATGCGAAACACGTGATACGTCGGAGTTTTCACGAGCTTCTCCTGGTCGGTGAGCAGCATGGCCTGCAGCACGTTCACCATCTGCGCAATATTGGCCATGCGCACCCGGTCTGCATGACGTGCGAACGTATTGATGTTGAGCGCGGCGATGATCGCATCGCGTTGACTATTCTGCTGCTCGAGGAAACCTTCTTTCGAGCCTGGCGTGGGTGCGAGCCACGCGCCCCATTCATCGACGACCAGCGCAATCTTCTTCTCAGGATCGTACTTGTCCATGATCGCACCGTGTGTGCGAATCAACTCGTCCATGCGCAGCGTTTCCTTGAGCAACCTGGCGTACTCATCTTCGCCGAAGCCCGTCGCTTTGTACCTCGGCGGCCAGCCGCCCACGGTGTAATAGTGCAGCGATAGCCCATCGATGTCCCAGCTCCAGTTGCGCTCCTTCCATGCCTTCATCACGGCTTCCGTATAGCTCGTGTCGCCGCTGTCCGGACCGACGGCGATCTTCTTCATCGGATGCCGCGCGTTGTAGTTACGAGTGTAGCGAGCGTAGATTCTGAGCTGACTCACGTAGTAGTCCGGCGTCATGGAGCCGCCACATCCCCAGTTCTCGTTGCCGATGCCGAGGTACGAAATGCCGAACGGCTCCGGATGTGCGTTCGCGGCGCGTTCCTTCGCCAAAGCCGTCGGCTGATTGGTGGTCAGGTACTCGAACCAATCCGCCGCTTCCTGCGGCGTCCCGGAACCCACGTTCACGGACAGATACGCTTCCGCGCCGATCTGCTGCACGAAATCCATGAACTCGTGCGTGCCGAACGTATTCGGCTCGATGACCCCGCCCCAGTTCGGGTTGAGCGTCGCGGGACGCTC
>Ga0114129_10012966_pt1 | contig 11866 bp, 10 predicted proteins | sample RhiMetdeltSRZDD1_FD_80071 | JGI IMG/M metagenome (GOLD analysis project Ga0114129, IMG submission 80071) | Populus rhizosphere microbial communities from Tennessee, USA - Rhizosphere MetaG P. deltoides SRZDD1 (version 2) (version 2) | ecosystem: Host-associated > Plants > Roots > Rhizosphere >... | reverse complement strand
GGAACTGTCCGTCGATCATCCGCGAGATGAGCAGGCGGCCACCCACGTCAAAAAACAAATGATTCTCGCCGCGCTCGTACTGGATGTCGGCGTCGCCTTCCTGCAGCAGCCGCGACAATTCACCGAGCGTCTTCTTCGGAAGAATGGCTTTCACTTCGTCGGCGTCTTTCGCCATCTTCGCGTCGCGCGGAACGGTGACCAGCGCGAGACGATGACCATCGGTCGCGACGAGGCTCATCGCGTCGGGACGCAGAACGAAGAGCGCGCCGTTCAGGAAATACCGCGTGTCTTCGCCGGTAATCGCGAACGCCGTCTTCGCGACCATTTCCTTGATCGCGGCGCGCGGCAGCGTCGCTCGCGGGGCATCACCACCGCCGCTGTTCTCGGGGAGCGTCGGGAAGTCCTCGCGCGGCAGCGTTTGCATTCGCGAGTCGAATCGATCGGCGGCGACCTTCACGCCGCCCTTGTCCTCGGCGATTCGGATGTCGGCGGTCTCCGGCAACGACTTCACGATCTCGTAGAACTTCTTGGCCGGCAGTGTCAGCGAGCCGCCCTTCGCGACAGCTGCAGCACAGCGACTTCGTAATCCCACTTCCAGGTCGGTCGCGAGAAACCGGACCTCATCACCTTTGGCTTCCATCAAGACATTCGCCAGGATCGGAATCGTGTTTTTCCGCTCGACGATGCCTTGGAAAAGTTGCAGTTCTCGCAGAAGGTCGTTCTTACGGACGACAAGTTCCATGGCTGTGCTGACCTCGAAAGAGCGGGGGTTTGGGCCCGCGATCCCCTGGGGAAAGGAGAGATTCGAGAATGAGAAATTATATAGGAGAAGAGGGCGCGTTGAAAAGCACAACAACGTCGTTAGTGCTTGACATTGAATGACTTAGCCTGTGCGAAATATGTGACTCGAATCGCGCCGGTTGGCTGGCTGCCGAGGTTCGGCCGTCCGTCCACAGGCTTTCACTGCCCACGCGGATGAGCTGCTGTGCAAAAGCACAATCTCATCGAAATCCTTCGAGAAAATTGCCCATCAGCGTGTTGAAATCTCCGTCCTTCTTTCGCAGGTCTTCCACCTTTCGAATCGAGTGGATAACGGTCGAGTGGTGCTTCCCGCCGAAGCTCCGGCCGATTTCCGGCAGCGACGCATGCGTCAGCGACTTGCAGAGATACATCGCGATCTGCCGAGGCATCGCGATCGACTTCGAGTTGTTCCGTGACTTCAGATCGACGAGCTTCAGATTGTAGTAATCGGCGACGAACTTCTGGATGATTTCGATCGTGACGGCCTTTTCTTCGTGCCCGAGAATTTCCTTCAACACTTCTTGCGCGAGCGGCAACGAAATTTCCTGACCGGTCAGCGACGCGAACGCGATCAGTCGAATCAGCGATCCTTCGAGCTCGCGGATGTTCGATTTGATCTTGCCGGCGATGTACATGGCGACGTTGTCGGGCAGCGGAACCGCCTCGGTTTCGGCTTTCTTCTTCAGGATCGCGACCTTGGTTTCGAAGTCCGGCGACTGAATATCCGCGATCAATCCCCATTCGAATCGCGATCGCAGCCGCTCCTCGAGCGACGTGATCTCGCGCGGCGGACAATCGCTGCTGAGGACAATCTGTTTTTGCGAGTCGTAGAGCGCGTTGAACGTGTGGAAGAACTCGGTCTGCGTCCCTTCTTTTCCTGAGAGAAACTGAATATCGTCGACGAGCAGTACGTCGACCGAACGGTAACGCTCCCGAAAATCGATCACGCGATCGTACCGAACGGCGTTGATCATCTCGTTCATGAACCGCTCTGACGAGATGTACGTGAGCTTCAGATTCTGATCGTGCATGAGGACGTAATGCCCGACCGCGTGCATCAAGTGCGTCTTGCCGAGTCCCACGCCACCGTAGATGAACAATGGGTTGTACGAGCGCGACGGCGCCTCGGCCACCGCGCGGCAGGCGGCATGCGCAAACTGATTCGAGGAGCCGACGATGAAGGTGTCGAACGTGTAGCGGGGATTGAGACCCGCGGGTCCGGGCGCCGCCAAAGCGAGCGAGGACTCCTCTTCGAGCGCCGCGGCCTCCTCGGGTGCGAGTTGAATCGCAGCCCCTTCGATCGGCGTGTCCGCGACATAGTGAATCGCCAGATTCGGCCGGTTCACCTCGCTCATCGCTTCGTTGATGACGACCGAGTAGTGTTTCGTGAGCCAGTCCTTGAAGACCGGGTTGGGGACCCGCACCGTGACCGATGACCGATTGTCGGCGATGAAGCTTGTCGGTCGAAACCAGGTGTAGAAGCTGTGGCGGTTCACCTTGGTTTCAATCCGGGCGAGAATCTGTTCCCAGAGATTCATGGAGGTGTCTGAATCTACGACGTTTACGCCGAAAATCGAGGTCTCCGCGGCAATCGAGTCGATTTTCCACAGCTTTTTCCACAGGTGTGGAAAACTCTGGGGAGAGACCGAACAGCCATGGGATTGTCAGGCCGGAGCCGGCCGCTGAAGGACGGCGACTGTAGCACACCTGCCAGTGGATTGACACTCTCAGAACGCGTCGCTAACATTGGCGGTTCGATTTCATTCGAAGGGACGCCATGAAAGGGAAGCGCACGTTTCAGCCGAACACCCGTCACCGGAAGCGGACGCACGGCTTCCTCGTGCGGATGGCGACGAAGAACGGCCGTCTCGTGCTCAAACGCCGGCGCGCCAAGGGCCGCAAACGTCTGACGGTCTCGAGCGAGTAGCGCCGGACTTCGGTCCGCGATGCCCGGATTTCGTCCCGCCGAACGGATTCGCCGCCGCGCAGAATTCAAGCAGGTGTACGAGCGAGGAAGTCGCGCTCACAGCCGCTATTGCACGCTGTTCATCCTGCCAAACGAGCGCGTGGTCGGACGACTGGGTATTGCGGCTACACGAAAGCTCGGCGGCGCCGTTCAGCGCAACCGGGCCAAACGACTGATTCGAGAAGTTTTTCGTCGCAACAGGATTGCCCAGGGGCTCGACGTGGTCGTCGTCCCCAAACGTGAGCTGCTTGACGCCAGCCTGACCGTCCTTGAAGCCGATTACCGAACCACCCTCGAACGAGCTGCCCGTCACCGTGCCGGTACGCGCGGCGTTGGCGCTCATTCGAGGTTATAAGATTCTGATCTCGCCGCATTTTCGAGGCTCGTGCCGATTTCTGCCTTCCTGCGCCGATTACGCGGCGGAGGCTCTGCGCCGTCACGGCGTCGTCCGCGGCGGCTGGCTCACGCTTCGACGCCTCGCACGGTGTCATCCGCTCTGCACCGCGGGATACGATCCGGTTCCGTTGTAAATGGAAAGACGCGTTCTCCTCGCTATCTTCCTGTCGTTCCTGGTCCTGTACATTTACCAGGCCCTCGTCGTGAAGCCGGTCTCGAAGCCGCCCAACACGTCGGCGACGAGCGCGACTCCGACTCCCGAAGCCGACGTCTCGGCATCGCCAAGTACGCCGCCCCGAACTCCCCTTTCCGAGAAGCCGCCGGCGCCGCCAACACCTTCCGCTCAGCCGCTCGTCGCGGACGCAAGCGAGCGCGACATTCACATCGAAACACGCGACATCATCGCGGTCTTCACCAATCGCGGCGGACGTCTCAAGAGCTGGCGATTGAAGCATTACTTCGATCAGCAACATCAGCCGCAGGAGATCATCGAGAGCACCCTCGTATCACAGCCGCTGCCGTTCACGCTGCAGGCGGGCGACGAAGCCACGACGACGGCGCTGAACAATGCGCTCTATACGGTGAGCGGCGCGCCCACGACGACGATGCCGATTGCTTCGGCCGTCGATCTTCGATTCGAGTATCGCGACGCTGGCGGCCTCCACGCCGTCAAGCAATTTCACGTCGAACCGGCGTCGTACGTCTTCACGTTCCAAGCAAACGTCACGCAAGCCGATCGCGTCTTGTCGCCGACGATCGTGTGGGGACCGGCAGTCGGCGACGTTGGTCACGTCAGCCAGTACGCGCAGAAAGCCGAAGGGCTCCTCTTCCAGGATGCCAAGGCGCAGCGGCTCACGCCGAAAGACCTGGCGAAACAGTCGGTGTTCGAGGGCGACTTCAAGTTTGCCGGCGTCGACGACAACTACTTCATGACGGTGGCGCTCTTCACCGGCGCGGCGAAAGTGAGCTTCCATCCGGTCTCGATTCCGCCGCCGGCCGACACGAAGACTCCGCCGCGCGATCTGGTGTCGTTCTCGCTCGATCCGCAACAGCCCGACGCACCACGCCAGTTCTTCGCGGGACCGAAAGATTTCGACGTCCTGGCGTCGATCGATCGCGACCTCACGCGCGCGATCAACTTCGGCATGTTCGCAGTCATCGTCGTGCCGCTGCTGCGTTCGCTCAAATGGGTGAACGCGTTCATCGGCAACTACGGCTGGTCGATCGTGATTCTGACGATCATGATCAACGCGATCATGTTTCCGCTCCGGCACAAGAGCGCGGTGTCGATGCGCAAGATGCAGGAGATTCAGCCGCAGGTGAAGGCGATTCAGGATCGCTACGCGAAGCTGAAGGCGACCGATCCCGCCAAGCAGAAAATGAATCAGGAGTTGATGACGCTGTACCGTGAGCGCGGCGTGAACCCCGCGAGCGGCTGCGTGCCGATGCTGCTGACGTTCCCGGTGCTGTTCGCGATGTGGGCGCTCCTGCAAACCTCCATCGAGCTGCGCGGCGCGCCCTGGTTCGGATGGATCCATGATCTCTCGCAGTACGATCCGTGGTACGTGCTGCCGATCGTCATGGGCGCGTCGCAGATCTGGCAGCAGCGCATCACGCCGGCGACCGGCGCCGATCCCGCGCAGCAGAAGATGATGATGTTCATGCCGGTCATCTTCACGGTGATGTTCTTGTGGCTGCCGGCCGGCGCGGCGATTTACTACGGCGTCACCAATCTGTGGATCATCGGGCAGCAGTATCTGACCAACTATCTGATCGGACCGCCGAACGTTCGCGGCGTCGGGCGACCGCCGGCGGAACGGCGCGTGAAGAAGGTCGGCGGCGGGAAGACCGAAGCGGCCGCGCGCGAATCGGAATGACGACATGACTACAGCGTCCACACCGCCTATCGTCGACTTCCTGAATCGGTTCATCGCCGCGCTCGGCATCACGGCGGCGGTGAACGTCGAGGAAACCGCCGACGGTCCGCGTCTCAATCTCACCGGCGACGAGGCCGAGCTGCTGGTTCGACACCGCGGCGAACCGCTCAAGGCGCTTCAACACGTCGTCGACATGGCGTACGGCCGCTCGCTGCCCGACGAGACGCGCATATTCATCGACGCGCTGGAGTACCGCAAAGGCAAGGACATCGAGCTGCGGCGCATGGCGAAGTTCCTCGCCGAGAAAGCGAAGCAGACCGGGCTCGATCAACAGCTCGGCCCGCTCAATCCGTACGAACGCCGCCTCGTGCACATGGCTGTCGCCGAAATCCCTGGCGTCACGACCGAAAGCGTCGGCGATGCGTTTTCGAAAACGGTTTTGATCTCGTTACGGAAGTAGTCCGCTGTTGATCGATTGTGTTCTCGACCTCAGACACCATCGTTGCGATTGCGACGCCGCCAGGCCGCGGCGGCATCGGCGTCGTCCGGGTGAGTGGTCCTGATGCTGCGGCGATCGCACGCCGATTAATCACCCGCGACGAGACTCTCGAGCCACGCCACGCGACGCTGACGCGAGTCCGACTCGGCCCGCTCACGCAATCGCCGGCGCTCGCCCCGGTGGTCGACGCCGCGATCGACCGCGTCGTCGTGACCTACTTCCCTGCGCCTGCCTCGTACACCGGAGACGATGTCGTCGAGATCAGCGGGCACGGCAGCCCAATTGTGCTGCGATCGATCGTCGAATCGGCGATCGGCTGCGGCGCGCGGCTCGCCGAGCCTGGCGAGTTCACGCTTCGCGCGTTCTTGAACGGCCGCGTCGACTTGATGCAGGCGGAAGCGGTCGCGGATCTGATCGACGCCGTGACGCCGCTCCAGGCGCGGGCAGCGTTCGATCAGCTGGAAGGAACGTTGACGCGCGCGATCGCCGCGATCGACATCGCGCTGTTCGATTTGATCGCGCGGCTCGAAGCCTCGATCGATTTTCCAGACGAGGGATACCATTTCATCGAACCCACCCAACTGACGTGCGCGATCGATCAGATCGGATCACGGACGTCGGCGCTGCTCGCCGATGCGCGACGCGGCCGGCTCGTGCGCGAAGGGTTGAGCATCGCGATCGTCGGACGACCGAACGTCGGGAAGTCGAGTCTCTTCAACGCGCTCGTCGGCGCTTCGCGCGCGATCGTGACCGATGTCCCCGGCACCACGCGCGATCTCGTCACGGAAGTCCTCGATCTCGATGGGCTGCGCGTCACGCTCGTCGACACCGCTGGCCTCTGCGAGACAAGCGATCGCGTCGAAGCCGAAGGCGTCGCGCGGTCGAAGCAGGCGATGACGATAGCCGATCTCGTGCTCGTCGTCGTCGATCGAGACGAGCCGCAAGACGTTGATGGTAAAAGGCTTGTTGTTCAGAACAAGATCGATCTCGGGCGGCCGCGCCGCGGCATCGCGGTGTCGGCGACGACAGGCGCAGGGCTCGACGAGCTGCGAAAGGGGATCGTCTCGGCGCTCGACTTCGATCCGCTCCGCGACCGGCCGGCGATCACGAACACGCGACACATCGCGCTCGTCGAGCGCGCGCATCACGCGCTGATGCGGGCGCGCGACGCGGCGCTCGCAGACGGTGGTTCGCAGTCGGAAGAATTCGTGCTCGCCGATTTGCAGGACGCCCGCGCCGCGTTCGAGGAAATTTGCGGACGCCGCGCCCCGGACGATCTGCTCGAGCACATCTTCACGCGCTTCTGCATCGGCAAATGAATCGCAACTTCGATGTGATCGTGATCGGCGCTGGACACGCGGGCTGCGAAGCCGCGTACGCGGCTGCGCGTGTCGGCGCGCACGTTGGGTTGTGCACGTTGTCAACGGACACCGTCGCGCACATGCCGTGCAATCCGGCGGTCGGCGGCACGGCCAAAGGGCATCTCGTCCGCGAAATCGACGCGCTGGGCGGTTTGATGGGCCGCGCCATCGACGCGACCGGCATTCAGTTCAAGCTGCTCAATCGAAGTCGCGGTCCCGCCGTCTGGTCGCCGCGCGCGCAGGCCGACAAGAAGATCTACGGTCGCTGGGTGAAGCACGCGCTCGATGCGGAACCGAACATCGAGTGGGTGCTTGGCAAAGCGGGACGCATCCTCGTCTCGCACGGCGAGATCGCCGGCCTCGCGATGGAAGACGGCGATTCGTATTCATGTCGCGCGTTGATCGTGACGACCGGAACGTTTCTCAACGGCCTCATTCACATCGGTCCGGAACAACATCCGGCCGGCCGCGCCGGGGAGCCCCCGTCACGCGAGCTCGCGGAATCGTTGAAAGCTCTCGGGTTCGAATGGGGCCGCTTGAAGACCGGTACTCCGCCGCGACTCGACCGCGAAAGCATCGACTTCAACGGCCGCATCGCCGACGGTCGATTCCTCGTCGAACGCGGCGACAGCGCGCCCGTGCCGTTCTCGTTTCTCTCGACGCGTCTCGATCGTCCGCAAATCGATTGCTATCTGATCCACACGAACGATCGCGTCCGTGATTTGGTGCGCGCCAACATCGACCGCTCGCCGCTGTTCAACGGCCAGATTCGCGGTATCGGGCCCCGATATTGTCCGTCGCTCGAGGACAAGATCATCCGGTTCGCTGACAAAGAGCGGCATCAGATCTTTCTCGAGCCCGAGGGTCTGGATGCGCGCGAGATCTACGTCAACGGATTCTCGATGTCGCTGCCGCGCGACGTCCAGGCGGATCTGGTGCATGCGCTTCCCGGACTCGAAGATGCCGTGCTGCTGCGGCCGGGATACGCCGTCGAGTACGACTTCATCCAGCCAAGGGAGCTGACGCGACGACTCGAAGCCAAACGGGTGGGCGGACTGTTTCTCGCGGGACAGATCAACGGCACGTCGGGATACGAGGAGGCGGCGGCGCAAGGGATCGTCGCCGGCATCAACGCCGCGCATCGTGTTCTGAAACGCGGAGGCGTTGAACTTCGCCGAGACGAGGCGTACATCGGCATTCTCGTCGATGACTTGATCACCAAGGGATGTTTGGAGCCGTATCGGATGTTCACGTCGCGCGCCGAGCATCGGCTGATGCTGCGCATCGACAACGCCGATCTGCGGCTGACGCCGCGCGGCCGCGAGGCGGGCGTCGTTGACGACGACCGATGGGAGCGATTCGAGTCGCGGCGATCGCGATACGCGCACAATCTGCAGGTGCTCGAGACGACGCTCGTCCGGTCGGCGAGCGGAGACCGCGTGCCCGCGAGTCAGTTGCTGCGCCAGCCGGAGCATCGGCTCGAGCAACTTCTCGCTGACGGAATGCTGCCGCAGTTTCACATCGAGGTGGACGCGGCGTCGTTCGATATCGCGAGCGCGGAGACGGCGGTGAAGTACGCAGGCTATCTGCGACGCCAGGAAAGCGAAATCGAACGGGCGCGAAAGGACGAGCGCCGGCGGATCCCGGTCAATTTTCCCTTCGATCGAGTGCCGGGCTTGTCTCGGGAGGTCGTTCAGCGCCTCGCCCAGGTTCGTCCCGACACGCTCGGACAGGCCCTGCGGATCCCTGGTGTGACTCCGGCCGCCGTCGCCGTTCTCGCCGCATATGTCGGGCGGTTTACATCGAGTCCGACGGTATAGCGGTCATCTTTCGGAGACGCACAGGATGTTGTAGTCTCGTGACGTGACGTCGCGCGAGTTCCGCGAACGGTTGATTCGTCGAGCGCGCCGCGCGAAGCTCACGATTGCGCCTGAGACCACCGAAGCGCTTGAGGCGTATTTCGCGCTGCTGGCCCGCTGGAACGAAAAGATCAATCTGACGGCGCTTCCGCTCCGAACCCCCACCGACGAGACCTTTGATCGGCTGCTGATCGAACCTCTTGCCGCCGCGCGAAGCGTCGCGAACGAACCCGAGATTTGGGTAGACCTTGGGTCTGGCGGCGGCTCGCCGGCGATTCCGATCAAAGTCACACGGCCGAAGCTGAAGCTGACGATGGTGGAGGCGAAGGTTCGGAAGGCGGCTTTTCTTCGCGAAGCGGTCCGCACGTTGAACCTGGGCGAGGCCGCCGTTGAGAACGTTCGCATCGAGACGCTCGCGACGAATCCCGATAGGCGCCGTTCGGCTTCACTCGTCACCGTCCGCGCCGTGAAGGCGGATGCCGCGCTGTTTTCCCATGCCGCAGAGCTGTTGACGCCGCGCGGTCGACTCTTCTTGTTCCGCCCGACGAACAGTCCAATCTCAGCGAGAGGCTTCGAGCATGTCGAAACAGTTCAGCTCACTGAAGCGCCGCGGGCCTTCCTGGCGATCCTCCGACATGTGTTCCACGTGGAACAAAGCCATTGACGGTCGTACCGGCGCACCGTATCCTCGATATCCTCAACGCGCGGTCGACAATATCGATTCAACCTGGTCGGTCAGTCGCCAAAATAGACTGGTCGAGCTTCGTACGCTGCTGGGTTCGTAGGCCGTTATGGCGAGAATCGTCGCGGTAACCAACCAGAAGGGCGGCGTCGGAAAAACCACCACAGCCATCAATCTCGCGGCATCCCTCGCGCTGGCCGAGCAACGCGTCCTGCTGGTCGACGTCGATCCTCAGGCCAACCTGACGAGCGGCGTCGGTCAGAAAGGAAAAGCGTCCCCCGCCGGGACGATCTACAACGCGCTCACGGCCAGCGAGACCGTCCCCGACGCCACAGCGTTTGTGATTCCTACCGGCGTCGATCGGTTGCTCCTGATTCCCGCCGACCGCAATCTGACCGGCGCTGAAATCGAGCTGGTGACGCTCGGCCGGCGCGAGGAACGCCTGCGTGCGCTGATCGCGCCGCTGCGGAACGACTTCGATTACATCTTCATCGACTGCCCGCCGTCGCTCGGTCTGCTGACGTTGAACGCGCTCGTCGCGGCCGATGCGGTGCTGATTCCGCTGCATTGTGAGTACTTCGCCTTAGAGGGTCTCGCCGATCTCGTCGGAACGATGCGCCGAGTCCGCGCCGCGCTAAATCCGTCCCTCGACATCGAAGGCGTGCTGCTGACGATGTTCGATGAGCGGACGAACCTGGGGCAGCAGGTTGCCACCGACGTCCGTCAATTCTTCAAGGAGAAGGTGTTTCGCACGGTGATCCCGCGCAACGTGCGCCTCGGCGAGGCGCCGAGCCACGGCATGCCCGTGATCCTCTACGACGTGAAGTCGCGCGGCGCAGAGGCGTACCTCGCGCTCGCCCGCGAAGTGCTCCAGCGAACAGCCGCAACAGCGGCATGAGGCTTATGGACAAACGACCTGCGCTCGGAAAGGGACTCAGCGCACTGATCCCTGACGCGCCCGACATTCCTCCGCCCGCCGCGATCGAAGCCGACGTCGATCGACTGGCGCCCAACAGCTTCCAGCCTCGGATGGACGTCAACGATGCGCGTCTCGAGGAGCTCGCGCAGTCCATCCGAGCCAACGGCGTCATCCAGCCGATCGTCGTCCGCGCGATCGGCGATCGGTTTCAGATCATCGCCGGGGAACGGCGATGGCGTGCCGCGAAGCTCGCCGGGCTGCGGCGGGTGCCGATCGTCGTTCGCGAAGTCACACCGGGTCAGGAGAAATCGCTGCTGGAGATGGCGCTCGTCGAGAACATCCAGCGCGAGGACCTGAATCCAATCGAAGAAGCGCTCGCGTACCGGCGGCTCGCCGACGATTTCCGGTTGAAGCAGGAAGAGATCGCCGACGCAGTGGGCAAGGATCGCGCGTCGGTGGCCAACACGCTGCGACTCCTCAAGCTTCCCGAGGAAGTGCGGAACGAAGTCGCGTCGGGTCGATTGTCGATGGGCCATGCGCGCGCGCTCCTGTCGCTGACGAGCGACGCCGCTCAGCGCGACACGGCACGCGATGTCATCGCCCGCAGCCTCTCGGTCCGCGAAACGGAATCGCTCGTCAAGAAGCTCGCCGAAGGCAGCGCGCTGCGCGAAGCGACCGGACCGAAGCCGGTCGACGTCCACACGCGGGCTGCGGAGGATCGCTTGCGCCTCGCCCTCGGCACGCGCGTCCGGATCGTTCGCCAGGGCACGCACGGCCGCATCGAAATCGATTTCACGTCCGAAGACGAGCTGATTCGAATCTACGAGCAGTTGACGGAGCGTTGAGGCCGCTTGCGAGCGGCTGATTTTGCTTTTTTGGGTTTTTTCGCGTTGTACGGAGTTTTTCGCTGTGGTAGGGCGCGGTTCCCTTGCTTTTTGTGATTTTTCTACGTTATTCCGTGCGCTTCTTTCGTTATTTTGGATTTTTTCACGTTACACAGACCGCTTACATCGCTTTTTTTATTCTTTCTTGATGTTTCAGACCGCCGATCCGTCTTTTTGCGATTCATTTCGCCTTTTTTCGATTTTTACACGTTGAAGGAGTCATGACCAAGCGGCTGACGCAAATGGTCGCCTGCGCCGGTTGAGCGAGCAAACTCGCCGCTGGCGAGCTCGCTCAGGTGCTGAGTGACATTCCCGCGCCGATCGATGACCGCGTTCTGGTCGACTTCAGAACCGCGGACGATGCGGGTGTGTACCGGTGGGAGAGCGGACCAGCGCTCGTGCAGACCGTCGACTTCTTCACGCCGATCGTCGACGACCCGTACGTCTACGGTCAGATTGCCGCCGCGAACGCCGTCAGCGACATCTACGCGATGGGGGGCCGGCCGCTCACGGCGCTCGCCATCGCCGCGTTCCCGAAGGAAGGACTCGAGCCCGACGTCGTCCGCGCCATTTTCCGCGGCGGGTTCGACAAGCTGCGCGAGGCAGGCGTGTCGCTGCTCGG
>Ga0114129_10012963_pt1 | contig 11866 bp, 12 predicted proteins | sample RhiMetdeltSRZDD1_FD_80071 | JGI IMG/M metagenome (GOLD analysis project Ga0114129, IMG submission 80071) | Populus rhizosphere microbial communities from Tennessee, USA - Rhizosphere MetaG P. deltoides SRZDD1 (version 2) (version 2) | ecosystem: Host-associated > Plants > Roots > Rhizosphere >... | reverse complement strand
CGTTGCCCGCACTGCAGGGCACGCCGCCCGTGTCGGCCCCCGATACCGCTCAGGCAACGGCCCGGCGCTCGGCATCCAGGTGGCAACCTCGCGGTCCTGGTGTTCGCGGGTAGGCGAACTGCGGGCGGGCTGGGCTAGGCGGCCGGCACAGCTTTTTGAGGGTCGAGGAAGGGGATGGCGGCTGTCTTGGCGGGAATTCGTTCGCCGTTACCCCATTCGATTTCCAGGTCGTTGCCGGGGCCGGCGAGCTCGGCTGGCACCCAGACGTAGCCGATGTTGCGCTGCAGGCGCGGGGACCAGACCAGGTCGGTGACGCGGCCCACCCGCTGCCCGCCGGCCAGGGCCGGCCGCGCCTCTGTGATCTCGAAGAACGAGGGGTCACCAGGAGCCTCGATGCCGACCAGCTTGCGGGTGACCCCCTGATCGCGGATCCCCTCCAGGGCGGCCTTGCCGACGTAGTCGTCCTCTTGCGCCTCCACGAGCCGTTCCAGCCCGGTGACCTCGAACGGGTTGTTCTCCAAGGTGAAGTCGGAGTTGTAGTTGAAGATGCCCGCCTCGATCCGGCGCGCCTCACACGGGGCGATCGGCCTTATGTTATGGGGCGCGCCCGCTTCCATGATCGTCTCCCAGAGCTCGCCGCCACGGGTGGGATCGGTGAGGTAGACCTCATACCCGACCTCACCGGTCCAGCCGGTGCGGCTGATCACGACCGGGATGCCCGCGATGGCCGTATCCAAGGTCCAGTAGTACTTCACGCCGTCGATCGCCTCACCGGCCAGCTCGCGCATCAGTTCCTTGGCCTTAGGGCCCTGCACCTGCAGCGGATAGGCGTCGGGCAGCGTCACGGTGGCGTTCAGGCCCCTGCCCTGGGCCAGCCCCATCGCGTACAGGTGCGCATCGCTGTCGGCCAGGCACAGCCAGAAAGTGTTCTCATCACGGCGCAGCAGCACCGGATCGTTGATGATGCCGCCATCGGGGGCGATGATCGGCGCGTACTTGCCCTGCCCGGCCGCGCATCTGGTCAGGTCGCGGCAGGTCAGCATGTTGGTCAGCGCGAAGCCGTCCGGGCCGCTGATCTGCACCACCCGCTCCACCCCCACGTCCCACAGCGTGACGTCGTTGACCAGCGCCCAGTACTCGGAGACCAGGTCGTCGAAGTACGCCGGCAGGTACATGTGGTTGTACACGTCGTACGCCGTGCAGCCCCACCGCAACGTCGCCTCGAAGAACGGCGATTTGCGGTACCACGGGCCGAAGTACAAGGTGCTGGACGTCGCGTCCGGGATCGTCTCGGCCTCACCACTCACTGCCCCCACCTTCCTTCCGCCGGGGTGCGTACGCCGGAAGTCCGCCCGGACCTTGGCGCCGACGCCGCCACGGTTTCAAGCACTCGGACTGAATAGTCGTTCAATTAGCTCAAATCCGCAACCCGGGGAAGCTGCGTGCACACCGACGACCTGGCGGCCGAGGTGGCCGCGTCACCGTCCCACCGCCCGAGACCCCGACCCAATCAGAAGGCGGAAGCCCGCGGCACGGGCAGCCTGCGCGGCCGCGGGGGTTGATCACCGGAAGTGGCGGTTGATCTCGTTGGCGTACCGGCGGCCAAGCGTGTCCTTGTTCTCCGTGATCCACTTGGTAACGGCGATCTTGCCGGTCGCGGGGCCGTCGGTGTCGGCGAGCCCGTCAGCCATCGCGCGGTACTCGTCGCGGGTCAGCAGCGTGTCATGCAGCGCAAACCCGAGAATCCGGGCAGCCATGGGGATGAGCTCGGCTGGTACGCGGACGATCTGGGCATGGCTGCCGATCGCATCCCTGATCGCGCTGGCCAGGTCGTAGAAGGTGGGCCGCTCGGGCCCGACGGCGTCGATGACGGATGTGGAAGCCGACGACCCAGCCTCCACGCATAGCCGCGCCAGGTCGTCGATGTGGATTGGACGGATGCGGTACTCACCGGTGCCGCCCACGGCGAACACCGGGAAACGGCGCAAAAGCCACGCGATGTTATTGATAAGGACACCATCGCCGCCGAACAAGACCGCGGGCCGCAGAACCGCATAAGAGACGCCCGACGCGGCCAGGACCCGTTCTACCTCTGCCTTACCCCGGAAATATGGGTAACGGGACGTGATGCTCGGATGCGTGATCGAGATGTGGACGATCCGCTGAACGCCTGCCCTCTCGGCGGCGTGGAAAAGTACCCGCGAGTTGGCAGTGGCGGCGGCATGGTCGACCTGCCCCCGCGGGAAACGGACCCAATAGGTGTTATAAAGCGTCTGTGCTCCTTGCAGCGATTCAGCCAGCCCGGAAGGATCACCGAAGTCCAGGCACTTGACCTCGATCGGCGTGTCCCGTGGGGCGCGGCCGGGGTGGCCGGTCAGCGTGCGGACCCGGTGGCCGGAGGCCCGAAGTTCCCGGGTGATCGCCGCTCCCGAGTAGCTGAACGCCCCCGTGACAACGTCAAACCCGGCCGGCCCGGCCTGGTTCGCCATGCGATCACCCCCGTCACCTACGCCGGTCACCGCCCGCAGTGCCGCGGTGACCCACATGACCACCGTAATCCCCGCCGTTCCGGCCGATCGTCTGCGCCAGCGCATAAGCCCGCCACCCCCACTCGCCTAGACTGAGCCGGTGACAGTGACGTCTCGGGGGGGATGAATATCTGACACTGGTGGCTGCCTCTGATCCTGCGAGTGGATGCCGACGGGTCGTCGGCAACTGATGCCTGCAGTGCCCAGTGACGCGGCGCAGGAGGCCGCCACCATGGTGGCGGCGGTCCGGCACGATCCGGCCCTGCGCCTACGGCTCGCGGGCAGGTTTTACGACAGGCAGCCTGGTCGTGTGCCGATCCGGGCGTACCGGCGGGCCGAGCTGGCCTTCATGCGGTGGCAGTTCAGACGGGGCGTGCTCGCGCCGCTAGAGTCCGGGCGGCCCGGCAGCCGGTGGTGGCGGTCGGTCAACGAAGGCCTGCTGCGCGACGCGTGGGAAGCGGACCGGCTCGTAGCCGGCCGGCCAGGATTGGCGAGCACACCGGCCGTCGTGCGCTGGGCTGACTTCCTTCGCACGCCGTCGGCCCGAACCTGGTACCGGGCGCATAATTCCAGCGTCGTCGCGGGATACCTCGAGCATCGTCACCTCACCGTGGTCGAACTGCCGGTGGAACGCTTCTTCATGGACGTCGCGCTGGTCCGGCTGCTGTGCGTGCATGCCCTGGTCGTCAGGCCGCGGCTCGCGCTGGGCCGCCTGGCGCCCGTTGGCCGCCTGGTCGGTGATCCGCGCTGGCGGGGCGCCGACTTGTTCCTCTCACTGCACAGAATCCTGCCCGTCCAGTATCCGCTGACCGGCTTCAGCATCGACGAGATCCTTGCGGCGGAGAACTACGCCGGCCGCCTGATCGATTACGGCGTGATCTTGCCGCGGATGTAGGAGCTGTACGCCTTCGCTGCTGCCGACCTCAACGAGCCCCGGCTGCTCGATCTCGTCCGGGACGGCTTTCCCGTCTATGCCTGGACATACGAGGACCGGCGCGCGTGGACGACCGCGCGGGCCCCGACAGCCAGGTCCGTCCTGTCCTGGCTGACCTCAGCGTGAGATCACGGACCGGTACTCCGACCGGCTTCGCGGCTATCGCAGCAGCGGGGTTGCCCATTTCATTTCCACGGCGTGATCGCAGCCGGACGTCACTGTTGGTCACAATGTGTGGCGACAAAGCGACGAAAAGCAGCATGAACCAGGTGGACGCCGGGAAGTAATCAATCAGAGCCTCACAGCTGCGGCCCGCGCCATGCCCCCAAGCCCCTGGAGCCTTCCCCCGTGGCTCCGTGCCTTGGCGCGGGCCGCCAGCCTGTTCTCAGCACGCTACTCGCATCCTCTCCACCTGCACAGACCGTGGGTAAAGGCTCATGTCCTGTTCAAAGGCTCATGCCGTGGCCGGGGCACACCGGTATCCGGCTACGAACCCAGGAGCGGGCCCGGCATCGCCGCAATCTGGGCAGGCGCTCGCGTGGCGCAGCGTCCAGAGGGGAACTGATCTTCCATGAGCAGGTACGTGATCGGCCCGGACGTCGCCATTCGCCTGGCTCACGACGAGGCCGTGATTCGCGGCGACCATCAGCTCCTGGCCCCGACGCTGCTGCGCTCCCAGATGCTGTCGCTTCTCTACCAGGCAGTACGCCGCGGCGAGATGACCAGGAAGGATGCCGAGCGACAGCTCAACTACGTGCGCGGGCTGCGGATCCGGCTGCTGGGGGACCGGGTCCTCCAAAACGTCGCATGGAAGGCCGCCGACCTGCTCGGGTGGCCGGACACCTTTGACGCCGAGTACGTCGCCTTGACCCAGCTGCACGCCGACGCGTTGATCACGATCGATCGGCACCTCGCCGACGCCGTGAAGGATCTGGTGCCGGTCGCACCTATCGAGGCGCTGTACTGACCGAAGCAGACCTTGCGGATTCCGGCACGGGAACATGAGGGGCGGCCTGTGTACGGCTTGCCCACAGGTGGTATCGAGATATATCGTCTTGCTAGCAGCACGACAGGTTGAACAGGATGCGGAGGTTCACGTGGCGACCGGACCCGGCCTGCGCATCGCAGACGCCGACCGCGAGGCGGTGGCCGCTCACCTGCGGGAGCACTACGCCCAGGGCAGGCTGACTCTGGAGGAGTTCCACCGTCGCCTCGATGCCGTGTTCGAGGCGGCCACGCAGAGCCAGCTGGCTGCGCTCACTCGCGATCTTCCGCGCGCCGTATCCCCGGCACCGCCGCCGGTCACCGCTACCGGTAACGGCCGGGAGCGAGCCGGGCGGGAGCACCAGCCGGGTTCCCGGTCGCGGCCGGGCTTGATCTCGGTGATCCTCGCCGCGCTGGCGGCCTGGCTGCTGGTATCTGACCTGCAGGTGTTCCCATGGCCGGGCAGGCTGGCTCTCTTCTTGCTGATCTTCGCTGCCATCCGCTGGCTGATGCGCTTCCTGTGGAGCCTCGGCCGGGGCGGCGGCCGGTAGCCGCACGACCTGTTCGCGGTAGCGAGCCTGAGCGGCACGACCAGGCGGCGGCTCGCGCAGATCCACGATCCGCTGGGCGCTGACCGGTCACCTCGCTGTGCCAGCGAACTCCCGTGGGCATTGTGCCGCGTCTCCTTGGCGAGAACCCAGCGGCCGCTGACGGTGTATTCAAGGTGGTGTACCCGGTTGAGCGAGGAGAGCCATCGACGACGCGGAGGCGATAGCCCGGTCCCGTGGCGGCGACCTTGACGCCTATGCGGTGCTGGTCGCCAGGTACACGCTGCGCGCACACCGGGCTGCCTTCCTGCTGGGCGCCGGGGAGGAGTCCGACGACGTCGTGCAGGAGGCGTTCGTGAAGGCGTTCCGGCACCTGTCCCGGTTCCGGGTTGGTGAGCCGTTCGGCCCGTGGCTGCTGCGTATCGTGACTAACGAGACCAAGAACCTCACCCGGCTGCGGCGACGGCGAACTGCGCTGACCCTACGGTTGTCCGCCGCGGATTCGGGCGGCACGGCGGCGGATGGCCCGGTCGATGAGGTGCTGGCCGCTGAACGACGCGCCCGGTTGCTGGCGGCTGTGAACGTGCTCCCGGACCGGGAGCGACAGGTACTGGTGTGCCGCTATTTCCTGGACCTGTCCGAGGCGGAGACGGCCCAGGTACTGGACTGGCCGCTGGGGTCGGTGAAGTCACGGACATCCCGTGCGCTGAACAGACTGCGCGGACTCCTCGTGGCCGGGCAGCAGGACGGGGTCTCCCGTGGCTGACCGGGCCGAGTGGCAGAGCGCGGTGGAGGCCGAGGTGCGGGCCCTGGGCCGCGAGCTTGACGTGCCACCCGCCACCGACCTCGCCACCGCCGTGCGTCGCCGGCTGGAAGGGCCGGCGGTCCGGCGCGGCCCCCTGGTCATGCAGCGGGTGGGGACCCTTCGCCGCTGGCGGCCGGCATGGCGTGCCGCGCTGATCGTGGTGGCCGCCCTGCTCGCTGTTCTGCTCGCGACCCCGCAGGGCCGGGCGGTCATCATCCATGTGTTCCGGTTCGCCGGCATTGAGCTTCGCCAGGAGCCGGGCCCGGCGCGCTCCGCGGGCAGCGGCGCCTCCCTGCCGGGCGAGCGGCGGATGTCGCTGGAGCAGGCGCGCCACCAAGTCTCCTTCCCCATCCTGGTACCGGCGGCGCTCGGCCAGCCCAGCGAGGTTGTCGTCAGCGATGGCGGGCGGGTCGCGTCCCTGACCTACCGCCGGACGCCCTACGGCGAGGTGCGGATGGATGAGTTTGCCGGCCATCTCGACCCGCTCGTATTCCAGAAGTTCGTTCATTTCGGCCACGTGACCGAGGTCGAGGTGAACGGCTTCAAGGGAATGTGGATCAAGGGCCCGCATGAGCTGATCTACATCACTCGCGACGGCGCACCGGCCACGGCCTCGGCCCGGCTCACCACCGGCAACACCTTGATCTGGGGCACCCGGCAGGTCGCGCTCCGCCTAGAAGGCAACTTCGGCAAAACGGCCGCGCTTGCCATCGCCAGCTCGGCGCACTGACGCCGTGCCAGTCCCGCGCGGGAACTTACCAGCGGGTGGCGGTGTAGCAGGAGTGAAGCGCAACGGAAGGAGCCACCGATGCTGCGCAGGCTGATCGTCGTCACCGCCCTTGCCGCAGGCATGAGCATCGCCGCCGCCGCGGCACTGGCTACGCCGGCGCTGGCAAAGGGACCGTCGCAGGCGAGAATCACCGGCCCCGGGCTGGCTCATGCGATCGTCGTCTCCGGCGGCGGCGAACCAGGACAGCCGGGCAAGCTCGCCAGCCTTGCCGAGCAAACCAGCCTGTTCACCGTCATGTTCGGTGCCGACGGCGGCGTGCCAGCACCGGCCCGGCTGCGCACCCCGCCACCGAAGGCATCCCTCGGCCCGCTGTACACGGTCATCTACACAGTGCCCGGCGTCACCCCACAGCCAGGCCAGGAGTTCGGGCGGATTCGCCAGAACGTCTACCCGCAGGCGCTCGGCGGGCCGGTCATCTACACGCCGCCAGGCCAGCGCGGCTTCGGACAGCCACTCCAGGCCACCGGATGGCTTCGGGGCAGTCCCCAGCTGGCCCGCACCCTCGCCCAGCTCGGCGTTCCACCGGGCGTGCAGGCGGTGTTGCAGACCCACCCTCCCGTTGCCGCACATCCCGCAGCAGCACATCAATCGGGCCCACCAACCCACGGCTGGCTCATCGGGTCAGCTGCGGCCGTCGCGGCCGCGGCGCTTGCCGTCACCGCGCTGTGGCTGCGTCACCGCAGGCCAGCCACCGTCCGTGACGGCGAATCCAGGACCGGCGGGGCGGCTGGTCAGTAGCCGATGAGGGTCATGGCGTTCCGCCCTGCTGCTCGATCACGCGCGTGACGACGGTCAGGTCCTGTTCACCGAGCCCTTGGTCAACGGCCTGCTGCCATTCGCCGGCCAGGCAGGCAAGGGCGGCGAACCGGGCGTCACCGGCCGCCTGGAGCGCCAGATGTACGTCCTTGAGCGCGAGCGACAGCGCGAATTGCGGAGAGAACTCGCCCTCGGCGATCCGCTGCAGCTTGGCCGCCTGCCACGGCGACACGAGCGGGGCGCCGCCCAGTGCGTCCACGACCGTCCCGGTCGCCAGACCCAGCTGGTGCGCAAGAGCTACCGAGGCGGACACCGCCTCATTCGCGAACGCCAGCCACGTGTTGTTCACCAGCTTCAGCCGTGTTCCGGCCCCCGTCTCACCGACCCAGATCGTGCGCTGGCCCAGCGCCCCGAAGAGCGGAGCGACCCGCAGACGTACCTCGGCGGGCCCGGACGCGAAGATCGTCAGCTCACCGCGTTCCGCCGGATCCTTACTGCCCGACACCGGCGCGTCCAGCAGCGTCACATCGGGGCGCTCAGCGCTGGCCATGGCGGCAACGCGGTCGATCCCAGCCACGCCGATGGTGCTCATCTGGGCCCAGATCGCACCCGGAGCCAGCGCGGCGAGCATGCCCTGGTCCCGGGCGATCGAGATCACGGCATCGGTGTCGGTCACCATCGTGACCACGATCGCGGCCCGCCGCGCGGCATCGGCCGCCGACGTAGCAACCTGCGCGCCGCGCTCAGCCAGGTCCCGGGTCGCCTCCATCGTGCGGTTCCAGACGATCACCGGGATACCCGCCCGCAGCGCACTGGCCGCCATTGCGTGGCCCATAGCGCCAATGCCGAGCACCGCAACGGGCTCATGTGTCCCTGCCATCGGTTCTCCCTGCCGGATGCGCCAATTCGCGGGCCCTGCCAGCATCACATGCGCCCGGCCGCCGCCTCCGGGCACATGCGCCACTGCTTGTCATACCCCGGCGGTATGGAACATCCGGCCGATGAGGAAAGCGGCCGCGCCGGCGTCACCTCCCCGCCGGAACCCCATCCTTACCCCACCGCTGCCACGCAGGAGAGCGGCAACTGCTCTTGCCTGAGTCAGGCGCCAACGCCGTCCAACGTGCGCAGCGCCTCGTCATCGAGCGTCACGGCTTCGGCGGCCACGTTCTCCCGTAGATGGGCGATAGAGCCGGTCCCGGGGATGAGCAGGACGTTGGGAGCCAGCTGCAGCAGCCACTGGAGCGCGGCCTGTGCCGGCGTGATACCGAGGCGGGCGGCTGTCTGGGTGACCACCGGGCTGGTGAGCACCGGGTTGTCCTGGCCGCGCGGCCAGCCAAGCGGGCAGAACGGCACGAACGCGATTCCGCGGCTCAGGCACTCCTCGAGGAGGGGAGCAGCGCGGCGGTCGGCGAGGTGGAACAGGTTCTGCACGCAGACGATGTCGGTCCCTGCCACGGCGTGCCGGAGCTGTTCGAGGGTGACATTGCTCAGGCCTACGCCGGCGATGAGGCCCTCGTCGCGGGCCGCCATCATCGCGGCCAGCTGGTCATCGAAGCGTGCGTCCACGCGCCCGTCTCCGGGCAGGCGGAGGTTAACCGCTGCCAGCTGGCCGATCCGCAAGCTGCGCAGGTTGTCTTCGATGCCTTCGCGCAGCTGATGCGGATCGCCGGACGGGAGGACGGCACCGCTGTCGTCTCGCTGGACCGCGACCTTGCTGACGATCGCCAGCCCGTCGGGGTAGGGGTGGAGTGCTTCGCGGATCAGCTCGTTCACGACGCCAGGGCCGTAGTACTGGGCCGTATCGATGTGATCGACTCCGGCGGCTACCGCGGCCTGGAGCACGCCGATGGCCGATTCCCGGTCGGGTGGCGCCCGAAAGGCATACGGGCCGGCGAGTTGCATCGCACCGTAACCTGACCGTCTGACCTGCATCTGGCCGAGTGCGAAGGTCGACATCATGCCGGTCCTGGGGCTGATCACGTTAGACCGCCGCCAGCGCCTCGGATTTGGTGACGGCTCGGCCCAGCGCACCGTATTCGTGCAAGTCGCCGTACATCTCGATGCGGATGGCCTGGTCCAAGCCGCCGACGCGGACCGGCTCGTAGCCGTCGGCGCGGATTAGGTCAGCGACCAGGTCGCCCGCGGCGTCGTCGTCGGTGGCGTAGAACTGCACCGCCCGCTCCGGCTCCCGCCATGCGGCCGCAGACAGTGTGGGAGCCGACAGCGTGCCGAACGCCTTGACCAGCCGTGCTCCGGCCGGCAGCAGGCCGGCCAGGATCTGGCCCGAGGACTCCTGCTCGCCGATGACCTTGCGGTAGCCGCCGGCGCCGTCCGGTCCGACCGGGTTGCTCGGGTCGACGATCACCTTACCGGCGAGCCGCTCGCCGTACTGAGCGATGAGCTCCCTGAAGGCGTCGAGCCAGAGGGCGAACACGAGCACGTCGGCCCGCTCGACCGCCTCGTCGATGCTCACCACTTCCGCGTGGCCGCCGAGGCCGGAGGCCAGCTTCCGGGCGGCCTCCTGGTCGCGGCCGGCCAGGAGGAAGTCCTGACCACCGGTCGCGAAGTTCGCCCCGAGCGTACTGCCTATGTTGCCGGTGCCGATGATGGCAACCGTGCTGTCTGAAACAGCCACCTTGGTTCACCTTTCGTGACGTGGTTTCCGCAGGAAGCCGGACCGAGCCGACTCCGCTGCGCCTTGTGGATCGGGTCAAGATGCATGCAGCCGCCGTTCATGTTCCAGCCCTGCTCTGCCGGGCAGCCGGTGGTGCCCCGGCCGGTTCGAAGGCGGTCGAGAACAGGTAACTAGTGGCCAGGCTGCGGTACGGCCGCCATTTGTCAGCGATGTCGAGGACCTCCTGCGGGGCGGGAAGGTGATCGAGCCGATAGGCGGCCTGAACGGCCTTGCGCAGCGCCAGGTCGCCGGGAAGGACGACGTCCTCCCGGCCGAGCGCGATGAGCATGGCGCCCTGTACGGTCCACGGGCCGATCCCCGAGATGGCGGTCAGCTGGGCCAGGAGCTCGTCGTCGGGCAGGCCGCTCAGCACCTCCGGGTCCAGCCGGCCGTCCGACATGCGCTCAGCCAGGTCGCGCAGGGTGGCGATCTTCCGCCACGACAGCCCAGCCTCGCGTAGCTGGCCAGGATCGACGGCCAGCAGTTCGGCAGGCGAAGGGAGATGACCGCCGAACAAGGCCTCGATCCTGGCCAGGGTCCGGCGGGTCGCCGCCACCGACAGCTGCTGGCCGGTGACCTGGAACAGCAGGGCACCGTACAGATCCATCGGCGGCAGCTGGGCTATCCACGCCCGGGGATCGAACTCCGGCCGTTCATCGATCAGCCGTGCTAGCACCGGGTCGGCATTGCGCAGGGTGGAGCGCGCTTGCCGCAGCCACGCCGCCCGGCTGGAATCCCCGGTCACTGCACCCGCTCCTGGCTCGCCTCGGCTTGTGCTCCTGTCACCCCGCCGGGTGCCGGAAACGGCGTGCGCTGCTGGCCGAGTGGCCCGCGCCGGAGCAGGGCTCCGCCGATGACCGCGCCACCGGCGAAGATGCCGGCGGTCCACCAGAAGGCGGTGTCGTAGCCATGCGCCAGCGCCAGCCCGGTCAGGGCCGGGCGGCCGATGAGCCGGGCCGCTGCGAGATGCGCGGTGAGGTAGGAGGCGACAGCGCCGGCGAAGATGGTGTTCAGTAGCGAGGTGCCGACCGAGCCGCCGAGCATCTGGCCGACGGTGACGGTCGCGGATGCGACCCCCGCGTCCTGGGGGGCCACGCCGAAGGTGCCGGTGTTGATCACCGGCGCGATCACCATGCCGAGGCCGATGCCGGTCAGGATGAGTGGGCCTAGCACGCCCGTGGCGTAGCCGGTGTGCGGGCTCAGCTGGGCCAGCCAGGCCGACCCCGCCGATGCGGATAGCATCCCGAACGCGACCAGCGGCTTGGGCCCGACCCTGGGCATCAGCACGATCGTGGACAGGTTGGCCATGACAATAAGGCCGACGCTCAACGGCAGGAACGAAACGCCCGCAACGAGCGGCGAGTAGCCCAGCGTTTGCTGTAGGTAGTAGGTCAGGAACAAGAAGATGCCGAACATCCCGGCCGCGCCGATGAAGAACGACAGGTAGGCGCCACCCCGGTTGCGGTCGAGCACCACCCGGGGCGGCAGCAGCGGGTGGGCGGCCCGGCCCTGCCACACCGCGAACGCCACGCCAAGCGCCACGCCGGCGGCCAGGAACACGTAGGTGGATGGCGTGTGCCAGTTGTGGGTGGCCGCGTTGGAGAAGCCGTAGACCAGGCAGAACACCGCGCTGGAGACCAGCAGGGCGCCCGGGATGTCGAGCCTGGGCTTAACCGGGGACGGCTGGCGCTGCAGCAGGAGCAGTCCGCCGGTGAACGCCACGCCGGCGAAGATCAGGTTCACGTACAGCGTCCACCGCCAGGACAGGTACTCGGTCAGCGCCCCGCCGAGCAGCAGACCGACCGCCCCGCCGGCCCCGGCGATCGCCCCGTAGATGCCGAACGCCT
>Ga0114129_10012961_pt1 | contig 11867 bp, 8 predicted proteins | sample RhiMetdeltSRZDD1_FD_80071 | JGI IMG/M metagenome (GOLD analysis project Ga0114129, IMG submission 80071) | Populus rhizosphere microbial communities from Tennessee, USA - Rhizosphere MetaG P. deltoides SRZDD1 (version 2) (version 2) | ecosystem: Host-associated > Plants > Roots > Rhizosphere >... | reverse complement strand
GGCGCGCGCAGGTGGCGAAGCACCTCGGAGCGGAGTATCTGTGCGTCGCCGGCAAATCGCTGGTGGACGTCCCGAAGGAGACCGGCTTTCCGGATATCGTCGTCGAAGCCACGGGAAGCGCGAAGGTCGTGTTCGATGCGATGGAGATTCTGGGGCCCAACGCCGTGCTGTGCCTTCTGAGCGTCACCGGTGGCCAGACCGTCAATCAGGAGCCGATCGATCTCATTAATCAGAAGCTGGTTCTTGGCAATCAGGTGGTCTTTGGCAGCGTCAACGCAAACCCGCGGCACTTCAAGATGGGCGTGAAGGACTTCGTGACGATCGAAAAGAAGTGGCCCGGCGCGCTCGGCCGCCTGCTGACGAACCGCATCCCCTGGGAAAACCACAAGACCTGGTTCACAGAGCGCGGCACTGGCATCAAATCGACGCTGGAGATCTCTTAGTCGCCAATCGGCCAATCGGCAATCGGCCAATCGGCAATCGGCCAATCGGCAATCTGCAGTCGCCAATCGGCAATTGCAATCGCCAATCTGCAGTCGCCAATCGCCAATCTAGTGCCGCACACCCCGCGCACACCATTTCATACTGCCGCGTTTGTTCGGTCGGGGGTGGCCGACTCGTTAGGTATCAAAGGACTTCAGAATTATGATCCGCCCATCCTTTCATGGACGAATCAGCAACGCCTCCTCGAGGAGTGCCGCCTGTCCCCACGCCTGCCTCGACCGCCGACCTGCTCCTGAGGGCCCGGCATGGGGATAGGGAGGCGGTCGACGAGCTCTTCAGTCGGTACTTACCGTCTCTGCGCCGTTGGGCACGCGGACGCTTGCCCCGGTGGACGCGCGACGTCCGTGATACGGATGACATGGTGCAGGAAACCCTGGTGCAAACGTTAAAGCACCTGGGCTCCTTCCAGCCCAGGCACGAGGGGGCCCTCCAGGCCTACCTCCGCCAGGCGCTGGTAAACAAGGTTCGCGACGAAGTACGCCGCGTGGGGCGCCGCGCGCTGCCCGACGCGATCGAGGACGAGCACGCCGACCCGGCGGCGTCTCCACTGGAGGAGGCGATCGGCAAGCAGGCGCTGACGAGGTACGACGCCGCGCTTCACCGGCTCAGACCGGAGGAACGGGAAGTCATCATCGCTCGGGTAGAGCTTGGGCACAGTTATCAGCAGATCGCGGCCGGCCACGGAAAGGCGAGCGCCGACGCGGCACGAATGGCGGTCTCACGGGCGCTCGTGAGGCTGGCGGAGGAGATGGACGTTGAAGGGTGACGCGGCTCGAGTGATTGAAAACGTCGCGGCATCGATTGCCGACGGCGCGCGGGTCGATTGGGACCGCGCTGGCGCGGAGGTCTCTGGACGCGATCTGCGGCTGGTGCGGCACCTCCGTCTGATCGACAGCGTTGCCGAGGTCTATCGCACACTCCCGCCGCTGGCTGAGGACGACGGCTCCGGGGCCAACGCCCGTCCGGATTACCCCGAGGGCCCTCGATGGGGCCGTCTGATCCTGCTCGACCGGATCGGCCGCGGCGCCTCGGCTGATGTCTTCCGCGCGTGGGATGCGGAGCTGCAGCGCGAGGTTGCGCTGAAGCTGCTGCACGAGGACGCCACCGCCGGCAAAGCTCCAGCGAATGCGCGCCTCCTTCAGGAAGCGCGACGCCTCGCGCGCATCCGCCACCCGCACGTCGTGCATGTCTACGGCGCGGAGAAGCACGAAGGACGCATCGGGCTCTGGATGGAGCTCGCCCCCGGCCGTTCGCTCGACGCAATCGTGCGCGAAGACGGTCAGCTGACCGTCGCCGAAGCGGCGCACATTGGCATCGATCTCTGTTCCGCGCTTGCGGCCGTGCATGGCGCGGGCCTGCTGCATCGCGACGTCAAGGCGCAGAACGTCCTTCGCGAAGAGGGTGGACGGACCGTGCTGATGGATTTCGGCACGGGCGAAGAGATTGCCGATCGAACGCCTCGTCTGGCGGGCACGCCAATCTATCTGGCGCCCGAAATCATGAAGCACCGGCCCGCATCGGTGCAGAGCGACATCTACAGCGTGGGGGTGCTCCTGTTCTACCTCGTCACCGGTCAGTTTCCCGTGACGGGAGATTCGATGGAGGGACTCCAGGAGGCGCACCGCGAGGGGCGTCTGAAAGGGCTCCGCGAGGTGCGGCAGGACGTGCCGGCTGGCTTCGCGCGCGTGGTCGATCGCGCGCTGTCGCCAAGTCCATCACGGCGCTACGCGAGCACCTCGGCGATGGAAGCTGCGTTGCGGCAGGCGCTGGACAGCATTCCGGGTCAGCGCAAGCCGGCGCGCGGGCAGTGGCTGTCGGTTGCGACGATGGTGGTGGCGGTGACCGCGCTCGTCGGATCGTTGGCCTCCGGTCACCGCGCGGCTCCATCGACGTCCGATGTCACGTCGCTCGCCGTGCTGCCGCTGAAATTCGTTTCCGGCGAGAAGGAAGCCCCGTACCTCGCCGATGCGCTCACGGACGAGTTGATCACGACGCTCGGGCAGATCCATTCCATCAAGGTGACGGCGCATACGTCCGTGTCGCGGTTCAAGGACACGACGACCCCGGTCGCAGAGATTGCGCGTCAGCTCGGTGTTGACGGGGTTGTTGAGGGCACCGTCGCGGTGCAGCGCCAGACGGGCGACTCTCCAGCCCGGGCGCGCGTCAACGTTCGCGTGATTCGGGCGGGCAGCGACCTCGAGCTATGGTCCGGTTCGATCGAACGCCCGATCGGCGACATGCTGGCCCTGCAGGCGGAGCTGGCGCGGGCTATCAGCAAGCAGATCGATTTGCGGCTGAACGGAGCCGAGGCCGCGCGTGTCCAGCGCAGCCGTCGTACGGACCCGGCTGCCGAACAGGCCTACCTGGAAGGGCGCGCGCATCTGGCGCAGTTCGCCTCGCGTGCGGCGCTCGCCCTGGACGCGTTCAAACGCGCGCTGGTCATCGATCCCGACCATGCGAACGCGCACGCGGGAGCGGCGCGAAGCTATCTCGCCCTCGGGTTCGATGGCGCGATCTCTCAAGCCGAAGCGCGGGCGGGGGCGGCGCGTGAAGTCGATCGTGCGTTGGAGCTCGATCCGGAACTGCCCGAGGCGCACGCGGTTGCCGCCGACCTGCGGTTCTACTACGACTGGAACTTCGAAGCGGCCGAGCGCGAGTATCGCCGCACGCTCGATCTGGAACCGAGCGCATCCTATTCGCGCGCCCAATACGCGCAGTTCCTGGCTGCGCTCGGGCGGCTGGACGAAGCGGAAGCGCAAGCGGCAAACGCGGCAGGTGTCGATCCGCTGTCGGCGCAGGCCGAATTGACCTACGCGCTGATTCTTTATTACCACCGCCGCTTCGATGAAGCCTTCAATGCCGCGCAACGGGCGGAGTCGCTGGATCCCACGCTGCCCACGACGCATTTTCTTCAGGGCCGGATTCTGGAAGCGCGAGGCGATCTCGCGTCTGCCGCTCAGAAGACCGAGCAGGCGATTGCCAGCAGCGCAACCGTAGCGCTCGCGTGGAGAGTGCAGGCCCTGCGTCTGCAGGCGCTGAATGGCGACGTGAAGCGTGCTCGCGACGGCTACGCAGCGCTTCAGTCCAGCAAGGCGGGCGAGTATCTCGCGTCAACACCACAAGAGGCGTACATGCGCGTCGCGACCGGCGAGCCGCAGGCGGCACTCGAAGCGCTCGGGCGCGCGATCGATCATCGCGACCCGTCCATCCTGTGGCTGAGCGTCGATCCGCGCCTGGACCCGCTTCGCAGCGATGCAAAGTTTGCCGCGTTGCGCAAGCGGATCGGTATGCCGTGACCCGTCGCTTGACCGACAACTCCGTGCCTCACTAGACTCAGACGCAGAGGAGTACACCCTTGGCCAAAAAGCGTTCTCGATCGTCCCGTTCACCCCGCAAGAAATCGGCCGCGCGCCGTCCGTCCTCACGAAGGCCCGAGGAACGGAAGGTCATCAAGCTCAAGCCGATCTACGAGCAGGTTGGACGCACGTTGGTGCAGCTCAGATTGGCACCACCGTCCGACGTGGTGAGGGGCGCAATCGAGCGCCTCGAAAAGTGCCGTCAGGACATCGACGACATTTGTGGTCCGACGATGGCGATTCCGATCGTACCGGCGCCACCCGCCTAGCTCGAGCACGTTTTTCGTTCGCGTCGGCGCGCAAGTCGCGGCTCACTTGCTTGACGGTGAAGGCGCCGCTTCACTAGACTCACGCGAATTCACTTCGAGGAGCAGCGCTGTGGCGAAATCAACAACCCGATCCAAATCTCGTCGACGCATCGCAGGCCCAAGCCGGAAGCGCCGCGCTTCTAGAAGAGCAGCGTCGGCGCCGCGTGTCATCCGGCTCAAGCCTCTGTATAACCAGATCGGCCGCGTCCTGAAACAGCTCGAACAGCTCCAAAAGCGCAAGGCCGCGACCGCGGGCGTGGAGTTTCAGGCATTGGCCGAAGCGGCCCCGGCAGCCGACCCCGTGAGCCGGGCGATCGCGCGGTTGACGCAGCATCAGAGGGATTTCGACGAGATGTGCGGCCCGACGATGGCGATACCGGCTCCCTAGCACAGTGCGCCGACGCAAGGTGACGGTGCGCGTGCGCCGGTCGCCTCACCTCGTGTTTTACTGGCGCGACAACGCGCTCGTCGTTTACAACTACGCCACCGGCGACGTCGCAGCAGCGACGCCGGTGGTCTGCGCGCTGCTGGATTACTGCGCCGACTGGCAGGTCGCCTCCACTCTCCAGAAAGCATTCGAGACGAGCCCCGCCCTGATCCGGCGGTTGATCGCGGGGCTGCTCCGGCGAAATCTGCTGCATCGCTCCGACCGTCCCGTCGATCCACGCGAGCGCGCGATGGCCGCCATGGAGCGTTGGAATCCGGCGGCCGGCTTCTTTCACACCGCAACGCGACACGTACGATTCATTCGAACGAGCGAGGCGGAACTCATCCTCCGCCGCCAGGCGCGCGACTGGCCGATGCCGCGCGCCGTGAAGAGGATTCGCGGCGCACCATCGATCCGTCTCCCGCAGCCGTTCATCGACGGCGAGTTTCCGCGCGTCCTGCTGGCGCGCCGCACGTGGCGACGTTTTTCATCGCAAAAAGTATCGAGGGAGGAGCTGGCCACGGCGCTGGCGCTGTCGGTGGGCGTTCAGCAATGGGTGAAGACGGCGACCGGCGACGTGCCACTCAAGACCTCGCCGTCGGGAGGCGCACGACATCCGGTTGAATGCTACGTTGCGGTTCAGAAGGTAACCGGCGTGCGGGCCGGTCTCTATCACTACGCGGCGGACGCGCACAGGCTCGAAGAGGTCCGACGCGGCAATCTCACGAAGCGGCTGCGCGTCTGGATGCCTCACAGCGGGTACTTCGCGCGCGCGGCGTTCGTCGTGATCTTCACCGCGGTGTTCGAGCGTCAGCTGTGGCGCTACCCGTACGCGCGTGCGTACCGCGCGGCCCTGACGGAAGCCGGCCACGTCTGCCAGACGTTCTGTCTGACGGCTACCTGGCTTGGCCTGGCTCCCTTCTGTCTGATGGGACTCGCCGACAGCGAAATCGAGCGCGACCTGGGTGTCGACGGCGTCAGCGAGGCGGTCCTCTACGCGGCCGGGGCCGGCGTTCCCGCCCGGGGAGCCGCCTGGGCCCCCCTCCCCCGGGGGACCCTGACCGTCCGCCCGAACCCGGCGTTCCGGCGGCGCCCGTAGGGCGGGTTTTAGACCCGTTTTTCTAGGGCGGGTCCTTAGACCCGCCGTTCGGAGCCGCCTCTAAAGAGGCGGCCTACAGGGCCCACAACCCCCCTGTTCGGATCTCCCCCGCGCCTCGTTATATGAGGCATGAACGCACTTCACATCGTGGGAGACACGCTGGTGGGTACCATCAATCCTCACTCCGGGGCCGTGGCAGCCATGAAGCGGGCGCTCGAAGAACATCGGGCGTGCCGGCATGAAATTCAACGGCTCAACATGGAAAACGGCCGGCTCGCCAACGAGCTGGAGAGTCTACGGGCTCTGAACAACGATCTGCGCGGATCGGCGGAAATCTGGATCCGCCTGTATGAGGCGCAGCTGTCGCGCACGAGGCATCTCGAGCAGCGCCCTGTCGGGGACGCCGGGGGCCTTGCGTGCGCTCAATAGCAATGAAACAGGACGATCCTCCTCCTGCGGTGCGGCGGGCGCGGGCGGTCCGACTCGTGGAGCACTCGAAAGGCGTGAGCGTGTATCCGGAACCCCATAGTGCGCCGGTATTGCCAACGGGATGGGCGCCGCTCGACCGCGCCGATCAGGAAGCGGTGTTGACAGCGTGCGACGCGCACCCCCATGCCTGCCGGCTGCGTATCGGATCGCCCTGGGACGCAACGATCGAGTATCGGGTCTACGCGCTCGACGTGGATGCGTGGCACGGCGTGTGTGCCGCGACCGCGTTCAGCACCGCACCGGCGAACAAGTTTCACGGCGACGGCGGCATCGGCAACATCCGCCTCCTCGCCATCGCGCGAGATGTCCAGACCGCCGCGCGCGTCGCGGTGGACTTTCTCAACTGGGATCTCGAAGCAGAAGGTCTCCACTGGCGCCTCTCCGTCACCACCTCCGACCCCTCCTCGCGCCAGTCTTGATGTGCCGTTCCGGGCCAAACGGTGGCTCAGAACGGCGCATCAGCCCCTAAGTTGCTCGTTCTAAAGAGATACCGCGCGAAACCCCGGGTTTCGCGCGGTTTTTCGTGTTCTGTTCCGGATCACGCCATGATCTGACCATCCCAAGGCTTCGCGATCGATCTGATAGATAACTTCCAATTTATCTGTGATTTAACAGTGTGCCGACGGTCACTTCAGAAACTTGGAGCGAACGTTGCCAATAGCAGAGCCGCGCGCGTTGTGCTCGCAGACTATCCACATCCGACACATGACTCGACGGCTTCGCTTCATCCTTACGCTCGTTCTCACTGCGCTGGTTCTCTGGCCGGCTGCGCCGCAGGCCCAGCGTTTTCCGACAGTGTCCGGGGACCTGGCGGTTCATCCGGCCGGTCACCGCGGACACCGCGTGATCGTTCAGGCAGACGCCGCGGCGCTCGAACGCGTCCGCGGACGGCATCCGCGCGGGTTCAAGCAGTTCGTGGACGGCGCCGCCGTGTTGGAGGTGAGCGACAGCGAGCTCGATAACCTTCAGCGCGACGGGTCGCTGCTCCACATTTCCGGCGACCTGCCCGTCAAGGGAGACATGGCGGTCACCAACAAGGTGACTGCCGCCGACAGCGTCTGGCAGGGGACGAGCGGCGTGCTCGGCCTCCTGGCGACACCCGGATACAAGGGCAAGGGTGTCGGCGTCGCGATTCTTGATTCGGGCATCGCGTCACATCCCGCGCTCGATACGCGCGTCATCGCTCACGTGAATCTCGTCTCGGACGAGCCGACGGCAACCGGCGATCCGTTCGGCCACGGCACGCACCTGGCCGGAATTGCCGGTGGAAATACAACTGCGGCGAAGTACGTGACGACCGCGTTCTCCGGCGGCAGCGCGCCAGCCGTGTCGCTCATCGACGTCCGCGTCCTCGGCTCCGACGGCGTGGGTTATACGAGCGACGTGATTGCCGGCATCGACTGGGCGATCGCCAACCGCGCGCGCTACAACGTCCGCGTCATCAACCTGTCGCTCGGCCATCCTGTGACGGAACCCTCCGCGACCGACCCGCTGTGCCAGGCGGTCGCTCGCGCGGTCGCCGCCGGTGTTGTCGTCATCGCGTCGGCAGGAAATTACGGGACCACGTCGACGGGCGCGCCCGTGTTGGGCGGCGTGACGTCGCCGGGCAATTCGCCGTTCGCGATCACGGTCGGTGCGATCGATACCTTCGGGACCGTGAGCACGTCGGACGACAAGGTGGCGCCGTACAGCTCGCGCGGGCCGACGGCGTACGACCTCGTTGTGAAGCCGGACGTCGTGGCGCCGGGGACCAAGATTGTGTCTCTCGAATCGCAGGGCAGCTTCCTCAGCCGGAATTATCCGCAGTGGCACATCGCGGGGTACGGCGGCAACGCCTACATGCGTTTGAGCGGCACGAGCATGGCGGCGGCCGTCGTCAGCGGCGGTACTGCGCTGCTGCTGAATGCGAATCCGTCGCTCTCGCCGGCGCAGGTGAAGATTGCGCTGCAGATGGGCGCGCGCTACATGTCCGACGGCGGGTTGATCGGGGCCGGCGCCGGCAGCGTGAACTTCGCGCAGTCGATGAAGGTGGCGCAGGCCGGCCTGGTGCAGTCGCTGCTGAACACGGTGACGAGCGTGCTCGGTCTCTCGAGCGGCGCGGCCTTCCGCGATCGCGGCACGTTGATCGACCGCGCGTACGACCGCACGGGGATTCGACTGCTCGGCATTCTCGATCTGGGTCCTCTCTTCCAGGCGGCCGAGAACGGCGAGTGGGGCGTGCTGAACCTGCTCGGTCTCTCGAACCCGCTCGGCTCGCTCCCGGCGAACCGGCTCGTGTGGGGCCAGGTTGCGGGATGGACGAGCAGCTACTACGTGATCTGGGGCAGCGCGATTCAGTCGCCGTCGGGCCAGTACGTCATCTGGGGCAGCAGCGACTACACCGATCCGAACTACGTGATCTGGGGAAGCGCGTGGACCGGAGACGGCGGACACTGACGTGAGCGGTCGCACGCGCCTTCTGGTCGTTTCGGTCGTCCTCGCGGGAGCCGCAGTCGCGTTGCGCTGCGGCTCCGTGCTTTTTGCCGGGGGCGTATCGCGCGAATGGCTCGTCTTCGGCGCGCTGACGATCGCGAGCGGCTTCTTCACGCTGAAAGTTCCATCGATCGACTCGCGGCTCTCGATATCGGAGTTGTTCGCGTTCGCATGCGTTCTGCAGTTCGGTCCTGAAGCGGGCGCCATCACGCTGGCGCTCGACGGGATCTTCGTCTCGATCCGCCATCGCCTCTCGTTCGCCCAGGCGCTCTTCAACTTCGGCATGCTGCTGGTATCGGTGTGGGCGTCGGGCGTCGTGTTCTTCGCCCTGTCGGGCATCCGGCCGCTCTTCTTCGGCGATGCCGTGGGCGCCAGCGTGATCGTCTCGCTCGGCGCGATGACGGCGACGTATTTCGGCATCAACAGCGGGCTCACGGCGACCGCCGTCGGGTTGTCCGCGCGCCGCAGCGTTGCAGGCATCTGGCGCGAACATTTTCTGCCGCTGCTGCCCAGCTACTTTGCTGCCGCGTCGGTCGCGCTGCTGCTGGCGGTTGCGCTGCGCGTCGTGCACTTCGGCGCGATTGCGCTGATTCTGCCGCTGCTCCTTCTCTCGTATCTGACGTTCCGCTCGTCGTTCGGACGGCTGGAGGATTCGAAGCAGCACGTCAACAAGCTGAATCGTCTGCTGCTCTCGACGGTCGAGACCCTGGCCACCGCGATCGACGCGAAGGATGAAGTCACGCACGATCACGTGCGGCGCGTGCAGCAGGGAGCGCTCGGACTCGCGCGCGAGCTGGGCGTCACGGATCCCATGGCGCTGAAGGCGCTCGAGGCGGCGGCGCTGCTTCACGACACCGGCAAAATCGCCGTGCCGGAGCACATCCTCAACAAGCCTGGCAAGCTCACGCCGGCCGAATTCGAGAAGATGAAGCTCCATGCGCCGATTGGCGCGGATATTCTGTCTTCGATCGAATTTCCCTACCCGGTCGTTCCGATCGTGCGCCACCACCACGAGAGCTGGGATGGCAGCGGCTATCCGGACGGCCTCAAGGGACAGGACATTCCGATGGGGGCGCGCATCCTCTCGGTCGTCGACTGCTTCGATGCGCTGACGTCGGATCGTCCGTACCGGAAACGCATGTCGGACGAGCAGGCGTTGAAGATCATCAACGAGCGGCGCGGCGTGATGTACGACCCGCTGGTCGTCGATACCTTCGTCGCGTCGTATAAGCGCATCATGCCCGCGCCCGAGACGAGCCCGCATCCGGTGGTTCGCGCGATCGGCGATGCGCGCGCGATCGACAAGCGCGATCGCGCCCGCGACGCCGCGATGCCGTCGGGGGCCGACGTGACGGACGGTCTCCTCGCCGTGACGAGCCTGTCGCGCGCATTGACCGGTCAGGCGGGCGTGGCCGACGTGGGGGCGCTGATCTGGATGGTCGTCCGTCAAGTGCTTCCGTGCCAGGCGATGGCGATCTTCCTGCCCGACGAGCTGACCGACCAGATTGCCATCCGCTTCGCCGCAGGCCCGAATGCGCAGACGCTTCGCGGCATCAGCCGTCCGAGCGGGTCCGGCATTGCCGGTTGGGTCGCGGTGAACCGCCGCGCGGCCGTGAACGCCGATGCCGCTCTGGATCTGGGGCTGCGAGCCAACGAGATGGCGCCCGCGCTGAGGTCGTGCCTCGCGGTACCGCTCGTCGACAGCGACGCGCTCATCGCCGTCCTCGCGGTGTATCGCGAGCGAGCCAGTGCGTTCTCGGATGACGACCTGCGGCTCCTCGAACTGCTCGCGCCGCGTCTGGCGTCTTCACTGCTCGAACCAGCGATGGCCGAGGAAGACGGCGCCTCGCTGAACACCCCCTCGGTCACGCCGCCAACGTCGCCGTCCAGTCTCAAGCTGGTCAAGCGCAGCGCGTCGTTCGCCTGACCTTCATTTCACCGGCGGATTGTTGGTCACGGTGTAGACCTTTCCGTCGCGCAGGTAGAGACGCTCCATCTCAGCCTTCGTAAACGGCCGCGCGCCTCGTCGTCCGAATACGGCGAGCTGATGGCCGCTCTCGTCGACGGCCCTGTCGCGATCGATTCCCTCGGACACTGCAAGCGCGTCGCGCATCGGATAGCGTGCGATCCGCTGCGGAGTGGGATGCGGGCTGAATCCGAGGAAGTTCGGATTGTCCGAGGGGGAGAAGAGCTGCACGACCTGAAGACCGTTGCGGCCGTCCGCCAGATACGCGAACTGACTCGCGTTCGTCATCCCGATCTTCACGTCGTTCGTATCGTTGATCGCCCCTCCGGCGTTGAACGTCTGTTCCAGCGTCGGCTGCTCCGGGCGCTCGATGTTGACGGTGGCCAGTCCTTGTGAGCCGGCGGCCACATACGCGTAGGTGCGGGCCAGATAGAGGTTCCGCGCGTCCTTGAACGGGACCATCGCGCCTTTCACGAGACGCGGCGCGTCGAGCGACGTGACGTCGAGCACCTTGAGACCGTCGCGATCGACGACGAAGCCGTAGCGGAACTGAATCTGAATCCCGCGGGGGTCGATGAGGTCGGGGGCGCCGATTCGCGCCGTGACCTTCGGGTGCAGCGGATCGTCGATCGACACGACGACGAGGCTCGTCTCGGTAAGGATGTACGCCGACGTGCCGGCAATCGTGATCCGCCGCGCGCCGTTGAGGATGCCATCGGGATTGAACGTGACGGCGCGTCCGATGAAGTTGTTGGACGGGTTGCCGTCGAGCAGCGTTCCAACGCCGGCGGCGACGTTCCGTGTGCCGCGGTTGCCGATGACGATCAAGCCCTCCTCGCGATCGGTCACGTACAGGTAACCGTACATCGGATGGATCGTCTGCTCCTCGTTCTCTGGGTAATGTTTTCGCAGTGGATCCACACCAAGCGTTGTCGGCGTCGCGACCGCGGTCGCGTATCTGGTCTTGACGTAGAGCCGCTGACCCAGCGGCGACACCGGCGCCGTGACGATGCGCTCGCTGAAGTCCTTGTTGTCGATGTTGGCGATGTCGTAGATCCGGAAGCCGCCTTTCCCGAGCGCCGCATAGAGGTACTCGCCGCGCTGCTGGACGTCGAGGACGTTCTCCCCGGGATGATGATGCGCGTGCGCCAGCGTCAGACCACGCTTCTGATGCTCCGCGTAGCGCTCCGGATACGCCAGCTTCTGCAGGTGACTTCCAACGATCGCTGGCGGCTCCTCGCGCTCG
>Ga0114129_10012960_pt1 | contig 11867 bp, 10 predicted proteins | sample RhiMetdeltSRZDD1_FD_80071 | JGI IMG/M metagenome (GOLD analysis project Ga0114129, IMG submission 80071) | Populus rhizosphere microbial communities from Tennessee, USA - Rhizosphere MetaG P. deltoides SRZDD1 (version 2) (version 2) | ecosystem: Host-associated > Plants > Roots > Rhizosphere >... | reverse complement strand
AGCTTGCCGACCGTCACCTTGCCCGCATATTCACTCGCTAATGCGTCGACCGTCGGCGCCAGCCGCTTGCACGGCCCGCACCACTCGGCCCAGAAGTCCACGAGCACCGGCGAACCAGACTTGAGCACGCTGTCGTCGAAGTTACCGTCAGTAAAAGTCTGCACGTTTTCGGTCGCCATCGTTTTTTGTCCTAGTCCCTATCCCCTAATCCCTATCCCTGTTCCTGAGCCCCTCGAAGAGCCCGCTCATATATTTTGACGTACTCCTTCGCCGATCGGTCCCACGAAAAGTCCTGGCGCATCCCCGCGAGCTGCAACGCGCGCCAGGTGCGTGGGATGCCGAAGGCGGCTAATGCGGCCTCCAGCGCCCGGACGAGGGCAGCCGGCGAATACTCCTGAAAGGCGAAGCCTGTCTTTGGCGTCACGGTATCGGCAAGCCCCCCGACGGCGCGCACCACCGGCACGGTTCCATACCTCATGCTGTACATCTGGTTGAGGCCGCACGGCTCGAATCGTGACGGCATCAGGAAGATGTCCGCGCCGGCTTCGATCAGGTGCGCGAGCGTCTCGTCGAAGCCGACCCGCGCGCCAATCTTCAGCGGATAGGCCGCGGCAAGCGCCGACCACATCGTCTGATAGCGTGGCTCGCCGGTTCCGAGCACGATGAACGACGCGTCGAGGTGCGGCAGCTGTTCGGAGATGGCGGCGATCAAATCGAACCCTTTCTGATCGACCATGCGCGACACCATGCCCACGAGCGGTCGGCGCAGCGCCGCTTCATCCACCGGCAAGCCGTACCGCGACAGCACTTCACACTTCGCCGCCGACTTCCCTGAAAGATCGGACGCGGAATACGGCTTCGGCAGCGCAGGATCGGTTTCAGGATTCCAAACTGCTGTATCGACGCCGTTCAGAATGCCGACAAGATCGTCGTGGCGACGTCTGAGGATGCCGTCGAACCCAAAGCCCAATTCCGGCGTCTGAATTTCCTCGGCATATCGCCTGCTGACCGTCGTGATCAGATGGGCGTCGTTGATGCCGCCTTTCAGGAAACTGATGCGGCCCCAGTACTCGAGACGATCGACCGAGAATTGCTCCCATCCGAGATCAAGCCGCGGGAGCCAGTCGGCGTCGAAGATTCCCTGGTACGCGAGGTTGTGAATGGTCAGCACGCTCCCGACGCCGCCAAGCACCGGATGCGTCCGGTACAGCGTACGCAGGTACACAGGTACGAGCCCCGCCTGCCAATCGTGCGCGTGTACAACGGACGGCGCAGGTGAGCGCCGGCCGGCGAATTCGAGCGCGGCTCGCGCAAGAAATCCAAACCGCCGTGCGTTGTCGACGTAGTCGACGTTGCCGACACCATAGATCGCGTCGCGATCGAACAGCTCGGGACAGTCTACGAGGATGGCCCGGCCGCCGTCGGCCAGCGGCGCCTCGTAGAAGCCCGCGTCGCGCGTGAAACCGCCTACGCTGACGGGAAATGATTCGATGAGCGTGCCGGCAGTAACGCCGCGGTACCGGGGAAGAACGACCGTGGCGCTCCATCCGAGCCGCGCGAGGGCAGGCGGCAACCCGCCGAGTACGTCGGCCAGGCCTCCGGTTTTCGAGAACGGCTGCGCTTCGGAGCCGACGAGAAGCACCGCGCGGCGTTGTGGTTTCCGGCGACGGCCCTCAGGTCTCGCACTGCCGGTCGCCGGCGGCACTACGCAACCCGCGCGGGCTCCGAGATCAGACTCGGCACCTGGAGGTTGGGCATGGGCGGAGCCGCAAACAACCGCTGGCAGGGCTTCGCGATCCATCGCGCCCAGTTCGCTGAACGGTTGATGCGGGCGCTGTCCGTGGCGATGCCGGTGTTCGCGTACATCTGCCGGTACAACTTGGAGACGAGGACGAATGCCACCCGCGCCTTGAGCGATTCGACGCAGCCGGACCGGATCCAGATGTTCCTCCAGCTATAGAACCGATCCCAGACCGCCTGCGTGCGCACGCGGATCTCATCGGGCGACATCACCGGATGCGGCACGTACACCTTCGGCTGCTTCCCTTTCGGGATCAGCCAGTGACGCGTCAGCGGAATTCCCTCGATCCGCGTGGGATCAGACGCCATGGTCTTTTCCCACGCCGCGAAATCGACTGTGCCGGGAAACGGCGTGAGCATGACGAACTGCGCGAAGGTGATCCCCGAACGCTCGGCGAGATCCGCGGTCAGCTCGAAGGTCTCCGGTCGATCGCTCGGCAATCCGAAGATGAAGGAGCCGAGGACGTGGATGTCGTGGTGCCGGAATGCTCGCAGCCGATCGACCAGCCGCTCGCCGCTCATGTTGAAGTCCTTGTAGACATCCTTGAGGCCTTCGGCGGTCACGGCCTCGACGCCGATCAGCGCGCCCCGGATGTGCCCTTTGGCCATCGCCGCGAGGAATTCCGGATCCTCCGCGGCTTCCATCGTGATCTGGGTATAGAACACCATGTCTTCCGGCAGCTTCGCGAGGCCCTCCATCAACTCGAACCGCTCGGCGCGCAATGCCTTCAGCTCTTCGAGCCGGCCTTTGTCGTGCCGCCGCGCCGCCGTCGCAAGGTCTTCGAGCGTCACGGGATAAAAGTTGTCGTCGGCGAGTGCGATGAATCGAAACCCGAGCCGCCGCAAATCGACGATCTCCGCGATCACCGCATCAACCGTGCGCTGCCGGGGCCGCTGGCCGTCGGTCCGCCACACCGAGCAGAAGGAGCAGTGCTTCGGACAGCCGCGCACGGTCTGCACCGACGCCCACATGTACTTCTCGCGCGGGACGAGCGACCAGCGCGCGGGCTTGAAATCGCCGGGTTCGACCTTCCCACCGTCGTACATCGCGAGGGGCGCGTTGCGGACGCAGTCGGCAATGACGCGCGCCCAGACGACATCGCCGTCGCCCTTGACGACTGCGTGGGCGTGTCCGAGTGCCGAAGCTTCTTCGGGAAAGAGCGTGGCGTGAATGCCGCCGAACACCACATACGCGCCCCGGGCCCGCGCCTTCTTGCCGATTTCGTATCCTTGCACCGCGTTGCCGGTGTGGATGCCGATCCCCACGACGTCCCCTTCCGACACCGTGTCTGGATCCCAGGGATCCAACGTTTCGTCGGTAATGATCGGGTCGCCATACTCGGCGGGAGTGGCTGCCGCGAGCACATACAGCCACCTCGGAGTAATCACGCCCACACCAAACGCCAAAGCGCTGGGGTTAACCAGGTGAACCTTCATCCAGTCTCCTGACTCAATTCGCTACGCTCCGAACCTGTGGAAGGTCATTCTGTCACAAGTAGACCTCGATCATCGGCCGTTTCGCTCGCTACAATGTGGCGTGTCCGAACGTCCACCTCGTCCGCCACGCGCGGAACCTCGTGAAATCGTCGAGCTCAAGCAGCTCAAAGCTGCGCAACCAGAGCTGGCGTCAGCGGTCGACATGCAGGTGGCGCTCGTCGAGATGCAGCGGCGCATCCAGTCACGTGTACCCCTTCCGTGGATCCAGGTCGATCCGGACTGGGTGCGCGCTCAGCAGGCGGTCGGTCGCCCCATCGTCCGCTTCAGCGACATTCCACTCGAGTGGAGCGACTTTCGTTTGATTTTCCGCCAGACTGCGGACATTCTTCAGCGATTCGACGCGCTGGACCGCGGCGACCATCAGAAGATCGTCAGCATGGGGCGCGACGGCAACGCGCTCGAGCCGATGGTGGCGGCATGGTACGACGCGACATCGGGCGTGGCCGGCGCCGATCCTCGGCATCGAGCCGCGTCAGACGTCCCCGAATCGATGGATCAGGTGCTGGTGCTTGCCCTCCGGCCGTTCCTGGCTCGATCCGCCGAAGCGCTTGTTCAAAAAGTCGATCTGTCGGGCTGGACTCACGGGCACTGCCCGTTCTGCGGGTGGGAACCGGACTTCGCCGTGATCACCCCTTCGGCGGATCGCCGGCTTGTGTGCGGGCGGTGCGTCGCTCAATGGAGCTTCGCGTCGCTTTCCTGCCCCTTCTGCATGAACGACGACCGCGCGCTCATCACCTCGTTCGCAACGCGCGACGGTCGATACCGCGTATCCGCCTGCGACGTCTGCCGCCGGTACCTCAAAGCGTACGACGCCCGTCGGGCGACCCGGGCGCTGATGATGGCGGTGGATACGATCGCCACGTTGCCGCTCGATGCGGCCGCGATGCAGCGGGGGTACAACGGGTAGTTCTCTTGGCTGATGGCATGCAGTCGATGGGCTTCCGCGTCATGAAGCACATGCCCTCGGTATTAGCCATTAGCCATGACCGTTGTCATTCCATCTGACGTCACGATGTGAATGGCGTTGAGCGTGTAGTAGAGATCCGCATCGAACCGCCCTTCCTTGACGCGGTGATAGAGCGAAACAGACGTGGAGGCGAATACTCGAGGCGCTTCGACGGGCGCGCTCATGATCAGTCTCCGAAGCAGGGACTGTCCCGTTTGAGTCAGCGCGTGGACCTCGCGCAGCAGGAGGTTCGAGCAGCGGGGCGGATGGTCTGGCCCGGGCGGCGGAATCGTCAGTGCAGCCCGTAGTTCCTCGCAGTCCGCCATATCGCAGCTGACAACGCGAATAGTGCGCTCGGCCCTCGACAACCGATTGGCGATCGACTGGGCCACGATTAACGCACATCGTGGCGTCCCGCTGATGAGGACGGGCAGCCGCGACCGCGCCGCTGACTGCAAATCCATCTCGAAGTCGAACTCGTCTCGCACGTCAACCAGCGACTCACTCCCATCGGTACGATTCATCTCCGACCTCCTGATCTCCATGTGCTGGTGAGATATACGTTCGGTTGCGCGCGATCGCCATGCGCGGAGCCTTTGCATCAGGAGATTTGGATCTGAGGGTTCAAGCTGCTGGCGCTGCAGAACTTGCGGTCTCGGGCGTGGGCCGTCACGGGGGAAAATGATACGCTTCTGAGGACTTGACGACACCGCCGGATCGCGTCCCACAGGGAAAGCTTCTTCGCTTTGGCGTGTTCGAGCTCGACATCGAGGCGGAGCGGCTGCTGAAGAACGGTCGCCTCGTCCGTCTGCAGCCCCAGCCGTTCCGCCTTCTTTGCCTCCTCGCCAGTCAGGCGGGCCGCGTCGTGACGCGCGACGATATCCGAACCACGCTCTGGAGCAGCGATACGTTCGTCGATTTCGAGCAAGGCGTGAACTTCGCAATCAAGCAGGTGCGCGAGGCGCTTGGAGAAGACGCCGACCATCCGCTCTACATTCAAACGGTGACGAAACGAGGCTATAAGTTCGTCGCGCCGGTCGAGATGGTGGGATCCCAACCCGGCCACGGACCGGCACTGCCGAGAACTGATCTTGCGCTGCACAAGCTCTTGTGGACGAACATTGCGGAGCTGCGCCTGGCGGAAGACCGTCGCCGCAAACGGCGACAGATATTAGTAATCGGCCTGTCTGCGGTACTGGCGGTAGCCGCGATCGCCGGGTTGGTTTTTCTGGTTGTGTTGCGGAAGTAGCCTGCCGCTTACTGCTGTTCAGTCGCGGGCTTCGGCGCGAAGAGGGTCGACGCTTTCGACGAGACCCAGTTGACGAGGTTGCGCGACTCCATGAACCGTCCGGCGTTCGAGCGCGCGCCAAACACGACGACCGCGACACTCTGACCGCTGTCCGGCAGCCGCAGGACGGTGGCGAGACAATAGCCTGCCTTCGAGATGAACCCGGTCTTGCCGGCTCGGACGTCCACATCGGGTCGACCAAGCAGATGGTTGGTGCTGTGGAACGTGATCGGGCGCCGGCCGCTGTAAACCGTGTACTCGTAGGTCCGCATGATCGATGAGATGCGCTCGTCCTGCGACGCGTGCGTGATGAGACGCGCCATGTCGTAAGCCGTCGACGTGTTCTCGGACAACAGACCTGACGGATCGGCGTAATGCGTGTTTTCGAGGCCGAGCTCGGCCGCCTTCTCGTTCATGCGGCGGACGAATCCCTCCGAGCCAAACGGCGACACACGGGCGAGCGCACGCGCCGCTGCGTTGTCGGAGGCGATGAGCAGCAAATGCAACAGATCGTCGGCGGTTACCTTATCGTTCGCGCGCAGATGCGTCGTCGATGCCTGAAACACGTCGCTGCGCGCGACAGTCACCGGCTGCGCGAGCTCCGGGTTGCTTTCGAGAAAAACCGTCGCCGTCATCACCTTTGTAATGCTGGCGATCGAGCGCTCGCTCTGCGAGTTCTCTTCCCAGAGCACCTGATTGGTTTCGGGGTTGTAGATGATGGCCGCAGCCGCGCGGACATCGGGGACGAGATCGCCGCTCGCGTCCACCTTGTATCGGGGCAGAACCGTGTCGGCAATCTCGCGTGCCATCGCGACGGCGCGGGCGCTTGCCAGCTTGGCTTTGCGGGTTTGAGCACGCGCCGCCGAGTAGGCAGCCGCACGTTTGGGGTGCTTTTTAGCTGGGCCTGCGAAGGCCGGCGTCGAACCGATACTGACGAGGCTAAGAAGCGCAGCCGGAGCAATCCAGAAAAGTGACTTTCGGTTCAAGAAAACAGCCCCTGATTTGTGACGACTCGGTTGTAAGACGGTGTAGAGATTCTAGCAGACAACTCACAGATTGCAAGGGAATTATCGCCACGGACGAGCATGAATCTCATACCGCAGAGCTCCGCATCTGAGCTGTTACCAAATCCTGTGCCACAATGCGCAACGAGCGACGGTCCCGCACGAACAGGTTATCGGTATGACACCGCCCGAACTGGAGGAGTACAAGGCCCTTCGCGACACAATTCGCGAACGAGGGACCGCGCGCGTCTGGATCTTCGTCGTCGGCATCGGTCTGTGGGCCGCTTTGGCCGTGACGATGACGGCCGTCGGAGCGGCGCCGGCGTCGACACTGGTGCCGCTGCTCGTGATCGCCTCGTCGTTCGAGGCAGTCTTTGCGTTACACGTCGGCGTCGAGCGTGTGGGCCGCTATCTTCAGACGAATTTCGACGATGAATGGGAGAAGGCGGCGATGGCGTTCGGACGACCCTCCGGCGCCGCAACTGTCGACCCCTTGTTCGTCGCGCCGTTTCTCACCGCGGCCCTGCTGAACCTGCTGCCCGCGCTGATCGCCGGGCCTACCGCTCCCGAATTGATCTTCGTCGGCGGCGGCAGCGCTCTATTCATCCTTCGCGTGCTGGTCGCGCGGCACGCAGCCAAACGGCAGCGTGCCGTCGATCTCGAACGGTTCCAGCAGATGCGGCGTGACAACGTTCAACGGCAGAGCGCGCAGAGCACGCAGAGCACGCAGAGCGCGCAAAGCTAAACTCTTTTTGTGCTCATTTTCGTGCTCGAAGAAGTCGCGAGACCTCTTGCAGATCTTTCGTGTAGATCGGCGGCGGTGCGGTGCGGAGGAATAGTTCGAGATAGGGCTGCGCGGCCGTGTATTGACCGGCGTGTGCCAGCGTGACGCCGAGGTTGTACAGCGCGTCGAAGTTTCGCGGGTCGAGCTGCACGGCTTCGGTCCACGCCTCAATTGCCGCCTGTCGGTTGCCCGCTCGCATCGCGACGAGCCCGGCGCCGGCGTGAGCGCGCGACGATCGCGGGTTGGCCGCGATTGCCTGCTCGAACCGCTGGCGCGCGGTCGCGAGGTCGCCGCGCTCGAACGCCAGCATCGCCAGATTCTCGAGCGGGACGGGGCTCGCGGAATCGACCGTCAATACGCGCTCGAACACGCGGCGCGCATCCTCGGCACGGCCGGCGCGCGCATACGCGATGCCGAGCGCGTTCAATGCGCCGGCCTCAGCGTTTGGATCTCGCGCAATCGGCTCGAGTATCGCGAGCCCCTCCGTGATGCGGCCTGCATCGACAAGCACTTCGCCGAGCTGCGCCGCGAGCCGTGGGTCCGAGACGCCATTGCCGGCGGCGCGCTGCAGGACGTCGATCGCCGCCTCGATGTTCCCGCGCTGTGTCTCGATGAACGCCAGATGACGATAGGCGATCGCCATGTCGGGCCGGCGGCCGATCACTTCCTGATAGATCTTCACCGCGTCGCTCGACCGGCCGGAGCCGAACGCGTCGACCGCGGCGTGAATCGCCTGATCCAGTTCCACGAGACGTTTCGGATCGTCGGCCTCGGTATACCGCGCTTTCGCCGGCGCGTTGGCCGACACGTAGCCGAGCGCGCGCAAGCGCGCCGCCGCGTCCGGTGTTTCCGCCACGCGCTGCCCGGGCGGGGATGCGTGATAGCCGCGAAGGCTGGCCAGGAGCGTGCGGTCGCGCTCAGGCGACCGGCCCGCGAGGTTCGACGATTCGGACGGATCGGCCGCGAGCTCGTATCGTTCGGCGATTGGCAGGTCGATGAACTTTTCGCGGTCGACCAGGACGCCGGCGAGCGGTGCCCAGCCACGATTGAGCGTCGCGCCCATCGCCTCGAAGTACATCGGTCGCGAGCTCCGATCGAGCCGGCGCTCCGGCGCCGGCAACAGCGTACGACCGGGCAGATCACCCGGAATCGACAGCCCGACCGCGTCGAGGAGCGTCGGGAAGATGTCGATGTGGCGAGCCGACACTGACGAGAGCTCGCCTGGCCGCGACCCGCCGCGAACGACTTCCGCGACAATCAGCGGGACTCTCAGTGTCGACTCGTACGCGAACAGGCCATGCGACTGTTCCCCGTGGTCTCCGAGTGCCTCGCCATGATCGCCGGTGACGATGACGAGTGTCGGCTTGTCGGATCCGCGCAGATCGTCCAACAGTGGCGCCAGCGCCGCGTCGGCCGCTGCGACTTCACCGTAGTAGGGCCGGCCGGCATATAGCGTGTCGAACGGTGCAGGGGGGCGATACGGCGCGTGCGGATCGAACAGGTGGAGCCATACAAACCAAGGGTTCCCGGTGCTGAGTGCTCCATGCTGGGGGCCGGGTGCTCGTGCGATCCACGCGCGAGCGAGCGGTACGACGACGCTCGCAGGGCGCTCGGGCATCCCGAACTCCGTCGGCACACTTGTGTCGCCGAACCGGTCGTCGTAAACGTCGAAGCCCTGATTAAGGCCGAACCGCGAATGGAGCGGGAAACCGGCGACGAACGCCGCCGTCGCATAGCCGGCCTGTTTCAGCGTCGTCGCCACGGTGCGGGCGCCGGGCGGCAGTCGATACCCGCTGTTGTCGCGCAAGCCGTGTTCGAACGGGTAGCGGCCCGTAAGGATGCTCGCGTGCGATGTCAGCGTGACGACGGCGTGGGCGTGCGCAAAGTCGAACCGGACGCCTTCGGCCGCCAGCCGATCGAGAGCAGGCGTCGCGGCTTGGCCGCCGCAGCAGCCCAACGCATCGGCGCGGAGCGTGTCAATCGTGATCAGCAGGACGTTCTGTCGCGCGATTGGATGGAGATCGGCTTGTGGACTCCGGGAACAACCGGCGGCCGTTGCAGCGAAGACGGCAGCAACGACAATTGGGAGTCTTGTCATGGCTAATGGCTGATCGCCGATGGCCTGTGGTTCTCGCAATATGCCATCTGCCACGAGCCACCAGCCATGACCTTATCTCGCCAAGGTCACGATCAGCAGCAGCGCGTGCTGCGTCCCCATCCACGCATCCGTTATGTCGAACGACTCCGTCGCCGCATGGGCGTCACGGCCGCGGCCACCGCCGCCAATTGTGATCGCCGGAATCTTCAGACTCATGGGCAGATTCGAATCGGTCGATCCTTCGCCGAGCGTCGCGCTGAAGCCGAGCACCGTCGCCGCCGCGAGCCCATTGCGAACGATCGGCGAGCTTTCAGGCGTCGAGCCGGCCGGACGATCGCCGACGAGGTCCTTCACGACCGTGATTGTCGGCTTCCCTCCCCAGCGTTGGTTCTCCTCGACGACCGCTTGATCGACCGCCTTCTGAAAGCCTGCGTCGACCGCGGCCAGCGACGCCGGATCCGACGATCGCATGTCGACCTCCATCCAGCCCTCGAACGGAATGGAATTCACCGATGTCCCGCCGCTGACTCGTCCGACATTGAACGTGGTCTTCGGTTGCTTCGACACTTGCATGTCGTTGATCTTGGCAATCGCCCGGCCCATGGCGCCGATCGGGTTCGCCAGACCGAACGCGCCGAAGCTGTGGCCGCCGGGACCTTTGAACGTCACCCGGTAGCGGTGGCTGCCGACCGCGACATTCGTCACGTGGACGCCCGTCCCATCGATCGAGACGAAGCTGTCGATCTGGTCTTTCAGCGTCTCACGAAACAGCTGCTTCACGCCGCGCAGATCGCCAAGGCCCTCCTCGCCCACATTCGCCACGAAGGTGATGGTGCCGTTCGGCCTCACGTTCGCTTTCTTCAGCTCGCGCGCGACCGACACGAGCACGGCAAGGCCGCGGCAATCGTCGCCGATCCCCGGCCCTCTCAGAATGTTGCCTTCCCGCTTCACGCGGACGTCGGTCCCCTCCGGAAACACGGTGTCGAGATGCGCCGCCAGCACCGCGTGCGGATGCGGCGCCGCGCCCCGGTACTCGCCGAGCACGTTGCCCACCTTGTCGACACGAATGTTTTGAAGGCCAATCTGCTGGAAGACGCGCTCGAGCTCTTTGCCGCGCGATCCTTCCTTGAACGAGGGCGCGGGAATCTGACAGAACCGGATTTGATCCTCGATCGTTTGTGGCTCGCTGCTCTTGACCGCGTCGAGCGCCGCCCTGATCGACGGCTCCCTCGTGACCTCCGCGGCCGTCGTCGCCTGCTGCGCGCGTGGGTCTGCGGCGATCGCCGTCGTCAAGACGCCAAGGCCGCAGAACGCCCACAGGAAGATCGTTCCTCGCGAGCGTCGCACTTGACGTGATGAAGTGGCTTTGTGCTTTCGTCTTTTCATGTCTGGTCCAGCGCTCCGATGGATGAGTGGATGTGTTCGTCACGTCGACGGTTCTTGCGCCCTCAGCATACCGCGCAAAAGTTGCCATCGTTCTCTGCAGCGGCGTCTCTTGAGTTGGCATACGAGTTCTTGATTTGGCGTGACTCTCTGGACACTCTGCCTTGCTACAATCCAAATCTCCGTATCTCGCGATCCTTCAAGAGCGACTTCGTCGAGTTTTGCAGTAAAAAATCACGAAAGGCCGCGTATTCTTGCTAGTCATACACCCATTGTGCTTCGTAACAGGAGGTCATCTGTGAAAGGTACGTTCATTCGGGTACTTGCAGCTGTGGCGGTCGTGTCGTTGTTCGGTCTTGCACCGGCGTCGGCACAAACGGGCCAGACGTTTGGCGAGCTCGTAGGGAAAGTTACTGACGACCAGGGTGCCGTGCTGCCCGGCGTCACCGTCACATTGTCGGGACCCAATACGATGGGGACACCGACCGCCGTGTCAGGTGCGAACGGCATGTATCGCTTTCCGGCGGTTACGACCGGCACGTACATGCTGAAGTTCGAACTCGGCGGTTTCGCCCCGCTCGTCCGCTCCGGCATCGTCGTTCCAGTCCGGCAGACGATCACAGTAGACGCGCAGATGAAGCTCGCGACGTTACAGGAAACTGTGACTGTCAGCGGATCGTCGCCGACAGTCGATGTGGAAAACACCTAGGTCGGCGCGCGTTTGTCGCAAGAGATGCTGACCGCCGTGCCGACGTCGCGCTCGATCTACGGATCGACGACCGTACTTCCCGGCATGACAATGGGGCGGCAGGATCCGGGCGGCCTCAACGCGGCGACGTCGACCGGCATGGTCGCGCACGGAGCGCAGAACTACAACCTGAACTACTACGGCGTCACGGCGGACACACCCTCTGGCTACGGCTCCATGTACTACATGGACTTCGGATCAGCCGAGGAAATCTCGGTTGATACCGCCGCGATGGGCGCCGAAGTCGGCGGCGGCGGCGGGGCCAACATCAACATCATCCCGAAGAGCGGCGGCAATTCGCTGAAAGGTGACGTCACTT